>Ga0209011_1000471_pt1 | contig 15448 bp, 13 predicted proteins | sample BlaSpr_A8_OM1_M3_FD_187986 | JGI IMG/M metagenome (GOLD analysis project Ga0209011, IMG submission 187986) | Forest soil microbial communities from Thunder Bay, Ontario, Canada - Black Spruce, Ontario site 2_A8_OM1_M3 (SPAdes) (version 2) | ecosystem: Environmental > Terrestrial > Soil > Boreal... | reverse complement strand
AGCTGGGCTCGCAGGAGCTGGGCTCGCAGGAGCTGGGCTCGCAGGAGCTGGGCTCGCAGGAGCTGGGCTCGCAGGAGCTGGGCTCGCAGGAGCTGGGCTCCCAGGCCTACGGCTAATACACGCTCGGAGTCGAAATGAGAGGCGGGTTGCTAAGCCCGCCTCTTTTCATTTCCCACCATCAGCATGAAGATTGCGGATGTGGACCCGGTGCAAGTCCTTCAGAGATCCGCCCTTTTCAACGGGTTGGACGCCTCAGAGCTGGAGAGTCTCGTGCCCGATCTTCACCGCCGCTCGTTCGACCTGGGAGCGCACGTCTTCCGCGAGGGCGACCAGGGTCAACACCTCTACCTGATCCTGAGTGGAGAGGTCAAGATCGCCCGCTCTGGTAAAGGTGGGGCAGAGGTCGTCTTCGCGGTCCTGCTGCCAGGCGATATGTTCGGCGAGTTGGCGCTGCTGGAAGAAGGTGCCTTGCGAACCGCAGACGCCATTGCGGTCGAGCCGACCGAGTGTCTCACTCTCGAACGCCGCGCTCTGATCGCTTTCCTCGATTCCCGCCCTGAGAGGGTGTGGCGCCTGGTCCGGTCCCTGAGCGCTTACATCAGGCGCAAGGACGAGTCGTTTGCCGAGGTCGCTTTTCTCGATATCCAGGGCCGCGTGGCGCGAAAGCTTCTCGAGTTGGCCCGCACGCATGGTGAGCCAGGTGGCGGCGGAACGAGGATCAAGGTCCGAATCTCGCAGCGCACGCTCGCCGGGATGGTCGCGGCCCGCCGGGAAAACGTGAACCGCGCCCTCTCACGGTTCGTGGCGCTGGGCGATATCAGCATCACCAGTGGCTACATCACCGTACTCGACGCGTCCGCCCTGCGCCGGCGCTCCGAGTGATTGTGGAAAGTTGAAGCTCGCCGGGCGCCGCGGATTCTGCCGACCTTAGGCCTCGACTGGTCTGCCGAGACGTGCCGCTTCGCTCTCGCGCGTCTTCTCCTATGTCGTAGCGGCGGTTGGTCGCCCCTAGATGCTTCCGATAACGCTGTGTTTAGTCGGCTTGCCTAATCGTTTCCGACCCCGGTTCGTAGTTATCGCACGATGAACAACAATTCGCTCCCATATAACAATTAGCCGATAAACATTGGGTCTTGTCATGGCCATGTTTACCCGGATAAAATTTCAAGGGACTCTCGGCGGTCTTGTGGGGGAGGAATCGTGACGTCCGGAAGCACTGATCCGCGGGCGGACGGGCACTCGAGTCAGAGCCTCGAGGCGATCGGGTTTGCCATCCGGAAGCTTCGCAAGGAGCGCGGCTTGAGCCTTCGGGACCTCAGTCGCCTCTCAGGGTTGTCCACAGGCTTTCTCTCGCTGGTCGAGCGCGGTCGCTCGAGCCCCGCTCTGACTTCTCTTCAAGCCATCGGCAAAGCGCTCGAAACCAACGTTGCGACCTTTTTCAAACCAGAGGTGGCGGTTCAGGACTCGGGATCGATTCCCCACGTCGCGCGTGCAAGTGATGACGGCCAGATTGCCATTGCCGCCAGCCACAGAACTTACAAACTGCTTTCTCGCCGCGCCCAATCACTCACCCTCGAGCCCCTCCTCGTGACCATCATGCCGGGCGGCGAAATGGAAGAGGCATACAGCCACGGTGGGGAGGAATTTTGCTACCTCCTTGCGGGTCGTCTTCGCTACGTCGTCAATGGAAAGGAGTACCGACTCGAACCGGGGGACAGCATCCACTTTCAGTCGTCGGTGCCGCATGGAATTCACAACGATGGCGATTCGCCCGTGACTGCCGTGTGGGTTGTTACTCCACGGCTCTTCTCGCCATGAATCCAAAGGGGGAGGTGGTTGTGTGAGTCGGATTCTCTGGATCAATCCGTTAGGCACTTCCGTTTTTGACGCCACGATCGGAGCAGAGCTGCGTCGGGTTAAGCGCCCCGACACGGAGGTCGAGGTGCGGTCACTGAAACGGGGTCCGCATCACCTGGAGTACCACGCGTACGAAGCCTGGGTCACACCAGACTTGTTGACTGCCATCGTTGCGGCGGAGCGAGACGGGTTCGACGCTGCCGTGATCGGTTGCTTTTACGACACCGCCTTGCGCGCGGCCCGGGAGGTGGCCACCCGCATCGCGGTAGCCGCCCCGTGCGAGTCGGCGGTACACATCGCTTCCACGCTTGGCGACACCTTCTCCGTCATCGTCGGCCGCCGCAAATGGGTGCCCGAGATGCGTGACAACGTGACTCGCTATGGCTATCGAGATCGCCTTGCCTCGTTCAAGGTGGTCGAGCTTGGAGTCCATGACTTCCAATCTGACCCCGAACGCACGCGCCAGCGACTGACCGCTGCCGCTGAAGAGGCGGTCGCCAAAGATGGCGCCGAGGTGGTAGTCCTCGGCTGCACTGCCGAATACGGGTTCTACGAAGAGTTGCAGTCGAAGATCGGCGTCCCGGTTGTCGACGCCACGGCGGCGCCGTTCAAGTACGCAGAGCTGCTGGCCGACCTGGCGAAGCTGGGTTGGCTACCAAGCAAGATCGGTGGCTTCGCCACACCACCAAGAGACGAGCTCGAATCGTTCGGGCTCGCAGAACAGCTGGCGACGGCGGCACCCGCCGAGGTCCGTATGAACTCAGGGAGGAAATAATGAGTCGCGTAGAGCGCAGTAGACAAGAAGAGGTTGCGGCGCTAGAGGCGTTTCGCGCCTCGGTTACACGTCGTGACGTGCTCAAGATCGGTGCCGCCGCTGCAGTCAGTTTCAGCGTTCTGGACGCGGTGCTTGCCGCGTGCAGCCCGGCGAACAGTACGACCACCACTTCAGCGTCGAAGACGCCGACGGACACCCTCGTGGTCGCCGTTGAGGGCGACATCGACACATTCGATCCTGCTTTCACGGTCGGCAGCAAGCCCGCCCAGACGACGATTCAGAACACGTTCGACCAGCTGACTCAATACAAGCATCAGGTCAAAACTGTGGCCGGTGTTTCGTTCACCGGGGTGGACACCGAAGCCATGGACGGGATGCTGGCCGAAAGTTTCGAGATGAAGGGCAACCAGGCCATCTTCACTATTCGGCAGGGCCTCACCTACCAGGATGGGACGCCGATCACCGCACAGGTCCTTGAACAGGGCTACAAGCGCGTCTTTGCGGCGCAGGGTATTTCCTACTTTCTGCTGAGCATGGCTGGGGTGCCTGACGGCAATCATGTCAAAGCACTTGATGATCGCCGGCTCGCGATCAACATGGACTCTCCGAACTTGCTTCTGTTGAAGAACAACACGATGCACAACACCAGCGCGGTGGACATCAAGGACGTCAAGGCGCACTCCACCGCGTCCGACCCTTGGGCCACGGATTACTTCAAGAAGCACATTGCCCCCGGCAACGGACCTTTCATGCTCGACGAGTACGTTCCCGGTGATCGCATCGTCTTGAAGGCCAATCCGAGCTACTACGGAACCAAGCCAAAGCTGGCGAGAGTTATCCAGAAAATTGTGCCCGACGCCGCTGAGCGCGAGCTCCTGATCAAGCGCGGCGAGGTCGACATGATCATGGTGCCTCCGGTGCAGGACCTCCCCACCCTCAAGGCGGATCCCAACCTCCAAGTGCTGACGTTCCCGAATCCACGCAACCTGTTCCTCGAGATGAACAACAAGATGGCGCCGTTCGACAAAAAGGCCGTGCGGCAGGCAGTGTCCTACGCGGTCCCCTATGACAGCATCCTGAAAGACGTCTTTAAGGGCTATGCGCAGACGAACCGAAGCATGGTCGGTAATGGCATGCCGTCCAGCGACTTCAGTTTCTGGAACTACAACACAGACCTCAAGAAGGCAGCGGACATGCTTGCGTCGGCCGGTTTCGCGAACGGCCAAGGCACCCCTCCGATCACCCTTACCGTCCGCGCCGACTGGCAGGAGGCTGAGCGGGCGGCGGTCCTGATTCAGTCCAACCTGAAGAAGATCGGGCTCAACGTCTCCATCCAGAAGGTTGCGTTCGCTCCATTCAATGAACAGGAGCAAGGGCGGAAGCTCCACATGTGGATCGACGAGTGGCTGTCCTGGGTCAATGACCCCTGGTACCACCTGAGCTGGAACGCTGCTTCTGACAGCCCAACCAACTATGTGAGCTACAGCAACAAGGCAGTCGACGCGCTCATCAAGAAATGGACCTTATCGCTCGACGTGGCGGGCCGGATTCAGGGCAGCAAGGACGCGCAGAAGCTGATCGTCGAAGACGCGCCGCATGCGTTCCTTGTCGGGCCCAACTGGAACGTTGTCCTGCGAAGCAACGTGAAGGGGTATGTCTACTACAACGATGAGCTCAACCGGTACGCGTACATGTACAAGGTCTAAGGCACAGGGGAGCAGAGGGCCACATGGGGAGCACGCGACTTCTGCTCTATACCGCTCGGCGGGTGCTCCTGATCGTTCCCGTGCTGCTCGTCGCGCTCTTCCTCACGTTTGCGCTGACGAGAATCGTTCCCGGCAACCCGGTCGACCGGGTTGCCGGGCCTTACCTATCGCTTGAACGAAGAGCCGAGCTCAAGCACAACGCGTATCTGGATCGGCCATTCTACGAGCAGTTTGCGCTTTACCTGCGAGACCTTTCGCAGGGCAACATGGGTACCTCCTACACCACTGCCCAGGACGTTTCGAAGGACCTGAGACAGCGGTTCCCGGCGACCTTTGAGCTGGTTACTTACGGAATGCTCTTCGCGGTCCTTGTCGCCATTCCGCTCGGCATTGCTGCCGCCATCAAGAAGGACACCTGGATCGACTCGGTGGTGCGTGCGGTCTCCGTTCTTGGCGTTTCCATGCCCATTTTCTGGTTGGGCCTCATGTTGCTTTACGTCTTCTTCTACTTCCTCGGCTGGCTGCCGGGACCGGTTGGCCGTACCGGCACCGCCGTTCGATTCGCTCAACCGATCACCGGCTTCCTGACCCTCGACTCGCTCCTGAAGGGCGACTTCGAACTCTTCGGGCTGGCGGTCAAAGCGCTCGTCCTGCCGTGTTTCACGCTCGGCTTCGTCGCGATGGCGCCAGTGGCAAGAATGACGCGGGCGGTCATGGTCGAGGTCCTGCAATCCGACTATGTCCGCACAGCACGCTCCCTGGGTCTGCCATTTCGGGTCGTGGTTCTCCGCCACGCTCTGAAGAACGCTCTTATCCCGATCCTCACCATCATCGCGGCCGTGTACGGCTATGCCTTGGGCGGTGAGGTGTTGGTCGAGATCATCTTCTCGTGGCCGGGTCTGGGCCAATACTCCTACAACGCGCTGCTGAGCAGCGACTTTCCCGCCATCCAGGGCTTCGTGCTTCTGGTGACCTTCGTGTACATGGTCATCTACCTGGCCCTCGATGTCACCACCGCGGCGCTGGATCCGCGAGTTCAGTACTGACATGGCGATCGACGAGAGCCGCCTCATCGCTCCGGGCACGGCGATCGTCGCTGCCCCGCCTGTGGTGGGGCGTTTCAGCGACTTCGTCTATCAGCTGCGCGGCAACCCCGCCACTTTCGCCGGGCTTTTCATCGTCGCTTTGATCTTCCTGTCTGCGTTGATCGGACCATTGATCGCGCCTTATGACCCTTATGGCGTCAATCTCGAACTCGCCTCGTTACCACCTGGCCCCTCCCATCCATTTGGAACAGATCAATACGGCGAGGACATCCTCACGCGCGTCGTGGTCGCGGCAAGGCTCGACCTGCTCATGGTCCTCGCGGCAGTTGGCGCATCGACGGTGATCGGCGTCACCCTCGGTGCTCTCGCTGGTTTCTTGGGGCACTACGTCGATGAGGGTGTTATGCGCAGCCAGGATGTCCTGCAGGCGTTTCCACGCTTCGTCTTCGCCATGGCTGTTGCGTGGGCGCTGGGACCGGGAGTCGTCACTGTCATCGTGGCCACTGCGGCCATCAACATCCCTGGGTATGCCCGTTTGATGCGTAGCCTGATGCTGTCGGTCAAAGAATCGCAATTCGCGCTGGCTGCGGTCGCCGTCGGCAACTCCAGGTGGCGCTTGTTATGGCGACACCTCCTGCCCAACTGCTTGACGCCGATCATCGTGCTCTCGACTCTGCAGTGCGGCTTCACGATCCTGGAAGCCGCCGGCCTCAGCTTCATCGGCCTTGGGGTCCGCGTGCCCCAAGCGGAGTGGGGCGTGATGATCGCGATGGGACTGCAGGACTTCCTGCAGGGCCATTGGTGGATCTACACGTTCCCCGGCCTGGCTATCGCATTCGCCGTGCTCGGGTTCAATCTCCTCGGCGACGGCCTGCAGGACATCCTCGACCCCAAGCGCCGGAGGGTCTGAACGATGGCCCTGTTGGAAGTCTCCGATCTTCGGACGTCTTTCTTCCTTCGGGCGGGAGAGCTGCGAGTGCTCGATGGCGTGAGCTTGGAGGTTGAAGCCGGCGAGGTCCTTGGCTTGGCCGGCGAGACAGGCTCAGGCAAGTCGGTCACCGCGTACTCGATAATCCGGCTCCTCAAGCAGCCAGGGCGAGTCGTCGGGGGGCAGGTGCGCCTTGACGGTCGCGACCTGCTCAAGCTCAAGCAGTCCGCGCTCGAGCAGGACATTCGCGGCAAGGAGATCTCCATGATCTTTCAGAGTCCGCGCGAGGCTCTGAACCCGGTGATGACGGTCGGGCGGCAGCTCACCCAGGTGCTCGAGATCCGGCGCGGAATGAACAAGCAGGACGCGCATCGCGAGGCGGTGAAACTCCTCGAGAGCGTCCACATCTCCGATCCCGAGCGCCGGCTCTCCTCCTATCCGCACCAGCTTTCGGGAGGCATGGCCCAGCGGATCATGATCGCCTTGGCGCTCGCCTGTCACCCGCGCCTGCTCATCGCGGACGAACCGACCACCGGACTCGATGTCACGACCCAATACCAGATTGTTCAGCTGCTCAAGGAGCTCCGCGACCGAACCGGTATGGCCATCATCCTCATCACCCACGACCTCGCGCTTGCTGCGCAGATCTGCGATCGCATCGCAGTTCTCTACGCGGGCCGTATCGCCGAGGTCGGGCCGATTGCGAACATCTTCAATTCCCCACGTCACCCCTACACGAGCGCGCTGCTCGCTTCGAGGCCCCGCCTCGGTCTCAAAGGGGACATCGCCACGATCGCCGGCAACGTCCCCAACCTGATGAACCCACCTGCCGGCTGCCGCTTCAATCCACGCTGTACGAACGCGCTAGAGGTCTGCTCGCGGGTCCAGCCGCCTCTCGACCCGATGGAACCGGGGCAGCGCGTCGCCTGCCATAACCCGATGCCAGTTCGCCAGGAGGTGGCGGCGCGTGGCTGAACGAGCAGAGGCCCAGACAGCACCGATGGCCACCTCGGCCGAGGCGATGCTCACAGTCGAGAACCTGTTTAAGCACTACCCGATCAAGACCGGCGCCTTTCGAACCGAAAAGGTGCATGCGGTCGACGGTGTCTCGTTGACCGTGCGCCGCGGCGAAACGCTGGGCCTCGTTGGCGAGAGCGGCTGTGGGAAGTCGACTCTCGGCCGGGTCGTCCTGCGGCTGGAGGAACCAACGGCCGGCACGCTGCGCTTTCGCGACATCGACCTCACAAATCTTGGCGCGCGTGAGCTCCGGCGGCTCCGCCCCAAGCTGCAGATGGTCTTCCAAGATCCGCTCGGCTCTCTCAATCCGCGCATGAAGGTCTCGCAGACGGTGGGGGAGCCGCTGCTGCTGCACGGGCTCGCGCCAAGCGGTGAAATCCGCGCGCGCGTCCGAGAGCTCTTCAATCGCGTGGGGCTTTCCGACGAGCTGCTCGAGCGCTACCCACATGAGCTCTCAGGGGGCCAGCAGCAACGCGTCGGCATCGCCCGCGCGCTCGCGCCAAATCCCGAGGTGATGGTTTTGGACGAGCCCACGTCGGCGCTCGACGTATCGGTGCAGGCCAAGCTGATCAATCTCCTCCGCGGACTCAAGCAAGACCTCGACCTCACTCAGGTCTTCATCTCGCACGATCTTTCGGTGATCGGTTACCTGACCGATCGTGTCGCAGTCATGTACCTCGGCCAGATCGTGGAGCTTGGGCCGACGCAGGAGATCTTCTTGAAGCCGCGCCATCCATACACCGGAGCACTCATGTCGGCGGTTCCTGGTGACGATCTGCTGGACCGCCGAACCCGGCTCATGCTGCCCGGCGAAGTTCCGTCACCAATCACCCCACCGCCCGCTTGCCGCCTCGCTCCACGCTGCCCCTTTGTCAAGGACCGCTGCCGCGAGGAAAAACAGGTGCTCCGCCCGGTAAGCGCTAATCACGAGGTTGCTTGCTGGCGCGCCGCCGCAGGCGAGATCTCGACCGAAGACTTTGAACGCAGCCGGCTCGCCCTAGATGTATGAGGAGGATAAGACACGCATGCGAATAGGAATTGACGTCGGCGGCACCAACACCGATGCCGTCCTGATGGACGGCCAGAAGGTGATCGCGGAAGTCAAGACGCCCACGACGGCGGACGTGACCTCGGGCGTCGTTACTGTGCTTCGCAACCTCGTGGATGCCAGGCGGCTACGTGCTGGGCAGATCCAGGCCGTGATGATCGGTACCACCCATTTCACGAATGCGGTGGTCGAGGCCAAGCGACTGATGCCGACCGCGGTGGTCAGGCTCGGGCTGCCGGCCACCCAAGCGCTGCCGCCCATGGTCGACTGGCCGGATCGCCTGCGCAAGGTTCTTGGGGGACACGTCTACCTATGCCACGGCGGGCACGAGTTCGACGGACGCCACATCTCCGAGCTGGATCCAGGTGAGCTGCGCAATGTCGCCGAGGACATCGGGCGCAAGAAGATCCGGTCCATCGCCATCTCATCTGTCTTCAGCCCCGTCAACAACGAATTCGAGGAAGAGGCGGGAAGGATCCTGGAGGAAGAGCTGCCCGGCACGATGATCAGCCTCTCGCACCAGATCGGGCGTATGGGCCTGCTCGAGCGCGAGAACGCGACGATTATGAATGCCTGCTTGCGCGACCTTGCCGTCCACATCGTTGACGCCTTTCACGGCGCGCTTGCTGAGGTCGGCATCGACGCGGCCGTCTACCTGAGTCAGAACGATGGCACATTGATGAGCGTCGACTACGCCAAGCGTTATCCGGTCGCGACTTTTGCGTCTGGACCTACCAACTCGATGCGTGGAGCGGCATTCCTCTCCGGCCGGCTGGACTGTGCGGTGGTTGACATCGGCGGCACCACAAGCGACGTCGGCATGCTTCAGCACGGCTTCCCGCGGGAGGCATCGATCGCGGTCGAGATCGGCGAAGTGCGGACCAACTTCCGTATGCCTGACGTATTCTCCTTCGGGCTTGGCGGAGGCAGCCTCGTGCGCGAGGACGGCGACCTCCGGATCGGTCCCGACAGCGTTGGCTACGAGCTGACTTCCAAAGCCCTCTGCTTCGGCGGCGACACCCTCACCACCACAGACATTGCAGTCGCGGGCGGGCTCTCCGACATTGGTGATCGGAGCCTCGTGGCGCACCTCGACAAGAACCTGATCAAGCGAGCACTCCAGCTGATGGAGGATCGCATCTCCGCGTCGGTCGATCGTATGAAGACGAGCGCTCAACCCATCCCGATCGTGGTGGTTGGCGGCGGCAGCATCCTGCTGCGCGATCGCTTAGCTGGCGCTTCGGAGCTGATCAAACCCGAGCATTTCGCGGTGGCCAATGCGATCGGCGCGGCGATCGCGCAAGTGGGCGGCGAGGTGGACCGGATCTTCTCCCTGGAAAAGAAGTCGCGCGACGAGACTCTCGAGCAGGCAAAACAAGAGGCTGTCGACAAGGCGGTCGCCGCGGGTGCAAACAGGGACACCGTCCATGTCGTCGACGTCGAAGAGGTTCCGCTGAGTTACCTGCCGAGCAGCGCCACGCGGATCCGCGTCAAGGCTGTCGGCGAGCTCCAACTGGAGGCGGAAAGCGTTGCGGCAGGTAACTGAGAACGACCTCGAGGACCTCGCGATCGGCGCCGCGGTGCTGGGCACCGGCGGCGGCGGGAACCCCTACATCGGCAAGCTGCTCGCTCAGCAGGCGATCCGCGAACACGGGCCGGTGACGCTCGTCGACACGGGTGAAGTTCCGGACGACGCGTTGGTGGTGCCGTCCGCAATGATGGGCGCCCCCACCGTGATGGTGGAGAAGCTGCCGAGCGGCGACGAGATCATCCGCGCATTCAAGTTGCTCGGAGAGTATCTCGGGAGACCGATCACGCACACCGTCTCGATTGAGGCCGGCGGCTTGAACTCCACCACTCCGTTCAGCGTGGCCGCGCAGATGGGGATTCCCCTAGTCGATGCGGACGGCATGGGTCGCGCATTCCCCGAGATCCAGATGGTGACGCCCACCCTGTTTGGAATTGCCGCCACCCCGATGGCGCTCGCCGACGAGAAGGGCAACACTGCTCTCATCACCACCGTCGACAACCGCTGGACCGAGCGCCTCGCACGCTCGATCACGGTGGACATGGGGGCGACCGCGATGATCGCGCTGTACGCGCTGACGGGAAAGCAGCTCAAGGAGTCGATGGTGCCCGGCACCATCGGACTCGCTCAGGAGCTGGGGCGCCTGATCCGAGAAACCCGTGGGGCGCACGGCGATCCGGTGAGCGCGATCGTCAACCGCCTTCGCGGCTACAAGGTGTTCGAAGGCAAGGTCGCTGACGTTCAGCGCCGGACGGAGGCCGGCTTCGCGAAAGGAGAAGCACGAGTCGACGGCGTGGGCGGCGACGCCGGCGCGTCGCTCGTGCTTCGATTCCAGAACGAGCACCTTGTCGCGATCCGCGACGGCCACATCGTGGCGTCGGTCCCGGACCTGATCATCGTGCTCGGCGCGGAAACCGGGGAGCCGATCACCACCGAAGAGCTGCGCTACGGCTTCAGGGTCACTGTGATCGCCACTCCTTGCGACAGCAAATGGCGGACTCCTGCGGGACTTCGCCTCGTCGGGCCGCGCTACTTCGGTTACGACATCGAGTACGTTCCCGTCGAAGAGCGTTTCGGCGCCGTGGTGCGGGCATAGCCGATGGGCCGGGAGCTGACGAGCCAAGACCTCAAGGATCTCGCCCGCGGCGCCGCGTTTCTGGGCACCGGCGGCGGCGGCGACCCGTACGTCGGCCGCCTGATGGTCGAACAGGCTCTTGCCGAGGGAGGCCGTCTCACCCTCATCTCTCCGGATGAGGTACCCGACGACGCTTTCGTCATCCCCACCGCGATGATGGGCGCGCCCACCGTGCTCGTGGAGAAAATCCCGGCCGGGCACGAGGCGATCGCGTCCTTGCGCGCCCTGGAAAAGCATCTGGGCAAGACCGCCTATGCCACCATGCCCATCGAGTGCGGAGGCATCAACTCGACGATGCCTCTTGTGGTCGGGGCGAGACTCGGGCTTCCCGTGGTCGATGCCGACGGGATGGGCCGAGCTTTCCCGGAGCTGCAGATGGAGACCTTCCACGTATACGGGGTGCCGGGCACTCCCATGGCGATCACCAACGAGTACGGCGACACCACCATCGTCACCGCCCACGACAACAAGATGATGGAGTGGCTCGCGCGCGGGATCGCGATTCGAATGGGCGGTTGCGCTTACATCGCCGAGTACAGCATGGACGGCGCCACCGCCAAGCGCACCTCGATCCACGGCACGATCACTCTCGGAATCCGGATCGGCCGCTGCCTGCGCGAAGCTCGGGAACGCCACCTCGATCCCTTCATGACGTTAATAGAGATGCTCAAGGACACGCCCTACCGCTACGGCCGCGTGATCTTCGAGGGGAAGGTCGCCGACATCTTCCGCCGCACCACTGAGGGCTTCGCGAAAGGTCACGCGACCATTCAATCAGACAATGAAGGCCCTCCCCTCGAGCTGAACTTTCAGAACGAGCACCTCATCGCGAGAATCGACGGAAAGGTCCGAGGCATCGTCCCCGACCTGATCTGCATTCTCGAAGCGGAGACCGCCGAACCGATCACCACCGAAGGCATTCGCTATGGGCAGCGCGTGAAGGTGATGGTGGTCTCAACGCCGGACATCATGCGCACGCCTGAGGCGCTCGCAGTGTTCGGCCCTCGCGCATTCGGTCTCGATTATGACTTCACACCCATTGAGCAGTTGAGCTGAGGAGGCGGGCATGGATGTTCTGGAATCGATTCGCAAACGGAGGTTTCACCGCGCGTTCACTGCCGAGCCGGTTGACGAAGAGTCGCTCGCGAGGCTTGTTTGGGCCGCCGGTCGCGCGCCGATGGGAGGCGCCGAGCTGGTTCGGAGGATCCTCGTCGTGACCGACCCCAGTGTCATGCAAACCGTGCGCCAGGTCACGCCAAGTTTTCTCGCCAACTCACCCGCGGTCATCATCATCTGCACCGACCTCGACCGCGCCGAGGCCTCGATGGGGGTTCAGGGCCGCGACACCCTGTCGCTCGTCGATGCCGGCGCCGCTGCGGAGAACATGGCCCTCACGGCAGTCGCTTTGGGATTGGCCACGTGCTTCGTTCGCTGCTCCAACGACGTGGCGCTCCAGGAGGTCCTCGACATCCCCAAAAACGTGAGACCCGACGTCCTCGTTGCGGTGGGACACCCGGCTGCGCAGCCCTCCGCAGCCGTGAAGAATCCGCCCGCAGTCATCTACCGCAACGCGTTTGGCAAGGTCTGGAACCCACCGTCAATTCCGCTGCCGGGAGCACGAACGCAGGAAGCACCGAAAGCCGACACCTCAGAGCTGTTCGTGAGCGTCCTCTACTTGGTCGCCAGCGCGCGCGACTGCCTCGACGAACCGCTCATCTACGGACCGTTCCGGATGATTGAAGGCGTGAGCCGGATGCTGGGGAACACGCACGGCGACAGCTTTCTCTCGAAGATGAAGGTCGCTATCGACGGGCAGAAATACAACGTCATGGGTGACCGCGCATCGTTCGCGCGTTGGTTGGATGACCTGCTTCGCGACTTCGCCGCCGAGGCCAAGCGCCGGAACGCGCCAGAACGTGCGCCCTCGGTCGTGGCTCTCGATGGGAGGATTCGCTGATGCGTATACGCATGGCGACAGACATCGGCGGCACGTTCACCGACCTGGTAGCGCTCGATGAGGCCAGCGGAAAGATCACGCTCGCCAAGGCTTCCTCCACGCCGCCCGAGTTTCACCGCGGCCTAGCTGATGCGATTCGTAAGTCAGGTCTCGATCCTAAGGCGGTCGCATTCTTCGTCCACGGCACGACAGTGGTCATCAACGCGCTCACCGAGCGCAAAGGGGCCCCCACTGCCCTGGTCACGACACGCGGATTTCGGGACGTCCTCGAGATCACGCGCGCCAACCGCCCGGACATGTACAACCTGCGCTTCCAGAAGCAAGCGGCTTTCGTACCTCGTCACCTTCGGTTCGAGGTCGACGAGCGCGTTGGCTACAAGGGCGATGTGATGAAGGCTCTCGATGAGGGCTCGGTGCGTGCGGCGGCAGAAGAGATCAAGTCTTTGGGAGTTTCCGCGGTCGCGGTCTGCTTCCTGCACAGCTACGCCAACCCGACCCACGAGGCCCGTTGCGCCGAGATGCTGGAAGAGCTCTTGCCAGGAGTCTTGGTCACGCCATCGCACGCGATCACCCAGGAGTGGCGCGAATACGAGCGGACGTCAGCGGCAGTGCTCAACAGCTACGTGCGGCCGGTAGCCAGCAACTATCTCGACTCGCTCTTCCAGGACCTGCGCAAGCTGGAGATGCCCGGCTCTCTCAACGTCATGAAGTCGAACGGTGGCATGGCGTCTTTTGGATTCGCCAAGCAGCAGCCGATTCACATGATCGAGTCAGGCCCGGTGGGTGGAGTCGTCGGCTCGGTGGCGATCGGCCTGGAGATCGGCGAGCGCAACCTGATTACTCTCGATATCGGCGGGACGACCGCCAAGACCTCGCTCATCGAAGGCGCCGAGGTCAAGATCACGACTGAATACCGGATCGAGCAGGACTCGCGTCGAGCCGGCTATCCGGTCAAGGTGCCGGTCGTCGACATCGTCGAGATCGGCGCCGGCGGAGGCTCGATCGCGTGGCTCGATCCCATCGGCACGCTGCGCGTCGGCCCTCGCAGCGCCGGTGCCATACCCGGCCCGGCGAGTTACACGAATGGCGGCACGGAACCTACGGTCACCGACGCGAACCTGCTGCTCGGCCGCATCAACCCGAACTACTTCCTGGGTGGCGAGATGCCGATGTCTTTCGAGCAGGCGCGTAAGGCCACTGAAAAACTAGCGAACAAGCTTGGGATGCCGGTCGAGGAAGTGGCCAGGGGCATCATCCGCCTTGCCAACGCCAACATGGTAAACGCCATCAAGCTCGTGTCGGTCCGCAAAGGGCACGACCCGCGCGAATACGTCCTCGTCGCGTTCGGTGGAGGCGGCCCGATGCACGCCACCGCACTGGCTCGCGAGCTCCACATCGGCAAGGTCATAATCCCGCCGGCCCCTGGCAACTTCAGCGCGTGGGGCATGCTGACGACGGATTACAAGCAGGACTTCACCCGCACTTCGGTGCTGAGGGCCACCGATGAAACCATGAGCTCCGTCTACCGGCGGTACGACGAGCTCGAACGCGACGCGATGCTGTTCTTCAAGCACGAGGGCTTCGATGCGGCCCACGTCGTCACCGCACGGGCGGCCGACATGCGTTACGCCGGCCAGGAGCACACGGTCCGCGTTCCGGTGCCCGACGGGCAGCCGGCGCTCGCTGACGTGACAGCCCGCTTCCATGAGCGCCACGAGAGCGCGTTCATGTTCCGGCTCGATGGGCCCGTCGAGTTCGTCAACCTGCACGTGACCGGCCTGGTGCGGGTACCCAACCCGGACCTGACTGCGTTTGCCCCGAAAGGGGCGAAGGGCACCGCGACCAAGGGCCGGCGGAAGGTCGACTTCGATGAGGACGGAATTCACGAGGCGGCCCTCTACGAGCGCGGACGGCTGGCCCTCGACGAAGAGGTGAAGGGCCCCGCCATCGTCGAGGAGGAGGCCTCCACCACGGTGATCTACCCAGGCCAGCGAGCCCGCATGGACCGGATCGGCAACCTGGTCATCGAGACGGGGGTGTAGGAGGATGGTGGTCAAGACCAGGATCGATCCCTTCGCGGCGGAGATCATCCGCGAGTCTTTGGTTTCGGTCGCGGAGGAGATGTTCGTCTCTCTGCAGCGAACAAGCCAGAGCACGATCATCTACGAGGTCCTCGACTTCGCCTGCGGTATCACCGATAACAAAGCGCAGCTCATCGCTCAGACCAACGGAGTCACCGCGTTCGCGGGCATCCTAACGTTCACCGTGCAGTCGGTGCTCGACAAGTTCGGAATCGATGAGATCCGCGAGGGCGACATCTTCGCCACCAATGACCCCTATACAGGAGGCGGCACGCACCTCTCCGACGTGGCGATGGTCATGCCGCTCTTCTACAAGGGCGAGCTGCTCGCCTTCGCCGCCAACAAGGCCCATTGGACCGAGGTGGGGGGC
>Ga0209011_1000469_pt1 | contig 15498 bp, 16 predicted proteins | sample BlaSpr_A8_OM1_M3_FD_187986 | JGI IMG/M metagenome (GOLD analysis project Ga0209011, IMG submission 187986) | Forest soil microbial communities from Thunder Bay, Ontario, Canada - Black Spruce, Ontario site 2_A8_OM1_M3 (SPAdes) (version 2) | ecosystem: Environmental > Terrestrial > Soil > Boreal... | reverse complement strand
GTCAACCTGGCATCCTCGCCCAAAAACTTGTTCCTGATCGTTATTTGAATGCAGTATCTTCCCATAAACCCATCTCGGATTGCTTGGCTTCCTCGCGATTTTCCACGACCAACCCCAATCGAACCGTTATAGGAGTAAAATCAGAACCGAATGATCAAGGGGTTCGATGGAGTAACGTGGTGAAGAGTCGACATTCGATTTTACGGAGCAGCCTTACTCTTTTCCTGCTGGTTTGCTTCGCACCAACGGTGATGGCGTGGGAGCGCGAACCGAACGGCGTCTTTGCCGAGCGGCGCGCGAAGCTTGTCGCCGCCGTGGCCGCGCCCGTCGTGATTTTCGGCTATACGGGCCACGAAGAGGCGAATCCTTCTTACGTCTTCATGCAGGAAGAAAATTTCTATTACCTCACCGGCCACAATGAGGAAGGCGCGGCGCTCCTGCTGGTTCCCGAATCGGCTGCGCAGAAGCGCTGGACCGGCCCTCGGGAAATTCTGTACCTGCCGCCACGCGATCTGGCGGAGGAAAAATGGAATGGCCCGCGTCTGGGTCCCGACGATCCCGGCATCAAGGAAAAAACAGGATTCGCTAAAGTCGAAATATTCACAAAGTTGCACGAAACACTCGCCAATCTCAGCCGGGATTTCCCAGAAATCTATACCGAGCTGCCGGGCCCACACGATGAGGGCTATCCACATGCTGTTAACTGGTCCAATTGGGTCAAAGGCGCCGCATCTCACGTTACGCTGAAAGATGTATCACCGGCGGTCGCCACATTGCGTGCCATCAAATCGACCGGCGAGCTGGCGTTGATCCAGAAGGCGATCGATCCCTCCATCGACGCGCACTTCGCGGCGATGAAGATGATGCATTCGGGCCTCTACGAGTATCAGGTGGCGGCAAAGATGGTGGAGATTCACGACTATGCAGGCTGCGAGACCGAGGCGTACGCACCTATCGTCGGCTCCGGCATCAACTCTACCGTCCTCCATTACAACAAACTCGACCGTAAAATCGACGGCGGTGAAATTGTCTTAATGGACGTAGGGGGGCAATACTCAGGCTATGCCTCCGACATCACGCGGACGATTCCCGCCGACGGCAAATTCACCCCGCGCCAGCGCGAGATCTACGAAATCGTTCTCGGCGCGCAGAACGCCGCGCTCGCCGCCCTCAAGCCCGGCATGATGATGGGCGGCCAGGGATCCAACAGCCTCCAGAAGATCGCGATGGAATACATCGATTCGCACGGGAAGGACAAGGAAGGCCGTTCGCTCGGGAGATACTACATTCACGGGCTGAGCCATCATCTTGGCTTGAACGTGCATGACCCCAGCGGTCCGTCGCGCCCGCTCGAGCCGGGGATGGTCATCACCATCGAGCCCGGAATCTACATCCCCGAGGAAAATCTCGGCGTGCGCATCGAGGACGACGTGCTCATCACGCCCAGCGGCTACAAATTGCTCACGGCGCGACTGCCGCGTTCGCCCGACGAGATCGAAAAAATCATGGCCGAAGGGAAAGCGGAGCGCGAGAAGCAGGACCGGTAGAACTCTTGGCATGTCGTCTCTGTGCCCTCTGTGGTGAAATCCCAAAGCGCAACACAGAGAACTCAGTGAGCCACAGAGAAATCAATTTGTTGAGGAAGTATACGATCCGGCGCAGGATAAAAACATGAACAAGCCACAGCGTAAGGAAAAAGAACAGCCCGTGCCGGTCAAGCCGGGTCCGGACCAGGAACTCGACACAGTCGATGAAGCGTCGCAGGAGTCGTTTCCGGCAAGCGACCCGCCGGCATGGATCTCACGGGAAAAGAAGAAAAAATAGGGCAAGGCTGCATAGACCTACTCGTATGTTTCGCCGTTGTCCCGCATCGCGGTGAGGCAAGCGAAGTCCACCACGCCGTCGTGAAATCTGCGAACGCAGGCGCGAAGGCACTTTACCCCGACTAGGCCCGCTCGATTCCGGCAGGGCCACAATTACGGAGGGAATCATGGCGGAGCGATCGGGAAATGGGACGTCTCCACTGGTAAAAATTTTTGGCAGGCCTGGTTCGGCGACGGCGTACGCAATCCGTGATTTTTTGCACCGCAGCGATGTGCCATTCGAGTGGATTCAACTTACGACCGACGAACAAGCGCGCTCGCAGGCGGGCGTCGACCATCTTCAGGATTCACGTCTGCCGGTTTGCGTATTCGCGGACGGCTCCCGCATCGAATGCCCGACGGTTCGGCAGATCACGGAAAAGCTCGGGTGGTTTCGCACTCCATCGCATTCCGAGTACGACTTGGCCATTTACGGCGCTGGCCCAGCCGGTTTAAGTGCAGCGGTCTATGGCGCCTCCGAAGGGCTCAAGACAGTTTTAATCGAACGATCTGCTATTGGGGGGCAAGCCGGAACCAGTTCCAAGATTGAGAATTATCTCGGGTTTCCCGAGGGAATCAGCGGGGCGGAGTTGGCCGAGCGCGCGCGTGACCAGGCCTGCCGTTTCGGCGCCGAAATACTTCTGGCGCGCGAAGGCGTCCGCGGAGAATTTTCGGCCGGCAAGGGAACGGGCTACCTTGCCGACGGCACGAAGATTGTCGCTCGCGCTGCCATTTGCGCGACCGGGGTCGCCTACAGACGGCTTGGTCTGCCAAATGAGGAACAATACTTCGGAGCCGGCCTGTATTATGGCGCTGGAGCGAGCGAAGCTAAGCTGGTTAAAGACGGACATGTCATTGTGGTGGGTGGCGGCAACTCGGCAGGACAAGCGGCTCTGCACTTTGCTCCTCTTGCGAAGCGCGTAAGTTTGGTCATCCGCGGCGAATCGTTAAAAAGCACACTCTCCCAGTACCTGATCGATCGTGTTTTTGCCGCTCCGAATGTCGAGGTGCTTTCGCGAACCGATGTCACGAAACTGGGCGGTGAGACTTGCCTGCAGAATGTCACTCTCAGACATCGCGACACCGGGGAGGAGCGCACAATCAACACACACTGGCTGTTCGCATGTATCGGCGGCGAACCACACACGAAATGGGCCGACGAAGCGGGCATTGTGCGCGATGAGGCGGGCTATTTGGTCACGGGTCCCGACTTGCTTCATGCGGGGCAGCGGCCGGCCAACTGGCCTCTCGATCGTGATCCTTATTACCTGGAGACAAGTGTTCCAGGGATGTTCGCGGCCGGCGATGTGCGCCATGGCTCGGTGAAGCGGTGCGCCTCGGCAGTTGGGGAGGGCGCCATGGCCGTGGCATTCGTGCACCGGTATCTGGCGAATGGCTGAAGTGGACCTCGTAGTCAAAGATACAAATGAGCTGCAATGAAAGTGGTTTGATGGGGAGTCGATTTTCCCCAAGCGATCATCAGATTACCGGAGGGAACAATGGCACTGGAATGCACGCACCTGGATCACGTCAAGTTTACCAAGACCGACAAGCGCGTTTGCGAAGACTGCATTAAAACTGGCGACACCTGGGTTCACCTGCGGATGTGCCTCGAATGTGGACACGTCGCGTGCTGCGATTCATCCAAGAATAAACACGCCACCAAGCACTTTCACCGGACGAAGCACCCCTTGATGCGATCCATTGAGCCCGGCGATACCTGGACCTGGTGCTACGTGGATGAACTCGAGCCCGTCGAACTGGAAGCTTGAGCCTGCGCCAGAATAATATGGGGCTGCTGCAAGCCTACATGCGCCGAAGGCGAATTCCTTTGGTCGCCGTTTTCTCTGCGAACTCAATGGCCTCTTGAACTGCTTTTTCAACTCGCCGGCCACGGGCTTCGGGGTTCCTATAGTAGAAGATGCCGAGCAAATGCCCGCGCCGGCGCGTCACCGACATCCGCTCCCAACCTGCGCGGGCTTGAGAATTTTGTGCGAACGCAATTTGAAGGATCGGCGGAAGCTCGCGCTCGGCTTCCATGGTGGCTAACAGGCGCTCGGCGATTTGCTCTGCGCGGCGCGTGCGGGCTTCGGCGCTCTTCACCTCCGCAATCCAGTCGTTGATGTACTTACGCGTGGAGTAGTTCAGCTTGTCAAACCACCGGCGGAGCGATCGGTCCTCGGCGAGGGCCTGTTTCAGTTCCGCGGGCATGGTGACGACGCGTTCTTCGGTATCTGGTTCCAGGCGAAATCGCGCAACTCTGCCGGGACCAACGCCGGCGCCACGCTGCATCCGCTTATTTACGAGCATCATGTGATCGCCATTGCCTCTGGGAAACAGCGAAGTGCGAAATGCGAAGCCGTTGATTTCGCCTTTTACCTTGAGTTGCCCGCGTTTCCCCCATATCTTGGCGGCATCGAACGGAATGCGAATCATCACCCACTTCAAGGGCGAGTCGATGCGCTCGAGTCTGGCTTGAAACGTTTTCGCGGTTAATTTAGTAATCGGCTGGACTCCCAATGATCCAATTCTATTATGCCGGGATATTTGGTTCTCCGTGAAGCGACCCGTAACTGGATCCTTGTTTGCGTTTCTCCGTGCGTTGACCGCTGTGCATCGGGCGTCTATAATCACACCTTCGAGGGCGGCCCACCCCTGGCCCGCCCAGTCTGCGCGAAGTAAGATCGCAGCCGGTACGAACCGCCTGCCGCAAGATCCCGTAGGCATCAGGAGCGAACGAAATGCGAGCAACACAAGTGCGTCCCGGAATGACCATCCGCCACGAGGGGGAACTCTATACGGTGCACAGCGTCGAGCACCGCACGCCTGGCAACAAGCGCGCCGCCATGGCCACGAAAATGCGTAATTTGCGCACCGGCTCGATCATCGACTACCGGTTCCGCGCGGAAGAGGACATCGAGCGCGCCGTCTTCGATGAGATCGAACACGAATACCTCTACTCGGATAACGAGGGCTACCACTTCATGAACTCGGAGTCGTACGAGCAGTTTCACCTCGGCGCGGACATTCTCGGCGAAGCGGTGTACTACCTGATCCCAAATACCACTGTAAAACTTGAGTTCTACGAAGAGAAGGCGATTGGCGTCGTCCTGCCGGACACAATGGACTTGAAGGTAGTGGATACCGAGCCGACCGTACAGAAAGCCACCGCCAGCGCGGTGATGAAAGCCGCAAAACTCGAGACCGGACTTACGATTCAGGTTCCGCCGTTCGTCAACACCGGCGACAAAGTCAGAGTGGATACCTCGGAAGCACGCTACGTCCAACGCGTGTAGTCTCTCCCGCTGCTCTACGCCACCGGCGCGCAAAACATCATCGGCGATTCCTGAAGCAGGCCTTGCAGCGCGTCCACCAATTTGGCGTCCCACCACCCCCGGCGCGTCTCCTCCCACATTATTTTCAGCGCCTTTTCCAACGAGAGCGCCCTGCGGTACGGCCGGTCGGTGGTAAGCGAATCGTAGATGTCCACGATTTGCAGAATGCGCGCCGTAAGGGGAATTGCGTCGCCTTTCAGATGGTCGGGATAGCCCGTGCCGTCCTGCTTTTCATGATGGGAACGGATGATGGGCAGGACATTACGGAAACTCTTGAGCGGCGCGCAGATGCGCTCTCCGGCGAGGGGATGCTCCTCCATGATTTTCCGCTCGGCCGCGTCGAGCGGGCCGGGTTTCAGCAGCACGAACTCGGGCACGGTGACTTTTCCGATGTCATGAACGATTCCGCCGCGGCGCAAGGCGACGCGTTGTTCTTCGGACAATCCGATTTTTTCACCGAGCGAAACCGCGTACCGGGAAAGCCGGTCGCAATGGCCTTCCGTGTAGGGATCCTTCGCCTCGATGCTGCGCGCCAAGCTGCACAGCACGGTCTCCGCGTTTTCGAGCTCGTCCGTAAAACGTTTGAGGCGCACCAAAGAGCGCACGCGCGCCAGCAACTCTTCCTTCTTCACGGGCTTGTTCAGGAAATCGTCCGCGCCCGCTTCGATGCCCTGCATGCGGTCTTCCCCGCCGCCGCGGCCCGTAATGAGCACCACGGGCACCAGGCATGTCTCCGGCCTCCCCTTGACGGCGCGGCACACCGAAAATCCCGTGCGCCCCGGCATCATCACATCGAGCAGCGCCAGGTCTACCGGCCTCGAGCAAATTTCCACAAACGCCTGCTTGCCGTCCGCGACTGCAATGACGCGATATCCGTGATCGCGCAGCAATTCCGCTAGCGGCTCGCGTACATCTTCATTGTCGTCCGCCACAAGAATCGTTCCCCGGCATATTCCGTTTGGCGTCACGTCGCCCCCTTATATTTGGCAGTTATGTTGTGCGGAAGGACTGGGAAACTTCCCGCCACAAAGAGTCAGTGAAATTGCTGGGAAGGGATGTGTATTCTCTATGAGCCGTACAGCCATGTCAAGGTGAACCGATACAATTGGAGTAAAAAGATTTCCATGGCGGGCATATGCGTGCGCTGCAGCGAAACGCCAGCAAAATTGTGCGGGCGGTATCCTGCGAATTCAGGAAAACACGCGGGCGAAAATCGCATCCACATGGCGTAGCTGGCGTTTCAGGTCGAATGTGTGTTCGAGTGCCACTCGATCCAGGATTTTTGTAATGCGCGGATCGGCGGCGACACGCTGTTGGAAATTAGTTTCCGTTTCCCAAGCCGCCATCGCGTGTTCCTGCACCCATTTGTACGCGTCTTCACGCGGGGCGCCCGCTTCCACTAGATCCTGCAAAAGCTGGCCGGAATATACCAGGCCGCCCGTCGAGTCCAGGTTGCGCCGCATGCGTTCCGGGAAGACGCGCATTCCCGCGACGATATCGGTCATGCGCGCGAGCAAATAATCGGCCAGAATCGTGGAGTCGGGCAAAATGATGCGTTCCACCGAGCTGTGCGAAATGTCGCGCTCGTGCCAAAGCGCGATGTTTTCGTATGCGGCGCCGGCATTGGCCCGCACCACACGCGCGAGACCGCAAACCTGTTCGCTCGACACTGGATTGCGCTTGTGCGGCATCGCCGAGCTGCCGCGCTGCTCGCCGCCGAAGGGCTCCTCGGCCTCGCGCACTTCCGTGCGTTGTAGATGGCGGATTTCGAGCGCAATTTTTTCCAGCGTGGCCGTTAGAATCGCCAGCGTGGAGAGATATTCCGCGTGGCGGTCGCGCTGAATCACCTGCGACGCTACCGGAGCCACCTCCAGTCCAAGGCGCTTGCAGATGACGGCTTCCACTTCCGGTCCGAGATGCGATGCGTTGCCCACGGCGCCGGAGATTTTTCCGACGGCCATCTGTCGCGCGGCGTGCCCGAAGCGTTCGAGATTGCGGCGATTCTCGGCAAACCAGTTGGCGATTTTCAGGCCAAACGTAATCGGCTCCGCGTGCACGCCGTGCGTGCGGCCGATCTGTGGCGTGTGCTGGAATTCGCGCGCGCGGCGCTCGAGCACTTCGCCAAAGCGCACGATATCATGCTCGATCAGCCGCGAAGCTTCGCGCAGCTGCAGGGCTTGCGCGGTGTCCACGACGTCGTTCGACGTCATGCCGTAATGCAGCCAGCGCGCGGCGCCCGGATCGCCGATGGTTTCGCCGACCGCCATCGTGAACGCGATCACGTCGTGCTTCACCTTGGATTCCAGCTCCGCGATGCGCCGCACCACGCCGGCGTCGACTCGCGCGTTCTCGCGAATCTTCGCGGCCGCTGCAGCAGGCACGACGCCGCGCTCGGCCAGCGTCTCTGTCGCGGCGATCTCGACCTCGAGCCACCGCCGGAACTTGCCCTCCTCGCTCCAGACGCGACCCATTTCTTCGCGCGTATATCGTGAAATCAATCTGAACTCCCTCAGGCGCACACGCCATCGAAAATTGGCGGGGCTGAAGCAATATTGGCGGGGAAACTCCGTGTACCCTTTACCCTTTAGGAGGATACCCGATTTCCCGGCGTGATGCGTCTGCTTCTAGAACCATTTCAAGAAATTCATACCGCCGATTTCCAGTCGTCTTGGCGAATTTGCCTGGCCGCGCGCTCAATCTGCGCGTCAACCTCGCCTCCGACCAGAAACGCCAGCCCGGTAACGTACAGCCAGACGAGCAGAACGGTCAAGGCCCCAAGAGATCCATAGGTTGCGGTGTATGTATTGAAGTAGTGCAGGTAAATGCGAAATCCGGCGGAAGCTGCCAGCCACAGAAGTACACCGAACGCTGTACCAGGACTGATCCAATGCCAGCGCCGTTCCGGAAGGTCCGGCCCAAAATAATAGATCAATGAGTAGGACACAACCATGAATAGAGTAGCGGCCGGCCATTGCAATTCCTTCCAAACAAATATAATTGCGGATGATAAATAGAGTTCCTTCCCCGTCCATTCGGCAATGTGTCCCCCGAGGAACACGATAAACAGCGCCGCAAGAATGAGAACCGAGAGGAAGAGCAGCAATACCAGAGCTGTCGCCCGAACTTTGAACCAGGACCGAGTCTCGGTAGCGTGATGAATTAAATTCAGCGTGGAAATCATTGAAACGACCCCTCCCGAAGCGAACCAGATCGCCACGAGAATGCCGAACGTGAGTTTCCCACTGCTGGCGTTCATCGCCAGTTCCTCGGTAAACTTGCGCAGGATCTCGAATCCCGCGGGCGGAAGAAAATCCGCGAAATAGCCCAAGAGGCTGCTTTGCAATTGGGAGCTGCGAGAAGCAAATAGGCCAAATAAGGACAGCAGAAAAACCAACATCGGGAAAAGAGCGAGGAAGAAATCGAAAGCGAGCCCGGAAGCGCGCTCCAGGAGGCGATCTTCGATGCTCTCGCAAATCACATTTTTTGTAAGGCGCCAGAAAGTCAGGCCTCCCAGTTTCCAGAGCGATTCGGGTTTCTGCACATTATTGGATTTCGTTGACGCCATAAGGTCCAGTGCAATATTCGCAACGCATTCTATCAATCTCGGTGCAGAATTTCGTCAAACGGCATCAGGTCATCGACCCGAGTTGCGGAAATCAGTTAGGTGTGGTATTTGCGAGGTTGGCAGTTTCCTCCGAATTCAAAACTACGCATCAAATCTGTTCGCAGAAAGAGAGAACCCCAAATGCCACATCTTACTGTTGGCCACGAAAACTCCGGCAATATCGATCTCTACTATGAGGATCACGGCTCGGGTAAGACCGTCGTGTTGATCCACGGTTGGCCGTTGAGCGGTGCTTCCTGGGAAAAGCAGATCGCAGCTTTGCTGGAAGCGGGTCATCGGGTCATCACGTACGACCGCAGAGGATTCGGCCGGTCCAGCCAGCCGTCAACGGGCTACGACTATGACACTTTTGCCGAGGACTTGCACAAACTTGTGACGAAACTCGACTTGCGTGATTTCGCGCTAGTCGGCTTCTCGATGGGTGGCGGCGAGGTGGCCCGCTACCTTGGCACTTACGGATCCGGGCGCGCGGTCAAGGCGGTATTCATCGCTTCGGTCCCCCCGTTCCTGCTGAAGACGGCTGACAACCCGGAGGGGGTAGACGGCAGCGTCTTCGAAGGGATTAAGAAAGCCATTATCGCGGATCGTCCAGCGTTCCTCTCTGCCTTTCTCGCGAATTTCTACAACGTCGACGTCTTGGGTGGCACGCGCATCAGCGACCAAGTCGTGCAGGCCAACTGGAATGTCGCCGTTGGCGCATCCGCCAAGGGCACTCTCGACTGCGTCTCGGCGTGGGTGAGCGATTTCCGCAACGATCTTCCGCGCATCAACCTGCCTACGCTGGTCATTCACGGCGATTCCGACCGGATCCTTCCTATCGCCGCCACCGGTATCCGTACGCACAAAGCCGTCAATGGAGCCCGCCTGGTGGTGGTGGAAGGTGGGCCGCACGGCTTGACCTGGACACATGCCGAGAAAGTCAACCGTGAGCTGCTGGCCTTTCTGGGGGAGAGAAAATCAATCGGCGCAGAAGCTTAACCAACATTTTCCGCGCAGCGATCCAGAAGGTCGTCGCTGCCAGATAATGGAACCGTCTTTGTGCGAAATTACATTGGTGCCGTCTCGCGACAGCACCCAACCTTCAGGATGCGCCCTGCAAGTGAACGATCGGAAACGAGCTGGAGAAAGAGAGGACTCCAACCATGATATCCGGTATGTCGACATTCACTTTAGTGCACGTCGTGTTGAGCTTGATCGGGATCTTCTCGGGATTCGTCGTCTTTTTCGGGCTGCTCGCCGGGAATCGCCTCGATGGCTGGACCGCGATATTTCTAGTGACCACTGTGCTGACCAGCGTGACCGGGTTCTTTTTTCCGTTCCACGGGTTTTTGCCGTCTCATGGAGTCGGCATAATTTCGCTGTTGGTGCTGGCGGTAGCGATCTTTGCGCGCTACGGCCGTCACCTCGCTGGCGGCTGGCGCAGGACCTACGCGATCACCGCTATGATTGCCCTCTATCTGAATGTTTTCGTCCTGATCGTGCAGGCTTTCCGGAAGGTGCCGGCCCTGGAAGCGATGGCTCCGACGCAGTCCGAGCCTCCATTTAAGATCACACAGCTCGTTGTTCTATTGATTTTCATCGCGCTGACTATTGCGGCGGCGATCAGGTTCCGCAGTGAGCCGATCCGCACGGCTTGACCCGTCTTTCACTCGTCCATGCCTCATTAGGATCCTCAAGTCCGTTGGACCCGCAGAGTCAGCACGAGCGCTGCGGAAAGAAATAGAGCCGCGACCATGAAAATCAGGCTGAAGCTGAACGATCCAGTAAGAGTGCGCAGGTAGCCAACAAAATAGGGGCCGACAAATCCTCCCAAGCCGCCAACAGAGTTGATCAGCCCGATGGACGCCGCCGCTGCCGATTCACTCAGCATAGCCGTGGGCAGTTGCCAGAAGCTGGGCATGAAGGCTGTCGTGCACGCGCCTGAAAGAATCAGCAAGCCGAGACCGAGCCAGAGGTTGGCCTGTAAAGCCACCGCGAGAGCCATAAACGCGCCGCAGAAGAACAGGATCAGGCCCGTGTGCCAGCGGCGTTCCCCTGTGCGGTCTGAGTCCCAGCCGTTCCAGAGCATCACAACGATGCCCAATAGATAGGGCAATGCCGCAATCAAGGTCACCGTCAGATTTGGAAGTCCCGTCGCGCGCTTGAGGATCGTCGGGAACCAGAAATTGAATCCGTAGAGTCCCACGAGTGCGAAAAAGTAGACCGAGGCCAGCAGAATCACTTTGCGGCTGCCGAGCGCCTGACTTACCGTCCACGCGCCTGCGGCAGCTTTTGCTTCCCTCTCGCGTTGGAGTTCGCCCATGATCCATTCCTGTTCGTCCGCGGGCAGCCACCCGGCTTGACGCGGCCAATCGGTCAAGTAGAGCAGCGTAAGAATGCCAAGTAATACGGCCGGAATCCCTTCCACGATGAACAACCATCGCCATCCGGGAATACCAAGCCAATGCACACCCAGCAGCCAACCGGCCAGCGGCGAGCCCAGGACGTTTGCGACAGGAATCGCGGTCATAAATAATGCGCCGGCCCTGGCACGATCCTCCTGCCGGAACCAATGCGTCAGGTATACGATGATGCCTGGGAAAAAACCGGCTTCCGCAAGACCCAAAAGAAAACGTGCGCCGTAAAACTGCATCGGCGTATGGATCATGGAAACCAGAATGGTGACCAGTCCCCAGGTAATCAGGATGCGGGCAATCCACTTCCGGGCGCTCCAACGCTCCACGATCAGCGCGCCTGGAATTTCAAATAGGAAGTAGCCAGCGAAAAAAATGCCCGCACCCAAGCCGAATACGCGGTCCGTGAAACCCAGGTTGTGGGACATCTCGAGGCCCGCAAAACTCACATTAACGCGATCCAGGTATGCAATAAAATAAAGAATGAAGAGAAAAGGCAGAAGGCGCCACGCGATGCGGCGCCGGGCTCGCTGTCCCACGTCCGAAATATTGGTTCGATCGTTCATTGCGCCCGTCGCTTTTATCACACTCCAACCTGCGCTTACACCAAGAGAAGAGCCTCGCGGTTCGAAGGAGACGATCAAGTCACGAACACAGTAGCGCCGAATCACGCACATCCAGGGAAAATGTGCGCGGCCTGCGCTACAATAAATAGGCGTCCTTCTAAAATATGGCGGATTTAATTCCAACGGCGGAGGAAGTTCAACCGACAAGCAGCCCCACGCCCAGTCCCTCCGGACAAAGCCGCCTCCCCGTGGTATTTCGATCGCTGAAACACCGCAATTTCCGCCTGTTTTTCAGCGGCCAATTGATCTCCCTGATTGGCACCTGGATGCAGACCATTGCGGAAGCGTGGCTGATCTACAGGCTTACCGGATCCTCGGTACTTCTCGGATTGCTCGGCTTCGTAAGCCAGATACCGATATTTCTGTTGTCACCGATTGGCGGCTTGGCGGCCGACCGGTGGCCCCGCCAGCGCGTCGTAATCTCAACGCAAATAGCGTCGATGTCGCTGGGGTTCACGCTGGCGGCGCTCACTCTCAGTGGGCGCATACGCGTCTGGGAACTTATCGTGCTGGCAACGCTGCTCGGCGTGGTGAACGCGTTCGATGTGCCGGCACGGCAATCGTTCCTGATCGAGATGGTAGGCCGCGAGGATTTGCTGAATGCGATCGCCCTTAACTCAACAATGTTCAACGGCGCGCGCGTGGCCGGACCGGCGGTCGCCGGCCTGTTGGTTGCGAAGGTTGGCGAGGGCTGGTGCTTCTTCCTGAATGGAGTGAGTTATATCGCCGTCCTCGCGGGATTGCTGATGATGCGAATTGAAAGATCGCTGGCGGTTCACGACGGTAGCTCGCCGATAGAAAAGCTGCGCGAAGGCCTGCGTTTCGTACGACACACCGTGCCAATTCGCACGCTGCTGCTTCTGCTGGGACTGGTGAGTTTTACGGCGCTTCCCTTCAGCGTGCTAATGCCGATCTTCGCCGACCGGATTCTGCACGGCGGCGCTTCCGCGTACGGCAACCTGATGGGCGCGGTCGGATTGGGCGCGATGTTCGGCGCATTCACGCTAGCGATGCGGCAACAACTGCGCGGATTCGGAAATATTGTGGGCTACTCGGCAATGGGATTGGGCGCTTCACTGACACTATTCGGCGCGTCTCGATGGTATTGGTTGTCGCTAATGACGTTGGCGATGGCCGGTTACGCGATGATGATGCAATTTACGTCCGCCAACACGCTGATCCAGGCCATGGTGCCGGACAAACTGCGTGGGCGGGTAATGTCACTCTACTCGATGATGTTTCTGGGAATGTCTCCGTTAGGTTCGCTTGCCGCGGGAAAGATGGCGCAGCATATCGGCGCCCCGATCACTGTCGCGCTGGGTGGCATTGCAAGTCTCGCCGGCGGCGTAGTCTTTGCGCGCAAGTGGCCATCCATGCGCGCCCCCGCTCGCGAATTGGTTGCCGCCCAGGGAATGATGCAGCCACAACCGCCTCCGGAAGTTACTTCCCCACGAGCGCGGTAGGGGGCAGCTGGGCTTTGCATGTGGGCACTGGTAGCACAGGCACTCCCGCCTGTGCAGTCCTTTTGTAAAGCGTGCGACGCGGGCCCACAGCCAAGAGTGGCTGTGCTACTGCCAGACAGCCCGACTATAATCCGGGAACGCCAATCTCCAGATTGGCGGTTTGAATTACGCCATTCAGGAGAATGGCGTTCCCGCACGAGAGCCGTCTGCTTGACAACGCCAAGCCTGTAAGCTAAGAATTCTGCGCCGTCGGCAAGCGGTCTCATGCCTTCCCATCCGATTGAGGTAAGAATGAAAGAGAATGTACTGTTTGTTTCGTTGATCGCGATTCTCGCGGTGAATTCGTTGCGGGCGCAAATGCCGGGCGACAAGCCCGCCGTCGTCAGGCTGGATCCGGCGCTCGACGCGCTGGTGTCCGCCGAGGCCAAGTTGGACCTGGTAAAAAATGATTTCGGCTTTACCGAGGGAGTCGTCTGGGTAGACGAGGGCAAGAGCGGCTACCTGTTCTCGAGCGACATGTACGCCAACGTGATTTACAAGGTGACGCCCGAGGGAAAAGTTTCTCTGTACCTGGACCACAGCGGTTACACCGGATACGACATTTGGCGCGTGGGAATGCCGCAGCCGGACCCGAATCGGAAAGACGTGTTCTTCATGATCGGGTCGAACGGTCTTGCGCTCGACCGGCAGGGACGTCTCCTCATCGCCACGTGGTCGGGCCGGTCCATCGACCGGATCGAAAAGGACGGAAAGCGTACGATCCTGGCGGACCGCTTTGAAGGAAAACGATTCGGCGGCACGAACGACCTCGTTGTCAAGAAAGACGGCGCGATTTACTTCACCGATGGGTTTGGCGGCCTGCGCGGCAGAGACAAGGATCCCGGGAAGGAGTTGGACTTCGCCGGCATTTTCATGTGGAAGGACGGCAAGGTAACGCTCGCGATCAAGGATATTCCCACGCCGAACGGACTGGCTTTTTCTCCGGATGAAAAAATTCTCTATGCGAACGGCAGCCAGAACAGATACGTCCGGCGCTACGACGTGCAACCCGACGATACGCTCACAAATAGCCAAATGCTTATCGACATGAACTCAGATCCTGCTCCAGGAATTACCGATGGGATGAAGGTGGACACGAAGGGAAACATTTATGAATCCGGGCCGGGAGGCATCTGGATTTTGTCCCCGGAAGGAAAGCATTTGGGCACGATTCGCACTCCCGAGTTTGTAGCCAACGTTGCGTTCGGCGATGCCGACAACAAGACTCTCTACATTGCGGCGCGCACGGGCGTATACAAGATTCGAGTGAACACCCCGGGAATTCGCTAGCTGCCTGCAACCAAAACTAATTCACGTTGATGTTGACTGTCGTCGTTTTGGAAACTCCCGCGGACGTCGACGTCACCGTGAGACTGGCAGTCCCCTTCTGCGTGGAAATCGGCGTGGTTGCGCAACCAACGAGTCCCGCCGTGACAATCACTAGTAACAACAGCGTTAAATAAGCCATACGTCCCCGGGACGGCGCCATTTTCTGCCGCCCTGCAAAGAAAATAGCCATCAGGCCAGCGAGAACCGTCGTGGTCACCCATGGGAGGTATGGCGTCCAGGGATCTTGCCGCCGATGAGTCGGTGCGACGTTTGCCATGGTGGTGATCGTCAGCGTCGTGCTGCCGGACGTGCTGCCCGCCGAAACCTTCGTCGGATTGAGCGCGCACGACATACTCGTAAGCGATGCCGGCACGGCACAGGTAAAGTTCACGTCGGCTGGCAAAGCCGAGCCCGCCGGAGTTGTGGTCAGGTTAAAAACGACGGTAGCAGGTGTGCCTGCAGTGATCTGCACGGTCGTGGATGTCGCCTGGTTCAACGCGAAGTCCACGATGGCAAAAACTTGATTCGTTGTCGTTCCACCACCGGGCGCGGGGTTCGTCACCGTGACGCTCACCTGGCCCGCGGTCGCAATATCAGCCGCCGCAATTGCCGCGGTAATCTGCGCCGCGCTCAGAAACGTCGTTGCCTTGGCAACCCCGTTGAAGTTCACGACCGATGAGGAATTGAAGTTCGTTCCGTTCACCGTTAGGGTGAAGGCCGGACCGCCCGCTGTGGCGCCAGTCGGTGAAAGTGTCGTAGTCGTTGGCGCTGGGTTGTTCACAGTGAATGGTGAATTCACCGACGTACCGCCTCCAGGCGCTGGATT
>Ga0209011_1000468_pt1 | contig 15518 bp, 15 predicted proteins | sample BlaSpr_A8_OM1_M3_FD_187986 | JGI IMG/M metagenome (GOLD analysis project Ga0209011, IMG submission 187986) | Forest soil microbial communities from Thunder Bay, Ontario, Canada - Black Spruce, Ontario site 2_A8_OM1_M3 (SPAdes) (version 2) | ecosystem: Environmental > Terrestrial > Soil > Boreal... | reverse complement strand
CGGCTAACCCTTAGGAGGTCGGCTAACCCTTAGGAGGTCGGCTAACCCTTAGGAGGTCGGCTAACCCTTAGGAGGTCGGCTAACCCCTTAGGTAAGCGCCGCCGTCCCGACCAGGATGCTCAGCATCCACCGCACCGCCGCCGCATCTTTTTGACGGATCGCGGCGCGCAAAGCCCGCACCGCGCGCGGCGTGTCCAGGTCGTCAGCCAGCGCGGCGTTGAACTCTTTGATCAATGTGGGTGAGGCCTGACCGCCAGGCTCCTTGATCACCCCCCGAGCTCGCTCGACAAGGCGCGCCGCCTTGGCCAGGCCCGGCCAGTTGAAATCCCAGTCCCGCCGGTAGGCATGGGAAACCAGATACAGACGTACTGCTGCGGCCGGCGCTCGCTGCAGCGTCTGGCTCACTTTCACCAGGTTGCCGAGCGACTTGCTCATCTTCCGGCCCTCGTACCGGACCATGCCGGTGTGCATCCACGCTCGCGCGAACGGGGCCTTCCCGGTCAGCGACTCGGACTGAGCCCGCTCCGACTCGTGGTGACTGAAAGCCAGGTCCCGCCCCCCGCCGTGAATGTCGATCTGCTGGCCGAGATATCGCATCGCCATCGCGGAACATTCGATGTGCCACCCCGGCCGTCCGGGCCCGAACTTCGAGGGCCACGCCGGCTCGTCCGCAGCCGAGCTGCGCCATAGAGGAAAGTCCAGAGGGTCGCGCTTGGCCTCGGGCCCGACCGTGCCAAGCAGCCCCTCGGCACGAAGCTTCCGCAGCATGGCTCGGCGCGTCAGATGTGAGAGCCGGCCGTAGCTGCGGTAGCGGCTCACGTCGAAATAGAGGGCGTCGGTGCGATACGCATATCCCGCGGAGTGCAGCCGCGTGGCGGCAGCCTTGATGCGCGGAATCTCTTCTGACACACGCGGCATCACGTCAGGCGGCCGCCACCCAAGCGCTGTCATGTCGCGGATGTGGACGCTCGTTTCGCGCTCGGCGAGGATCCGCCAGTCAACCTTGTCACGCCGGGCACGTTCAAAAAGAGGGTCGTCGATGTCCGTGACGTTCTGGACGTATCGCACCCTCAGGCCTCCCGATTCAACGAACCGGACGAGCACGTCGAACATTGAGAACGTAAAGGCATGCCCCATGTGTCCGGAGTCGTACGGGGTGACGCCGCAGACATAGAGCGTGAGCGTCTTCCTATCGCCTTTGGTGCGTGCCCCGATGCGGACCTTTCGCTCCGTCAGCGTGTCGTAAACACGCAGGCGGGTGGCGGGATCAGTCACTGACAGAGCGGGTTCGTGCTAACTCGCGGTTCGTGTCGCGACAGACGCGTCAGCGCGCAGAGCCTCGACCTTGTTCGTCAGCTCCCACGGCACTCCCAGGTCGTCCCGGCCGAAGTGTCCGTAAGCGGCCGTCGGCCGGTAGATCGGCCGCAGCAAGTTCATGTTCGCGATGATCGCGCCCGGGCGAAGGTCGAAATGTCGCCGAGTAAGCTCGAGCAGCTCAGCCTCCGACACAGTGCTGGTGCCGAACGTCTCGACCGCGATGGAGGTCGGATGCGAACGGCCGATGGCGTAGGACACCTGAACCTCGCACCGTTCGGCGAGGCCGGCCGCCACCAGGTTCTTCGCCACGTGCCGAGCGGCATATGCGGCGGAACGGTCGACCTTGCTCGGATCCTTTCCGCTGAACGCCCCGCCACCGTGCCGCGCAATCCCACCGTACGTGTCGACGATGATCTTGCGGCCCGTCAGACCCGCGTCGGCGGCTGGACCGCCAAGCAGGAAGTGGCCGCTCGGGTTGATCAGGATCTTGGTCTTGCTGTCGAGGAGCATGTCCTTGAGGATTGGGTCGATGACAAGGGTGCGCACGCCCTCTGCGAGCTCCTTCTGCGTGACGGACGCCGAATGGTGGGTGGAGACGACGATAGTGTCGATTCGCTTCGGACGGCCGCGGTCGTACTCGACGGTCACCTGAGTCTTGCCATCGGGACGCAGGAACGGCAGCGAGCCGTCTTTGCGCGTCTCTGCCAGCCGCTTGGCCAGGCGATGCGCAAGAGCAATTGTCAAAGGCATGAGCTCTGGGGTCTCGCGGCACGCAAAACCGATCATCATCCCCTGGTCTCCAGCGCCCTGGAGCTCGAACGGGTCGTCGTCGTGCGTGCCTTCGCGCTCTTCGAGCGAGTGGTCGACTCCGGCAGCGATGTCGGGTGATTGCTCCTTCAGATAGACCTGGATCAGAGCATGATCGGCGTCGAAGCCGACCCCTTCGTTGTCATAGCCAATGCCCCGGATCGTCTCGCGGATGGTGCGCTGGATATCGAGCTCCGCGTGAGTTGTCACCTCGCCGATCACCACGCACAGGCCCTTCGTGATCGCCGTCTCGCATGCGACCCGAGCGTGAGGGTCCTGGGCGAGCATGCCGTCCAGCACCGCATCCGAAACCTGGTCGCAGACCTTGTCCGGGTGACCTTCGGTGACAGATTCAGAAGTGAGGAGGAAAGACGCGGACTCGCTAAAAGAAGTTGTCACAACGGCTGCCAATCATACCTTCGGACCTGGGTCGCACCTCCGGGCCGCGATCAGGACTCGAGGCCGTGCGTGGTGTTCTCAGGCGATTGACCGAGCAGTTGGGCCTGAAGCGTGAAGATGTCGTCGAGAACTCGATCGACGCGTCGGCCCTCGAGGCGATGCTCGGTGATGACCCCCGCACTATCGAGGTGGCGGCGCAGCGACGAGCCCAGCGGTCCATCAATGCGCGCCTGTCCCTTCATCTGAGCTTCTTCGAGCAGGAAGAGGCAACGATCGAGCGCGAGCTGCCTGGACCGGTTGGCGCTTACCTTCATCTCAGGCTGTACCCAGCACTTCGACCCTGCCAGCAGCAGTGACCCTCACCTGGACTTTGTTCAGCTCCGGAAGCCCATAGGTGTCGTCGGCCGACTTGCCCTCCGGCGTGAACGAGGCTGGATGGCACGGGCAGTCGAGCAACCCGCCGCCACCGCTGTTCCAGGCCAGCTCGCATGGCAGGTGCGAGCAGATGGAGGAAACAGCATTGACGGTGTCGCCGCGCCGGAAGAGAAAGGCGCCCACGCCACCGGCGGTCACGCGCTTGCCCTGGCCCTCGACAAGCTCGGCCAATGCGGCGACGTCGACCCACCGTCCATTCCTGGGATTGATCAGCTCGCCACCGGGACGTGCGACCGGACCCGGCGCGTACTGGTGGGCCGGCTCCAGCGCCCTGGCGCCAAGCCAGCCTGACACCGCCCCGCCGGCCAGGCCCAAACCCGCTACCAGCGCCGCCCGCCGCGTCAGCCACCGCGGGCTGGGCGCGGACTCGAGGGCGGCCTCCAGGCGCTTGCGGAAGGCCGGATTCATGCGCTGGGGACCCAGGCGTGCAGAGACAAGCCGAGCGGCGGCGGTGATCGCCGCCTTCTCTTCGCCATCTCCGCCACGCAGCTTCAGGCGCCGGCCCCGCAGGAGGTCGGAAACTATCTTGTCGACGCGGTTCTCAGGTCTGTTCATGTTGTTTCTTTGACTTTCGCGGCCGCGCGAAGCGCGCGAAGCTGCATCACTTTGACGGCTCCGACTGTCGAGTTCATCTCCGCAGCCACTTCTTTTAGGGAATACCCGTGCAGGAAACGGAGCTCGAGCACGCGGCGGTAGTTGTCCGATAGCTGAGCCAGGATTCGCTGGACGGTGTCGGCGCGTTCCTCTGAAGGCGGCGCCGGCGGGACGGCCATAGCCAGGTCCTCGTGCAGCTCTGCCTCGGAGAGGCCGAGCCGGGTGCTCCAGAAGCCGCCGAGCACCGAGCGGGCTGTGGCGAATAGATAGCCGCGGATGGCGCTGGCCGGAGCTCCCTCGCGCAACCGCGGGATCGCTTTCATCGCCACCAGCTGCGTCAGGTCCTCGGCGTCGGCGCGGTTGCCCACCCGGGCGTAGATGAACGCGTACACCAGCTCGAGCTCGTCCAGGGCGATATCTGTGGCCCGCGGGGCCATTGGGAGCTGGAGCAGTTCCCCTGCCTCATCCGATCCGACCGCTTGCTCGTCAGGTGGGCGACCGGTGCTCACGCTCTCGGCATTACCGCTGCAGGTTACTGGAGCCAGTCTCGACTTCAGACCTATTAACCATGAAGAAAGGATGTGGGCCGGGACTTTGGCCCCGGCCCACTCTTCTGCCTACCTGTTACGCGCGTCGGGGAAGGGGCGAGCCGCGTCGCCTCCATAGGAGATAGCCCAGGCCGAGCAGGACCAGGATCGGCCCGACGGCCCCGAGGCCGGTGATTACGTAGTTGATTGTGGTGACGAAGTTGTGCGCCGCGTCGGACAGCGCCGAGGCGAAGCCCCAGCTGTCCACCGGCCTGGCCTGAGCCGGCGCGCCTGCCTCGGTGAGGGAAACCGTAACGGTGCTGAAGGCAGTGTTCTTCTCGATGTAAGAGATCTGACCCTTGAGCTGCTCGATCTGCATCGTGATCTGGCCTAGCTGGTTTTGCACCGCGATGATGTCCGAGATCGTCGACGCTCGCGCGAGAAGCGCAAGCATCGCGTTGCGCTGAGCCTCCAGATTGCCTAGGCGAGCCTGGAGATCGACGTACTGAACGCTCACGTCGTTGCCGCTGATGTGTACGTTCTGGACCTTGCCCAGCTGGCTGAGCTGACTGATGGTGTCGTCGAACTTCGCGGCTGGAACCATGAAAGAGATGACCCCGCTGCGTATCTGCTCGTTGGAGTTGGCCGGGTTCACCTGCGCATCCGTGCCCGCGATGTATCCCTGCTCGAGCTGGACCAGGGAGCGAACCGCCGCCAGCTTCGAGTCAAACTCTCCGGACTTGACGCTGAGCGCAAGCTGGGCCTGACGGATTACCTGTGGGCCCTGGATGACCGGCACAGTGCTGGCGGTACCCGAAGGATTTCCCGAGTAACCGCTGCCGTCGGCCGGCTGGCCGCCGATCTTGGTCGGTGCGCCTGCGGTTGAGCCGCTCGACCGCTGTGCGGCGTCTGCCCTCGACGCTGGCTGAGGTCCCTCTGTGACGGCGCCGCCGCATGCGGCTGCCGCGACGAGGATGGCGATGACGACGACGACTCTTTTCATTCGACGGCCTCCTGTTTAGTTTTGAGATCCGGGCTGTCTGACCAAACGCTGGATGTCGCGGCACGTAACATCTGCCACCGTGCTGCAGGTCAGGAATCTCGCCATCGACGTCGCCGCGCGCCGGGTCCTCTCCGACGCGAGCTTCAACGTGGCAACCGGGGACAAGGTCGGGCTGGTCGGCCGCAACGGCGCCGGCAAGACGAGCCTGCTCAAGGTCCTGTCCCGGGAAGACGACCCGGCGGCCGGGCTCGTCCTCAGGCGAGGCACGTTCGGCTACGTCCCTCAAAACCCCAAACCTCGAGGCGATGGCGCGCTGACAGCGCTCACCCACATCCTGTCCGGGCGCGGCCTCGACGGCGCCGCAGCTCGCCTGGCCGAGCTTCACCGCGAGCTCGAGCACGACCATTCACCGGAGGTCCTCGAACGGTTTGCCGAGGCTGAGGAGAAGTACCGGCTTGACGGTGGCTACTCGTCCGAGTCGGACGCACGTGCGATGGGCACCGGCCTAGGATTGCGAGCAGATCGCCTCGACCTGTCGCTCAGTGTGCTGTCAGGAGGCGAGCGTCGCCGGGTCGAGCTGGCCCGGGTCCTGTTCGGGGACGCCGACCTGCTCATGCTCGACGAGCCGACCAACCACCTCGACAGCGACGCCAAGTCATGGCTTATGGATTTCCTCCGCGACTACCGCGGCGCGGTCATCGTTGTCAGCCACGACCTGAGCCTTCTCGACAAATCCATCACGCGCGTCCTTCACCTCGACTCGGGTCGAATGCGCGAGTACCGCGGCACGTACTCGCAGTACCAGAAGGCGAGGGTGCTCGAGGAGAAGCGACTCACTTCGATGGCGCAGACGCAGGAGACCGAGATCAAACGGCTGAGCGTGCTGGCAGAGGTGATGCGGCGCCAGACGGCGAAACGGGCGAAGACCGCCAAGTCGATCTTCAAGCGGGTCGACCGTCTGAAGGCGGACAAGGTCGAGGCGCCGACGCGCGAGCGGAAGGCGATGAAGGTCAGGTTCCCCGAGCCGCCCCACACGGGGCGCGTGGTCTTGACGGCGACCGGCCTCAGCAAGGGCTACGGCGGGCCCGTTGTGTTTCGCGATGTGACGTTCGAGGTCGAGCGCGGGCAGCGGCTCGTGATCATGGGGCTCAACGGCGCCGGCAAGACGAGCCTGCTGCGGATCCTCGCGGGCCAAACCGAGCCGAACCAGGGCAGCGTCAAGCTCGGGCACGGGGTTTCGCTCGGCTACTACGCGCAGGAGCACGAAGGGATTCGCGCCGGAGTGCCAGTGCTGGCGCACATGCGAGAGCAGTCGGATGAGGACGAGCGGGTGCTCCGAGCGCTCCTCGGCAGCTTCAGCCTGTCTGGCGATGTTGCACGGCAGGACGCCGGGACGCTGTCCGGCGGCGAGAAGACCAAGCTGGCATTGGCACAGCTGGTCGCCGGGCGGCACAACCTGCTCCTACTCGACGAGCCGACCAACAACCTGGATCCACCGTCACGAACCGGCGTCGCTCGTGCGCTGGCGGATTGGCCGGGCACGATGGTGATAGTCAGTCACGACCCGGAGTTCGTCGAAGCGCTGCGGCCGCAGCGGGTGCTGTTCATGCCGGAGGGGCGGGTCGACTACTGGGAGGCAGATCTGCTGGATGTTGTCTCTCTTGCGTGAGAGTGAAAATAGACAGGTGAGCTATTGCGCGACGTCCTGATGCCCGACCTTCAGGGCGCGGAGGAGATCACTGTCGGCGCTTGGACCAAAAAGCCGGGCGAGCACGTGGACGAGGGCGAGACGCTGATGGAGGTACACACCGACAAGGTCAATGCCGAGATCCCGTCGCCCGTCTCGGGAAAAGTCGAAGAGCTCTTGCTCGAGGTCGGTGAGCCGGTGCAACCCGGTCAGCCGATCGCCAGGATCTCGCCCGAATAATCTTTGGCGCCTCTGCGGGTTGGAGTCGTCGGCTGCGGCGCGATGGGCGCCGCGACGGGATGGAGGCTGGCGAAGCGGGGCGCTGAGGTCGTGTGCTTCGACCGCGACTCTCCTCCTCATTCCCTGGGCTCATCGCATGGCGAGTCGCGGATCACGCGCACCGCTTACTTCGAGGGCCCGTGGTACGTCCCGCTCGTGCAGGAGACATTCCCGCTCTGGCGCGAGCTCGAACAGGACACCGGCGCGCACCTGCTGACCATGACCGGCGCGTTGATGATCGGCCAGCCTTCCGCCGAAGTGGTCACCGGCGCCCTCGCCGCCGCCTCCGAGCACGGGCTGGACGCGCGCCTGCTCGATTCGACCGAGCTGGGTCGCAGCTACCCAGCTCATGTCGTGAGCGCGGGGGATGTCGCAGTCCTCGACGAGCAGGCCGGCTTCTTGCGGCCCGAGGCGGCGGTGACCGCGATGATCGATCGACTGACTGCGCTCGGCGGTGAGGTCCGGCGCGGCGTGGTCGTCACCGGCGTGACCAGCCGGGGCGACGGGATCGAGATCACGACCTCCGGGAGTGTGGACAAGTTCGACGCGGTCGTCATCGCGGCGGGTGCGTGGACGCGTGAGCTCGTCTCGCTGCCACTCACTGTCGAGCGCCAGGTGGTCGCCTGGCTCGAAATCGACAAGGACGCCGGTTCGCTCACCCCAGATCGCTTCCCGGTTTTCGTCCGTGAGACAAACGAGCTAGGAGATATCTACGGCTTCCCGACCCTCGATGGTGTTTCGGTGAAGATCGCGCGGCACCACGACGGAGACGCTGTCGATCCCGCCACCATTCGTCGCGATGTCACCGATGCTGAGCTCGCCCCGTTACGGACGTTCGCGCGAACCTACTTGCGCGGCGTGAGCGAGCGAGTCATCAGGACGGCGGTCTGCATGTACACCAACACTCCCGACAGACATTTCGCCATCGACCTACATCCCGACGATCCACGCATCGTGGTGATCAGCGCGTGTTCCGGTCATGGATTCAAGTTCGCACCGGTCATGGGCGACATCGGCGCGGATCTGGTGTATGAGGGACGGACGTCACGAGGCATCGCTCGCTTCGCGCTCGCGCGCTTCGCGCCACCGATTTAGCTAGACCTTCGCTGTCTCCTGGACCACGGGTTCCTCGTCTTCGCCGAGCTTTCGGCCGAACCACCAAGCCACCGCCAGCAGGATCACCACACCTATGCCGATCGGTATGACGAAAGGGGTCATCGTGTGGGCGACGGTCTCGTAGTGCTGACCGAGCTTGTATCCGGCGTACGCAAGAGCGAAGTTCCAGGGAATTGCCCCGGCGACGGTGACAATCGAGAACCACAGGTAGCCGATCTTTGAAATCGCGGCCGGGAACGAGATGTAGGTGCGGACTATCGGCAGCAGCCTTCCCACGAAAACAGCCCACAGCCCAAAGCGCGCAAAGAAACGATTGGCGAGCCGGAGATGACCGCGGCTCAATCCCATCAACCGCCCGGCGCGGCTGAGCACGACCCGCTCGCCGTAGCGGCGCGTCAGCCAGAAGGCGATCAGCGAGCCCGTCAGGTTCGCGACGCTCGAAACCGCGACCACCAGAAGCAAGTTGAGTGGGCCATGGGATGAGAGCGCCCCGCCAAGCGGCACGACGATCTCGCTCGAGATCGGCACGCCTGCGCTTTCCGCGGCCATGGTGACGAAGATGGCGGCATAGCCCCACGAACTGACCAGGTTGATCAACCATTGCGTCACGACGGCTGATTATCCGTGGGTCGCGGGTTCGCTCGCACTACTAGCCAACGCTCAGGGCATCCGCATGCACGCATTCCGGTGGTTTCGCAGCGAAGAATGCCTCAGCTCGGGGTCGCCGTGCTCGCAGTTTCTTCGTGGCTGACCGCCTCCCCGATTGGCTGCTGGATCACCCGCGGGTTGGCCAGGAAGTCGTACAGGAATGCAGCGCCCGCAGCACCCACCAGGCCGGGGATCAGGTAGACGGGAACGTACTGGATCCAGTAGGTCGTGCCACCTGCAATCGCCTGCACCAGTTCGGGACCGAAAGCGCGCGCGGGGTTGATAGAGGCGCCGGTGATCGGGCCGACGATGAGGATGATCGCGCCAAGCGCTCCGCCAATCACGATGCCCGCGAGATGCGAAGGGGACTTCGAGTCGGTGATGCCGAGGATCGCGAAAATTAGGAGCCCGGTGCCCAGGGCTTCCGCGAGGGCGGCCTGTAGATACAGGGCGGATGAACCATCCGCTGCAAAGTGTGCCTGGCCCATGCCGAACGTAACTGCGTCGGCTCCGAAGACGCCCCAGATCGCAAGCGCTCCGATGATCGCTCCCGCGAACTGTGCTCCCCAGTAGAGCGGCAATTCTTTCCAGGGGAAACGCTTGGTGACCGCGAGCGCGAACGTGACTGCTGGGTTGATGTGACAGCCCGAGACCTTACCTATCGCGTAAACGAGGGCAGTGAGGATGAGGGTATGCGCCAAGGCGATCCCCAGAAGATCCGCCTCGGTAACCGCCGGCACGGCCTTGCCGGCCAGCGTCAGCGTGGCGATCACCGCTCCGGGGCCCACGAGGACCAAAGCCGCCGTGCCAAACGCCTCTGCGATAGCCCGTTGGGACATCGAATGCATCTACCCAGACCCCCCTCTTGAGTCGAACTTGTTGTTCCAATGCCGAACCCTTAACGGGCCACGAGCAGCAAATTCTGCGCCGCCACGACCCTGCGGTGGGGCCTGGGGGGCGCTGGGGACTCGCCTCTGGTTGCCATCTGGAGTGAGTGGAACGCCAGCCCAGCCCGTTTTCCTATCGACCGCAGTTTCCAAAAATCAACCGCCGCAAGGCGGATTTCGGGAGGTTTGTTCGGAGAATGATGAATTTGATCGTCTTCGTTATCGTCGGCGCGATCGCAGGGTTCCTGGCCGGCAAGGTCATGACCGGCCATGGCCTGGGGCTGATCTGGGACATCGTCGTCGGAATCTTGGGCGCGTTCGTAGGCGGATGGATCGCAGGCCTCTTCGGTATCGCTGCGACCAACCTCCTCGTCCTGGGCATCATCGCCTTCGTCGGAGCCTGCATCCTGCTGTTCCTGTTCCGCCTGATCTTCCGTCGCGGAATGGTGCGCACCTAAACGGTTCGCATTTTCGAAGAAGGCCTCACGGGCGGTTTCCCGTGAGGCCTTTTCTTTTTGTGCGCTTAGAAGAAGACTGGAAGCGTCAGCACTCGCCGGCGGACGACGTGTACGCCACGCCCGTTTGCGGCTGCGGGTAATGCGTGCAGTCCAGGTTCCGAGCGTTCATGACCGGCACCTCCCAGATTGGCCCGGGGCCGTCCGGATCGATTACGGTGGCGCCGCCCGAGCTGATGTAGGCAAGCACCTGGGCCTGACCCTGGTCACGGCCGGCGAGGCGCGGATCGAGGAGGAACCCATGCGGATCAGTCGTGGCCGTCGGCGTCTTGTCGTTCCGGTAGTAGCTCACCAGATCGAGGACACGGCCGGCTCGGTACATCTCGCCCGCGGTCGGGTTCGGGACAGTGTGGTCGCCGAACGCCGTCTGAAAGATGAGGTGTTTGATTGGGGCTCCGGAGGGCGGTCGCAGCCGTAAGAGCGGCGCGAAGGCCACCGGGTCGCCCGCTCGACCTTGCCAGCTGCCGTGGTCGAAATACTTCTGCAGGATGGTCGCGCCGGGGTAAGGGTTGGTGACCGGCGGATCGAGCCGGAGAGGCATCGACTCCGTGAATCCATTTAGCCCTGGACCGCCGTTGAGCAGGTTCGGCCTGTTGACACCCAGCGTGTCGGCGAGCAGGTTGCGGAAACCTGAAAGCCTCGCGATTTCGACTATCGGTCCTCCCCCGACATTGAGGACCCCGACCGTCAGGTGGGTATCGGTCGCCATGAGCATCGTTCCGTAGATCGCCCCGAAGCTCTGGCCGTAATACCCGAGCACAGACCGCTGTAGGGTCACGCTTCCGTCACCGAGCACGTCGACGCCCTGCTCGATCATCCGCACCATGGTCATGAGGTTGATTGTTGTCTGGATCAGGCCGTCTCGAAGGCCGGTGGTGGCGTAGCGAGACGGTGTGTCGGCAATCACCCTGCCGCTTGAATCGAGGGTCTTGTGGTCCGTCGGGCCGACACCTTCGCTCGCGGTGATCTTGCCATCACCATCGAGATCCGCGCCCTGGCCGTAGCCCAAGAACGTGGTGGTGATCACGCCTTGATGGACTACGACCACGCTCGCCGGCCCATAGGCGTGGCCTGCGGGATCGGTGGCAATCGTTGCGATCCCCTTTGCGGCGTTGAGGTCCGCGGCAAGAAAGAGGTCGTATTTGCTTCGCGTGAACCCCGGACCGAAAATCGCCACCGGCCAGCCGCCCGCGGGCTGGATGCCGGCAGGGACGATCAGGGTGAAACCAACGCGCTGCTTGCCGATGGGCTGCGGGGTTCGCGTGGTGGGCACATTAGGGATCACTGCATCCGCGTACGTCTGGTAACGCGGCACCACAAAGCTGCCGAATGCGTAGTAGCCGGCGCCGCTTACGGCGGTGTTGAGCACCATCGAGAAGGACAGCGGCTTCGTGGGGTCAGCCGCAACCTGGTCACCGCGTTCGATTTCGGTAACCGTGGCCGCTGGAAAGACGTCCCTAACACCACCCTGCACAAAGCTCGCCCTCCGCTCTGGCGGTGTGATGTCGGCGGCCACGTAGACGCTGCCGTTGTCGAGGGCGCCCCGCACCTTGGCCAGCTCGGGGGTTGCAGTCTCCGTTGTGAAAAGGCTGATGCAAGCTCCTTCGCAAGCAGACACTGAGCGGCCTGCTGGATCCTTGATTCCGCCTGTCACCACCACTGAGTAGGTGGTTGCCTCCGACAGGAAATCGGACGGCTCGCCGGCGAGGACGTTGGTCGACGGGTCCCAGACGAGCTGGATGATTGGGGTCCGGAACCCGTTCGGGCCGATCACGAAGAAGTTTGTGGCGTTGACAGTGCCGGCATCGATGGCCCCGCTGAACGGCACCGTGACACGCGGCCGTAGGTCAAAGCCGTCCTGCAGGTTGAGCAAAGCGAGGTCGTCGCAAACAGAGGAATTCATTGCGTTGCAAGCTGGAACGGGCAGGTTCACGCGCAGGCCGGTGATCTGGGCGGGATCAGGGACCGTGAAGCTGTTGCTCGGCATGATTCGTGTATCAGGGGTCGAGCCCGTCATTACCTTGACGGACGTATCCGCCGAGACAGCGACGGGAACCAGTGAGGCGACCACGAAGATGCTTACCAGCAGGGCGCGAGACTTCTGGACCAAGCCATCCCTCCAAAGTCATAGCGCGCGGGTTTAACGCGCAGCGGCTCCGGATAAAACGCCCGACCTTTTAGAAGTACCCGAGATAGGTGGGCCTGGTTGGGATCGAACCAACGACCAGCCGATTATGAGGCCCGCCCCTGACCGTCTCAGAGAGTGTCAGGGAGTGTCAGGCGTACTCAACAAGCACGACCGACAGGTCGTTTTCGTGTCACAGAGTGTCCTGGAGTGGCACGGCGCTGATGTCAAAACTGTTGTCAAAACCGATGCGCTGAGATTTGCGAGCGCCGGCGCGAATGCCGGCAGCCAAATCTCACAAGAATTTACGGGTCGACCTCGATCTGGTGTTCCCAAGCGAGCGTGGCACGCTAGCCGACGGACCCAACGTAACGCACCGGTTCCACAAGCTTCTGAAGCGAGCTGATCTGCCACCAATGCGCTTCCACGACCTCAGCCACGCGTGCGCGTCACTCCTACTCGTCCAGGGCGTGCATCCGCGCGTGGTTATGGAAACGCTCGGCCACAGCCAAATCAGCCTGACGATGAACACGTACAGCCACGTCCTGCCGGCTCTTCAGCGTGAAGCTGCTGACCAAATGCAAGCGGTCCTAGCATGCCCTTAGTCAGCGCTCACGACGACAGTCACCTCAGCATTGCTTCCAATCACTGCCATCCCACCGCCAAGCGTCTGCCACAAGACCCGCGGAGTCCCCTCCCACAACAACTAGATAGCTACCGTCCGAAGCGCCTGCGGCCGCTCGCCGGGCCGGCGGGACGTGCGCTGCATTGAGCTGCGCCCATTGGGTCCCGTCCCAGCGCCAAGTATCAGCAAGTGCGCCAACGTTGCCACCGCCACCGAACAGGATGGCTTGTTCTCCACTAACAAAAGTCGGACTCAAGCGCGCAGGCGGAGCCGGAGAGAGCTGCGGATTCCGCCAGTCGGTCCCATCCCAGAGCCAGGTGTCGTTCAGTCGTCCCAAACCCCCTCCTCCACCGCCAAACAGCACTACCTGTTTTGTGCTGGTCACATACGCCATGCCTGCACCGCTACTCGCTGGAGGGGAGTGGGCGGGTTTAGCTGCGCTCCATTGTGAGCCGTTCCATAGCCAGGTCTCCGGTCCACTGTCGCCGATACCAAAGAGAACGAGATTAGCCCGCGCCACGTCGTACACGCCTGTTGGCCGAACTAACTTGGGTGCGGGCGCGGACGAATTGACGGCCCACTGAGCTCCGTCCCACAGCCACAGGTCGAACAAGCTGGCTGGGGACTTACCGGCAACGTCGTATTGCCCACCATAGAGAATGACTTTGCCATGAGCCACGTCATAAGCCATCACAGCAAATGCGCGGGCACTTGGACCAGTTCCGCCGTCTCGTGTCCAACTCTGGCCGTTCCAAAGCCAGGTCTCTGCGACTGATTGCACCCCGCCATTGATGACAGTGTCGCCGCCAAACATCAGAAACTGGCCGGCGGTCGGCTGGTAGGCAATCGACGCCGCGGTCCGAGGGTTAGGTGCTGAGCTCATGGCACAGCTCGCAAGTATCGATTTCGAAATCGGTGATCCGGCCGGAGACGGCGAGGTAACGGCGCCTGTTTCCGGCACGGCGCTCGCGCAGGCTGTTGCCATACAGAACACAGACGCCGCAAGTAGCGCCAAGAGAGGGCGGACCCCGTAACCGAAACAACTCACTGTGGGCACTCCGATCCTATGAGCTGTCTCATCCGAGTGAAACCGGCTTCGCGATCGTCTCCGCACCGATAGATCATCAACTGGCTTACGGCCGAGCCTACGACACGTTTCCCTCTGGGCAGGTTCTCCGGCCAAAACTGTTGTCAGGCCGCCTGCCGATGGCGGTCAACACCACCAAGGAGGGTCGGAATGAACTCGGAATTGGTGGGCCTGGTTGGGATCGAACCAACGACCAGCCGATTATGAGTCCCAGAAGAAGCCGTCCGACACGGTCCAGCTACGTCGATCCGAATACAAAACGTCCAGAGACATGTCCAACAAGTCCGCTGTCGTTCGACCAGATCGATCCGATTGGCAGTCAAGATTGGCAGTCAAGACTGGCAGTCAAACTAGGGAGCCGTTTCCTTCAGCAGGGCATCCATCCGACGAGCTGCCTCCCATTGCAGTTCTGGGATGACATGCGAGTAGGTGTTCATTGTCATCGCGATCTGGGAGTGGCCGAGAACTTCCATGACAACACGCGGCGCAACCCCCTGGACAAGCAGAAGCGTCGCGCACGAGTGCCGAAGGTCGTGGAATCGGCGTTGCGCTAGGCCCGCACGCTCCAAGTGCTGATGGAACTGCTTACTGACTAGGCTTGCGTCTATGGGGTTTCCCTGAGCATTGGTGAAGACAAGACCCGTCTCCACCCATCGATTGCCTTCCTCAGTTTTCTCTTGTTCCTGACGGTCGCGGTGCTCACGGAGGCTGCTCACGATTGAAGCGGGCACGGCCAATGTCCGCCGACTCCGGGCGGTCTTCGGGGCAACCAGTTGCAGCTTTCCGTCGACCCGTTGCAGTTGCTTGGACACGCGCAGATCGGCGACCTCCAAGTCAATGTCCTGCCAGCGCAGCCCAAGAATTTCTCCTTGCCGGAGTCCCATCGTGAGAGCGATTGAGTAGAGCGCTTCGAGTCGATCGCCCTTGATTGAGCTGAGGAAAACCCGGGCTTCGTCGGGAGTAAGAGGTCGAATTTCGTACCGCTCGACGCGCGGACCATGCACGAGAGCGGCGACGTTGCGTGAAAGGAGATCCCATTTGACGGCCTTGGCGAGAGCGGTTCTCAGAGTGCCGCGGATATAGCGAACGCTCCTCGGTTTCATGCCGTCGGCGATCTTTTGGTTCAAAAACTGCTGCACGTGGATTGGGGTGAGCTTGTCCAGCCGCAAATGACCGAGCGCAGGCTTGAGGTGAAGCCTGACGTGGACTTCGTAACCTGCGTAGGTCCATTGTCGAACGTTAGGTCGAACGACTTGCGCAAGCCAATAGTCCAAGAAATCACCGACAGTGCTGCGGTTCGAGGCAGCCATCATCCCGCTATCGCGCGCCCGTACGGCTCTTACCAACTTGCGTCGTGCGTCGTCGTGAGTCTTCGAGTAAAAGACCTCGCGTCTGCCCTTCGGCAGCGAAATCGTGGCTGCCCAAGTTCCGTTCGGTCGTCGTGAAAGTGAGCCTTCACCATTCGCG
>Ga0209011_1000467_pt1 | contig 15520 bp, 27 predicted proteins | sample BlaSpr_A8_OM1_M3_FD_187986 | JGI IMG/M metagenome (GOLD analysis project Ga0209011, IMG submission 187986) | Forest soil microbial communities from Thunder Bay, Ontario, Canada - Black Spruce, Ontario site 2_A8_OM1_M3 (SPAdes) (version 2) | ecosystem: Environmental > Terrestrial > Soil > Boreal... | reverse complement strand
CCATGTCCAAAGAGAAATTCGAGCGCAACAAGCCGCACGTGAACGTGGGGACGATTGGTCATGTGGACCATGGGAAGACGACGTTGACGGCGGCGCTGACGAAGGTGATGGCCGAGACCTACGGCGGGACCTTCATGGCGTACGACCAGATTGACAAGGCGCCGGAGGAGAAGGCGCGCGGGATCACGATTTCCACCGCGCACGTGGAGTACCAGAGCAAGAACCGGCACTACGCGCACGTGGACTGCCCGGGGCATGCGGACTACGTGAAGAACATGATCACGGGTGCGGCGCAGATGGACGGGGCGATTCTGGTGGTGTCGGCGGCGGATGGTCCGATGCCCCAGACCCGCGAGCACATCCTGCTGGCGCGCCAGGTGGGGGTGCCGTGCATGGTGGTGTACATGAACAAGGCGGACATGGTGGACGACAAGGAGCTGTTGGAGCTGGTGGAGATGGAGGTGCGAGAGCTGCTGACCATGTACAAGTTTCCCGGCGAGAAGACCCCGATCATCATCGGGTCTGCGCTGAAGGCGCTCGAGGGGGACAAGAGCGAGCTTGGGGTGCCCTCGGTGGTGAAGCTGGTGGAGGAGATGGACAAGTACATCCCGATCCCCAAGCGCGAGGTGGACAAGCCGTTTCTGATGCCGGTGGAGGATGTGTTCTCGATCTCCGGGCGCGGCACGGTAGTCACGGGACGCATCGAGCGCGGCATCGTCAAGGTGAACGATGAGGTGGAGATCGTGGGGCTGAAGGCCACGGTGAAGACCGTGTGCACCGGGGTGGAGATGTTCAGGAAGCTCCTGGATGAGGGGCAGGCGGGAGATAACGTGGGGGTGCTGCTGCGGGGCACCAAGCGCGAGGAGGTCGAGCGCGGGCAGGTGCTGGCCAAGCCCGGCAGCATCACTCCGCACACGCACTTTGAGTGCGAGGTGTACGTGCTGGCGAAGGAAGAAGGCGGGCGGCATACGCCGTTTTTCAAGGGCTACCGGCCGCAGTTTTATTTCCGCACCACCGATGTGACCGGCACGATCGAGCTGCCCGCGGGGGTGGAGATGGTCATGCCCGGGGACAACATCAAGATGACGATCGAGCTGATCAGCCCGATTGCCATGGAAGATGGGCTGCGCTTTGCGATCCGCGAGGGCGGTAAAACCGTCGGCGCCGGCGTCGTGACGAAGATCCTGAAGTAGACAGGCACGAGGAATCCAGGCCATGGCCAATCAGAACATCCGTATCCGCCTGAAGGCGTTCGACCATCGCCTGATCGACAGCTCGGCCCGCGAGATCGTCGAGACGGCCAAGCGCACCGGCGCCACCGTCAAGGGACCGGTACCGCTGCCGACCAAGATGGAGCGCTTCACGCTGCTCGTCTCCCCGCACGCCGACAAGGACGCGCGCGATCAATTCGAGCTGCGCACTCACAAGCGCCTCATGGACATCATGAACCCCACCGACAAGACGGTGGACGCCCTCATGAAACTCGACCTTCCGGCGGGCGTGGACGTGCAGATCAAGCTGAATTGATTGGATTGGCGGAAAAAGGCCGGACGGCCTTTTTCCGCAGGCCCACCCCGTGACCGTTTCGGGCCCGCGGGCAAAACGCGTGGGTTTTGCCCGCGAAAAGCTAGCGGGTTGCGGCGGACGGCCCTTTCGGCAGGCCAAGCCAACAGCCATGTCGAACGCGCCGGCAAAAGACGTGGCTTTTGCCGGCGAAAAGCCTGCGAAAACACAGGTTGATTGAGGATTCCGGCGCGCCTATACTGCGCGCCCTTTTGGCCCCCGGGACTCCCCGTGGGGCGGTCGCGTAAGCGGCATCGGGCGAGGTTGGAGCAGGCCCTTCGGGGCATAAGCTCCAAGACCACTCGAGATCAGCGCAGCCTCGACGGCTTCAAGCGCAAAATCTCCTGTTGTGTCAACAACTTAGCCCGAGGCCAGCGTGCCTTGGGTGCCCCGTGGCGCCCTCGGGCCGTGAGAGGACAAGAGATGACCATCGGACTCGTCGGCCGCAAGGCCGGCATGACGCGCGTGTTCACCGACGCCGGCGAGACAGTGCCGGTGACGGTGATCGAGGTTTTGCCGAACCGTGTCACTCAGGTCAAGGCGCAGGATAAGGACGGGTATCGCGCCGTGCAGGTCACCTACGGCACACGCCGCCCGCAACTGTATTCCAAGGCCGTGACGGGGCACTACGCGCGCGCGAATGTCGCTCCGGGCAAGGCGCTGGTGGAGTTCCGGCTCACCGACGCCGACAAGACCGAGCTCAAAGCGGGGGCCGAGATCAAGGCCGACCTCTTCAAGGAAGGCGAAGCGGTCGACGTCACCGGCACGACCATCGGCAAGGGCTTTGCCGGCACCATCAAGCGTCACAACTTCGGCGGTATGCCCGCGACCCACGGCGTGTCCCTCACCCATCGCTCGCCAGGCTCGATCGGCCAGCGCCAGACGCCCGGCCGTGTGTTCAAGGGCCGGCGCATGTCCGGTCACATGGGCGTCGTGCGCCGCACCACCGAGAACCTGAAGGTCGTGCAGGTGGACCTGGAGAGAAACCTGCTCCTGATCCGCGGAGCGGTGCCCGGCGCGGAGGGCGGACAGGTGATCGTGCGCCCGTCGCTGAAGGCGGCGCGCCGCGCGAAGCGCAAGACGGTGACGCCGCTCAAAGCGGGCGCCGCAGCGTCGAAGGCGGGAAAGAAGTAGGCCATGAAACTGAAGCTGGTCAATGGCTCGGGCGAACTGCAGGTGTCGGAAGGCGCCTTCGGTACGAAGTTCAACGAGCCCCTGGTGCACCAGGTGCTGACGGCGTACCGCGCCGCCGGCCGTGCCGGTACCAAGGCGCAGAAGTCGCGCGCCGAAGTGCGCGGCGGCGGCCGCAAGCCCTACGCGCAGAAAGGCACCGGCCAGGCGCGCGCCGGCTCCAGCCGCTCGCCCATCTGGGTGGGCGGCGGCAGGACCTTCGCGGCCAAGCCGCGCGACTTCACGCAGAAGGTGAATCGCAAGATGTACCGCGGCGCTATCCGCTCGATACTCTCGGAGCTGGCGCGCACCGAGCGCCTCCTGGTCACCGACGGCATCGCGCTGCAGGCGCCGAAGACCAGGCTGCTGGCGCAACAGCTCAAGGCCTGGGCGCTCCCCTCGGTACTGATCGTGGTCGAGGCGAGCGATGAGAAGCTCATCCTCGCCGCGCGCAATCTGCCGCACGTCGAGGTCATCGAAGTCCCGGCCCTCAATCCGGTATCGCTCGCGGCCTACGACAAGGTGCTGATGACGGTGGGCGCGGTGAAGCTGATCGAGGAGCGCCTGCAATGATTTCGCCTCTTCGCTACATGGACGGGGCTCGCGCTGCGAGCCCCGTGAAGTCCCGGCCGGAGGCCGTGATATGAACCGCGAGCAGCTGATGAGCGTTCTGATCGCCCCGCACGTCACCGAGAAGACCTCGCTCGCGATGCAGAACCACAACCAGTACACCTTCCGTGTGCGCCGCGACGCGACCAAGCCCGACATCCGCAAGGCGGTCGAGCTCATGTTCGACGTCAAGGTCGCGGCTGTGCACGTCGTCAACGAGCCGGGCAAGCTGCGCCGCTTCGGCAAGCGCGCAGGCCGTACCCAGGACTGGAAGAAGGCGTACGTGAGCCTGATCAAAGGGCAGACGATCGACTACGAAGCCCGCGCCAAGGCCTGACAGGACGGATCCGCATATGGCCCTCATCAAGTACAAGCCCAGGACGCCCGGCACACGCGCGGTGGTGAAGATCGACCGCTCGCACCTGCATAAGGGCGGACCGCACCTGCCATTGACCGTGGCGCAGAGCAAGACCGGCGCGCGCAACCACTTCGGCCGCATCACCACGCGCCACATCGGCGGTGGCTCGCGGCAGAAGTACCGCCTCATCGACTTCAAGCGCGACAAGGACGGCATCCCCGGGGTGGTGGAGCGTGTGGAGTACGATCCGAACCGCACCAGCCACATCGCGCTCATCAAGTACGCCGACGGCGAGCGGCGTTACATCCTCGCGCCCAAGGGCGTGAAGATTGGCGACGAAGTGCGCTCCGGCGCCGACGCCCCGATCAAGTCGGGCAACGCCATGTCGCTGCGCCATGTCCCGGTCGGCTCGATCATCCACAACGTCGAGATGAAGCCCGGGCGCGGCGGGCAGCTGGCGCGCAGCGCCGGCAGTTCCGTGTCCTTCAGCGCGCGCGAAGGCATCTATGCGTATCTGCGGCTGAAGTCGGGCGAGACCCGCAAGGTGCACGTCGACTGCCGCGCCACCATCGGTGAAGTGGGCAACGACGAGCACAACCTGCGCAGCTACGGCAAGGCCGGCGCCAAGCGCTGGCGCGGCGTGCGCCCGACGGTGCGGGGACTGGCCATGAACCCGGTCGATCACCCGCACGGTGGCGGTGAGGGCAAGTCCGGCCAGGGCAACCCGCACCCGGTGTCGCCGTGGGGCTGGAACACCAAGGGACTGAAGACCCGTCACAACAAGCGCACGGACAACATGATCGTCCAGCGCCGCCAGAACCGCATTCGCTGATCGGGAGCGTCACACACATGCCACGTTCGCTGAAGAAGGGCCCGTTCGTCGATCTGCACCTGGCCAAGAAGGTGCAGGTGGCGTCCGCCCGCAACGACCGCAAGCCGATCAAGACCTGGTCGCGCCGCTCCACGGTGGTGCCCGAGATGGTGGGTCTGACCATCGCCGTGCACAACGGCCGCCAGCACGTTCCGGTGCTGATCACCGAGAACATGGTGGGCCACAAGCTGGGCGAGTTCGCCCCGACGCGCACCTTCAAGGCGCACTCCGGGGATCGCAAGGTGGAGGCTGCCGCCGCCACCTGAGGCGTGCGCAGAACACGATGCAAGTGACCTCCAAACTGCGCTACGCGCACATTTCCCCGCAGAAATGCCGGCTGGTCGCCGACGTGGTGCGCGGCCAGACGGTCGGCAATGCGATCGCGACGCTGCGCTTCATGCCGAAGAAGGGTGCGCAGCTGGTGCGCAAGGTACTCGAGTCCGCGGTCGCCAACGCTGAGCACAACCACGGCGCCGACATCGACGAGCTGAAGGTGGCGGTCATCCAGGTGGATGCGGCCCCGCAGCTCAAACGGTTTGCCGCCCGTGCCAAGGGACGTGGCGCACGCATCATCAAGCGCAACAGTCACATTACCGTCGGCGTCAGCGACGGCAAGAAGGATTAGCGTATGGGTCAGAAGGTCAATCCGATAGGGATACGACTCGGGATCACTCGCGACTGGACCTCGCGCTGGTATGCCGGCAAGAGACAGTTTCCGCTGCACGTGCACACCGACTTCCGGGTGCGCGAGTTCCTCAAGAAGCGGCTCGCCGAGGCCTCGGTGAGCCGCATTCTCATCGAACGCGCCGCCAAGAAAGTCAACATCACCATCCAGACCGCGCGTCCCGGCATCGTCATCGGCAAGAAAGGCGAGGACATCGAGAAACTGCGCCAGGAGACCGCCACGCTCCTCGGCATGCCGATGAACGACGTGCGCCTGAACATCGCCGAGATCAGAAAGCCCGAGCTCGATGCGCAACTGGTCGGCGACAGCATCGCGCAGCAGATCGAGAAGCGCGTGATGTTCCGCCGCGCCATGAAGCGCGCGGTCATGAGCACCATGCGCAGCGGCGCGCTGGGCGTGAAGGTGCGCGTCTCCGGACGTCTCAACGGTTCGGAAATCGCCCGCACCGAGTGGTACCGCGAGGGTCGCATTCCGCTGCACACTTTCCGCGCCGACATCGATTACGGACTGTCGGAAGCGCACACCACCTACGGCGTCATCGGCGTCAAGGTGTGGATATTCAAGGGCGAGGTGTTCGACAAGAGCGAGCTCGCGCAGCAGGCGAGCGAAGCCGAGGCCGCCGCGGCGCCGAGCACACCGCTGGCCGCCGCCCCGGCGCAGCCGGTAACGCCGCCGGCGCCGCCGGCGCCGCCGGTACCGCCCGAAGCTCCGGTACCGGCCTGACCTGATGGTTTGAGAAAATGCTTCAGCCCAAACGCACCAAGTATCGCAAGCAGTTCAAGGGCCGCAACCCGGGCCTGGCACAGCGCGGCAGCAACGTGTCCTTCGGCGAGTTTGGCCTGAAGGCGACCAGCCGCGCGCGCATGACCGCGCGCGAGATCGAGGCGGCGCGCCGCGCCATGGCGCGCTACGTGAAGCGCGGCGGACAGATCTGGGTCCGCGTGTTTCCGGACGTGCCGATCACCAAGAAGCCGCTCGAGGTCCGCATGGGCAGTGGCAAGGGCAACGTCGAGTACTACGTGGCCCGCGTGCAGCCCGGCAAAGTGTTGTTCGAGATGGAGGGCGTGGACGAGGTGACGGCCCGCGAGGCGTTCCGGCTCGCAGGCTCGAAGCTGTCGGTCTCCACCTCATTCGTGAAACGGCAGGTTCGATAGATGGACGCCAAGGAGCTGCGCACCAAGTCGCCGGCCGAGCTCGCCGATGAGCTCGTGAAGCTGCGCAAGGAGCAGTTTGCCCTGCGCATGCAGCGCGCCACCGGGCAGGCGCCCAAGCCCGACCAGTTCGGCAAAGTGCGGCGCAACATCGCGCGCCTGAAGACCGTGCTGCGCGAGACGCAGGCGGCGAGCCGCGGAGGCAACCAGAAATGAGCGCAGAAGAGACCCCGGTGCAGGAAACCCCGGTGCAGGAAACCCAGCCGCAGGAGCCCAGGGCGCAGCGCAACGCGCCGGAAGCCAAGGGCGCACGTACGCTGACCGGGCGCGTGGTGAGCGACAAGATGCACAAGACGATCGCTGTGGAGATCGAGCGGCTGGTGAAGCATCCGACCTACGGCAAGTACATCCGCCGTACCACCAAGCTGCTGGCGCACGACGAGAACGGCACCTCGAAGGAGGGCGACGTGGTGACCATCACCCCGTGCCGCCCCATGTCGCGGCGCAAGTCGTGGCGGCTGCTCGAGGTCGTGGCGAAGGCCGCGCAGCGCTGAAGCGCTCGATTAGGCTGAAGGCAGGCTCGAATCATGATCCAGATGCGCACCATGCTGAATGCCGCTGACAACAGCGGCGCGCGCACCCTGATGTGCATCAAGGTGCTGGGCGGCACGCGCCGCCGTTACGCCACCGTGGGCGATGTCATCAAAGTGAGCGTCAAGGACGCTATTCCACGCGGCAAGGTCAAGAAGGGCGAGGTGTATGACGCGGTGGTGGTGCGCACCCGACACGGCGTGCGGCGTGCCGACGGCTCGCTGATCCGCTTCGATGGCAACGCGGCGGTGCTGCTCACCAACAAGCTCGAGCCGATCGGCACCCGCATCTTCGGCCCGGTGACGCGCGAGCTGCGCAACCAGCAGTTCATGAAGATCATCTCCCTGGCCCCGGAAGTATTGTGATGAAAAAGATCCGCAAGGGCGATCAGGTGGTGGTGCTGTCCGGCCGTAACAAGGGCCGCCGTGGCGCGGTGATCCAGGTGCTCGCCGACGGCCGCGTGGTCGTGGAGAGCGTGAACATGGTGAAGAAGCACCAGAAGCCCAACCCGCAGGCGGGCAAGCAGGGCGGCATCATCGAGAAGGAGATGCCGCTGCCGGTGTCGAAGGTTGCCATCTGGAACCCGGGCGCCAAGAAGGGCGATCGCATCGGGATCAAGACGCTCACCGACGGCAAGCGCGTGCGCTTCTTCAAATCGAACGGAGAGATGCTCGATGTCTGAAGCGGTTGCAGGCAAAGAAGCCGGCAAACACGCCGGCAAGCAGAAGCAGGCGGACAAGCACGCCGAGAAGCAGGCGGATACGCAGGCCGGCAAGCAGCCTGAGGCGCCGGCGCACCGCGTGGCTGACCAGCGCTCTGGCCCGCCGAGGCTCCAGCAGTACTACCGCGAGCAGGTCGTTCCCCGCCTGCGCGCGGATCTGAAGATCGACAACGTGATGCAGGTGCCGCGCATCAGCAAGATCACGGTCAACATGGGCGTGGGCGAGGCGGTCGCCGACAAGAAGGTGATGGACGCGGCGCTCGCCGATCTCAGCAAGATCACCGGTCAGAAGCCGCTGGTCACCAAGTCGCGCAAGGCAAACGCGTCCTTCAAGCTGCGCGCCGGGCTGCCGATCGGCGCCAAGGTGACGCTGCGCGGGACTCGCATGTACGAGTTCCTCGACCGCCTCATCAGCATCGCGATGCCGCGCATCCGGGACTTCCGCGGGGTGTCGGCGCGCGCCTTCGACGGCCAGGGCAACTACACCCTGGGCGTGAAGGAGCAGATCATTTTCCCCGAAATCCAGTACGACCAGGTCGATCAGGTCCGGGGCATGGACATCACCATCACTACGACGGCAAGAGATGACCGTCACGGCCGAGCGTTGCTCGAGGCATTCAACTTCCCGTTTCGGAAGTAACAGGAACCATAAAGTCTATGGCGAAGACGAGCATGGTCGAGCGCGAGAAGCGTCGCGCCGGGATCGTGAAAAAGTACGCGGTGAAGCGCGCGAAGCTCAAGGAGCTGATCCGCAGCCCCAAGAGCTCACCCGAACAGCGCGTGGCTGCGCAGGTGCAGCTGCAGACGCAACCGCGGGATGCGAGTGCGTCGCGGCAGCGCAACCGTTGCGCCATTACCGGCCGCTCGCGCGGCGTGTACCGCAAGTTCGGCCTCTCGAGGGTGAAGATCCGCGAGGTCGCCAGCCGCGGTGAGATTCCCGGTCTCGCCAAGGCGAGCTGGTGAGGGGCGCCGCATGAGCATGACCGACCCCATCGCCGATCTGTTGACGCGCATCCGCAACGGCCAGACCGCGGGCAAGAGCGAAGTGCAGCTCGCGTCCTCGCGCCTGAAGACCGCCATCGTCAAGGTGCTGAAGGATGAGGGCTACATTGCCGACTTCCGCCTCGATGCCGACAGCGGCAAGCCGCGGCTCACGATCGGCCTGAAGTATTTCGAAGGCCGGCCCGTCATCGACCGGCTGGAGCGCGTCAGCCGCCCGGGCCTGCGGATTTACCGCGGCAAGGACCAGCTGCCGAAAGTCCTGGGCGGCATGGGCACGGTGATCGTCTCCACGCCCAAGGGTGTGATGACCGACAAGCAGGCGCGCTCGATCGGACAGGGCGGTGAAGTCCTGTGCATCGTCGCCTGACAGCAGCGTCCTGACTAAAGAACAGCCATCATGTCGAGAATCGCCAAAGCTCCGGTCGAACTGCCCCAGGGCGTGACCGCGACCATCGCCGCGGACGCGGTGACCATCAAGGGCGCCAAGGGTTCGCTCAGCCTGTTGCTCACGAGCGGCGTGTCGGTGGAGCAGACGGACAAGAAGCTGCAGATCAAGTACGCGGAAGCGGGACCGGCGCGCATGCGCGCCGGCGCCACGCGCGCGCACCTTGCCAACATGGTGCGCGGCGTCACGCGCGGCTACGAGAAGAAGCTCGAGTTGGTGGGCGTCGGCTTTCGCGCCCAGTTGCAGGGCAAGAACCTGAACCTGACACTCGGCTTCTCGCATCCGGTGAACGTGGCGATCCCGGAAGGGATCACCATCGAGACTCCGACCCAGACCGAGATCGTGGTGAAGGGCATCGATCGGCAGAAAGTCGGCCAGGTGGCCGCCGAGATCCGCGGCATTCGTCCGCCCGAGCCCTACAAGGGCAAGGGCGTGCGCTACACGAATGAGCAGATCACTCTTAAGGAGGGCAAGAAGAAATGAAGCCCTCTTCCCGGCGCGAAGCGCCGCTACATGCACGGGGTTCGCGCTCATGCGCGAACCCCGAGAGCAGTCTCGCCGGAGGCGATGACAAATGATCATCACCAAGAAGCAGCGCCGGCTGCGACGCGCCATCAAGAGCCGCGCGCACATCCGCGCTCTCGCGGTGGCGCGTCTGAGCGTGCACCGTACGCCGCGGCACATTTACGCGCAGGTCACGGACCCGGTGGGCGCGAAGGTGATCGCCGTGGCTTCCACGCTGCAGGAAGCGGTGCGCCAGGGCCTGAAGAACACCGGCAACGTCGAGGCCGCCAAGGCGGTGGGACGTGCGATCGCCACGCGAGCCAAGGCTGCGGGGGTGAGCAAGGTCGCGTTCGACCGCTCCGGCTTCCAGTTCCACGGGCGCGTGAAGGCGCTCGCGGATGCGGCCCGCGAAGCGGGTCTCGAGTTCTAGGCAGGTAACACACACATGGCAAGACCAGAAAAGGGCCAGTCGGCGGACGAGTTCGTAGAGAAACTCGTTGCCGTCAATCGCACCGCGAAGGTTGTCAAGGGCGGCCGGCAGTTCGGCTTCACCGCGCTCACCGTGGTGGGCGACGGTACCGGCCGCGTGGGCTATGGCTTCGGCAAGGCGCGTGAGGTTCCAGTGGCGATTTCCAAGGCCATGACCCAGGCGCGCAAGAACCTCATCAACGTCGCGCTGCGGAACGATTCGCTGCATTACGCGGTCACAGGAACGCATGGAGCCACACGCGTGTACATGCAGCCGGCCTCCGATGGTACCGGCGTCATCGCCGGCGGCGGCATGCGCGCGGTGCTCGAGTGCGTCGGCGTGCGCAACGTGCTCGCCAAGAGCTACGGCTCGCGTAACCCGATCAACGTCGTGCGCGCCACCATGAACGCGCTGGCGAAAATCCGCTCGCCCGAGGAAATCGCGGCGAAGCGCGGCAAGAGCCTCGAAGAGATCATGGGCTGATGGCCATGGCGGACAAGCAACTCAAGGTGACGCTGGTGAGGAGCCTGCACGGACAGCTCAAGAACATCGCGGCCTCCGTGCGCGGCCTGGGGTTGCGCCGCATTCGCCAGAGCGTGTCGGTGGCGGACACGCGTGAGAACCGCGGCATGATTCAGGCCGCCGTGCACCTGCTGCGCATCGAGAAAGGCGCTTAAACGTATGCGACTCAACACACTCAGGCCCGCTCCCGGAAGCAAGCGCCCGCGCCTGCGCGTGGGTCGCGGCGCCTCCGCCGGCCAGGGCAAGACCTGCGGCCGCGGCACCAAGGGCCAGCGCGCGCGCAAGGGCGGCTACCACAAGGTCGGCTTCGAGGGCGGCCAGATGCCCCTGCAGCGGCGCATGCCGAAGGTCGGCTTCCGCTCCGACATGAAGAGAAGCCGCGCCGAGGTGCGGCTCTCTGAGCTCGCCAAGGTCGAAGGCGCGCTGGTGGATCTGGGGGCGCTGCTGAAGGCGGGTGTCGTGCCGCTGGGCACCGAGCGCGCCAAGGTGGTGCTCTCCGGTGCGCTGACCAGGGCGGTGACGCTCAAGGGCGTGGCGGTGACCAAGGGCGCGCGCGCGGCGATCGAAGCCGCCGGCGGCAAGATCGAGGCCTGAAGAGCTACACAGGACAGGCATGGCGAACACCAGCATCAGCAACCCGGCCGCCGCGTTCAGCGAAGCTGCCCGTTTTGGGGAGATTCGCAGCCGTTTCTTTTTCCTCATCGGCGCGCTGGTCGTATACCGCATCGGCACCTTCATTCCCGTGCCGGGCGTGAATCCGGCGGAAGTGGCGCGCTTCTTCGGCGACCGCTCCAACACCATCCTCGGGATCGTCAACATGTTCTCGGGCGGCGCGCTGTCGCGCCTGTCGATCTTCGCCATGGGCGTCATGCCGTACATTTCCGCCTCCATCATCATCCAGATGATGTCGATGGTGGTGCCGACGCTCATGGAGCTGCGCAAGGAGGGCGAGTCGGGCCGGCGCAAGATCACGCAGTACACGCGCTACGGCACGGTGGTGCTCGCTGTGGTGCAGTCCTTCGCCGCCGCCGGCGCGCTCGAGAAGGGCGGCATGACGCTGGTCACCGGCTGGTCGTTCCTGTTCACCGCGACCATCACCATGACCACCGGGACCATGTTCCTCATGTGGCTCGGTGAGCAGATCACCGAGCGCGGCATCGGCAACGGCATCTCGATGATCATCCTCTCGGGCATCGTCGCGGGGCTACCGGGGGCGGTCGGCAACACCGCCGAAGCCGTGAGCAACGGCGAAATGCAGGGCCCGTTCGCGCTGCTGCTCGTCATCCTGGTGCTCGCCACCACCGCGTTCGTGGTGTTCATGGAGCGCGCCCAGCGGCGCATCCCGGTCGATTACGCCAAACGCCAGGTCGGGCGGCGCATGTACGCCGGCCAGAGCAGCCACCTGCCGTTCAAGATCAACATGTCGGGCGTGATCCCGCCGATCTTTGCTTCCAGCCTGCTGCTGTTTCCGGCGACGCTGGCCAGCTTTTTCGGCACCAATGCCGAGGGGCCGGTGTCGAGCTTTATGCAGAACGTCGCCGCGGCGCTCGGCTACGGCCAGCCGCTGCACCTGGTGATCTACGCGCTGCTGATCGTGTTCTTCTGCTTCTTCTACACGGCGCTGGTGTTCAACGCGCGCGACACCGCCGACAACCTCAAGAAGTCAGGCGCCTTCGTGCGCGGCATCCGTCCCGGGCAGCAGACCGCGGAGTACATCGACCACGTGCTCACGCGGCTCACGCTGTGGGGTGCGCTGTACGTGACCGCGGTGTGCCTGTTACCCGAGATCCTGATTTCCTCGCAGGGTGTGCCGTTCCACTTCGGCGGCACCTCGCTCCTCATCGTGGTGGTGGTGGTGATGGATTTCATGTCGCAGCTGAACGCGCACATGATGTCGCATCACTACCCGGGACTTCTCAAGAAGGCGAACCTGCTCGGCTACGGCCGCAGCGGTTCGGGTGGTCAATCATGAAAGTACGTCCGTCGGTCAAGAAGATCTGCAAGAACTGCAAGATCGTGCGCCGCCGCCGCGTGGTGTACGTCATCTGCACCGACCCGCGGCACAAGCAGCGTCAGGGTTGAGGTAAGGCACACATGGCACGCATAGCCGGTATCAACATCCCCATGAACAAGCACGCGTGGGTCGGGCTCACGCATATCTACGGCGTGGGCAGAGCGCGCGCGCTCACCGCCTGCACGGCCGCGGGGGTCAACCCCGCCACCAAGGTGAAGGATCTCACCGAGGCGGAGGTCAACGCGATCCGCTCGCAGATCGCCAAGTTCGCGGTCGAGGGCGACCTGCGCCGCGAAGTGTCGATGAACATCAAGCGGCTGATGGACCTCGGCTCCCACCGCGGGATCCGTCATCGCCGCGGACTGCCGGTGCGCGGCCAGCGCACGCGCACCAACGCGCGTACCCGCAAGGGTCCGCGCAAGCAGGCGGTCAAGCTGAACGCACCTCCTGGAAAGGCATAACTAATGGCTGAGCAGAAACCCCAACAGGGCGGAGCCGCGCCGGCAGCGGCCGCGGCCGCGGCGCCCAAGAAGCCCAAGAAGGCCCGCAAGAACGTGCTGGATGCGATCGCGCACGTGCATGCCTCCTTCAACAACACGATCATCACCATCACCGATCGCCAGGGCAACACGCTTTCCTGGGCGACCTCGGGGGGTTGCGGCTTCCGTGGCTCGCGCAAGAGCACCCCGTTCGCGGCGCAGGTGGCGGCCGAGAAGGCCGGCGTCGCCGCCCAGGAGCATGGCGTGAAGAACGTGGAAGTGCGCGTCGGGGGACCGGGACCGGGACGCGAGTCCGCGGTGCGCGCGCTCAACAACTGCGGACTGAAGATCACCAGCATCGCGGACGTGACACCGATTCCGCACAACGGTTGCCGTCCGCCCAAGAAGCGCAGGGTCTAGAGGCTTAGCGAGGATAATATGGCGCGTTACCTTGGTCCAAAGTGCAAGCTCGCCCGCCGCGAGGGCACCGACCTGTTCCTGAAGAGCGGCGTCAAGCCGCTGGAAAACAAGTGCAAGTTCACCGTGCCGCCGGGCGGCATCAAGGGTGAGCGCCGCACGCGCTTGTCCGACTACGGCCTGCAGCTGCGCGAGAAGCAGAAACTGCGCCGCATGTACGGCGTGCTCGAGCGGCAGTTCGGCAACTACTACGAGAAAGCGGCCCGCAGGAGCGGCGCTACCGGCGAGAACCTGCTGAAGCTGCTCGAGTGCCGGCTGGACAACGTCGTGTACCGCATGGGCTTCGCGGCCACGCGCTCCGAGGCGCGCCAGCTGGTGAGCCACAAGGCGATCACCGTCAACGACAAGCCGGTCACCATCGCCTCATTCCAGGTGAAGGCCGGGGACATCGTCCAGGTGCGCGAGCGCTCGCGCAAGCAGCTGCGCATCCAGAGTGCGCTGAACGTCGCGCAGCAGGTCGGCCTGCCGGAATGGGTCGAGGTGAACGACAAGGAGTTCCGTGGCCTGTTCAAGTCGGCGCCGGGCCGGGACGAGGTCCTGCCCGACATCAATGAGAACCTGGTCGTCGAGCTGTATTCGAAGTAATCGCGTCCGCTTGCAACGGGTGCCTGCCGCACCCATGTAAGGGGACCTAACTTTCCGTTTGCGCCGGTCCAAGTGAGCCGGCAAGGTGAGACTGCAATGCAGGGATCTGTAAGCGAGTTCCTGAGACCCCGGGTGGTGAAGGTGCAGCCGGTGGCCCCGCGCCAGGCGCGCGTGGTGATCGAGCCGTTCGAGCGTGGCTTCGGCCATACGCTCGGCAACGCGCTGCGCCGCGTGCTGCTGTCGTCGATGCCCGGCAGCGCCATCACCGAGGTCGAGATCGACGGCGTGCTCCACGAGTACACCAGCATCGAGGGTGTGCAGGAGGACGTTGTCGACATTCTCCTGAACCTGAAAACCGTGGCGCTGCGCATGCACTCGCGTGACAGCGCCGAGCTGCGCCTGCACAAGAAGGGCCCGGGCCCGGTGACCGCGGGCGACATCCAGACCGACCATGACATCGAGGTCGTGAATCCCGAGCTGGTGATCGCGAACCTGACCAAGGCCGGCGAACTGTCCATGACGCTGCGCGTCGAGCGCGGCCGCGGCTACCGTCCGGCGGTCTCGCGCGTCGCCTTCGAGGAGCAGACGCGACCGATCGGCCGGCTGCAGCTCGATGCGTCCTTCTCGCCGGTGCGGCGCGTGACCTACTCGGTCGATGCGGCGCGCGTCGAGCAGCGCACCGACCTCGACAAGCTGGTCATCGACATTGAGACCAACGGCACCATCGACGCCGAAGAGGCGATCCGCCGCGCCGGCAGCATCCTCAAGGATCAGCTGTCGGTGTTCGTCGACCTGCAGGGCGAGGAAGAGGCCTCCACCAAGGTCTCGGAGATGCAGTTCGACCCGATCCTGCTGCGTCCGGTGGACGAGTTGGAGCTCACGGTGCGCAGCGCGAACTGCCTGAAGGCCGAGAACATCCACTACATCGGCGATCTGGTGCAGCGCACGGAGGTGGAGCTGCTGCGCACGCCGAACCTCGGCAAGAAGTCGCTCACCGAGATCAAGGAAGTGCTGCAAAGCCACGGACTCATGCTCGGCATGCGCCTGGACGGCTGGCCGCCCGCGGGGCTGAAGCACGACGAAGAGCGCGACGTCATCTGAGAGGTTGGGCCGGGTGACGCGCGCTGATGAAGCGCGCGGCCCGCCCCGTACCTCACCGCAGCAAAGGGTTAGCCATGCGTCACCATCTTTCCGGCCGTCAGCTGTCGCGCAACAGCTCGCACCGGCACGCGCTGATGCGCAACATGTCGGTTTCGCTGCTGCGGCACGAGACCATCCGCACGACGCTGCCGAAGGCGAAGGAG
>Ga0209011_1000466_pt1 | contig 15526 bp, 16 predicted proteins | sample BlaSpr_A8_OM1_M3_FD_187986 | JGI IMG/M metagenome (GOLD analysis project Ga0209011, IMG submission 187986) | Forest soil microbial communities from Thunder Bay, Ontario, Canada - Black Spruce, Ontario site 2_A8_OM1_M3 (SPAdes) (version 2) | ecosystem: Environmental > Terrestrial > Soil > Boreal... | reverse complement strand
GACGAAGACTACGCTTCACCAGCATGGACCGGGGTTCTCCCCATGAAGTGGACCGCGCTGGCCCCGATTCCGGACCCGCGCGGGAATCCCGAGGTTCCCGTGCCGAAAAACGTTCTGCATTATTCGCGGCCACAGTAATTGGCAGCCTTATAATTTCCATCGCCGCATAGTCTCGGAACGAAAACTTGCCGCTTGCAAGAGGTGAACTGCTATGTCCGTTCTTCGCGCGTCCATCCTGTTCTCGATGTTGTTCGCGATCTGCGCGTGCGCAGGCAGCTTCGGACAAACTTCGGCGCAAATTTTGAAGAAGGACGACCTCACTTTCCGCAAAAGGGCGTACGCGGACAAGCAGGGCAACAAGATGCCGTATCGCCTCTTCGTGCCCGCGAACTACGACGCCGGTCAGAAATACCCGCTGATTTTCTGGCTTCACGGTGCCGCAGGCCGCGGCTCGGATAACCTCAAGCAAATCTCCGGCGGAAACGAGAACGGCACGCACGTCTGGACAACACCGGCGAATCAGGCGCAACTTCCCGCTTTTGTCCTCGCGCCGCAATGCCCGGAGGACCGCTTCTGGTCCGAGCCGGAGAACAACGAGATTTCGCCGCAGCTCCAGATGGCGCTGGATATCCTCGCCGCGGTGCAAAAGGAATTCTCCATCGATCCGGATCGAATTTATCTGGCGGGGCAATCCATGGGGGGACTGGGCGTCTGGGCGCTGCTGCAAGCGCAGCCCGATCGCTGGGCCGCGGCGCTGGTGCTCTGCGCCTTCGACAATTTCACCAATCCAAAGGCCATCGCGCGCGTCCCGCTCTGGGTATTCCAGGGAGATGTGGACATGGTCGTCCCTGTAGACCTGGTGCGGCAAATGGTGAAGGACTTGAAGAAATCAGGCGCGCAGCCGCGTTATTCCGAATATCACAACGCCGGCCACGACGTTTGGCTGAAGGCCTTCGCCGAACCGGACCTGGTCCCCTGGCTCGTCACACACAAGCGCGGCGCCTCCATCCCTGCGGCAAAATAATTGCCGGACCGCTGGAGTTGGCGGAATCCCTCGCAGGATGGGCTTGCGGCGCTACTTCTTGGCGCCGGAGCCCGCGAATGCCGTGACCACGCCAAGCGAAATCAGCATTCCGCCGGATACGTACCGCTGCGTGCGCAACCAGCGAGTATTCCGGTTCAGATGACGCGCGACGGTTCCAGCGAAAAACGCCCAAAGACTGTCGCTCATGACGCCCATTCCCGCGAAGAGCGTTCCTAGAAAGAGAATCTGCAACGCGACATTCCCGCGGGATGCGTCCACAAATTGCGGAAGGAAGGCGAAGAAAAAGAGCGCGGTCTTCGGATTCAGGATATTGACGATAATGCCTTGCCCGAAGACGCGGCTCAGTTTAACGCGAGGGGCTTCTTGCGAAAGATTGAGAGATTCGTCGCGGCGCAGTTTTTGTACGCCCAGATAGATCAAATATGCGGCGCCGAGGTACTTCACGATGCTGAAAGCGGCCGCGGAGGACATCAGCAGCGCCGACAACCCCACTGCGCCGCAGCCACATGAACGAGCGTGCCCACCCCAATGCCCAGCGCAGAAACCAGACCCGCGCTCCGGCCCAGACCGATGCTGCGGCTCGTCACGTAGAGCACAGCAGGCCCAGGTATCGCCAGCAGCACAAGGGCCGCGCTGACAAAGAGCAAAAGCGACGAATGACTGGGGATCATCGGTGGGAGGATCCTAGCTCAGATTAGTGACAGCCACATCCGCCGCCGCAGCAACTGCCGCCGCCCGATGAACCGTCGGAGGCTTTGGTCGAAACCCCGTTACTCGATCCATTCGCCGAGCTGAATACCGAAAGCTGAATCGCGTTCCTCTTCCCCGCGCACTTCGGGCACGCAATCTCCTGCGTCTTATTCAGTACAATCTTCTCAAAGTGCGTCTGGCAATCCTCGCAAATGTATTCGTATATCGGCATTGTCCCAATCTTCCTTTACAAGAATTCCAAGAACTCTTCCACGGTCATGCCCGCCTGCCGAATGATGCTCCGCAAGACGGGAACGGGCAAATCAAACCGGTCGTGCCTGGGAACCGTCACCCGCAGTTGGGGTTTCCCTGGATGCTTCAATTGCGCATGACTCCCGCTCTGGTGATGAATCTCGAACCCGGCTTTCTGCAAGGCGCGCAACACCTCGCGCGGCTTGAGGATCGGGACACGCGGAGACATCACGCGCTGAGTGCTACTCGAAGCTTTTCCTGGATCGTGCTTTTTTCATCCGGAATTCGCTCGCCATCTTTCTTCAGACCCTCCAGATGGCACATAATCGCATCGCGCGCCATCTCGCGCGCTTCCGGCAAGGTCCTTCCGTACGTGATCAAGCCGGGAAGCAACGGCACAGTAACCTGGTATCCGGAGGCCTCCTGTTTGTTCCCTCGCACTTTTCTACCGCCATTTCCAGCTGCCGCGCGTCCTGATCCAACCGGTTCAAATACAACGGTAAAACTGTAATTGCGCGCGGCAATTTGCTGGGAGGCCTTTTCGCGGATAGAAACTCTGCCCATGATCTAAGTCTATTCTGCGGCCGGTAGTGGGTCAAACACTTCGCCTGAAAAACGACAACCCCCGCGCAGGGCGAGGGTTGTCGTTGAATCCGCGGAATTGGACAAGATGCTTAGTCGCCGGCGACCGCTTCGGCAGCCTTTTCAGACGGCTGGGTGCTGGCGGTAGCGCCGTTACCGTTCGAATGGCCGTTGCCATTTCCGCTCGCCGGAGCGATGGATACCGGCTTGCCCGCGTTCGCGAAATTGGCCGGCACCGCCTTCGCGATGTCGCTGACTGTGCCGATCTGCACGACCGTCGGCTGAGGCTTCTTCAGCACCAGTTCTTCGTAAATCGCGCGGACCTTGGCTTGTTCTTCGTAAGCCTTCTTGCGGCGAGCGCGGTCTTCTTCCGCCGCGGTCACCGGAACGTCGTGCTCGAGGTGGCGCACGCGAGAAGCGTCTTCGGCGTCAATCTTCAACGAATGCTCAAAGCTCTGCAGGTTGACGCTCTTGCCCTTGGCGTAGATCTCGTGCTTCCCGTGGTTCTTGTACCATTCGGCCACGGTCGCGTTCTTATGCATGTTCTCGATGATCTGCCGCCAGCCCACGCCGGTGTTGTACGCGCAGAACGAAATCTCACCCTGCTGCGTCGCATACGGAATGATGCACATTTCAGTGCGGCGGAAGTCGTAATTGAACAGATCCTGGAACCACATCCCCGCGATGAACAAAAAGTTCCAAGGATCGGTTTGCCGGCGCTTCATGGCGTCTTCGTAGGTGCGGTCGGGAGACGTCTTGCCGTATTTCTTCTCCGCGCCTTTCGTAAGCGCCCAAGTCTTGTCAAATTTCTTGAAGAGGTCGTACAGCTTCAACCCCTTGGGGCCTTGGAAGGGCTTGTAGTTCTTCAAGAGGGCCATGGCCATCATGAAGTTCGAAAAAGTCTTGCCGCGCGCAGCGTCGGTAATGTCGGTGACGTCTTTCGTAAGCTGTACGGCATCGAGGAAGCGCGGAACGGGCGCCCATTCCTTCGTTTCCTTGTTGATCATCAGCGCCGTGCCCACTCCGCAATTGGGGTGGCAGCCGCAGGAGAGCGAACCCCATTGCGACTCCTGCCCCTTCACCATATCCGAGAATCCGGCAAACGTGCTGACGAACGAAATCGGGAACCAGTCGCGCGTCGGCTCGACTTTGCCCACCTGCGCGCTGACGTCCTGCGCCAAATGCGAAAGCGTATAGCGCTGGCGCAGGCGGCGTTCCGGAGTAATGTCTTCGTCGCGCCCGGTAAAAGAAACCGGCTGGAAGCTCACAAACGCGATTTTCTTGGGGTTCTCCATCGCAAACTTCACGACGGTGCCAACCTGATCGTTGTTCACGTTATTGACGATGGTCACGACGAGCACGATTTCGATGCCCGCTTCGTGCATATTCTCGATGGCGCGCAGCTTCACATCGAACAAATTGCCGATCTGCCGGTGGCTGTTGGCGTCGTTGCCGATGCCGTCAAACTGCAGATACGCATAGCGCATGCCCGCTTCGAACGCCTTCTTGCAGAACTCCTTGCTCTTCGCGAACTCGATGCCGTTCGTCGCGGCCTGCACGCTGTTGTAACCGATCTTGCGCGCGTAGGCGACCGCATCGAAGAAATACGGGCTCATCGTCGGCTCGCCGCCGCTGAACTGCACGGACATCTGGCGGCGCGGCTTGATCTTCAGCGCGTTATCGAGGATTTCCTTAATTTCTTCCCAACCGAGCTCATGCACGTAACCGACCTGGTTCGCGTCCATGAAGCAGGGATCGCACATCATGTTGCAGCGATTCGTAAGGTCGACCGTAAGCACAGATCCGCGGCCGTAACGCACCGTCGAGGAGCCATGCTTGTGAAGGTCTTCGTCGTTGTGCGCGGGAATATCGCGGCCCGGGTACTGGCGTTCGATCCAGCTCAGCCACTTGGAATCGACAGCCATCATGTCTTCGTAGTGGCCGTGGAGCGGACAATCCTTCACCATCCACACCTGGCCGTCGCGCTCGATAATCTGCGCCTTGATCTCGCCGACCTTCTCGCTCATCAGGTCGCGCCAATCTTTCTTGCCAGCAATGATCGCCTCGCGCGCTTCTTTCACGCACGCAGGGCAAAGCGAATCGGTCTGCCGCGGAAAGCCCAGCGTCGGCTTGGTCTTTTCCCAGGATTTCAGCAGCGGCTTGTCCGACCACTTCGGAGTGACCGAAGGATTGGGATTCCGCTTGTTGAAGTACTGGATGGTGTCAAAGGTAATTCCAGCCGTCTTGCAAACAACCCAATCAAACGTCCTCGCGATTTGCGTGCCTACTGTATTCGGCATAAACCCCTATCCTCCACTTTCAAAAATGCTGCTACTTCACCTTGAGTTAAATGGAGCCCATTCAATCGTCTGAGCCAAGCCCAAACGACTGCCCCCGGGCTCACCTTTGTGTGCCTAAAAACCGTACCACGAATGCCAGGTACGTCCAATAAGTCTTTGGACTCCTATAGTTTGAAGGTTACGCCTCGTGGAGGCCAGTGGCTTGCGCCGAACGGTCATAATCGGGGGTTGAACGGCAATCCGGGTCAGCCAACGGTCATTTTTCGAGTCCCAAAAAGGGGGTTACTAGTAGTCCGAATGGGCTGGAACTTTCCACTTTTGGGGAAGATTCCCGCGTATTCATTGCCGAAGCTTTCCTATTCGTTGAGAGCTGGCCGGAGGACCGCGATGACAAAATGCGCAAAATTCGAAGCGCCTTCATCAAGCTGCAGCCAACGCACGACGCAGTGCTCCCCCAGATATTTCGCAACGCGCGCTTCCGGAATTCCCAGGTACTGCGCGAGCTGTGGCTTGATCGAATCCACGCCGCGGCGGCTTGAGCCGCCACGCAACAAGTTGCCGATGGCGATGCGCAGCGTCTGGCAAGCTTCCACATAGTAATAGCTCGTCAGATCCGAGTCTGTGAGGACAAATACTCCCGGTCCTGCCGGGGCGCGATCCGCTTCTTCCAGTTTGGCGGGCGGGCAAGTCATCAGCCTGCGGAATTGCATCTCCAGCAACGAAATCCGGGAAGAGAGCCCGGGATCGCCATAGCGGCCCTTCACGCTCGCTCCGCCGGGCTCCCCAATCGGCTCGACCGGCAAGCTGGGAATCGCCCGGCTGTGCGGCACTCGAGGAGGAGTCGGCTCGCCCGATTCCTCGAAGACCGCAGGAGGCAATCCGCGTCGTGGCATGGGCGCTTCCGTGGAGTGCTGACCGGGAGCAACTGCTGCTTCCTTCCCGTTGCTGCTCTTGCGCCGGTTCCGTCCCCCGCGGCGTCCCCGGCGACGGCCTTTTCTTTCCAGCTCGGAAGAGGTTGGCGTGTCCACGGAACTTTCTGCCGCCTGCTGGACCTCGCTGGTGACCGCCACGGACGATTCCAGTGCTTCTGGATTCTGTTCGAATGGCAATCCTGGCTCCGGCGTCGAAACCGGAGGCGGCGTCAAAGCAAATTCATCCGATGGTGGAGCCCCCGCTTCCAGCGGAATCTCACCCGGCGCGCCGCCAAGACGGACCGCAGCTTCCTGTGCTTTGACTTTCCAATCCGAGCGGCGGAATCTTTCCGCCGCCGCGGAATACCATTTCGCGGCGTCGGCATTCTGCCCGGAAGTTTCGAAAAACTTCGCTAGTTCGAACGCTACCATGGCGTCTCGCGTCTTCTGGTAAAGATTCGAAAGTTGTCCCGCGGGATCCTTGCTGGTGCGCGCGCGGCGAATACGGGCGGTAATCTGTTTCCAGTCGGTCATTTCTTGCTTGCATTGTAACAGCGGAAAGCCTCATCGGCCAGCAAACTCCTTTCGCGCTCGGTGGGCGTGACTCTTTCTTTTCAAAAAGCGTGTTTCCCAATTGACGGCACGAAGTTTACTCGGTATTCTTGCAGTTGCCCTCTTGGAGACGCTTAATGACGCGCCCGTGCGTTGACCGTTCTACGGTCACCAGCAAGAATGACCGTTTTAAGGTCAGCAGTAGAATTATCGCAGCACTGCTTTCTTGCACGCTCTTGACCACGCCTGTCTGGGCCGCTTCTTCCTCTTCGCTTGGAACCGTTGTTTATGCCGATCGCGCCCACGTTGGCGCTGGGCAGGCATCCGTTGGCGCCACAATTTTCAGCGGCGACAGACTCAGCACCGAACAATCCGGAAGCGTCCAGGTCCGCGCTGGAGCCGCACGCCTGCTCCTCTCCAGTGCGAGCAGCGCCACCTTCTCTCAGGATGACGCCAGCCCGTCCGCAACGTTGACTTTCGGCTCAGCCACTTTTTCGACCGCCGATTCGAATGCTTTTGCCTTGCACGTGGCTTCTGCCGTGATTCGCCCGAACACCAACCAGCCCACCGTCGGACAAGTCACGGTCCTGAATCCAAAGGAATTGATCGTCAAGAGCACTCGCGGGTCACTGAGTATCAGCGTCGGTGATGACGTGCGCGAGATTCCGGAAGGCGCCGCCTATCGCATCGTTCTCGATCCCAACGCTGCCGACCCCCAGGGGCCGCGCGGGGCGGGCGGCAAGGGCCAGGGCGGATCGCCGATGAAGGCCGCCAAGAGCCGGTTCATCTGGTACGCTATCGCTGTCACTACCGCGGTCACCGTGTGGGCCTTTCACGAAGTCTTCGAAAGCCCCGATCGCCCGTAAGACTTCCGAGTCAAATGCGGCACGCCGCATTCATTCGCTCAAACTTCCCCAAAGTAGAGAGTCGGCGCCATGCTCCGCAGCGCACTCCAAATTCCCGGCTGATTCGCTCTTTTCTCTGCTTCTCGCGAATCTTCGTGACCGCTTCATGAATGGCTTTATGCACAGCGTCCGCGTCGATCGCGTAATTTTTCCGATATCTCCCACTGCCGGTGGATGGCTCACTCGTTCGATTTCCTTTTCTTGCGGTCATGCGCGAGGGTGGACGCGATTTTCACCAATTCAGCAATAGCAATTGACGAGGATGCGTCACCCTCCGGGGTTGGTTTTCGAAGGGTGCGTAATTCTTTGCGCCGTTCCTTTCTTCATATGGCACACCCGCCTACAATCCGGCGATGACTTCAATCTCTACCAGCGCATCCTTCGGCAGCCGCGACACCTGTACGGTCGATCGCGCCGGCGGCGCCGGCGTGAAATACTTGGCGTACACTTCGTTCATGGCCGCAAAATCGTTCATGTCCTTCAAAAACACCGTCGTCTTCACGACGTGATGGAGATTTGAACCCGCCGCCTCCAGAATGCCCTTCACGTTTTCGAGCGTCCGCTCCGTCTGCTGGCGAATGTCCGCCCCTGTCATCTCCCCCGTTTTCGGATCCAGTGCCACCTGCCCAGAGACGTACAGAAATCCATTCGTCCGGATGGCCTGCGAATAAGGTCCGATGGGTTTTGGCCCCCGGTCGGTCAGAATCACGTCTCTCATGGTGCAGTCTCCTTTTCAGATTGGGCCATCGCCGAAGCAGTTTCTCTGTAGCGCGCGCGAAACTCTTCGGGCACTCCCGGGCGTTTCATCCACAAACGCACGAACTCCGCGGCATTCTGGTGCGTTTCCTGTTCGAATGCGGCAATCAGGTCGCTGAGTTCGAACCTGCGCTCCCTGCGAGCATACAACATGTGGCTGATCGCCCTCCGAAACACTTCCCGTCCGTACCGATCCTGCAACGCATAAAAAAATAACAAACTCTTCGCGCGCACAACGGTTGGCTCTTCCGGCTGGCGGGCTGCTGCTTTCTCCGGGATCATGCGCAGCATGCGGCGAATCGTTTTCGCGCGCGAGTCAGCTCCCTCCGCCGCTTCCTGCCCAATCGACGCTGCAAACGATGGAAGTGCGGACAGCGGAGCCTCCTGTTCGTAGAATCCCGGGTTTTGGGCGTAGCCGAGCCAGCTCGACGCTAATGACGGAGCTGTCGCAATCGCGAGTTTCCGCGTGCCCCCGCTGAGATCCACCATTACGGTGTCCAACGAAACCGTTTCGGCTGACGTAGGCTCCTTCTCGTCGTTACCCAATAGCGTCGTGGTCGAAGGATTGAAATTCGTGAAACATCCAGCCGCGGCGGCTGGGCATTCCACAATATACGTTGTGGAAGAATCCTTGCTGCGCGCACCAAACGCGGAATCGTATGCTCCCATCGTTCGAACGAGCGCATCGCTTGCGCTGCGCAAGCCCGCGGCCTCCTGCGCTTTGCGCGTCCACAAAATAATCTTTTCTTTGTCCCCGCCGATTTGCACGGACATGTAACGTCCCGCAACCACGAAGGGATAACGGTCGTTCGCTCGCTGTGAAGCCAGGACGATCAACTCTCCGTTCCTGCGCGAAGGTTTCGTTTCTTGACCGCTGGTGTGCACCAGGAATCCTTCCGGTGCGCGCACGCTCAATTCCCATTTTTTCGGCGGCACACCGCCCGTCGCGAAGAAGCCGCGCGCCGGGAGCAATTCGGGACTCCACCCCTCTGCCGGCAGAAAAAATGCATCGCCGGAAAAACTCAAAGCCGTGTCGCCCGCGCTCCCCGGCAAGAACTCCACGAAAAGATGGAGCGTGTGGCGAGCCGACACGGTCCACGGCCGAGGAAGAGCAATCAGGGCGTTTCGCGGATTTACGGTCGAGATTCCAGGTGTGAGCGCTTTTCCATCCCAGGTGGCGCGAGCTTCATCAAAATGAAAATGCCGCCGGCCCGGCAGGCGCAACTCGAGTTCGCTGAGCGGCTGGTTCCCCGTATTCTTCAGCAGGTATTCCGCGTCAATTCGAATGCTCGGTTCCGGCGCCGGAACGAACTGCACGCGGATTTGCTGGCTCTCGATGGTATAACCGGGGCCGAACGGCGCAGCGCACCCCGCCGCCTCCAGCGCAGCCGCTCCCAGCGCCATCACCAAAAGCAAACGCGCATGAATTCGAACGCGCAAAACGCTTTGATTGTATCTGGGAAAACTTCAGAGCAAAAGAGCCGCGTGACGCCGTCGGCCCGAGCGCCGCCCGAGTATTCAAGCCGTGTGCGTGAGTTCGTTACCGCGAGCGGCGTCCTCGCGTTCGAATGTTTTGATTGGAAGAATCAGCGGGATCTGCGGCCGTGCGTTCGAACGAATCCCGTGTTCGCGTGATTGCGCGTGGCCTCGCGGAATGCCGCTTCCTTGTCGGCCTGCGCGTCGGTCATCCCCTGATGGATGCGCTCGAGAATTTGTTTCTCGGTGAGTCCGGTATTTTTCAAGCGGCCGATTTCCGCGCTGCTCATGGTGGGCTGGCCCTTCAATCTCCTGTGCAAAATTGAATCCACGGCAGAATCAGACAGGCCCACCAGCCGCAGCATGACGGCATCGCCGCTGATGATATCCAGCTGATCCACCTTCGCAATTTCCAGAATCACCGGCTCGGTGTAACCCGCGCGCGCGAGGTTGACCGCAGAATCGGCATTGGTAAACAAGTGCTGGCGCTGGCGCGCGTCGTTAATCAGAGTCACGCAGGCATCGTCACTGATCCCCGCTTGTTTCAACTTTACGAGTTGCGCGACTTCCGTATCGGAGGTGTTCAAGGTTTTGAGTTGCTCGACGTTGCTGGACCACATCCCCGCCTGGTCGAGGGGACGATAATCCGTGAGCGGATGCTGGTGGCACCCGCTTATCTGCAAGAGGACGAACACACCGAGGAAAATAAGTTTGTACCGCATACCTCCATTGTATCGGGAGCAACCGGGAAGGATAGGAAGTGTGTTGTGCGAGATACCCGGCGAAAGGACAGGTGGGCGCGACAGGGCGAAAGGCCCACGGGCGGAAGAAAATTTCAGCGGTGCTGAATACCGCGTGGTGAAGCGCGAACTTGTAACATTTTAGTGGCCGGGCTGGTAGACGCGTTCGACGCCCAAAACGCCGGAGATTTTGCGGATATTGACGAGAATGGTTTCGAGCTGCCGCTTGTCGGCAATTTCGAGGTTGGCGTCAATGCGGGCATTGGTGCGATCGGGACGGCTTTCCAGGTTGTGAATGTTGGAACCCGCTCCGCTGATGACAGCGGTGATTTCGGCAAGAAGGCCGGCGCGGTCGCGTGCGCGGATGGTGAGCTGGACGGGAAACTTGGCTTCGGAACCGCCGCCCCACTCGACGGCGATGCGGCGTTCGGTCTGGTACATGAGATTCTGCACGTTGGGACAAGTTCGGGTGTGCACGGCCACGCCGCGGCCGCGGGTGATGTAGCCGACAATTTCGTCGCCGGGAATGGGATTGCAACACTTGGCGCGGTAAACGAGCAGGTCGTCGTGGCCCTTGACGACCAGGGGCGCCTCGCCAAAGCCCAGCATGCGCTTGACGGTCTTGACGAGGGTGGGCTTGGCGTCACTGGTCTCGGTTTCCGCGGATTTTTCCGGTTCCCCGAGAAGGCGCGTAAGGACCTGGCGGGCGGAATATTTTCCGAAACCGACGGCGGCGTAGAGATCCTCCACTTTGGAAAGGCCATAATCGGAAACGAGTTTGAGGATGTCGGCTTCGGGAATTTTCTTGAGGCTGCGGCCGAAGTGACGCGCTTCGTTTTCGAGCAGGCGCTTGCCCATTTCCGTGGCTTCCTCGCGTTCCTGCTCGTTGATCCAGTGGCGGATCTTGCTCTTCGCCGAGGATGACCTAACAAAACTGAGCCAATCGCGGCTGGGGTGGTGGCCCTTTTGGGTGAGAATCTCAACCACGTCGCCGCTGGTGATTTCATGGCGCAGCGACACCATCTGGCCGTTCACCTTTGCGCCGACGCACTGGTGCCCCACTTCGGTGTGGACCATGTAAGCAAAATCGACGGGGGTGGCACCACGCGGAAGTTCCAGCACGCGGCCTTTCGGCGTAAACGCATAGACTTCGACCGGCGCGAGATCTACTTTCAGCGTGGAGAGGAACTCTCCGGGCTCCTGAAGCTCCTGCGACCATTCGATGAGCTGACGCATCCAGATGATGCGCTGGTCGTCATCCTCCGAGGCCGGCTTTCCGGATTTGTATTTCCAGTGCGCGGCAACACCTTCCTCCGCGATGCGATGCATTTCCTGCGTGCGGATTTGCACCTCGAAAGGCTGGCTGCTGTGGAGCACGGTGGTATGCAGCGACTGATAAAGATTCGGCCGAGCAATAGCGATGTAGTCCTTGAACCGCCCGGGGACGGGGCGCCAGATGTGGTGGACCACGCCGAGCGCGGCGTAACAGTTGCGCTCCGAATCGGTAATAACGCGCACGGCGAGAAGATCGTAAACCTGGCCGAGACCGATTTCCTGGCGCACAATTTTGCGGTGCACCGAATACAAACCTTTTACGCGAGATTCGAGCTCAGCGGGAATGCCCGCCTCAACGAGCTTGGTCTGAATGGTGGCCTGGACTTCCTCGAGAAACTTTTTGTGGATGGGCGCCTTTTCGCTTATTTCTTTTTGCAACGCAAAGAACGCTTCGGGCTCGAGATAGCGAAACGCCAGGTCCTCGAGCTCACCGCGGACCACGCCCATTCCCAGGCGGAGTGCGATGGGCGCATAAATGTCCAGCGTTTCGCGCGCGATCTTCTGCTGCCTCTCCGGATCGAGGTATTCGAGCGTGCGCATGTTGTGGAGCCGGTCAGCCAGCTTGACGAGCACGACGCGGACGTCATGCACCATGGCCAGAAGCATCTTGCGGACGGTTTCCGCCTGGCGCGTTTCGGGCGCCATGATGTTGAGGCGGCCGATCTTCGTGACGCCCTCGACAAGATGGGCGACCTCCGCGCCGAAGCGCTCTTCGATGCGGGAGACGGGATATTCCGTGTCTTCGATGGCGTCGTGAAGGAGGGCGGCGGTCAGAGTGGTGGCATCCAGGCGCATGTCGGCGAGGATGTGCGCGACCTCAAGAAGATGGGAGAGATAGGGCTCGCCGGATTGACGGAATTGGGCGCGATGCCGCTCCGTCGCAATCTCATAGGCGCGGCGGACCATCCAGGGATCTTCGGAGGGGCGGTTCTTGCGGAGCTTTTCGAGCAATTCCTCGAAGCGCGCGTCGAGCTGGCGAACCGCGCGATCGCGGTCGAAGCTGAGCGGCAGATTACTCGGAGAGGGCATGGTCTAGTTTACGCCGGAAGGGGCTCCTCCGGAAAAGATGACCTGAAATAAGGAGGTAACGAGGTTAGGAAGTAAGACGCGTACACCCACCCCCCGGAATTTTGTAAATGTTGCATCTAAAGGATTTAGCCAGGCCGTAAGTCTTTTGTTTGCAACACTTGCGGGGAGGTCCATAAGTGTTGCAGCTAAAGGACTTATATTGCACCAAAACTGTGCAGAGTATGCCCCATTTCCGCCCGCGGGAACGGGCTCCAGCATCTCTGCGATCTTTACGCAAATGGTGCGCGAAGATGCTGAAGAAAGGACTTAGAGGAGTCGAGGGGCAAGAAGGGAGGCGGACGGATTCCCGAGAGGAATCTTTTTCGGCAAGATCGGAATCTTCCGGATAAGACGGGGACAGGTCGGTCGATTCGCGATGCTCGCGCGGGCCGAACGAGGAGGCTGGCGTCCAGTTCATACAAAAGTTTAGCACGGCCAGCGCTAACTGTCAATAAATATTATTATATAGATATCATTCGAATGGAGCGGAAAGGTGTTGAATAGGCTAAGGGTTAGGAGTTGATGAGCGGAGTTCAAGGGATGGAGATCCGGGGCGGGAAGCCGAAAATCTCGAAACGTGAGGGTGGGGCAAAATGACGAAGGAAAATTCAAGGCCTAACGTGTGGCCACGACTGGCGGCGCCTTCTCCTTTTCAGGCTTGCTCTCGATTCGTCGCTCAAAATCAAATGTCGGAGCAATACGCTTATTCCGCCGGTCTCTAAGTGACTTGTAGATGTATCCAGATGCAAACAGGAGAAGGGCGAATCCCGCGTACATGGCCAAAAGTAAATTGAATGGATTCATCTTGCCCTCCATTTTTCAAAAGACATTCCGACGAACTGAAAGAAACCAGCGACACTAAAAATCTTGCTAATGGAATAGACGGTGAGCCAAAAATCCAGTTTCCATGTGCCATCGAGGGATTTAATCCAAATGTCAAGATTTCCGAATACGAAGATGAGTACCGCAGCCTCCCTGCAAAACTCGCCAGCCATAGCGAGATTGCCCTTCTTCTCCTCAGCCATCTGTTAGAGACCTAACACGTGAAGAAAGTTGTACTCTATCCGGCTAAGGTCTGTAAAGCCTGATTTCATTAGGCTCTGCTAGATTCGATGTGTCAACCGGACTTTGGTAACGGTCTTGTTGAAGTAACTGTACTTGGGATCGAGGATTGGCTTCTTAGAACCACGTCAGTTCAAGGAACGGGGATGCGGGGCTGGAAAGCGAAAAATCTTGAGAAAAGGGTGCGGAACAACGTCGGAGGAAGAGTCAAAAGACCCACACGTAAAACCGACGAGTGGGCCACCAGATTCGTCATAGGATTTATCGTCCGGGCCACCCGTAGCATAGATTATGGCCTTTATATTTCGCTAAAAAGCAAGTAAGGGATTAGCTTAAGCTTTCTATCGTATGAAGATTGTTGGGCGACAAATTCGACTCGCGGGGTCAGATCTGAGCAACCACCTTGCATGCCGGCACCTGACCACGCTGGATTCGCAAGTAGCGCGAGGCGAGCGGACGGCGCCGGATTGGGCTGCGCCCGACCTGAAGGTGATTCAGGAACTGGGGCTGCGGCATGAGACGGCGTATCTCGCGCATCTGGCTGCGCAGGGACTCACGGTCGAGAATCTGGGATACATCGAGCATCACGAAGAGCAGCGGCTGGTAGCAGAGACGGTGGCGCTGATGGACCGTGGCGCAGAGGTGATTGCGCAAGGGGCGCTGAGCGACGGGGAATGGTTTGGGCGGCCGGATGTGCTTCGGCGGGTGGAAAAGCCGAGCAAGCGGTGGACTTGGTCGTGCGAAGTGGCAGACACGAAGCTGGCGCGAGAGACTAAGGCGACGACAATCCTGCAACTGTCGCTGTATTCGGAATTGCTGGCGAAAATTCAGGGCACGATGCCGGAGTTCTTGTGGGTGGTGCCGCCAGGCGAGGGATACGCGGGCGAAAAATATCCGGTCTTGGAGTATGCGGCGTATTACCGGCATGTGCGGAAGCGACTGCTGAAGGCCGTAGGCGAGGTTGCGGGTAAAGAAACTTATCCAGAGCCAGTGGAGCACTGCAACGTTTGCCGGTGGTTCAAGGAGTGCGACGCGAGGAGGCGGGAGGATGATCATCTGTCGCTGGTGGCGGGAATCCGGAGGCAACACCGGGATCAATTTGAAGCGTGGAATGCAGAGACAATGGCGAAGCTGGCGGCGCTACCGATTCCGCTGAGGGAGCGGCCGAAACACGGGTCGAAGGCGGGATATGAGCGTGTACGTGAGCAGGCGCGCGTACAGGTAGATGGGCGGACGGAAAAGAAGCTAAAGCATGAGCCGCTTTTACCGGCGGTGGAAGGAATGGGATTTTGCCGGCTACCTGAGCCTTCGGTAGACGACATGTTTGTGGATTTGGAAGGCGATCCGTTTGTGGGCGAGCAAGGACTGCAATATCTGTTTGGGTTTGTATTTCAAAACGCGAGCGGAGAGTGGAGTTACGACAAAAGATGGGCGCTGAACCGCGAAGATGAAAAAAAGGGATTCGAGTGGTTGGTGGACGAAATCACGCGGCAGCGTGAAGCAAATCCGAAAATGCATGTGTATCACTTCGGAGCGTACGAGCCGGGAGCGTTAAAACGATTGATGGGAATGTATGCGACACGGGAAGACGAGATCGACCGGATGCTGCGAGCGGGGGTGTTAGTGGATTTGCATCAGGTGTTTAAGCAGGGCTTGCGGGCGAGCGTGGAAGAATATTCGCTTAAGAAGTTGGAAGCTTTTTGCGAATTTGAGCGCAAGACACCGCTTGAGGATTCGCGCAGGGCGATGCGATATGTGGAGCACCGGTTAGAGCTTGGGTGGGGAGACGAAGAAGTGCCGGAAGAAATTCGCGAGGTGATGGAGGGATACAACCGCGAGGATTGCTTTTCAA
>Ga0209011_1000465_pt1 | contig 15549 bp, 16 predicted proteins | sample BlaSpr_A8_OM1_M3_FD_187986 | JGI IMG/M metagenome (GOLD analysis project Ga0209011, IMG submission 187986) | Forest soil microbial communities from Thunder Bay, Ontario, Canada - Black Spruce, Ontario site 2_A8_OM1_M3 (SPAdes) (version 2) | ecosystem: Environmental > Terrestrial > Soil > Boreal... | reverse complement strand
CCGACGTGGCGGTGCTCACCGGCCGCGAGGGAGGCCGAGCACGCGCTCGGCGATGATGTTGCGCTGGATCTCCGAAGACCCCGCGTAGATGGTCTCGGCCTGCGCCCACATCCAGCCGTACTGCCAGCGGCCGTCTTCGACGGCGTAGGGCGAGTCTGGGCCGAGCGCGCCGTACGGGCCTTCCACGCCGACCGCGGTCTCCTGGATGCGCTTGTCCATCTCGCTCCAGTAGAGCTTGGTGAGACTCGCCTCCGCACCTGGCGCGTGCCCGTGCTGTGCCTTCGTCAGGTTGCGCAGGCCGATGAGCCGGAAAACGTGGGCCTCGATCTGCGCCTGCGCGACCTGCTGGCGCACGCGGACGTCCGCTCCCACCCCTCGCTCGCGAGCCAGCGTGGCGAGCTCCTCTACTGCCCGCTCGAATCGAGCCGCCTGGGCCAGACCGCCGCGCTCGAAGCCGAAGACCGTCATCGCGATCTTCCAACCCGCGCCGGGGTCGCCGACCATGTCTCTTTCTTCGACCTCAGCGCCTGAGAGGAAGATCTCGCTGAACTCTCCGCCTCCGGTCATCTGGCGGATCCGCCGCACCTCAACTCCCGGCTGCTTCATGTCGACGAGGAAGAATCCAATCCCGCGATGCGCCTCAGCCTGCGCGTCTGTGCGCGCCAGCAAGAAGCTCTTGTCCGCGTAGTGCGCTCCGCTCGACCACGTCTTCTGGCCATTCAGAATCCACTTGCCATCGCGCTTTTCCGCGCGCGTCCGCAAGCCCGCGAGGTCGCTGCCCGCGTCGGGCTCGCTGAAGCCCTGGCAGAAGATCAGCTCGCCCCCGAGGATCTTGTCGACGTACGCCTCTTTCTGCCACTCCGATCCGTGCACCAGCAAAGTGGACGCGAGCAGGCTCACTCCGAGGCGGCCGAGGATGCCCGGAGCGCCGGCCTTCGCCATCTCCTCCTGGTAGATCGCCTGCATGACCGGGGTCGCGGCTCGGCCGCCGGCCTCGAGCGGCCACGCGAGCTTCAGCCACCCGCCTTCGTGGAGCTTGCGCTGCCACTGCCGTTGGAGGTCAGTGTCGTCGTCTTCGCGAAAGCCGCCCACCCCGCGGAGACGCCACTCGGCGGGGAGGTTGCGATCGAGCCACGTTCGGACCTCGTCGCGAAAGGCTTCCTCTTCAGCCGTGAAGCCCAGATCCACGATTTGCAGGCTATCAAAACGGGCATATTGGAGGGGTGGCAGCCGACGTTTTCTGTGGGACCTGCGGCGCCGTGCTGGCCAATCCCAATTCGCTGTGCCCGCGGTGTGGGGCGCCCGCCTCAGGGCGCTATCAGGGTCCGGCGATCCAGCGGCGTCCGAAGAACCCGCTCACCGCGGCCGCCCTCGCCATCGTCCCCGGCTGCGGCCACTTCTACCTCGGCCACAATGCGAAGGGTCTCGTTTTTCTTCTTGGCATCGGAGGCCTCGAGGTCTTCGGCCTCCCCCTCGACCTCACCGTGATCGGCGCCGCGGTTGGCGTGCCGATGGAGCTGAGCGGCGGTGCCCTGTGGCTCTTCAGCATCGTCGACGCGTACCGGACCGCCAAGCACGAGCAGGAGGTTGCCCAGGCCGCCGCCACGGGCCGCTACCCGGCCTAAGGGCTGAGTCACCTCCCCACTTGTGGGGAGGCCGAAATTCGACACGCTTGGCGCCAGACTCGCCTTTGAACTCAACGATTTGACACGCCTGGCACCCAACGTGCCTTGAGCTAACTAGTTTTGCGCCGCTTCTTCTTCACGGCTCGCTTGCGAGTCGCAGCCGCGGTCACCGTCTTCCGCACGGCTCGCTTGCGCGTCGCGGCCGCGGTCACCGTCTTCCGGGGCCGCCTCTTCGCCGGCGCGGTCTTGGCCTTTTTGACCCTCCGCTGGATGGTGCGAGCCCCTCGCTTGACCGAAGTCGCGGCAACCTTCAAGCGTTCTGTCAGCTTGACGACTTCGCGCTTGAGCTTGCGGTTCTCCTTGATCAGCTCGGCAACCAGCTCGTTGAGGCGCTGCGTAAGCTGGCCGCCATCGAGCTTCTTGCTCACCGAGCGAACGGTGGTCGTCTTCGCTGCAGCCGGCTTGTGCGCCCGGCGTCCGCGACGAGCGGGTACATCTTCACCGTGTGCTGCGTCGTCAGCTGACATGGCGACCTAGTCTAGGCGGCGACAAGTGCCGGCTGTCTCGAGAGGCTCTTCAGTCCTTCGCGGGCAAGCTCGTGTGCAGGATTCGCCTTGCGGCTCACGTAACGAACCACGCGCCACCCGCGCCTGCACCGCTCGCGAACTTCGAATACCGCGATGCGAAAACTGTCACTGGACGGCATGCGACTGCGAACAACCGGCGCGCAGTCAGTGCGCACGATCACGCGGTGATGCGGCCACCGCGCGGCCGCGAGGTCGAGGGCGCCCGCGCACACGTGTGCCTCGAGCTGAGCAGACCCTCCGAGATGCGAAAAACCGAACGACTCCGTGTACACCGCGCGACCTCTAACGAAAACGGCCAGGCCACATCCGGCCCGGCCGTTCTTGTCGAGAGCGGCGTCGACGTAGATCACCAGGCACTCCCGCAAATTGCGTCCCTCCAAGAAGGTGTTCTAGGCCGGGTCTAGCCCGACAAATTGCGGGCAGGAGGCGACGCTGGAATTAGCGAAGCCGCAGCCTGGCGCACGCAGGGCTCTCACTGAATCGAGGCCGTGTATTGGCGAGGCTTCCTGGACCAGACCACCAAGATTTGTGCCAGAGACTAGCACGATGTTGCGCCCTTGTCCGCCCTCAGGCACAACATGTTGGGCAATACCCCGTTTTCAGTCTTGAGGCGGCAGCTGAGCCCCCATCGCGTGATAGCCGCCGTCTACGTGTACGAGCTCGCCCGTAGTCATGTCCAGGTAGTCCGACAGGAGCGCGCAGGCGGCGCGGCCGACGGGCGACTTGTCCTGCAGTCTCCAGCCCAGCGGCGCTTGCTTTTCCCAAACCTCTTCGAAATCCTTGAACCCCGGAATGCCGCTCGCGGCAAGCGTCGCCAGCGGTCCCGCGCAGATGGCGTTGACACGAATCTTGTAGCGCCCCAGGTCGCGCGCGAGGTAGCGCGTCACCGATTCCAGGGCTGCTTTCGAGACGCCCATCCAGTCGTATTTGGGCCAGGCCTGTGTCGAGTTGTCGAAGTCGAGAGTGATCATCGAACCGCCGTGCTCCTTCATCAACGGCAGGAATCCAGCGGCGAGCTCTTTGAACGAAAAAGCGCTCACCTGCAGCGCGGTGGCGACGCTTTCCCAAGGGGTGTTCAAGAAGTTGCCGCCCAGCGCGTCCGGCGGTGCGTAGGCGACCGAATGCACGATTCCATCGATCCTGTCCCAGCGTTCGCCGATTGCTTTAACAGCGGCCTTGATGTCGGACGGTTTTTGCACGTCCATCTCGAAGATTTCAGGCACCGGACTCAGCTTCTTTGCCGTCATCTGAGTGATGCTCATCATCCGGCCGAAGCTCGTGAGGATCAGCTCCGCGCCCTCCTTCTGCGCTTCGACGGCGATCGCGTAGCCGATGCTCCGCCGATCGGACAAGCCGGCGATCAGGATCTTCTTACCTTTCAGAATCACGCCCAAGATCCTAGATCCTAGCCAGGATCTTTGCCGGTGGCCACGGGCGCGTCACGGTTCGACCAGTCGCTCCACGAGCCCGCGTAGAGGCGCCCGCCACTCAACCCCGCGATCTCCATCGCCAGCAGGCCGTGCGTGGCGTTGACTCCGGAGCCGCAGTACATAACCGCGCCGTTGTCAGCTCCGAGCTCGGCAAACCTGGCACGCAGCTCAGCGGGGGATTTGAATCGCTCGTCGGGTCCGAGGTTGTCGCTCCACGGCGCGCTCAGCGCTCCGGGTATATGGCCCGCCTTGGGGTCGATGGGCTCTCTCTCGCCGCGATAGCGGTCGCCGGCGCGGGCGTCCAGGAGCGGCACGCCGTCGAGGTGCTGCACCGCCTCGAATTCCAGGATGCGCGTGCGGTCGGGCGGCTTCGAGCGAAACGCGCCGCGTTGGACTGGCGGCCCGATGCCGGTCGCGATCGGGCCCATCCAGGCCTGCAGGCCGCCGTCCAGCACCGCCTGGGCGCCATGTCCGAACCAGCCGAGCAAGAACCACAGCCGGGACGCGACGGATCCGCCGGCGTCGTCGTACACGACGACCTTCGTGGCCTCCCCCACCCCTGCTTTCTGCATCTCGTCCTGGAGCTGCCAGTTGGCCGGTAGCGGATGGCGGCCTCGATTGGTCTTCGATGGGGCGCCGGTCACCGCCGCGAGGTCGACGAAGATGGCGCCGGGGATGTGCCCGCGCAAGTACTCGTCGCGCCCGTAACGGTCGAGGAGATACCAGCGGAAATCGACCACCACGACGTCCGGGTCGCGGAAATGCTCCTGCAGCCACTCAGCGCTGACGAGCGGACCGAAGGTCATGCGTGTATCACCTGCGTGTCGTGACAGAAGTGCACCGCGTGCGGGTGCATGCCGTGCAGCTTATGCAGCGATTCCGACCAAGCCTGCCGATCGCTGTACTGGCCTCTCCAGATCGTCAGGTCAGCGTTCTCGGCTTCGCGGTAGATGTCGGCGGTGTACGCGGCGTCACCGATCATCACGGCCCCGCCGTCCTCGGTGTCGACGATGACGCTCTGGTGGCCGGCGGTGTGGCCAGGCGTCGCCACGACACGCACGCCGTCGGCGATCTGGGCGTCGCCGTCGACCAATTCGAACCTCGCTCCCGCGAAGTCGAACCACTCCGATGTCTTGCTCTTCTCGCGTCGAGCGCGATCCAGCTCCGAGCGCTGAACGTAGAACGGCGCGTGCTTGAACACCGCGTTCTGGCCGCAGTGGTCGAAGTGGAGATGGCTGTTGATGACGATGCGCACATCGGCGGGACTCAGGCCGTGCTCCGCCAGCGCGTCGGCGGCGTGGCGATTGACCACCTTCCATTCCTTCACCAGCTCCGTCGGCCATCCCACACCCGTGTCGACGAGGATCGCTCCCGCTTTCGGATGCTTGATCACGAAGCCGTGCACCGGGATGTTGTTGAGCACCTCGATTCGAGCCAGGTGCAGCCTGACTATCTCCAGCAACGGACTAAGGGAGGAACGGTGAGACTGCGAACAACACGAAGAGCAGCGCCATGTAGGTGATCGAGTACGTGAAGACGCGCCTCGTCCACCCTCTGCCTTTCAAGTCGAGCACCGTGATGGCCACCAGCCCGAGTCCCAGCACTATCGCTCCCGCGACATACACGGCGCCGGCCATTCCGGTGAAGAAGGGGACGACGCTGACGGCGCCCGTGAGCACCGCATAGACGATGCTCTGGCGCTTCGCCGAGCGGTCGCCGCCGGCCACGACCGGCAGCATCGGAACGTTCGCGCGCGCATAGTCGGTCTTGATCATCTGCGCAAGCGCCCAGAAGTGAGGCGGCGTCCAGAAGAAGATCACTCCAAACAGAGCGAGCGCGGTCGCATCGAGGTGGCCTGTAGCCGCGGCCCAGCCGACGAGTGGTGGCACCGCACCTGCAGCGCCGCCGATCACGATGTTCTGAGTCGTGTTGCGCTTGAGCCAGACCGTGTAGACAAAGACGTAGATCAGCGTGCCCGCGAGAGCGAGGGCTGCCGCCAGCAAGTTCGCTCCGGCCCATAGGACGGCGAACGCGAGCGCGTTCAGACCGATGCCGATGACAAGCGCGTGCCATGGCGGGATCCTCCCCGCGGGCAGCGGGCGCCGGCGGGTCCGGCTCATCGCCGCGTCAATGTCCCGATCGAACCAGCAGTTGATGGCGTGGGCACCACCCGCGGCGAGGGTGCCGCCAACCAGCACGGCCAGCACCGCGCCCACGCGAGGGTGGCCGTGCGCTGCCGGGATCATGACGCCGACCGCCGTCGCGTCCAGCAGCAGGACGATGCGCAGCTTGAGAAGGCTTACGTAATCGCGGGCGACGGCCAAGATGCTGCGCTGTGCTGCTGCGGTGATCACGCTCATTCGATGCTCAATCGAATCCTTGCTCGACCGCCAAGCGTGACAGCTGCGGTGCTCGGTCTGTACGCGGAAGCGTGAGGAGCGCGGTGGTCAGCACGCCAGCCCACACGAGCGTGGCCAGGGCGACATGGAAGCCGTTGAACAGGGCGCTGTTGGTGATCGCTGCGCCCGCTCCGACGGCGACCTGCAGGGCGAGGACCAGGAGCGTCGCGATCGATACGGCTCGCAGCCCAGGCTGCCTTATGCCGCGCACGAGAACAAACAAGAGCAAAGCCCCGATGATCAGCACCGCGCCGCGATGAAGCATGGTGTAGGCGTTCACCCCGGCGAAGTCGGGAGTGAAGCCGGATCCGCATAGCGGCCACGAATGGCAGGCCTCGTCGGCGCCGCTCGCCACCACCGTCGAGCCCGTCAGCAAGAGCAGATATGTGGCCGCCGCCGCAATCGCGGCGAGGCTCCGGTAGTTGGGATCGGCGGCTCCACTCGAGGCGGGCATCGCCGTGACGGCGGTCGCGACGAGGAAGCCGAGGATGATCATCGCCAGCGCGAGGTGCACCAGCACCAGCCACGAGGCGAGCTCGTTTCTCACGACCTCGGCCCCCAGCAGGCCCTCCCCCACCACGCCGACCAGTGAGGCCGTGGCGAGCCACGCGACGATCGGCCGCCGGGTGCGCCAGACCACCCAGGCGAGGACGACTGTCGCGATGATCAGCACGCCCGTCACGCTGCCGACGGCGCGGTGCGAGTACTCGATGATCGCGTGCGCATCAGCCGGCGGATAGGGACGTCCATGGCACAGAGGCCAGTCAGGACAGCCAAGGCCCGAGCCTGAGACACGCACCACGCCTCCAAGTGCGATCTGGACGTAAGCGAAGACTGCCGTCAGCACGGCCAGACGGCGGAACAAAACTGGCACCAGGCGAAAGTCTACTGAGTGACCAGATTCGAGAGGTATGAGGCCAGGACTGCCGCGTCGAGCTGGCCTATGTAGCGCGCGGCTATCGTGCCGTCGGCGCGGATGAACACCGTCATCGGAAGAGCAACAGCTCCGTACGCGTGGCCGACGCCCAGGTCGGAGTCAAGGAGCGCGGGCTGGTGGATGCCCAGCGAATCGAGGAAATCGCGCGCTGCCCGGCTGCTGTCGCCCTCGTTCACGAGCACGAGCTGCACGCCCGGCTGCGACCCGACCTGCTTCTGCAGCAGCGGCATCTCCGCCCGGCACGGCGGGCAGTACGTGGCCCAGAAGTTGATCACGGCCGGCTTGCCGGCAAGACTGGCCAGGCTCACCGGGCGCCCGCCGGTATCGGTCAACGTGAACGACGGAGCCTTGCCCCCGCTGGGCGCCGGCTGCCGAGGTCCTGCGATCCTGAGCAGCGCCTTCAGCACGTCTGGCGAGCCCCACCCGTCACCGTGAGCAGCAAGCTGCTGCAAGCCGCGCGCGCTCAAGCCCGTGAGCAGCGCGGGCGGCAACGCGCTGCCGACGTCAGGCACGCCGCGGTACACCAGGCGTACGTATCCGTGGCGGTCGACGATCGCGAGCGTCGAGACATGTGAGTCCCCAGCTGCCAGTTGCACGCCGAACGGTTTCCAAAAAGCTGTAAGCGCTTCCGCGCTGCCTGTCGCAAAGGTCCATTTCGCGCCCACTTGCTGCGCGTAGCCGGTGAGCACGGCGGGTGTATCGGTGGCGGGATCGGTCGTCACCTCGGCCAGCGTCACGCCTTCCGGCATGTGGTTGGAGATTTGAAAGAAGAGCGCGGTGTAGAGCGGACACGTCTCGTGACAGGTGGTGTGGAAGGCGGCGATGACCAGGTCCTTGCCGGCGGTGGTCGTCTGGTTGAACGGGCGCCCGCCCCCGTCTACCAGGTCGAATGCGGTCATGGCGACGAACTTGCCGGACAGCTCGCCAAGCCCGAGGTTGACCTCGTCGTTGCCGGCGTAGGTGGCCCCCGGGATGAGATGGCCGTCCTCGATCCCGAGCAGCAGCGGTTCGACCTGGCCGGCGGTGACCGCGAACGAAACGCTCTGCAGGTCGGTCCCGAGACGCACTGCGTCGTAGGTGCCGGCTTTAACGGAAAGAGCCTTCAGGTCGCGTTCCTGAGGAGCCGCCGGCACCGCGCCTGACACGTCGCCCAGGGCCACCCACTGCCCGCCGCCGTGGATCATCAGCGGCGACACCGGAAACGACCCCGCGGTGCGGCCCGACACGGCAACGAGCAAGGTGCCGGTTGGCTGCTGGAGGCGCGGTACCACAAGAACCAGCAACAGAGCGAGCACTGCAACGCTCGCGGCAACGAACCACAGGACCCGTGGACTCGGCAGCTCTACGCCACCTTTGGTGGAGCCCCGCCATACCTGGCGGCCACGCGGTCGATGAAAGCAGCGCACATCTCCGCCACCGCGGCGCTCTCGATCTGGATCACGTTCTCGGCGTTCTCCTCGCCGCTGTGCGAGAGGTTGAAGCTGCCCGTGTAGACGTAATCGTCGGCGACCAGGATCTTCGCGTGCATAAAGTCATGCACCGTGCCGACGCCGTAAGGAGTTGAGCGCTTGGCTCCGAACTTGATGGCGCCCACGACGGTCTTGAAGGCTTCGATCTTCCACGCCGCGCCGCCCTGCGACGCCCACTGGTGATTCACTTCGTCCATCTGCGTCGCATCGTACACACCGGCAATGTCGACGCCGGTGGGGTGCTCGACGAGCTCCGCGAGCGTGCCGAGGATGGGGCCGGACGTGATCACCGGGGAGCAGATGCGGATGCGCTTTTGCGCGGAGGCGATTGACCTGGACATGGCGTGGACCAGCTTCATGGCGCGCCCCGGGCAGAAGTAAGGCCGTACGCGAGTGCCATCGGCCAGCGCAGACCATGGCGACGAGATGCGGCCGGAGGTGGCGACCACAGGGTTCTGCCACAGCTCTTCGAAATTCGTCTTGTAGTCGCCGGCTACGTCACCGGATGCGATAGTGACGATGACGTTCTCCTCTCGGGTCCACGAGTCGTTGGTCCAGTTCGTCGACCCGGTCAGCACCGCTGCCGCCGCCGTGCCGGCGTCGCGAACGACGTACTTGTGGTGCATCAGGTCTGGTACTCCGGGGACGGGCTTGACCTGGACGCCGATGGACTTCAGCCGGTCGATGAAAGAAAAATCGATCTCTGGCGGCGGTGGAACCGGGATCGCCTGGTCGTGGTCCTGGTTGAAGACCAGGCGCACCGCGACCCCGCGCTTGACCGCCGCCTCGAACGAGCCGAATAGCGTGCTCTCAGGGGTTGCATTCAGGCGGAGGTCGTAGGTGGCGATTTCCAGCGTCTTCGTGGCTCCGCCGATGAAGGAGGCGACCCGCTGAGCGACTACTTCCGCTCCCTGTCCGCCATCGGTCAGGAAGTAAAAATCGAGCGGAGGGTTAGCGGCTATCAGACGTCTCTCTTGGGTTCGCCAGTCTGCTCGCGAGGCACCTGGACCTTGACCGGCAGCGGCCGCGTCGCCATCTCGGCCGCCTCCTCCGGGTCGTCCGTGAAGCTCAGCAGGTCGAGGTCTTCTCGCGCAATGGCGCCGGCGGACAGGACGACCTCCTTCAACCAGTCGATCAAACCTTTCCAGTACTCAGTGCCGAAGAGCACGATCGGGAAGTGCTCGATCTTGCCCGTCTGCGCAAGGGTCAACGACTCGAAAAGCTCGTCGAGGGTGCCGATGCCGCCCGGGAAGATGACGAACCCTTGTGCATATTTGACGAACATGTTCTTGCGCACGAAGAAGTAGCGGAACTCGACGCCGAGGTCGACGTACTTGTTGAGCGACTGCTCGTGCGGAAGCTCGATGTTGCAGCCGACCGAAAGGCCGCCCGCGTCGTGGCAGCCCTTGTTGACCGCCTCCATGATTCCAGGGCCGCCCCCGGTGATGACCGCAAATCCCCGCCGGGCGAGTGCCGCTCCGAGTTCTTCCCCTAACTTGTAGTAAGGGTCGTTTGGCTTGGAGCGCGCGGAACCGAACACCGTCACCGCGGGCCCGACCTCGCCGAGCGCGTCGAAACCCTCTACGAATTCGGAGAGGATGCGCAGCACGCGCCAGGGATCGGTGTGGTGGCTCAGCTCCTCGATCGCGTTGCGCTCGAGCAGCGCCTTGTCGGCGGGGGCCTGCTGGGATGGAACGACAAGACGGCCCGCTCGGCGGTGGTCGGACATCCGGCTAAGCCTAGTGCGCGGGTTCGGCGGGTGTGGCTTCGTGACCGCCTTTTATCCCCACGAACTCCGAGGCTTTGCCGTGAGTTCGTGGGGACCCCTCATTGTTTGTGGTGACGGAAGTCCCAGTCGCCGGCTCGGCTACGGCGGTGAGGGCCGCGCGCTTGGGCCGCGAGAACCTGCGGGGTGTCTCGTGCGCTACTTCGGCAGCCGGCTCGGGCTGAGCCGGCGTTTCAGATGGAGTGAGCGCTGCCGGAGGCTCGACCGGCGGCAGAGGCTCGGCTGTGACGGGCCTACGCGGCAGCTTGGAGGTCGAGTGGTCCGGCATGTCGAGCACCTGGTCCAGGTGAGCTCTCAGCGAGGCGACCTCAGCCTCGAGCTCGTGGACGCGACGCCTGTGCCGCATGTGCTCGGTGAAGTGGTGGAGGCCGTCCATCCAGTGGTATGCGGTGCCAGCGACCAACGCGATGGCGAGCGGGACGATGGCGACCATCCACAGCGGTACGCCGTCGATATGGAGGATCGACCAGTGGACATCGACAGCCGTCCTGTTCCCGTAGCCGAAGACGGTAAGGGCGACGCCGATCAGCAGTCCGACCAGGAGCGAGCTCGCAAGCAGGAAGCGCTGCCAGAGGTGTGTCAGGTCGCGCACGGCCGAAGGTTACTGGAAGGGCCGCCCGGTGGCGGCCCTTCCGATAGTTTTCTTTTGAGCTAATTGACCGGGATCAGCTGGATCTGGCCGCCGCGGCCGTTCCGGTTCGGGTTGTTCTGGCTGACGACCATGACACCCAGCGCCGGAGTCTTCTCCGCCTGGGTAGCGTTGTAGGTGATCCTGTCGGTGGCGGTGCCGTTGACCGGCACGGTTACCGTATTCGAGCCACCGGAGGTTGTGAATACGGGAGTGAAGGCGTTGAAGGAGGCCGAACCGGTGAAGCTATCGAACGTGCCGTTAGTCAGGCCGAAGCTCTCGATGCTGTAGGTGATGCCAACGTTGGGCGACAGGCAAGCTCGGCCGGTCCGGCAAAGCTGGCTGAAGTCCACGGCGGCCTCCAGGCTGCTGCCGTCGGTGTTGGCTCCAGCACCGTAGCGGATGCTCATAGGCCCGTCTGGTACTACCGACCCGTTGACCACCTTGACCGGGAATACGGCGACCACAGTCGAGCCATTGAACGAGTTGGCCGTCAGCAGGCCGAGGTCGGCCACGATGACCGCGTAGTCCGGAATGCCGTCCCCGGTGACGTCGAGGAGAATGTCGAACTCGTTCTGCGAGGGATTCGACCATCGCGCGGTGGTCCCAATCGCAAACTGGAGCCACCCGGTTCCACCGCCGCTGGGCGCTGCCTCCGTCGGGTAAGTCTGTACGCCCGCGGCGCGCAAGCCGGCGGACCCGAGCTCGGCGGTGGTGTCGCTGTTGCCAGTGGACTCGAAGTTCTTGTCGGCACTGTTGGCAAGGCCCCAGGCGAACCAATCGACGACTCCAGTCGTAGCGCCGCGGCTGTTGGTGACTGTCGCGGTCGCGGTTCCGCTGTCCGTCAATTGTCCCGTGTCCAACTTCACGTTGGCATGCGAGATCGCGTTCGGTACGAGGTAGTAGGGGACGCGAAGCGCGACCCCGTTGTTCTGGCCCGTGACTGGCGTGAAGGTCACGACTCCTTGCACGTCATGGAATGGGCTGAAGTAGGAGTCGCCTGCTGTCGCCGCCGGGACCGACAGCGAGACCTTGACGTTGATCGATTCGTGCGCCGGCACGGTCACGGACGAGCGGCCGAGAGCGACGGAATGCGGACTCCCGGCTTTAGATCCGCTCGAAACCGTGAAGGTCGCAGGAGAGTTGCCGAGGTTTGTGAGCTTGACGTTCTTGCTCTGGCTGTAGTTCGTGTCCAGCTCTTTGAATCCGAAACTCAGGGCTGACGTCCCCGGGTCACCCAGGGCGACGACCTGGGTTTTGGTTGCCTTCTGAGCCTGGATCACGCCAGTGCCCGCGCCACGACTGTCGTAGCCGCTCACCAGACTCGGCATGGCGGTCGAGACGATCGCCGCCTTCAAGTATTCGGCCTTCCAATCGGGATGCGCCTGCTTGACGAGCGCAGCCATGCCCGCGGTATGTGGGGTCGCCATCGAGGTACCGGAATTGAAGACAGACTTGTTGCCGGTCCCCATTCCGACAGAGGCGATGCTGACTCCGGGCGCGGTCACCTCCGGCTTGAAAGCGCTGTCGCCGGATCGCGGACCGTATGAGGAGAAGCTCGCGAGCTGTCGAAACCCTGGGTTGGCGATCGTGCTACTGGTAAAGGTGACCTGTTTGCCTGCGGCGGCCGCTGCGAGCAGAGTGTCTCTCGAGCTTAGCTTGACCCCAAGGAATGGGATCGTGACCTTGTAGGCGATCCCGGTGTCGGGGTTGCTGTTGATCGGGCCCTCGTAGGGCGGGAAACTATCGGAGCTATTGACCATGATCACGGCCTTGGCTCCGGCCTGCTGGCCGAAGATTGCTCGCGCCACGCGAGCGCAGGTTCCGCGCCTTGTGATCACCACCTTGTTGGCGACGTTTTGGGCGGTGTAGTCGGCGGCATTGCAGCCCAGGCTCAGGCCGCCACTGGCGGTCTTGAGCGTGACTAGCGGCCATGCCCCGGCGGGGAGGGTGGCTCCGTTGGCGTTGATGGCCTCCACCGTGAACGTTGGCGTGCCGCTAAGCGTGAGGATCGCCCCGGGGAAGCTCTCCGTCGAGTCGGTCGCGGCGACCGAGATTCCGTAGGTCCCGGACCCAGGCGAACTGGTTATGTAGGGGGCGGTGCCGGCATTGCCGGATGCCGAGACGACGATGAGTCCATCCTTCGCCGCATTGGTGGCCGCCACTGCGTCCGGGTCCTCTGCGGTACCAAAGTCTGAACCCAGGGACATGTTGATGACGTCCATGTGGTGGGTGACGGCCCACTCGATCGCGTCGACGACGACGTCGGTCGAGCCGGCGCACCCGAACACTCGGAGCGCGTACAGGTCGGCCTTGGGCGCAACGCCGGGACCGACATTCCAGGAGTGTGAGCCGATGGTCGTGGCGCTGTACGGTCCCGTGTAGGTGGTACCGTCAGCCAGAACTCCACTGCCGGCCGCCGTGCCCGCGACGTGGGAGCCGTGACCGTAGCAGTCGAGCGGGTTCGGGTCAGGGTGAGGAATGGGCTGGTAGTTCGGGCTGGTGGGGTCAGCGTTGTAGCTGTCGCCGACGAAGTCGTAACCGCCCTTCACCCTGGGCGCATTCGGCCCGAAACAGGGGGTGTTAGCAGCGGTCTCACATACCGACAGCAGCGTCGGATCGAGAGTGCTCTTGCTGAAGGCGTTGTTCCAAGCCGCCACCTTGCCGGGACCGCCAAAGTCGGCATGGGTGTAGTCGATGCCGGTGTCGATGATGGCGACCTTCACGCCTTCACCGTGGAAGCCACTCAACCCATCCCATGCCTGCGGCGCTCCGATGTAAGGAACGCCCTTGGTGTTGTCGATCTGGTAGGTCTTCACCCGGTGCACGCTGACCACGCCTGGCACCTTCGCGAGATCGCGGGCCTTGTTGGAGGCGATGTTGACCTTGATCCCGTTGTATGCCAGCTGGTAGTCGGCGAGCACGGTTCCGCCAATTGATTCGATCTGGCGCTCGATCGGCTGCTGGGAGGCTTTGATCTGCCCTTTCAGCTGGTTTTTCTCATCATCTGACATATGCGTCGCGGAGTTGGAGCTAGTGACGGTGACCGGATCTCCGGCCAGCTGCGCGACCAGATTGACTGGAGCACTGCTCAAGCCCAGAGGCGTCCAGGCTGACTCGAACTCACCCTGGTCGGGTGACGGCCGGGGGCTTTTTGCCAGGGCTGAGGAGAACCCTGTAATCCAGACGGCCAGAGTGACGAGAAGAAAGATGGCGAACACGCGGCTGACGCGGCGAAGGCCTGCCTGGAATCCCACTAACGTCCCCTCCGTTGCAAAAAAAGAGCCCCCAAACAACACTTCGCGGCGTGTCTTTCCGCAGGTGCGGAGAACGAAATATTAGTGGGCCCAGGTCCCCCAAAACAGGTTAATGCGAAGTTTTGTGTGAGCTACTTTTTCTCGCCTACTGACGCAATCGCGCCGCTTGCGCGCCATCTTTACAAGGAGTTGACGCGCTCCAGCACGATGACCGGAATCTGGCGCGAAGTCTTCTTCCGGTATTCGTGAAAGGTCGGGAGGATGTCGGCGTGCTGGTTGTAAAGCCGCTCGTACTCTTCGCCTTCAGGGACGTGTGCTCGCGCCGTGAACTTTTCGCCCTGAGATTCCACCGTCACTTCGGGATGCGTGACGAGGTTGTGATACCAGGAGGGATGGGTCGGAGCGCCACCCTTGGAGGCGACGACCACGAGGTTTTCGCCGTCCCGCGTGTAGGCCAGCGGGTTCTCGCGCGCCTTGCCGGACTTCGCGCCCCTGGTGGTGAGAATCAGCACGTCGCGGCCCTGGAAGGGCCCTGAGGTGGCCTTCCCGCCGTGCGCTCGGAGGTCGTTGATCAGGTTTTGATTGAAATCTTCGAAGCTCATCGAGAGTTCTTACCCATCGAGGTGCCATGTCCATTCCCTGGCCTATAGTCGGTAGGCCCATGACAAACCCGCGCTCGGCTCAGCTCGCTGAGCAGTTCGAAGCCGCCCACGACGAGTTCATCGGACTCATCGAGTCATTGAACGACGAGCAGTGGCACCGCTCCGGCCAGAACTTTCCGAGACGCATCGACGACGAGGACGAAGGCCGGCCGCTGGGGGTCATCGCGCATCACGTCGCGACCAATGGCGACTGGATCATGCAGCGGATCCAGACCATGCTCGCCGGCGGCCCGCTGTCTCCGGTCAACCAGCGGGTCATCAACTCGGAACACGCCAGGGAGCACGCGGACGTGACGAAGGACGAGGTGCTGCGGCTGCTGCGGGCCAGCAAGCCGCGGATCGCCGAAGCGGTGCGCGCCATACCGGACAACCAGCTCGACATCCAGCGAGACACGCCTGCCGGCCCGATGTCCGCGGCCCAGCGCGTCGAGAGGGTGCTGATCGGCCATATGCAGCAGCACCAGGGATCGATCCAGGCGGCGATCGCGTAAGCACACCAAGCTGCGGCTTGGTGGAGGTGGCGGGAATTGCACCCGCGTCCGAAGCAGCCTCCCCCGGGATCTCTACGAGCGTGTTCAGGGAATTTGATCTCGCCTGGCGGCTCCTCCCGACAGGATCCGCTTCAGCCAGCCACTGATTGAGTCCTACCTCAGGGCAGCGGCGCCCCTGAAGTAGCGATCCGGTCTATGTGATACCGCTCCCCAGTCCGCCGGATTGACCGGGGGCAGCACCCGGGATCTAAGTCCCGGGACTTACGTCTCTACTGCTT
>Ga0209011_1000464_pt1 | contig 15594 bp, 17 predicted proteins | sample BlaSpr_A8_OM1_M3_FD_187986 | JGI IMG/M metagenome (GOLD analysis project Ga0209011, IMG submission 187986) | Forest soil microbial communities from Thunder Bay, Ontario, Canada - Black Spruce, Ontario site 2_A8_OM1_M3 (SPAdes) (version 2) | ecosystem: Environmental > Terrestrial > Soil > Boreal... | reverse complement strand
CCCGCCCCGCCGTGCGTGTCGCCCACGACGAGCGCGAAGCGCCTCTCCGCCAGCGCGGGAAACGCGGCCAGAAAAGCCGCGGCGCAGAGGGCGCGCGCGGAGCTCATCGGTGCAGCTTGATCTCCACCATCTCCTCGTCGAGCGCGATCCGCAGCGTGGCCGGACCCGAGCCGGTCCACTCGAAAGCCTGCGGGAGCGTCCCGTTCACGGCCGGCCCGTCGTAGATCACCGACTCTTCGCCCGGCTCGACGAGCACGGCCCTGGCTCGCTTGTGCGCGCCGGGGTGCAGCTTGATCATCAGGCGCGCCCCGGCAGCGACCGGCCCGTTGCCCAACGCGTGCACGCCGCGCGCGTCCTGCACGAAGAGCTGCGCCGAAACCCCGCCCTTGCTGCGCACGCCCGGGTCGTCGGTAGGCCGCAGCACCAGCGCGGTGCCCGCCACCAGCACCAGGCCCGCTGCGGCGGCGAGCGGGGCCCAGCGCTGCGTGAAGCTCCGGCGCGGCTGCCGCGCCAGCTTCTCCGCCACGCCGGCCGCGAAGGCGTCGAAGGGCACCTCCCGCCGGAGCGCCTCGCGCTCCTCCGCCAGCTCGCGCTGCACCGCCGCGCAGCGCGCGCACGAGGCGACGTGCGCCTCGGTGCGCTCTTTTTCCGCCCCCAGAAGCTCGCCGGCCAGCAGCCTGCGCACGCGCATGGCCGAGCAGCCGGGGCCGGGTCCGCCCAGATCCAGGTTCACAGGTCCTCCCCCTCCGGCAGGAGCACGCCGGGCATCGCCTCGCGCAGCGCTTCGCGGGCGCACGAGAGAAATTCGCGCAGCCGCTTGCGCACCGTCGGCAGGCTGCGCCCGGTGGCCTGGCCGATCTCCGCCTGCGTCAGCTCGTCCACGAAGTACAGCACGGCCACCTCCTGCGCCTCCTCGGGCGCTGTCGCCAACAGCACGCGCACCAGCTCGCGCCGATCGGGCGGCTCCGTCTCGTGCCTGCGGTCCTTCTGCAGGGCTTGCAGCTGCTCGCGCCAAGCCGCCCGGCGGGCGCGGAGCAGGTTGAGGCAGTGGTGGGTCGCAATCCTCAGGATCCAGGTGCTGGGGGATGCGTCCTCGCGAAACTCCGGCAGCGCGCGCAGGGCCTTGACGAACACGTCCTGCAGCGCGTCCTTCGCGTCGGCCTCGTCGGTCAACAGATACCGGCAGCGCGCGTAGACCCCCGGCGCGTATTTCTCGTAGAGCTCCGCCAACAGGCCGGGCGGGCCGGGAGCGATCCCGGCCCGCCCGCCTGCGATCACGCGGAGCCCCACCGCCGTCACTGCGCGGTCTTGGGGGAGAACGCCGCCGGCGAGAACGCGCAGGCCGACTCGCTGCCCTGCGGCGTCGCGCTGCCCCAGGGCGGCAGGTTGATGGTCAGCGTCGAGTTGAAGTAGACGACCGAGAACGGCGCGGCGCCCCAGCACTCCGAGAGCGAGACCGAGCCCCAGGTGCCCGTGCCGGCCACGTCGGCGCGGCCCCTGCCGTCGTTCTTCCAGCGCGAGTGGACGGAGAAGCGGTCGCCGCTGGTGGTGTTGTGCACCGCGAAGTCCAGGTCGCCTCCGCCGGTCAGGTCGTTGGCATAGCTGTAGAGGACGTCGTTCTTCTGGCCGGGGTGCTGGCTGTCCTTGGCGCCGACATAGTTCACCTCGAGCTTCGCCGGGCCGACGTTGGAGTACGAGGTGACGTGCAGCTGCCCCGTGGCATCGTGCGGCCCCGGCAGCAGCGCTGCCTTGTCGAAGTCGACGTCGAAGCTGCCGCTGCCGTGGTGCTTCTGCGGGCCCGGCTTGGCCGTGCCGCTCATGAAGACGATGAAGCCCGAGCTGGAGTTCTTCGGCTGGCCGGACAGCTCCCAGTTGAAGCTATCGCCGACCTGGGCCTGCGACACCACCAGCTTGTAGTCGTTGTAGTCGAGCGCCCCGCCCGAGCCGGGGCCGCCCCAGGTGCAGCTGTTGTGCGTGCAGCTGGTCGGCTCGTAGGTGGTCACAGCCTCGATGATGCCCAGCATGATGGCCGTGCCGCCGTTGAAGGTGCTGGAGACACCCACCGTCAAATCGAAGAACGGCGCGTGGTCGCCAAGGGTGCTGGCCGGCACGGGGCCGGCCTGGACGATGGCGCCCGAGGCGGCCGGCGCGCGGCTGGCGCTTTGCGCGGACTGCGGTGAGCCCATCTGGATGGCGCTCTTGCTGGGCATGGCGTCGCGCGCCTGGTCTTTGAAGCTGGCGCCGCAGGCGAGGGCCGCGGCGACGGACAGAACGAGAAGCTTGCGCATATCGGTAGTCTCCCTGTGAGGTCCCGCAGCTACTGACACGGCCGTCCCTGCCGGATGGAAACCGATCCGGAAATCGGCGTGTTCCCGGCAGGTTACACAGCGAACCGCAGGGGGACCCCTCGCCTGTGCGATCCTTCGTACATGGCCTGCGTCTTCTGCGCCATTTCTTCGGGGGAACTATCCGCCTCGGTGGTGGCCCGCGACGAGCGGTTCTGCGCCTTCCTCGACGCGCGGCCCGTCTTCAAGGGGCACGTGCTGGTGGTTCCGCGCGAGCACGTCGCCGACCTGGCCGCGCTGCCCGAACCGATGGCGGGCCCGCTCTTCTGGCTGGCGCGGCGCGTGGCGCTCGCTCTGGAAGAGGGGCTGGGGGCGCAGGGTGCATTCGTCGGCGTGAACAACAAGATTTCCCAGAGCGTGCCTCACCTCCACATCCACGTGGTGCCCCGCACCAAGGGCGACGGCCTGCGCGGGTTCTTCTGGCCGCGCACGAAGTACCAGTCCGACGAGGAGCGCGACGGTTACGCGCGGCGGATCGCCGGAGCGCTGCGATGAGCCCGCAGCGCATCCAGGGCCGCAAGGTCGACATTCTCGCGTGGACTGACCCAGGCGGGATCGAGGGCGTCGCCCTCGACCAGCTCAAGAACATCTCCTCCCTGCCTTGGGTCTTTCACCACGTCGCGGCCATGCCCGACGTTCATTACGGCAAAGGCGCCACCGTCGGCAGCGTCATCGCCATGAAGGGCGCTGTCTCCCCCGCGGCCGTCGGGGTGGATGTCGGCTGCGGAATGGCCGCCGTGCGGACCAGCTTGAAGGCTGCCGACCTGCCCGACAACCTGCACGGGCTGCGCTCGGAGCTGGAACGGGCCATTCCGGTGGGGTTCCATGAGCACCGCGATGCCATCGACCGCCCCGGCGACAAGGGCTTCTGGGACGAGTTCCACCAGCTCACGCCCGCCGTGAAAGACCTCTTCGGCAAGGCCCGCAAGCAGCTCGGCACGCTGGGCGGCGGGAACCATTTCATCGAGCTGTGCCTCGACACCGGCGACCGCGTCTGGATGATGCTGCACTCCGGCAGCCGCAACATCGGCAAGTCACTGGCCGAGATCCACATCGGCCGCGCCAAGAAGCTCGCGCACAACCGGGACCTGCCCGACCGCGACCTGGCCGTCTTCCTCGCCGGGACGAGCGAGATGGACGAATACCGGCGCGACCTCTTCTGGGCGCAGCGCTACGCCATGAAGAACCGCGAGGCGATGCTCGATCTGTACGGCGCGGTGCTGCGCCGCTTCCGGCCCGAGGTGCAGTTCGGCGAGGCCGTCCTCTGCCACCACAACTATGTCGCGGAGGAGACGCACTTCGGCGAAGAGGTCCTCGTCACCCGCAAAGGCGCCATCCGCGCGGGCAAGGGCGAGCTGGGGATCATCCCCGGCTCGATGGGCACCAGCTCGTATATCGTGCGCGGCCTGGGCAACCCGGCCTCGTTCGAAAGCGCGTCCCACGGCGCGGGCCGCCGGATGAGCCGCGGCGAGGCCAAGCGGCGCTTCACGGTGCGAGACCTGATCGAGCAGACCAAAGGCGTCGAGTGCCGCAAGGACAGCGGCGTGCTGGACGAGATCCCCTCGGCATACAAGCCCATCGAGCAGGTGATGGAGAACCAGAAGGACCTGGTCGAGTTAATCGCCGAGCTTCGCCAGGTCCTCTGCGTGAAGGGATGAGCGCTGTTCTTATTACGTCGCGAAATCCGACACACTTGTCAGGTTTGACGGTCACTCGGTCCGAAGCGCAGTGCTCCGGTCCCTGAAAATGATTGAAATCACAGGGCTGGCATTTTTTTTTGAACCTGGCGCTCGGTTTGCACGTCTACCAAGCATGAGCGTGCTTCGCACCATGAGCCTCATCGTCGGCGCCGCCCTCGTCGCCCTGGGCGGCAGCGCGGTCGCGCTCTTCCTCTAGGGCTTCGGCCGCTGTCCGCAGATGCCTTGCGGCGCCGGACTGCGCCGATCCGTTACAGCGAAAGTCCCCCGGCGGCGAGAATACGGCGCGACTGGCGCTCTTGCACGAACGCCACCACGCGGACCTTCTTCCACTCGGGGCGCGTGCGCAACTCCGCCTCGCCCGACCACTGCGCGGCGCCCGCGGCCACGTTGCCGGCGGCGTCGAGGGCGCGCACCACCGCCGTGTGCTGGAGGGTGCGGCCCTCGTTTTCGCCGCGCACCACGCGGCTGACGAGCCCATCCTCGACCACCGCCAGGAACACCTGTGCCGCCGCGTGGGCGGGGAGTCCGCGGACTTCGAGGCGCACGCCCCGCGTGCTCCGCTTGAGCGCGATGGCGCCGTGCGGGTCATGGGCCGCGGCGCCGGCCGCGCGGACGATGCCCGCCTCGTCGCTCCCAAGCACGTCGATGCGCCCGTCGATCACGGCCTGGGGCGTGTAGAGGCGCGGGCCGTAGTGCTCCTGTCGATCGGTGAAGAGCACGTCGGAAAAGGGATCGCGCCAGCCGAGCCTGTCCCAGTAATCGACGTGCTCCGACAGCACCAGGAGCTCCACACCCGGCACGGGCTGTTTCTCGTGCAGCCTCGCCAGGGCGGCGTCGGCGGGCGGGCAGCTCGAGCAGCCCTCGGAGGTGAACAGCTCGATCAGAATGGGCAGCGCAGCGATGAGCATGACTCAGGATACGCGCGACTTTCCCGTCTGGTTCCGGCATACTGAACGAAATGTCAGGCCCCGCTGGCAAGGTGCGCGCATGAGCGAGACCTTCCAGACGCTGCAACTCCCCTTTTCACGCGCCGGCGAGCCGGCGGAGCGCGTGGTCGTGTCCGACGCGTTCGATCTGCTCCGCACGCTCGCGCCCGAGTCGGTCGATCTGGTCCTCACCGACCCGCCCTACGAATCGCTGCAGATCCACCGCGCCCGCGGCACCACCACGCGCCTCACCACCAACTGGTTCGTGACGGTCCCCAACGAGCGGCTGCCCGAGTTGTTTCGCGAGGTGCATCGCGTCCTGCGGCCCGATCGGCATTTCTTCCTCTTCTCCGACGAGGTGACGGCCGACGTCATCAAACAGCAGCAGGGCATCGGTGCGGCGCGGCTGCCCAACGGGGCCCGGCGCTGTTCGAGCGGCTTCACCTACTGGAAGGAGATCATCTGGGCCAAGACGACGCTCGACGGCGCGCGCATCCGCGGCGGTACGGGGTACCACTTCCGTGCCGCGTGCGAGCGCGTCCTCTTCTTCGAGAAGGGCAAGCGCGCGTTGAATGACCTGGGCATACCCGACGTGCTCATGGCGCCTCGATCGGGCGTGCCGGGACCAGCGGTGAAACCGGGCGCGGTCGTGCGGACCCTGATCCTACAGAGCACCCAGCCCGGCGAGATGGTCGTCGATCCCTTCGCCGGCTCGGGGGTGGTGGGCGTCGAGTCGCGCGCGCACGGCCGCAGGTTTCTCCTCGGGGACATCGACCTGGCGTATCTCGATCCCTCGCTGGCCGGGCTGGCCCCGGCCGGAGCCGTGGTCGCGCGCGCCGCCGACTCCGCCACAGCGGCGCGCGAGCCTCCCGCGCTCGAGTCCCTCGCCGACGGATCCGCGCTCGAGGACGAGCTGGAAGCGGCGCGCGCCCTGGGCTGGCTGCAGGACGACGGGCCGGGCGAGTCTCTCGAGGCGCTGCTGCAGCTGCGCGTGAAGGAGCGTGAGGCGGCAGTGCGCCGCGCGCTGCGGGCGGCCTCTGTGCGGGAGCGCGAACCCGAGTTGGTGCGCGCCTGGCGCGCCTGGGCGCTGAGCGGGAGACGCAAATGAACGAACCCGGACTGGGACTTGGACCGCCGCTCCAACTCGTCTCTCCGCCGCGCGGCGCGCCGGAGCTCTTCGCGGCACTGCGCGCGTGGGAGCCGCTGGGGATCGATCGCTGGGTGCTGGCGGCAGACGAGGCCGCGCGCCTTCCCCTCACGCCCCTCGAGTGCCGCGTGCTGGCACAGCGTCTCGACGCCCTGGAATTCTCCGCGCCCGAGTTCGAGCGCCTCATCGCGCTCATCGGGCTCAGCCTCGGCCTCGACTACCGCCGCAAGCTGACGGTGGGCAAGACCATCTACGGCAAGGACCGCGAAGTGGACGTGCTCTTCCGCGACGCGCGCAACGGCAATCGCCTCGCCGTCGAGGCCAAGTACCAGCGCGTCGCCGGCACGGCCGACGAAAAGCTGCCCTACGCCGTGCTCAATCTCGCCACGCTCCCCCTCCCGGGCGTCATCGTCTACGGCGGAGGCGGCTTCCATCTCGGCGCGCTGCACTGGCTCTGCGCCAGCACGCGCGCCACCGACATCGCGCGCCTGGCCGAGTGGCTCACCGTCTTTTTCGCCCTCTAGCCAGTCGGCCTTTTCGCATCCCGACGAAATGACGGTCAGGACTGCGCCTTCGCTCCGGTCGACCGGCGATGCCCCACTTTGCGGCGGCGCGAATGCGCCGGCTGCCGGCGGCGGCGGGCCCGCGCGGCGTCGTCGAGCGTGGCCAGCGTCGCGTCGCCCAAGGTTCGAAGCGCGGCGCGATCGAGTGCGTAAGCGATGGGCGCGCCCAGCACCGGCCAGAGCTTGAGCGCGCGCGGCAGCCAGCCCAGCCCAAGGCGGCTCAAGATGGCCTTGAGCAGCGCCGGGTTGATGCGGCGGATGATCTGGCCGGGCAGCGACTCCCAGAGGACGCGGCCGATGACCTGCGCGCCGGTGCGCAGGCCGACGCTCTTGGCGGCGTCGGCGAAGCCCGCGCCGGCCCAGAGGGCGTAGAGCTTGAGCCGGCCCTGCTCGCCCTCGGTCTCGAGGCCGTACAGCTCGAGGAGCGAGAAGATCAGCTCCGCCTCGAGGAAGAGCGAGACGGCCACGCCGGCGGGCAAGCCCACCGGAAGCGTGATCAGCGCCACGGTGCCCGTCGCCGCTCCCCACCAGCCGGCGCGGTTCGCCGCCGAGCGCACCAGGCGGCGGCCGACGTCGACCTCGTCTTCGCCGGGATGCTCGGCGCGCAGAGCGGCGACCCGCCCGCGGGCGCGCGCGCGCGCCTTGTCGACCAGCTCTGCGAAGGCGTCCATGGTCACTCCGCGGTGGCGGAAAGGATTGTATCGCCGGGCTGGAGCGCGTCGAGCACATCTGCGCCCTCGCGCAATTCGCCCGCGATGGTGTAGCGGCCGTCGAGGTGCGGCTGGGGCGAGTGGCAGAGGAAGAACTGCGAGCCGCCCGTCTCGGGCCCGCTGGTGGCGATGCCCAGCGTCCCGCGCGCAAAACGCAGCGGCGAGTGCTCGTCGGGAAGCGCCCAGCCGGGACCGCCGTCGCCGTCGCCGCGCGGGTCGCCGCCCTGGACGACGAAATCGGGGACGACGCGGTGGAAGGTGAGCCCGTCGTAGAAGCGGCGCGCCGCGAGCGCTGCCAGAGCCGAGGAAGTGAGCGGCGCGACGTCGGGGCGGAGATCGATGAGCATTTCGCCGGCGGCGGTGCGCAGCCGCAGCACGCGCGCCCCCGGCTGCTGGCGCGCTTCGGGCGGGAGGACGGGAACCGCCTTGTCGGGCAGCTTGCCGATTTTCGCCAGCGCCGCATGGAGCACGACCGAGGGAGCGGGGAGGAGCTGGAGCAGCGCGGGCTGCCCGCGCGGGGGCGCGGCGGCGATCAGCTCGACCAACGCCGCGAGCGCGTCGGACTGCGGATCGCCGGCGGGCTTGTCGTGCGCAGCCTTGAGTCGCTCGACGGCGGCCAGGGCCGCGTCGATCGAGGCGGCCGGATTTTCCTTGGCCAGCGTGCCGGCCGCCTCTTGCACGACGAAGGGGTCCGGGTCGGCGAGCAGCTCGCGCAGCTCGGGAGCCAGCGCGCTGCCGGCGCTCGCGGCCGTCCCGCCGCGCACGCGCGCATCGGGGTCGTGGAGCGCCTCGCGCGCCTTGGCGAGCAGCTCGGGACGGTCCTGTGCCAACTCGGCCGCCAACGCTCCGGCCCGCATGCGCGAGCGCCACTCGGGCTCCAGCCCGGCCCCGCAGGGCGGCGTCTCGGCGATCTGCTTGCGGATGCGATCGCGCGCCTGCGCCGCCGCGCAGCGCACCGCCGCCACTGCCGGGAGCGACGAAGGATCGGGGATGGCGGGCAGCGCCAGCTCCCCGATCTGCGCGGCCGACTCGAAGAGTGCGACGAGAACGTGCGCGTTCTTCTCCGCCGGGACGGCCGCGGCGAAAACCGACGGCGCGCCCGGCGCGGTGGCCAGCGCACGGGCCGCCTCGACGCGGACGCGCCAGTCCAAATCCCGGAGCGTCCCCGAAAGACCTGCCGCGGGCAGGCCGTGCCGGCCCCACGCGCGGGCGGCGAGCGAGCGCGTCCAGGCGTCCGTTCCGCGCAGCGCCGGCTCGAGCGATGCCGAAGGAACGTCGGCCTTGGGCAGGCGCGAAAGCGCGTAGACGGCGCCAGTTCCGGGCAGCGCCGCGACCAGCGCCTCGCGCGCTTCGCCGACCGGAACGTCCTTGCTGCGCGCGAGGACTCCCAGGGCAAAGCCCGCCTCCGGCTCGCGCATCGCGGCCGCGGCCAGCACGCGCACCGTGGCCGAGGTGGCTTCTTTCGCCGCGGCGGGCCCGGCGAGGGCGCGCACGGCCGACGCGCCGGCCGGACATGCGCGCTGCAGGCATTCCATCAAGGCCGCCGACCCGCCCGGCACGCGCCCGAGCGCCCACGCCGCCGTCTCGCCCGCCACCGGCTCGAAGAGCAGCGGCCGCAACGACTCGAGACCGTCGCCGATGCGGCCGAGCGCCAGCGCCGCTCGGGTCCGCACCGCCGGGTCGGCCGACGCGAGCAGCCCGCGCAGCTCCGGCGTGACGGCGCGCTGCAGCTCGGCAGCTTGCGCCACCGGCTCCACCTCGGACCGCGCGGTCCCACGGGAGGCCGGCCGCACACACGCCGCGCAGGCCAGCAGCGCCGCCGCACATCTCGCTTGGACGCTCATCGTGCTTCGCACGATACCCTCTCCGACTATCGTCCGTATGGATACTCGCGGCCTTTCCAGATCGGCCCGCGGCCTGTGAGCTGGCGGACGGCGGAGTGGAGTACGATCCCCGTGAAGACCACGGCCGCGATGGGCAGCGAGAGCGCCCACGCCGGGTTGACGGGAAAGAGCCTGGCGAAGAGGAAGAGCCGCTGCCCCAGCGCCACCGCGCAGGCCGCCAGCGCGAGCAAGAGCGTCGGGCCGCGCAAGAACGGCCAGGCGAAAAAGGGGAGCACCGTCACCATCAAGAATGGCACGGCGGCCAGCGCCAGGAGCGGCCCACCCACGCCCGCCGAGGCGTTCTTGACGAATCCCCACCAGAGATCGCGCAGCGACATGTACATCCGCACCGAGACGAATTTCCGCCCGTTCTCGACCCGCAGCCGGCGGCCGGCGGCCTTGACCAGCCTGGCCAGCTCCAGGTCGTCCGCGACGCGGTCGCGGATGGCCGCGTGGCCACCGGCGGCGTCATAGACGGCGCGCTTGATGAGGAGGTACTGGCCGTTGGCGATGGCCAATGGCGAGCGGGGGTCGTTCACCATCCGCGCGGGAAACATGGCCACGACGGCCGAGAGCACGTGCGGGAGCAGCAGCCGCTCCCAGAAGGACTCGGCGCGCACATCGGTGAAGATGGTGAACAGGTCCGCTCCGGCCCGCTGCGCAGAGCCAAAGGCCGACGCGAGCGCCGCCGGCGCGTGCACCGTGTCCGCGTCGGTGAAGAGCAGCCACGAGGCGGCGCCGGCCCGCAGGACGCCCTGCGCGTTGGCGTGGTTCTTCCCCAGCCACCCGGCCGGCAGCTCCTCGCCGCGCACGACTTCGAGGCGGGGGTCGCCCATGGCGCTGGCCACCTCGAAGGTGCCGTCGGTGCTGCGGTCATCGACGCAGATGACCTTGAAGCGCGGCCAGTCCTGCGAAAGGAGCGATCGCAGGCACGCCGCGATCTGGTGCGCCTCGTCGCGGGCCGGGACGATGATCGCCACCTCTGGCGCGTCGGGCGGCGGACGCGCAGGCAAAACGTCGCGCAGGTGCGGCAAGTCGAGCAGCGTGCTGGCCAGCAGGACCGACCAGATGGCCAGCGCCACCAGGAGGAGGATCGCCACTCAGCGCGCGCAGAGCGGACCGGCGCAGATGGCGCGCCGGATCGCGCCCGACGGGTCGTCCTTGTTGTAGCGCGCCGGCAGCTTGCCGCCGCTGGCCGTCGCCTGCGCCTTGACGTACGCGCCCAGCGCTTCCCACTCTTTGACCTCCGTGCCGTCCGGCGCGGGGCGGCGCATGATGGTGGAGGTGGGATCGTTGCCGGGGATGGCCTGGCCCGTCGCCGGGTCCTTGATGTGGACGCCGGCGAAGGTCGCGAACGTCACCAGGTACAAGTTGGCGGCCGCGCGGATGAGCTGCAGCGGCGGCGCGAGCCAGCCCGCCGACGTGCTGGCGTCGAACACCAGCGTGTAGGTCGCGTCGTTGTCGTAGATGCCGCCGGCATGGCTGGTCTGCATCCACATCTTCGTCACCCGGCCGTTGTTCTTGTCGAGGGCATCGCCGTTGGGATTGAACGGCGCGCGCGACGTGTCGTACTGGAACTTGAAGCCCGCGGGAACGACGTAGAGATCGTCGTGGCCGGCATACGCGAAGCCCGCCGTCACCTCGAAGGTGGCCTTCACCTCGGCGAGCCAGAGTCCCACGTAGCAGAGCGGATATCCCGGGGTGGAGGTGACCGGCGAGGCGCCCAGCGGCACCGCGCGGAAGAGGTCGCCGAAGTCGAGCTCGCCTTTCTTGCCCTTCTCCAGTTTGGAGACGCGGACGACGCCGGCCGCCTCGAGAGCGAGATCGGTCGGCTTGAGCGCGTCCGCCGCGGCGAGCTGCGCGTCGGCGATCAAGTCGAGCAGCGCGGTCTCCACCAGCTTGCCGGTGTTGTCGACGTCGAAGTCGACCTTGGCGAGCGCGTAGTTGTACAGGTCGCCCACGTTGGCCGGCGGCGCCGGCACCAGCCCCGCCGTCTCGAAGAGCGTGAACCCGAGGAAGGAGGGCTTGCCGGCTGCGACCGGCGTGGTCTCCAGCGCATTGATGATGCCGCCGACGAAGGTGTTGAGGTCGGCGTTCGAGGCGGGCGTGGTGTCGTCCACCTTGACCAGATCCGAGTTGGTCATGTCGAAGCTCACGTTGCCGTCGCCGTCGACGGTGAGCGTGATGCGCCCGACGTTGTCGCCGAACCGGCCCGCCTGCTGCACGAGGACTTTTTGGTGGCTGCGCGCGTTCTCGATCAACGTCGCCTTCACCTCGGTGTGCGTGTGGCCGCTGACGATCAGGTCGATGCCGGTGACGTTCTGGGCGATGGCGAAGTCCTCGCTCTTGGCCGGGTTGGCCGTATCGGCGCCGCTGTGGCTCAAGGCCACGACGATGTCGGCCTTCTGATCGCGCTTGAGCGCGTTCACCACCGGCTGGATGTCCTGAAAGATCTTCGCCATGTTGGCGAGACGGTTGTCGGGCGTCTGGCCGGAGGCGAGCGAGAACGTCGTCGGGGCCGCGAGCGGCGCTACCGCGTAGGCGTCGGCGCCCATGATGCCGACGAACCCGACCTTGAGTCCCTTGGGGGTGGTGATGAGGTACGAGCGGTGGATGTCCTTGCTGGCGTCGGTCCCCGCCTCGTCGAACCTGGCGGCCAGCTTGGCGTCGCCGGCCGTGCCGCTGAAGTGGATGTTGCTCGCCACGATGGGCGGGATGCCGGCGCCGGGGCCCGTCTTGGCGGCGTCGATGATGGTGGCCAGCGCGTTGGGCCCGAAGTCGAACTCGTGGTTGCCCAGCGTGGTGATGTCGTAGCCGAGCATCTTCATGATCTTGTAGTCGGGCGAGGCGGTGGTGGCCGCGATCTGCGTCAGCGTGCCCATCATGTTGTCGCCCGCCGAAACGGTCAGCGTCTCGGCGCCCGCGGCCTTGGCGGCGTCCCGCTGCGCGTTGAGCACCACCGAGCGCCGCGACACGCCGCCCTTGATGCCCGACCCCGCCGAGGCCGCCACGGGGAAGTCGTCGGCCTCGGGCCCGAAGCCGAGCAAGTGCGAGTGCTCGTCGTTGGTGTGGAGGATGACGAGCTTGTGGGACGACTTGCTGCTGCAGGCCAACGCCAGCGCACAGAGGCAGAGAAGGGATCGTCGCATGTGCGGTTCCCCCGTCGCGGGTTTCGACGGCGAAGAATCACTCCGCCGGGCGAGTGTCAAGCGCAGGGCACGGCCTCAGTGGCCACCGGGATCGCGCTCGCCGGCGCGGATGGGCACGGGCAGGCGATTTTCCCGGGGAGGAATGGGGCAATTGTAGAGGGGCGAGAAGGCGCAGGCCGGGTTGTAGGCGCGGTTGAAATCGAGCGCGTAGCGATCGTCCCCGAGCAGCTCGGCGTCCACGTAGCGGCCCACCGAGTAGCTCTCGTGGCCGGTGGTCGCGTCGCGAAAGAAGATGGAGACCTCGTTCTCCCCCGCGCCCGGCTCGAGCAGCCGCACGGCGGTCAGCTCGAGCCGCCGGCCCAGCAGGTCGAACTCGAGCTTTCCCAGCCGGAGCGCGCGCCGCCGGTTGCCGCGCGTGGAGAGGATGATCTCCTCGCGCGGACTCCGGTCGCGCGCCAGGCGCGCCTCGACGCGGTAGGCCGGGTCGGGGTCGAACCACGCCGGAAACGGCCCGGTCGAGAGCCGCGCGCTCTTCGGATCGAGCACCACCACCGCGGGGAAATTCTGGTGCGAGAGGCGCAGCGTGTAGCGCCCCAGCGGAACCCGCGCTCCCGGCTTGAGCGCATTGCCGGCGCCGTCGGCGAATCCGCCGGCGGTGGCCTTGACCGACAGCGCGTGCGGCGGGACGCCCTCGAGCTGCACGTCGTCGTCGGGCGCGCTCCCGAACCGGAGCGGCTGGTCCCCGCTGAACTCGTGGCGCGCCACCGCGGCGAGCGGGCTGGTCTGCGGATCGCGAAACGACGCCGCCGTCCGCTCCCGCTCCTGTTTCAGCGCCGCGATGTCCAACGAGCTGCCTCCCGCCGCGATACAGAGCGCCGCGATGAGGTGGCGCGCGCGACACGAGCGGTCTACCTTTCCTGACCGGGGTTGCACAAGGCGCTCAGTGACGGTCCTTGCGCTTCTCGCGCAGCTTCTTCTCTTCATGCTTCAGCTCTTCGTGCTTTTGCTCGTGCTTCGGCAGCGGGCGCACTTGCCGCGGCTCTTTGGGGCGCGAGCGCACCCAGTGCATGAACTTGTCGCCGCTGTCGCTGGCGCGATCGAACGCGCGCGGGCCTGCCGGAGCACGGTCGCGATGGAAGCGCAGCTCGCTGCCCGGCTCGATCCGGTGCAACCACTTGCCCTGGTGGCCGCGCACCTCGACCACCCCTTCATAGACCCGGACCACGTCTTCCTTGCCCTCGGCCGCCTCGACGCGGAACTCGGTCCCGCGCACGCCGGCCACGCCGTTCTCCGTCTCGATGTGGAAGGTCTCGTCCGAGAGGAGCTTGTGCACCTTGGTCCAGAGATTTCCCAGGAAGAGCTTGGCGCTGAACGACTTGCCGGGCTGCATGTTGCCCAGCGTCATGCGTGAGGACTCGCCCATGCGGATGACCGATCCGGTGGAGAGGGTGATCTCGATGCGCGCGCCCGGCTGGGTCACCACCAGATCGCCCTCGCGCAACGCGTCGCCCTCGAGGACGGGCGCGCCGCGCGCGGTGACCATTCCCTCGACGTACGTGGCGCTCATCGCCGGGGGCTCCTGCGCCCAGGCCGCCGTGCTGCACAGGAACGCGATGACGATCGCTCTCATGGTGTGATCCTCCGCCCAGGCTGACACGGGTCTTGCCGCACAGGTGAAATCTTCGCAAGCGTCGCGATGTGGTCGGGAGTGGTCCCGCAGCAGCCGCCGACGATGAGCGCCCCGCGCTCGATCCAGCGGGCCGCCCGGGCAGCGTACCCGGCGGGCGTGAGGACGGGCGTGACCGGCCAGCCCGAGTCGGGATCCACCTCGCCCATGTGCGCATACCCGCCGAAGGGCAACCCCGAGTCGCGCGCCGCATCGAGCGCGAGGTCCACGCCTTGGCAGGGAACGCAATTGATCAGCGCCGCCGCCGCGCCCGACGCGCGCGCGGCCTGGAAGAAAAGGCGCAGATCGTCGCCGCTCTTCATCGCGCCGCCGGGCATCGCCATCGCTGCAACCCAGACGGGCAGCCCCGTCTCCGCCGCGGCCTTCACCGCCGCGAGGCCCTCGTCGGCGGCGGCCACCGTTTCGACCAGAAGCAGGTCGCATCCGGCCGCGGCGAGCGCGCGCGCCATCTCGAGATGTTCAGGATAGGCGTTCGCCGGACGCAGCTCGGGCAGATAACAGTCCTCGACGGGCGCCATCGACCCGGCCACCGCGCTTGCGCCGCTTTCACGAGCGGCGCGCACCGCGAGCTGCGTCAGCTCACGCCAGCGCGGGCCCACCTTGCGCGGGTTGGTGCGGAAGGTGTTGGCGGTGACGACCTGCGCGCCGGCCGCGACGTAGTCGCGGTGCACCTGGCGCAAGCAAGCGAGCCCGCGCTCGTCGAGCAGCGCGGCGGCCGAGAAGAGCCCCGTGCGCGTGTCGACCCCGCGCCGGCCCAGCTCCGTCCCGGTGGCGCCGTCGAGGACAATCAACGCTGGAAACTCCACCGCTCATCTGCTACTGCGGCGCTCATGGCACTCCTCAACGTCGGCGATACGGCGCCAGACTTCACCCTGCCCTCCCACCAAGGCAAGACGGTGAAGCTGAGCGAGCTGCGCGGCAAGAACGTCATCATGTGGTTCTTCCCCAAGGCGGACACACCTGGTTGAACGCTGCAAGGCAGCGGGCTCCGGGATAGAGCCCGTGATCTGGAGAAGAAGAACGCCGTCATCCTGGGCGTCAGCTTCGACACCGTGGAAGAGAACAAGCAATTCGCGGAGAAGTTCAAGTTCCCCTACCCGCTCCTGTGCGACACCTCCCGGACGGTCGGGGTGCAGTACGGAGCGGCCGACGCCGTGGGCGCTGGGAACGCGAAGCGCATCGCCTACATCATCGGGCCCGACGGGAAAGTGAAGAACGTCTGGGCCAAGGCCACCCCGGCCACGTTCGCGGCGGACGCGCTGGCGCTGCTGTAGGAGCGTTGACGTCGACGTCTGGCACCTACGGAAAGCGCCCGCTCGCCGCCAGAAGATCGATGCGCGCTTGCCGCGCGGCGTCCTCGGCCACCAGCGCGGCCGTGTCGGCGTCGCGCGCGCGGCGCTCGGCGTCGACCACTTCCAGATCGTTGGTCGCGCCCTCGCGGTAGGCGAGGCTCGACATGTCGAGCGCCTCGTGGGAGAGGCGGG
>Ga0209011_1000463_pt1 | contig 15601 bp, 11 predicted proteins | sample BlaSpr_A8_OM1_M3_FD_187986 | JGI IMG/M metagenome (GOLD analysis project Ga0209011, IMG submission 187986) | Forest soil microbial communities from Thunder Bay, Ontario, Canada - Black Spruce, Ontario site 2_A8_OM1_M3 (SPAdes) (version 2) | ecosystem: Environmental > Terrestrial > Soil > Boreal... | reverse complement strand
GCGCGGGCGGCTTCGCGGCGGATTACTTTCACGATGCGCGTATGCGCGTGCCCGAGCGCATTGACGGCGATACCGCCAAGAAAATCCAGATATTCCTTGCCAGCGGCGTCGTAGATGTAAGCGCCGCGGCCGTTGGTCATCACCGCAGGCTGGCGCTTGTAAGTAGGCAGAAGGAACTTCTCGGCGTCGAGCAAGCGCGTATCGGGTGTGGCCCTTTGCGCAGCCGAATGTTTGGGCTTGCGCACGGAACGCGACAGGGACTTCTTTTGGGGCGAAGTGCGCATCATGCCGCCGAGAGAGCCGCTTGGGCGGCGGACAAAGGCACACGGAGGACGCGCGTTCCAGGGATCGACGCCACTCTGTCATTGGCGGATGCTTCCGCCGCGTGCGACGCCAGCAACAAGGCGCCGGGCGAAGTGCCGCCGACGATGCGGACTTCGCGGACGCCGCCTTCGATGGCACGCTTGGCGGCTTCGAGCTTGAGAACCATGCCGCCAGAAACGACGCGGCACTGGACCAAGCGTTCAATTTCCTCGCAGGTGACGACCGAGAGAACTCTCTCCCCATCGAGAACGCCGGCGACATCCGTGAGATAGATCAACTGATCAGCGCTGAGATATTCCGCGCAGGCAGCGGCCATGTGGTCGGCGTTGATGTTGTACAACTCATTGTCCGGACCCAGGCCGAGGCATGGCGCAACGGGCAGAAGCCTTTCGTGCCAGAGAGATTCGATGAATGGCGCGTTCAATCCGGTGAGATAGCCGACGAAGCCCAGACTGCCTTCGACTTCGTTGTGCACCATGGGCTCGGCGACGAAACACCGAGCGTCCGCGGCAGAGACGCCAACGGCGGGCTGCCCTTCCGCGGAGATCGCCGCGGTCAGTTTCTTATTCAGCAAGCCGGCGAATACCATGACGGCCACATCGCGCGTTTCGCGGTCGGTGACGCGCAAGCCAGCAATGAACTTGCTTTCGATAGCCATGCGCTTGAGGGTGGCGGTGAAAAGGCGGCCGCCGCCATGCACGACGAGAATTTCGTGGCCCTCCTGCGCAAGCGCCGCGACCTGCTGCGCGAGAGAGCGCACCGTGGCGTCGTCTTCGAGCAATGCTCCTGCGAATTTGATCACGATTCTCATTGAAGTGAGGTTTGCTCCTCTATTCCCAGCATATGGTTGAAATTCTGAACGGCCTGGCCGGCAGCGCCTTTTCCAAGATTGTCGAGGCACGAGACGATGACCAGGCGGCGTCCAGATTTGTCGAGCGCGAATCCGATGTCGCAAAAATTCGTGTGCGCGACGTGCTGCAACTCCGGCAACGTGCCGGCAGCCCAGATGCGGACCATGGGACGGCCGGCGTAGAACTTGCGGTAGAGGGCCTCGATATCCGCGGCGGCTTGCGGCTCGCCGAGCGCGACGTAGATAGTGGAAAGAATGCCGCGTGCGAGCGGGAGCAGGTGCGTTGAGAAAACAACTTGCGACTCGCTCAGACCGGTGTGTTCGAGAATTTCCGGCGTGTGACGGTGCGTGAAAAGGCCGTAGGCCTTGAAATTCTCATCCACTTCGACGAAGTGAAGATCGCGCCGAGGGTCTTTGCCCGCACCGCTTGCGCCGGACTTGCAATCGCAAACGACGCCGGCGCCGGGAGCAAGCAAGCCTGCTTGCGTAAGAGGCCGCAAGGCAAGAATCACGCTGGTCGCATAACAGCCCGGGTTCGCAACCAAACGAGCCTTAGCGATCTCGCTCGAATAGAGCTCGGGAATACCGTAGACAGCTTCCGCGAGCCATTCGGCATGGGGCGCGGCCAGGTTGTACCAGGATGTAAAAGTTTCCGCTTCGCGAAAGCGGAATGCTCCACTCAAATCGACGACGCGGAGACCTGCCGCGAGCAAGGCGGGCGCCAATTCCGCAGAAACCTCATGGGGAGTCGCAAGAAACGCGGTACCCGCGGTGCTTGAAGTGATGGCGTCGACCGAAAGGGGCCGGAGCGGAGCCTCGCCCCAGCCGCGGAACTGGGGAAAAAGTTCGGCGAGGCATTTCGCGCCGTTCGTTTCGCGGACGTAGAAGACCGCCGGCTGAAGCGCGGGGTGGCGCAGAAGAATCCGCGCCAGCTCGAGACCGCTATAGCCGGTGACGCCTACAACCGCGACTTGGCGGGGATTTCTCATTTCACCAGGGCTTCGATCTTTTTCTGGAGGGATTCGCGGGATTTCTTGTTGGGCGTGATGATCAGTACGGTGTCGTCACCCGCAATGGTTCCAGCAATTTCCGGGAATTTAGCTCCATCGACGGCGGCAGCCAGGGGCTGTGCGCCGCTCGGAGGCGTTTTCAAAACGAGAAGATTTTCCGCAGGCCGGATATCGAGAAGAAATTCGCCGAGGGCGCGGGCGAGCGGGGGCAGAGGCGCGGGCTCTTCGGGCAACGCGGTGGCGGGCTTGTAGCCTTCCTGCGTTTTTATCAGGCGGAGCTCCTGCAGGTCGCGCGAAAGCGTGGCCTGGGTTACACGGAGTTGTTGCGCGGCCAGCCCGCGCCGCAGCTCTTCCTGGTTAGCAATCCGCCGACCCGACACCAGGCGGAGAATCTGACCGTGACGAAATGTCTTGTGCGTGTTCATGGCGTATCGAGGGCACTTTGCCTTCTGTATTTTTATACATGGTATTGCATACTCCTGTCAATGGATTTCAAAAACTTTTCCGGGCGAGGCGGCCGTGCGATAGCGCGAGACGCGGGAGAAGCGAGTCATGTAACATTCGCACTACCGGCGCGATGCGCACTGGATTTTCCGCGCCGGGGATGTAACCTATCGTTCAGCGCCATCGTCCCCATGGGAACCTCTTGCCAAATTCCGGGTTGTAAGAACGATACGCCACCGGCACTGGCCGAGCAGCGGTTCTGCGTCCTGCACTTCACGCTTACGCTGGAGACCAGCTGCTCAGAGATGCGGCGGGAGACAGCGCTGGGCAAGGCGCCACAGGAACGCCAGCGCGAAATCATGAAGTTCATCACGGAGAACGGGGAATGCCTGGCGCGCGTAGCGACAAGCGGGCTGCACCTGACGGACGACCTGAAGGCGAGAATATTGAGCACTTTCCTTACGCTGATGAATTTGCGGGAAAACCTGGACCGTTCGAACATGCGGAGCTCGTTTGGACGCTCGGGGCACGTTCGATAACGAAAGGGGCTCGCGGCATCGTTAAGAGGTTGTAAGTTGTTAGCTTTAAGTTTTTAGTAAGACAAGAGAAAGAGGCTGTGCTTTCTTGATTTGTTTTCTTGAAGCTTTTCCTTGATGTTTCTCTGTTTGTTTTCTCTGTTTGCTTTCTCTGTTTGTTTTCTGTGTTTGCTTTCTGTGTTTGTTTTTTCGGGTAGTGTTCTCTATTCGTTCTGTTTGGTTAGAACTTATCTCACAAATGCTTTGGGGTCGCTGAAGCCTTTGAAAAGGCAGACATTTGGATAGAGCCAAATCATTTATGGGATGGCTTGGCTTCTAGTTGTTTTTTCTGGATGTTTTGTTTTCGGCTTCTGTTTTTGTGTTCTCTGCTTCTCAAATCCTCGGTTCCTCGGCGTCAAAGCAATCTTTGGGCGGAATTCTGTATGACGCATATCGTTGAGAAGGGGAAACCGGGGGCAGTTCTTGAGAACAGCAGTAAGCCGGTCGTGAAAAGGAAGGATCAGGCGCCGATGTACCTGGCATAGAGTGAGCGCGCCACGGCGGGATCCTTGGTGCCCTTGAGGATGGCGCGTCCGTCGGCGAAGACGGTCATTTCATAGGGAGCAATCCGGAAGTGAAGCAGAAAATCGTTCTGACGCACGTCGTCGACGAGAGGCTTCAAGCGAAGTCCGAGAACGCCGAGGTCGAGGGCACGGGCGCGTTCGTGAATCTGCACGGAATCACGACCGCACATGGTGATGCGGGGCTGGGCTTCTCCTTCAAGATAGGTGAAATCGCGCCTGGCGCAAGCGCGGCATTCGGGATTGCGCCCCACAGCGATGGATTGCATGCGGCCGGTCCAGACGTCGCAAGAGAGCAAGCGCCCATGAAGAGCCTCGGGATGGCCAGAGAGGAGTTTCAAGGCTTCGGCTACTTCCAGCGAGGCGATCAGATTGACGATCGGTCCGAGCACACCGATCGTATCGCAGGTCTCCTCAAGGCCCTGAGCGGCAGCGCCAGATTCGAGAAGACAGGCAAGACAGGCCGTCGCGGCAGGACGAATGGTCATGGTCAGCCCGTAACTGGCGACGCCTGCGGCGTAGATCCAGGGCCGGCTGGATTTCACGGCAACATCGTTGATCAAGAAGCGAGTTTCGAAATTGTCGGTGCCATCGAGGAGCAAATCGACTCCACCGAGAAGTTCTTCCGCGTTGCGCGGGCTGAGATCGGCGACGACCCCTTCGACGGCCACGGACGAATTGATCGAGCGCAGCTTGCGCTCCGCGGCGACGGACTTTGGAAGGACATTGAGAGCGTCGGACTCATCGAAGAGGGTTTGCCGCTGCAAGTTCGAGGGCTCAACGAAATCGCGATCGATGATTCTGATATAACCGACACCGGCGCGAACGAGAAGATTGGCCGCGGCAGCGCCGATTGCGCCGCAGCCGACAATGGCCGCCCGCGAGGCGAGCAGCCGCTGCTGCCCTTCGGGGCCGATCCCGGCGAAAAGCATCTGGCGAGAGTATTTTTCCTGGAGAGAATCGTTCACGAATGGTACGGCCCCGGCAGGCACTGCGGACGCGCCTACTAAGCTACATGATAGCGCCAAAGTGGACAGAGCAGGCAACGCCGCTGTGCTAGGCTTCGTCTGAGCGAATGGGTACATGAGATCGGGCTGGGCCAATGGATTGCGAGGCGTTTTCGCGCTTGCGCTCCTGATGGGAGCCGCGCCGACGCACGCACAGACGCCGCAAGGCGCTTCCGTAGCAAGTGTCGCGGAGGAGGAACCGAAGATAGTGGCCATCCGCATCGTCAAGGAGGATGGCCAAGTTTTGTCCGACTCGCCGTCCGGAGTGGCCGTAGAAACGAGCAAAGTACTGGACCGGGGGAAAATCGCGGATAGTTTGCGGGCGCTCTACCGAACGGGTGATTACGCCGATCTAAAGGCGGTCGTGACGCCGGTGGCCGATGGAGTGCGATTGGATTTCGTAGTACGGGAGAATTTGTTTTTCAACCAGGTGCGCATCGAGGGTCTCAGCGCGCCGCCCAGCGACGCCTCGGCAGCGGCGGCGATGCAGCTCACTCTTGGGCAAACGTACCGGCAGGCCGCCGTCAACGAAGCCTTGGAACGGTTGCGCGAGACGCTTCGTGATGAGGGCTTGTATCAGGCGGAAGTCTCCGCGGAAACGGTGCCGCATCCGGAGACGCATCAGATGGACATTGTTGTGCACGTCAAGCCCGGCCCCCGCGCACGCGTGGGAATAATCCAGCTGAAGAACGGCACGGAGTATCCCGATGCCGAAATCCTCTCTCGATTGAAAATGAAAGTAGGCGGCACGATCACGTCGGCCAAGCTGCAGCGCGGGACGGGCCGAATCCGGAAATATCTAGTCAAGAAGGGGCATCTCAGCGGGCTAGCCGCAGTGCGCCGGGGCAACTACGATGCAGCAAAGAACACGATTCCTCTGGACCTGGATGTAACGGAAGGACCGCTTGTGAAGGTGACGTTGACGGGCGCGAAGTTTTCCAGGGGCGAGCTGAAAAAACTGATCCCGATCTATCAGGAAGGAGCCGTTGACGCGGATCTCCTGGAAGAAGGGAAACGCAATGTTCGCGAACGGCTCGAACGCCTGGGGTATTTCGACGCGGAAGTGACTTACACGACCGAGACGCATGAGGTGAAGTCCAAGCGCGGCGCGGTGCAGGGCACGGAAGAGATCATTAATTACATAGTTGAACGGGGCGCTAAGCACAAACTGATCGGGATAGAAATCACGGGAAACAAGTACTTCGATACTGAATTGCTGCGAAGCCGATTGCAAATTTTCGGCGGCGCCTTCGGTTCACCAGGACGCTTCAGCCGAAGGCTGGTGGATTCCGACGCGCAATCGATGCGCACTCTTTATCAGGCGAACGGGTTTCTCGATGCCAAGGTCGAGCAACAGACTGAAGACAACTACAAGAGCAAAGAGGGCGATTTGTTTATCCGCTTCGTGATTCAGGAAGGAAAGCAGACGCGCGTCGCCTCCCTCTCGATCGAGGGGAATCATGCTTTCAAGGAAGCCGAACTTCTCGACGTTATCGGCTCGACTCCGGGGCAACCGTATTCCGATTTCGGCGTAACGACAGACCGGGACAACATTCTGGCGCTTTATTTTAACGAAGGATTTCCCGAGGCGGCCTTTTCGGCAACGGCGGAACGCGTCTCCGCCAGTCCGGCGGCGCTGAAAACGGAGGCCGGAGGGAGCAAGACTTCTTCGCAGGACAGAGGAAAAAAAGAGCAGAAGGAAGAGGATCCCAAGCCTGCGATTGAGCAGGCCGAAGCGGTACGGCTTGTGTATCGCATTTTGGAAGGTCCGCAGACACTCGTGCGGCGCATTCTAATCGGCGGCTACGAGCACACACGAACGGGAGTGATCCATCGAGAGGTACACATCAAAGTCAAAGAGCCGCTCCGCGAAGGCGACGTTGTTGAATCGCAAAGGCGTCTGTACAACCTCGGGGTTTTCAATCGAGTGACCATCGAACCCCAAAATCCCAACGGAACAAATCCTGAGAAGGACATCGCCGTCCTCGTTGAGGAAGCCAAGCGCTACACGGTGGCCTACGGCGGCGGATTCGAAGTGCAGAGGCTCGCCAGCACGACGAGCCCGACCGAGTCACAGATCCAGGCCGCTCCTCGCGGAATTCTTGAGGTCAGCAAGCTGAATCTTACGGGGCGCGGGGACTCGCTCTCCTTCAAACTGCGTGGCAGCACCTTGCAGGGGCGCGCATTGCTGGGGTATTCAGCGCCGAACACCTTCGCTAATCCACACTTCAGCTTTCAGGCGACAGCATTTGCAGAAAAAACGCGCGACATCAATACGTTTACGGAAGAGCGCTATGAGACTTCGGCGCAATTGAACGATAAAGTCACGCCGCTGACGACGGTGCTCTATCGCTACAGCTTCCGCCGAGTTAGGGTTTCCAACCTCCGGATCTTGAGCCAGGAAATTCCGCTCTTCAACCAGCCAACTCTAGTTTCACAATTTGGAGTGACTTGGTTCCGCGATTCGCGCGACAATCCCGCGGACGCCTCGAAGGGCAGTTTTAACAGCGCCGACTTCAGCGATGCCGATACGAGTTTTGGTTCCAGTGCCAGCTTCCTGCGGTTTTTCTTTCAAAATTCGACTTATTACCCGATCAAGCGCCGATTCAGCTTCGCGCGTTCCACGCGATTGGGGATCTTAGTACCTTATCGCGACACAGTTTCCTTAAGTTTCTCGACACCCTCGGCAGGACAATGCACCTCCGGTATTGTGCCACCAGGACCGACCCCGACGATCATCCCCTTGCCGGAGCGTTTTTTTGCGGGCGGTGGGACGTCCCTGCGCGGCTTTGCGCTCAATCAAGCTGGACCGCGCGACGCCTGCACGGGCTTCCCAGTTGGTGGCCAAGCTCTGCTGGTGCTCAACCAGGAATTCCGTTTCCCGATGCACTTGCCGTTTTTCGGGACGTCTCTTGGGGGCGCCATTTTCTATGATGGCGGCAACGTGTACAGCCGGCTGAGCCGGATCTCCTTCCGCGCGACGCTGCCAGCCCCGACATTCGCGCTGCAAAATCCGGCACTACCCGCGGGACCCAAGAACGTGCCGGTGTGCGCCACGAACTGCACGAACGAGCTCAATTACTTCGCTCACACCGTTGGTTTGGGCGTGAGATATAAGACCCCGGTGGGTCCGATTCGCATCGATCTCGGCTATCAGCTCAATCGCCCCTTATTTGTAATTCCGATTCCATGTCCGAGCAATGCCCCGACTTGCTCGGTCGGCTCGCTGGGACAGCAAAGCACACGACTCCCCGGGTTTCAAATCTTTTTCAACTTGGGGGCGAGCTTCTAGTGCGCGGACTGGCGATTCGCGTTTTTCTCGTGGCGCTACTCATCGCGAATGCGGGGGAGTTGCCGGCGTCGCAGGAGATCGTGGACCGCATTGCGGCGCGAGTTGAAAATGACATCATCTTATTGAGTGACATCAGGTTACTCAGCCGCTACCAGCAATTCCTCGACGGAAAATCGGAATCCGATGCCCAGCTTCTCGACCGGCTGATCGACCAGTGGATGGTACGAACCGAGGCCGACGCATCGCATTTCCCTCAGCCATCCGACGCCGAAATTGATCGCAGCCTGGAACGATTGCAGAAGTCGTTCGCCTCGGAGGGGCAATATGAGGCAAGTAGGAAACAAAGCGGGTTGAGCGATTCGGAAGTGCGGGGAATCGCAGCTTCCCAACTGTACTTGAGCAATTACCTCGACTCACGGTTTCGCCCCACCGTGCAAGCGGATCCCAAAGCAATAGAAGATTTTTATAGAAACACAATCGTGCCGCAGGCCAAAGCGCGCGGGCAGGAGCCGCCGTCGCTGGATGCCGCACGCGATGCTATCCAGGAAGCTCTTGTGCAGAGCGGAATCAATGACCAGGCAGAGAAGTGGCTGAAGGAGAGCAGGGCGCGCCTGCACATCGAGAATCTCCTGGATGGAGGGTCTAAGTGACGCGCGAGACCCGCCGCCGGAAGTGGCGCTGGCTGCGTCACGTCGCCTGGGTTCTCGGCGCAAAGATTTTCCTGATCGTCACGGGCCTGTTGATTTTTTTCGGCAGCGGCGCTGGCAATCCGCTATTGAGCCGGCTGCTGGTAAGCCGTTTGGAACAAATGACCGGCGGCAAGGTGGAGTTGCGCGCATTGTCGATTCAATGGCTCGCCATGCGGGCAACCATAAAGGGCCTTGTAATCCATGGCAGGGAGCCGGCGGGCACGGAACCTCTTTTCACCGCAGAGGAAGTGCAGGCGGGTCTGCGCATCGATTCCTTCTGGGGCCGAAGAATTTCGCTGGATGAGCTAGTCCTCCAACAGCCGCACGCGCACATCCGAGTTGCAAAGAACGGCACGACAAACGTGCCGGTACCTGCGCGGCCTGCTTCAGTAAATAAGCCATTGCGCGACACGCTATTCGAATTGCACATCCGGCGCCTTCTGCTCACCGACGGATGGATTCTCTACAACGACACAAAGACACCGATCACTGTACATGGAGGAGATCTGCAGCTTGGGCTCGATGCCGGAGGCTCGCCGGGGCATCTTTTGTACCTTGGCAACCTGGACTGGCAAAGAATGCAGTTCAAATCGAATGGCTACGCGCCCCTGCAGGTGGGTCTATCGGCGAAATTCACCCTTTGGGGGGATGGCTTCACGCTTGAGCAAGGGGTACTCAGTGCCGGACACTCGCATCTCGATGCTCAAGCAGAAATGAATGGCTTCTCGAATCCGCAGTGGAACTTCCGTTACCGCGGCTGGATCGATTTGCTGGATTTCCGGGAGACCCTGCGCGAACCGATGGTGCCGACGGGCCGGGTCGATGTACGCGGAGAAGGTCAGTTCGCGGGCGGCCAGATCAAGGGCACCGGGAGTTATTCCGGGCAGAACATCGCGCTGCCGTATGAGATCTTTCATGCAACGGGACTCACTAGCCATGGCAGCTATCGAATCGACGACCATGGCCTGGAGGTGCCGGATTTTTTTGCCGGCGCTTTCGGCGGGAGGGTGACCGGGCGAGTGACGATGCGTTTCGACGGGCTGCAATTCAGGGCGGACACCCATGTGCAAGATGCGAGGCTCGCCGCGGTCCTGCCGTCGATCGAACATCGCAACTTCCCTATTGACGAACTGCATTGGGATGCACGGATGACTGCAGACACGGTTGAAACCTGGAGCGGGCCCTTCCAGCACTTCGAAATCTCCGTGAAAACCGTGTGGGAGACTCCCGAGCAGCTAGCGGAACACCATCAACCCGTGACAGCTGCCTGGAAGTTCCGCTATCGCTACGATCCCGGCACCCTGACAATCGATTCGGGTGAATTCGAAACGCCGTCGTCGCGTGGCAGCATCGACGGAATTCTTGCTCCGCGCGACTCCGCGCTGAATGTGCGATTCGAAACGGGAGCGCTGGAAACCTACAAGGATTTCATTGATGCGTTGCGAGGCGCCGTGCCTCGTTCTTCCGAGGCAGCAAAACCGATCTCGGGAAGCGCACGATGGGATGGCAAGATCGCCGGGCCCTCCGCCGGCCCCACATTTCAAGGCCACATCCGCGGGGAGCGAGTGCGCTACGACGGCGTCTTGCTAGACTACCTGGACGGCGATCTTACGTACTCACCAGTGGAGTTGGCTTTATTGCGCGGCCACGCTCGGCGAGGTGAAATGCAAACAGATATTGAGGCCAATCTTTCCCTGACAAAGTGGAGTTTTCTGCCGGAAAATGACTGGACAGCCGAGGTGAATCTCGAAAAAATCCCGGCCGAAAGTCTGGAACAACTGCTCGGGATGCCTTTTCCCGTGAAGGGCTCATTGACGGGGCAATTTCACGGGCGGGGCACCCGAAAGCAGCCGAACATTACCGGTCTTTTCGATCTGGCCGATGGCAATGTGTATGGACTTTCCTTCAATCGGCTCCGCGGGCAACTGAACGTATCACCAGATGAAGTGCGAATCGCCGACGCGGAGCTGCGATTTTTCCCGCCAGGAAAAGAAAATGGACGCGGCGCGGGAATTATCACGGGTTCCGCTGGTTACCGGTACGAGGGTCAGACGATTTCCGCCGATCTCGTTGGGGCGGCGTTGCCGCTGGAAAATTTTGAAGAATTGCAGTCGACGCGCCTACCTGTGGGAGGACAGGTGAGTTTCCGGGTGAGGGCCAATGGCCCGGTGAAAGCACCGCTCGGGGATGGGACATTTAGAGTTGTGGACTTCCGAGTTGGCGAGGTGATCGTCGGCAGTTTCGACGGCAAACTGATGTCAGACGGCAGCACAGCACACCTGGAATTGAGCTCCGCCATGACCACGGGAGAAATTTCCGGGGGTTACACGCTCGGACTGGCCGATCCATACCCGCTGAGCGGAAAGGTTTCGATCAAGAACATTGACCTAGACCCCTTCCTGCTCGCCGCTTTGCACTTGAAAGAATTCAGCGGCCATGCGAACGCGGATGGCGACATTTCGCTGAATGGTTCGCTGAAGCAGCCGCAGAGCATCATCGTGGACGCGAATCTATCGCGGCTGGCAATGAATTACGCCAACGTGCGGCTGGAGAACACCGGCCCGGTTCATTTCCGATCGACGAAGGACAGTCTGGAGATCGACCCGGTGACGCTGCGGGGAGCGGACACCAATTTGCAGATTGCGGGTTCGGTTCAGTTTGCCGGGCGCCGGGCTGTGGGATTGCGCCTAAATGGCGCGTTGGACCTGCGGCTCATCGGCGGTTTTGTGCCGAATCTCGACGCACGCGGTCCCGCGCAAATCAATGCTTCCTTCGAAGGGACGCTGGACCGGCCGCGCATCACCGGCCGCGTGCACATCGAAAACGCTTCCGCGCGCGTTGCGGATTTCCCCACGGGTCTCAGCGCGATCAAGGGTGACGTGGTATTCGATGCAACGCGCCTGTACTTCGAGAACATGAACGCGGAATCCGGCGGGGGCACGCTGCATCTTTCAGGCAGCGTGAATTACGCGGAGAGCCCGCTTCGCTACGACGTCAGCGTTCGTACTGATCGCGTGCGGATTCGTTATCCGGAGGGCATGAGTTGGCTCGTCGGAGGTTCGCTGAGGCTGACCGGCACGCCGGTAGCGGGACTGCTGTCAGGACGGGTGACCATCGAGCGCGTCACTCTCACACAAGGCCTCGAAGTCGCAGGCATGCTGGTTTCGGCGAAGGAAGGCATTAGCAGCCCCACTACCAGCTCACCGTACCTGCGCAATCTGCAATTCGACGTCGAAGCAGTCTCGGCACCCGATGCGCGCATGGAATGGCCCGGCGCGCAACTGCAGGCCGATGCCAATCTCCGCGTGCGGGGAACCTGGGAGCATCCGATTCTTTTGGGGCACATTCATCTCATGTCCGGTGATTTGTATTTCGCGGGCAACCGTTACCGTGTTACGCGCGGAGACTTGAACTTCGCCAATCCTTTCCGCCTTGATCCGGTTTTGAACGTGGAAGCGACAACGACGATTCAGCAATATGAGATCACGCTGAATTTCAATGGTCCGGCCAGCAAGCTGACGCTGGCGTATCGCTCCGATCCGCCGCTTCCGGCGAACGATATCATCACATTGCTTGCCCTGGGGCAGACCAGCTCACAAGCGACCGCGCGGAGCGGCGGTACGTCCCAGAGCGGAACCGCGGGGGCTTCGGCGATTCTCTCGGAAGCCGTTTCCAGCCAAGTAGGCGGGCGCATGGAGCGCTTGTTTGGGATAACGCGTTTTCGCGTTGACCCGGGCCTCGCAGGAGTGGGCTCGACGGGCTTGGAACAGAACTCCGCGGCACGCATTACCGTCGAGGAACAGATTACGCCTAACCTCACCATCACTTATGTTTCGAATGTGAGCTCGACCCAGCAGCAGGTCATTCAAGTGGAATACAACGTGGACCGAAACCTGTCGATTGTCGGGTTGCGCGATCAGAACGGAACGATTGGAATCGACATAAAAATCAAAAAGCGCTTCCCGTAGCCGGAAAGCGCTTCCCAATTTGCAATTCGCATTATTGTGGATTTTGCTGTTGCGCGGACTGCGGCTGGGGTAGTTGTCCCTGTCCATGCTGTTGTCCCCGGCGCTGCTGCCAGCGGCCCTGGCCCTGACCATTCCCGAGGCGTGCCGACTGCCCAATCTCCGGATTCTGCTGTTTCATTTCCGCCAGCGCATCCTTGGCGGCTTCGGCGCTCGCTGCACGGGTGGCCGCCTGAGTTTCGCGGCCGATCTTGGGCATCTCGGCGGCGACTTTCTGTCCCAGCGGCGAACCGTAAAACTGCAGCAGCCCCTTGATTTCGTCTTCTGTGAAGTGCTTGTCGTAAATTCCCACGAGTTGAGCGGTTACCTGGTCGACGTCGAATTTCTTCTGGTAGCTGGCGGCGAACGCATTCAAGAACGCCTGGCCTTTGTCGTTGTTAGGCACGGTGGCGAACAGTTTTTCCCGGGACTGTTCGATGGCGGTGTTAGCGCCGTCCTGCACGAGGTCCCGCGCGCCGACCAGCTCCATCAGCGAACGAATGTCGGCTTCTTTCGCCGGGTCAATGGAGGAATTTGTTTGGGGAGGCGCCGCGTTGCCCTGCACCGGGGTTGCGCCTTGCGGCGCCGCTTGCACGGAGTTCTGCGATGCTCCCTGGATCACCAGGAAAAAAGTGCAAACGTAAATAAAGACCAGTGCAAGGACCGCTTTCATGACTGCCTCCGTGACGGCTTCGTTCGTGTTTGCGCCACACATCTGAGTTTAGGGAGAGCCGCGCGGTGGCGCGACCGCTTCGGGGGACAGTCGTGCCGCGTCGTTCACTGGCCTAACGTTCAGGTCCGGAAGAGGAAATGAATTTCTGTTACGATGCCTCGGCATGAGCAGACCGGAAATGCCGGGCGGCGCATCCCTGGAAGGGCCTGCGCCCACTGATGTCGTCGAGCGCGAAGCAGGTCTACAGCGCAACCTGACGCCAGGGCAGCTTGCCATGATCGGCCTCGGGAGCACTATCGGGACGGGTCTCTTTCTAGGAAGTGCGATCTCCGTGAAACTCGCGGGTCCGGCGGTGATTCTGAGCTTCGCTGGCGGAGCGTGCCTCGCGGTGACGATGATGTGGGCGCTGGCGGAGATGGCAGCGGCGCACCCGGCGGCAGGATCGTTTGGACTCTACGCGGAGATGTACCTGCATCCGTGGGCGGGATTTGCGATTCGCCTCACCTATTGGTTGTGCATGATGGTGGTAGTAGGCAGCGAAGTCGTGGCCGCGTCCATTTATTGCAAATTCTGGTTCCCGGGAACTCCGTCGTACGTTTGGATCGGCTTGTTCTCGCTTGTGATTCTCTACGTCAACTCCACCACCATCGGAAGTCTTGGAACCTTTGAATACTGGCTCTCGATGATCAAGGTAGTGACCATCGTTGCTTTTCTGATTCTGGGGACTGCGATGCTGTCCGGCGTGGGATTTCCGAAAGTCGGCTTCGCAAACTACACGGCACACGGCGGTTTTATTCCGAATGGGTGGAAAGGCGTCGGTCTGGGTGTCATTTTGGGGCTTTTCAGTTTTTTTGGAATCGAAGTTGTTGGAAGCACGGCCGGCGAAGCGGCGGATCCAAAGGTGGCGGTTCCGAAAGCACTGCGCAGGACACTCCTAGTGCTGGTTCTGTTCTATATTGCTGGGCTCGCACTTGTTGTTGGTATTGTCCCGTGGAGGCAGATCGGACTCGGCGAGAGTCCGTTCGTCCGCGTTTTTCAGACCGTGGGTATTCCCGCCGCGAGTCACATCATGAATTTCGTGGTGCTGACGGCGGCGCTCTCCAGTGCCGTTGCCAATTTGTATTTCGCGGCGCGGCTGGCTTTCTCACTCGCGCGCGGCGGCTATCTTCCCGCGGCGCTTGGCCGATTGAGCGGGAAGAACATGCCGGTGGTTGCGGTGCTGGCTTCGGCGGGGGGAATGGCCGCGGCACTCGTTCTGTCGGAGTACTTTAAGGATTCACTTTTCGTTTTCATGATAGGGCTCAGCACGTTTGGGGCGCTGTTCGCGTGGCTGATGACGTTATTGACTCACCTTGCGTTTCGTCGCTTTCACCAACGGCACGCAAGACCATACCTTCAGCTGGGGCCGCCTGGGCCGTGGGCGTCTCTAATGGGGTTGGGAGGGGTACTGGCAGTCTTGGTATCAACCTGGTGGGTTCCGGGATTTCGCATTACCTTGCTGGCCGGCGGACCCTGGCTGGCTTTCATCACGGTGTGCTACTTTGTTTGGAGGAGAACCCGATCCCGCGTGCCAGTCCGGGGAGAGGCGCACGATGGATGAACTTCTGAAGTGGCGCGGGGAATTTCCGATCCTGGACCGCACCACCTACATGATCAGCAATTCGCTGGGCGCGATGCCTCGTGGCGTGTACCAAGGGTTGCGGTCCTACGCGGATTCCTGGGCGGAACGAGGGGTTCGCGCATGGGAGGAGGGCTGGTGGGAAATGGCCGTGGGGGTGGGCGACCAGATCGCGCCGCTGATCGGAGCGGGCCCGGGCGAGATTTCACTCCACCAGAATGTGACGCTCACTCAGGCCGTGATTTCGTCCTGCTTTGACTTTCGCGGCCCGCGCAACAAAGTCGTAATGGTCGAGCTGGAGTTTCCTTCGATTCAGTACTTCTACCACGAGCAACGCCGGCTCGGCGCCCGCGTCGAGGTCGTTGCGACTCAGGACCATATCCGCATTGATCTTGATAAGTTGCTCGCGGCCATCGACGAATCGACGCTCCTTGTGCCGATTTCGCACGTTCTTTTCCGCAGTTCCTGCATCGTTGACGCGTGTGCCATTATTGAACGGGCACACCGCGTCGGCGCGCACGTGATTCTTGATGTTTTTCAGGCTGCGGGAGCAATCCCCATCGAGGTGCGCAGCCTGGGTGTTGATTTTGCGGT
>Ga0209011_1000461_pt1 | contig 15631 bp, 10 predicted proteins | sample BlaSpr_A8_OM1_M3_FD_187986 | JGI IMG/M metagenome (GOLD analysis project Ga0209011, IMG submission 187986) | Forest soil microbial communities from Thunder Bay, Ontario, Canada - Black Spruce, Ontario site 2_A8_OM1_M3 (SPAdes) (version 2) | ecosystem: Environmental > Terrestrial > Soil > Boreal... | reverse complement strand
AGCGCCTGGAAGAGCACGCCACGAGCCACGGATTGTCCGGGGTGCATGCGCTGTTTCTCGATGAGCCGGCGCGCGCGGCCTGCGCGCAGCGCGGCTGGCTGCTGCGACGCGACTGCCAGTTTCACTGGACCAATCGCGGTTACGCGAGTTTCGATGACTATCTGGGCACCTTCACCGCCGAGAAGCGCAAGAAGGCGCGTCGCGAGCGCCGCCGCGTCACGGATGCGGGCGTGCGCTTCGAGACGCGCTTCGGCGGCGAGCTCGACGAGCCGCTCCTCGACCGCATCTATGACCTGCACCGCGACACCTTTGTGCGCCACGGGCACGAACCGTATCTGACGCGTGCGTTCTTCAGCGCGGTGGCGCGCGCGTTGCCGGAATCCTTCATGGTGAAGCTCGCCGTGCACGGACGCGCGGTGGTGGCGGCCGCGATCTTCTTCTGCTGCGAGGAGGCGCTCTTCGGTCGCTACTGGGGGGCGGCCGCCGACTACCACAGCCTTCATTTCGAGGCGTGTTACCACCAGGGGATCGAGTTCTGCATCGAGCGCCGCATCGCGCGTTTCGAGCCCGGCACCCAGGGTGAACACAAAGTGAGCCGCGGGTTCGAGCCCGCCATCACCTGGTCTGCGCACTACATTGCCGATGCGCAGTTCCGCGACGCCATTGCCGACTACCTGGCGCGCGAGGCGGGGGCCGTGGAAGCCTACGCGCTGGAGGTGCAGGGGCACGTCCCCTATCGCGGCCGGCGTACCGCAGGGCTGGCGTGAAAACCATCACCTGGCTGTCGCCGCAGGACGCGCCGGAGTGGTTTCCGCCGCTCGAGCAGGCGCTGGAGGAACCCAGCGGGTTGCTGGCGGCCGGTGGCGACCTGTCACCCGAGCGCCTGATCGCCGCCTACCGGCGCGGGATCTTTCCGTGGTACTCGCCGGGTCAGCCGGTGCTGTGGTGGTCGCCCGATCCGCGCGCGGTGCTGTTCCCCGATGAGTTTCACTGCACGCGCAGCCTCGCCAAGACACTGCGCAACGGCGGCTTCAGTTACTCGATGGATGGCGATTTCGCCGCCGTCATCGATGGGTGCGCTGCGCCGCGCGCGGCAAGTCCCGGCACCTGGATCACCTCCGACATGCGCGCCGCCTACCTCGAGCTGCACCGCCTCGAGCACGCTCACAGCATCGAGATCTGGCGCGATGGCGCGCTGGTGGGCGGTCTGTACGGGGTGCGCCTGGGGGGAGTGTTCTTCGGCGAGTCGATGTTCAGCCGCGAACGTGACGCCTCCAAGGCCGCGCTCGCGCACCTGGTCGCGGTGTGCCGGCGCAACAGCCTGGCGGTGATCGATTGCCAGCTGCCCTCGCGCCACCTCACGACTCTCGGCAGCCGCACCATCCCCCGCAGCCAGTTCCAGGCCCTGCTGCGCGAGCACGCGCGCACGCCGTCAGCGGCGCTCGCGGCCCCGTAAGGCGCTGCAAATTGCAACCGGAGCGCGCTTTGTGCTCCAATTCGCGCCCCCGAAGCCCTTAAGGGTGGTATGTCCAAAGAAGACGCGATCCAGATGGAAGGCGAGGTCGTCGAGACCCTGCCCAATACGACTTTCCGGGTGAAACTGAAGAATGGCCACGTGGTGACCGCGCATATCTCCGGCAAGATGCGTAAAAACTACATCCGCATCCTGACCGGCGATGCGGTCACCGTGGAGATGACCCCCTACGATCTGACCAAGGGTCGCATCATCTATCGCGGCAGGTAACAGCCTAGGTTACGCGTAGCGGCCGCGCGCTGACACGCCCCGACGACACATAGTTAAGTGTGCGCTTAACTGTCTGCGCACCGCACGCCCGGCTCCAGGACCTAGGCAGGCACGGTGGGCAGCTGCGTCGGCTCGTACTGCAGCGCCAGCTGCGTGCCATCCTCTGAAACCGACACGCGCACGTGACCACCTCCGGCGAGCCGGCCAAACAGCAGCTCCTCGGCCAGCGGGCGCTTGATGTGCTCCTGGATGGTGCGCGCCATGGGCCGGGCACCCATCTTGGGATCGTAGCCTTCCCTGGCGATCCAGCTGCGCGCGGCATCGTCGAGCGTGATGGTGACGCCCTTCTGCTCGAGCTGCGCCTCCACTTCGACGATGAGCTTGTCGACCACGCGCTCGATGGTGACCGGATCCAGCGCCGCGAACTGGATCACGGCATCGAGGCGATTGCGGAACTCGGGCGTGAAAATGCGGCGGATCGCCTCCAGGCCGTCGCTCGCATTATCGGCGTGCGTGAAGCCGATGGACGGGCGCGCCATCTCCAGCGCGCCGGCGTTGGTCGTCATCACGATGATCACGTGGCGGAAGTCGGCCTTGCGGCCGTTGTTGTCGGTCAGCGTGCCGTGATCCATCACCTGCAGCAGCAGGTTGAACACATCGGGGTGCGCCTTCTCGATCTCATCGAGCAGCAGCACGCAGTGCGGGTGCTTGGTGATCGCCTCGGTGAGCAGGCCGCCCTGATCGAAGCCCACATAGCCGGGCGGCGCGCCGATCAGGCGCGACACGGTGTGCCGCTCCATGTATTCGGACATGTCGAAGCGCAGGAACTCCACGCCCATGGCGATCGCGAGCTGCCGCGTGACCTCGGTCTTGCCGACGCCGGTGGGGCCGGCGAACAGGAAACTGCCGACCGGCTTGCGCGCCTCGCCCAGGCCCGAGCGCGCCATCTTGATGGCGGCGGCCAGCGAGTCGATCGCCTTGTCCTGCCCGAAGATCACCAGTTTCAGGTTGCGCTCGAGGTTCTTGAGAATCTCACGGTCGGAGGTCGAGACGTTCTTGGCCGGAATGCGCGCCATGCGCGCCACGACGTCCTCGATGTGGCGCACTTCGACCGTCGCTTCGCGCTCGGCGATGGGTTTCAGCCGCGCGCGCGCGCCGGCCTCATCAACCACGTCGATGGCCTTGTCGGGCAGATGTCGCTCATTGATGTGCCGCGCGGCCAGTTCGGCCGCCGCGCGCAGCGCCTCGTCGGCATAGGTGATGCCGTGATGTTCCTCGAAGCGCGGCTTGAGTCCAAAGAGAATGTCGATCGTTTCCGCCACCGTCGGTTCCACCACGTCGATCTTCTGGAAACGCCGGGCGAGGGCGTGGTCCTTCTCGAAGATGCCGCGGTACTCGTGGTAGGTCGTGGAGCCGATGCAGCGGATCTCGCCGTTGGTCAGCACCGGCTTGATGAGGTTGGAGGCGTCCATCACGCCGCCGGACGCGGCGCCGGCGCCAATGACGGTGTGGATCTCATCGATGAACAGAATCGCGCCGGGGAGCTTCTTCAGCTCGGTGATCACGCCCTTGAGGCGCTTCTCGAAATCGCCGCGGTACTTGGTGCCGGCGATCAGGGCGCCCATGTCGAGTGCGAAAATGGTGCAGTCGGTTAGCACCTCGGGCACCTTGCCCTCGACGATCAGGCGCGCGAGGCCTTCGGCGATCGCGGTCTTGCCGACGCCGGCTTCACCGACGTAGAGCGGATTGTTCTTCCTGCGGCGGCACAGGATCTCGATGGTGCGTTCGACTTCGAGCTTGCGGCCGATGAGCGGGTCGATGCGCCCGTCCTGCGCCATGCGATTGAGATTGGTGGTGTACTTCTCGAGCGCGCTGCCGCCCTCGCCTTCGCGTTCGCCGTCCCCGGACGCATCCTCCTTGTCGGTTTTCTCCTCGGCGATCTTGGACATGCCGTGGGAGATGTAGTTGACGGCATCCAGGCGCGTGACGTGCTGGCGGTTGAGCAGGAACACCGCGTGACTCTGCTTCTCGCTGAAGATCGCGACCAGTACGTTGCTGACGCCGACTTCCTTCTTGCCGCTCGACTGCACGTGAAAGACGGCGCGTTGCAGCACCCGCTGGAACCCGAGCGTCGGCTGCACTTCGCGCTCTTCGCCCTCCTCGAGCCGCGGGGTCGACTGGTCGATGTGGTCCTTCAGCTCCTGTTTGAGCTTGATGGTGTCCGCGCCGCAGGCGCGCAGCACTTCGCGCACCTTCGGGGTGTCGAGGATCGCGAGCAGCAGGTGCTCGACCGTCAGGTACTCGTGACGCGCCTCGCGCGCCTGGTGGAACGCGTCGTTGAGACAGTACTCGAGCTCGTTGGACAGCACTTTAGACGGACCTTTCAGGTTGAGCGTTCAGGGCAAACCATTCCTCGTTTGGGCACAGCGGCTTCAGGCCTCCTCCAGCGTGCACATCAGCGGGTGCTGGTTGTCCCGCGCGTACGTCGTCACCTGTGCCACCTTAGTTTCAGCGATCTCGTATGTGAAGACCCCACACACCCCCTTACCCCGGGTGTGGACCTCGAGCATGATGCGCGTTGCCGTCGGGCGGTTCAGCGCAAAGAACTTTTCCAGCACATCGACCACAAACTCCATGGGGGTGTAGTCATCGTTCAGGAGCACAACCCGGTACAGCGGCGGCTGTTTGACCTCCGGCCGCGCCTCTTCGACGACGACGCCGGTGTCGGGGCGGACCGGATGCGGGTCGGGCATGACTGCTTTATATGGGTCGCGAAACGGCAACACAAGCCTGCCAGAATGGGCAGTAGTTACTCCTGCAGAAACAATCGCTTGAGAGCACAAGCACCACACCCGTATGATTGCGCCGCCGCGCCAGGCGCGGCGCGGTGCTGCGTGTGCACCTTGTCACGCGCGCGAGGAGCTGCGAGGACTACCATTAAGCTCATGCCGGTCAGCCCATGAACGCCGCTTCCTGGCTCGAAGCTCTTCCGGCGAGCGATCGCTGGCGCGCGCGGCTGCTGCGCGATGGGCCACGGATTGTGACCTGGATCCTGGCGATCGCGCTCGGCGTGCAGGCCGCGCTGATCCTGACCGATCTGGTCGCTGCCCGGCGCGGCGGTGCGGGTGGCACCGTCCGCCAAGGGCCCGCGCACTCCCGTCTCGTCGACCTGGCCGCCATCACCAATGCCCACCTGTTCGGCGCGGCGCCGGCGCTCAAGCAGGACGGCGCCAACGCGCCGCAGACGAGCATGCCACTGGTGCTGACCGGAATCATCGCCGGCAATGATCCGCAAAATGGCCTCGCGATCCTCGGACAGAGCGCACAAACCACGAAGGTGTATGCTGTTGGAGACAACGTTCCCGGCGGGGCGAAGCTGCACTCGGTCTACAGCGATCGGGTGGTGATCGATCGCGACGGACGGCTCGAGTCCCTGTCCCTGCCGCGCCAGATGAACGCGGGCAACGCCCCGGCGCCCTCGAGCGCCGCACTGCAGAACGAGAACCCGGCGATCGAGCGCATGCGCCGCATGATCAGCGAGCAGCCGGGGCTGCTCGCGGATGTCCTGCGGCCGCAACCGGTGATGGACCATAACCGGATGAACGGTTTCCGGGTGTACCCGGGCCGCAACCGCGCCGCGTTCATGCGCTTAGGGCTGCGCCCCGGGGATCAGGTGACGGCGATCAATGGCACCCCGCTCGATGACCGCGAACGCGGCGAGCAGATTCTGCGCACCCTGGGTAGCTCCAGTGAGGCGCGCGTCACGCTCATTCGTCAGGGCCAGCAGCAAGATCTCACTTTGAATATCGCCCAGGTCGCGCAGGAAGCGGACAACCTGGCCCAGTCGCAGGCTACCAGCAGCGGGGGTTTGCCTGCGGTGGCTGAACAGCCGCCGGTGCCGCCGCCCCCCGAAGCGCCGGGCGGCGACAGCAGCACCCAGTAGCCGGCCGGCGCGCTTTTTTGGGGGTAGATCCAGTGACAGGCTCTCGTTCATTTGCAGGGTGCGCGCTGGCGGTGCTGATGGCAGCCTCGCTCGCCTCGGCGCAGCAGGCGCAGCCGGCGCAGCACGCGCAACGTATCACCCCCAACTTCAAAGACGCCGACATCACGCAGATCGCCGAAGCGGTCAGCGCCGCCACCGGCAAGACCTTCATCGTCGACCCGCGGGTGCGCGCGCAGGTGACGATGCTGTCCTCGACCCCGATGTCGCCGGATGCATTCTACGAGACGTTCTTATCCATCCTGCAGGTGTACGGCTTCATCGCGGTGCCGGCCGGAAACGTGATCAAGATCCTCCCCGATGCCAACGCGCGCCAGATCCCGTCCATCGACCTGCCCGACCACGTGAGCGCCACCTCGGATGAGATCGTGACCCAGGTAGTCGATGTGAAGAATGTGAGCGCGGCGCAGCTGGTGCCGATCCTGCGGCCGATGATCCCGCAGTATGGTCATCTGGCCGCCTACCCTTCGTCCAACATCCTGATCATCTCCGACCGCGCCAGTAACGTGAACCGCATGATGCGCATCATCCGGCGCATCGACCAGGTCGCAAACCAGGATCCGGAAATCGTGCCGCTGCAGAATGCCTCGGCCTCCGAGATCGTGCGCGTGGTGAACTCCTTCTACCAGGGGGCGGCCGCCACCGAAGGCGTCGCCGTGAAGGTGGTCGCGGACGAGCGCTCCAACAGCGTGCTGATCGGCGGCGACCAGTCGCAGCGGCTGCGGGTGCGCGCGCTGGTCGCGCACCTGGACACCCCGCTCGAGGCCGGCGGAGATACGCGGGTGCGGTACCTGCACTATGCGAACGCGGAAAAGATCGCACCGAAGCTCAAGGAGCAGATCACCGGCATCGCCCAGGCGGCTCCGGGCGCGGGCGGCGCGGGCGGCGCGCCGGGTTCACCGCAGGCTCTCGCGGAGAAGAGCGCCATGGTGTGGGCGGATCCGACCAACAACGCCCTCGTGATCACCGCACCACCGAAGATCATGCGCGCGGTGATGGACATCGTCGACAAGCTCGATATCCGCCGGCCGCAGGTCCTGGTCGAGGCGATCATCGCCGAGGTGGACGTCGACAAGAATGCCGAGCTCGGTATCAACTGGGCGGCCTTCTCCAAGGGCTCAAACGTCCCCGCCGGCGCCTTCGTGAGTCCCGTCGGCGGAACCAGCATCGTGGATCTGGCGGGCGCCATCCAGCAGCCCGCCAATGCGTCCACGACCCTGCTGCAGGGCACCACCATCGGCATCGGCCGCATCGCCGGAACGGGCGTGAATTTCGCCGCCATGGTCCGCGCCATCCGCGGCGACACCAACACCAATGTCGTCGCCACGCCCTCGGCGGTGACCATGGACAACCAGGAAGCGGAGCTGAAGGTGGCGCAGGAAGTGCCGTTCATCACCGGGCAGTTCACCAATACGGCGGGGACCACCGGCGGGGTCACGGGTGGCATCAACCCCTTCCAGACGATTCAGCGTCAGGAAGTCGGCACCATCCTCAAGGTGACGCCGACCATCTCCGCGGAAGGCACGTCCGTGATGCTCAAGATCTCGATCGAAAGCTCGAGCATCGGTCAGAAGCCCGCCGGCGCGGTCGACCTGGTCACCAACAAGCGCACCATCACCACCACGGTCCTCATCGAGGACGGCGGCGTCGTGGTGCTCGGCGGACTGATCGAGGACAACAGCGTCAAGGGCGAGCAGCGCGTGCCGTACCTCGGCAACATCCCGCTCATTGGGCTGCTGTTCAAGACACGCAACGCCACTTCGACCAAGAACAACCTCATCCTGTTCATCCGCCCGAAGATCCTGCGCGATCCGGCGCAGGCGGCGTTCGAGACGGACCTCAAGTACAACTACATGATGGATCAGGAGAACAAGCTGAACACGCGCGAGGCCCTGCCGCTGCTGCCGGGCGTGTCGCGCGGCAAGCTCGATGCGCCACCGCCGCCGCCGCCGCCCGGCAATCCGCCGGCCGCAACCGGCTCGCGCGCGCGCTCGAGCCCGGCGCCCAGAGCCACTCCGGCGGCACCCGCACAGGGAGCGTCGCCTTCCGGCGTGCCGGTCACGCCCGGCGTGGCCGCGCCCGACGCCGCCGCGGCATCTGACGCCACGGCGCCTCCGCCCCAGGCACCCCCGCCACAAGGCAAGCCATGAACGATGCAGCTGCAGTGACTCCCGTCGGCGCCGACAGCGCCCCCGGACCGCGCCTGTCATTTGCGTTCGCCAAGCGCCATGGTGTGCTCGTCAACCGCGTGGTCGACGGCGTGGCTGAATGCACCTACCGCGATACCGCCTCACCCCAGGCGATCGCCGAGGTGCGGCGTTACCTGCGCCGCTCCCTCAGGCTCGAGCGCGTGCCGGATGCAAGGTTCGATGAGCTGCTGCGCCAGGCCTACGAGGCCGGCTCGGATGCGATGCAGGCGGTCGAGGGCCTCGATGACACCACCGATCTTGCGCACCTCGCGCAGGAACTGCCCGAGCAGGCGGACCTGCTGGACAGCGAGGACGACGCCCCGATCATCCGCCTGATCAACGCGGTGCTCACCCAGGCGGTCAAGGAGAACGCCTCCGATATCCACGTCGAGCCGTTCGAGAACCGGCTCGTGGTGCGCTTCCGCGTCGACGGCGTGCTGCGCGAGGTGCTGCAATCGCGGCGCGCGGTGGCACCGCTGGTGGTGTCGCGCATCAAGGTCATGTCGCGGCTCGACATCGCCGAGAAGCGCCTGCCGCAGGACGGACGCATCAGTCTGAAGATCGCCGGCCGGGCGGTCGACGTGCGCGTCTCGACCATCCCTTCAGGGCACGGCGAACGCGTCGTGCTGCGTATCCTCGACAAGCAGGCCGGCAAGCTCGACCTGGACTCCCTCGGCATGGATGCGCGCACCCAGCAGCTCATCGACGAGCTGATCCACAAACCGCACGGGATCCTGCTGGTCACCGGACCCACCGGTTCGGGCAAGACCACCACGCTGTACGCGGGGCTCGAGCGCCTCAACGACAACACGCGCAACATCATGACGGTCGAGGATCCGATCGAGTACTACATCGACGGCATCGGCCAGACCCAGGTGAACACCAAGGTCGAGATGACCTTCGCCCGCGGTCTGCGCGCCATCCTGCGCCAGGACCCGGATGTGGTCATGATCGGCGAAATCCGCGACCTCGAGACCGCGCAGATCGCGGTGCAGGCGAGCCTCACCGGCCACCTGGTGCTCTCGACGCTGCACACCAACACCGCCGCCGGCGCCATCACGCGTTTGCGCGACATGGGGATCGAGCCGTTCCTGCTGTCCTCGAGCCTGATCGGCGTACTGGCGCAGCGCCTGGTGCGCGTGCTGAGCCCGGATAGCAAGCAGCCGTTCCAGGCGGGCGAGTACGAGCGGCGCCTCCTCAACCTGCGGTCGGACGAGCCCTCCCCCACGCTATATCGACCGGGACGCGACGCCACCGGCGGCTATCGCGGCCGCTCGGGCATCTACGAGCTGATCGTCGTCGATGACGCCATGCGCACCATGATCCACGACGGCGTCTCGGAGCAGGAGATCGACCGCCACGCGCGGGTCGCCACGCCCTCGATCCGCGACGACGGCCGCGCCAGGGTGTTGCGCGGCGAAACCACCATCGAGGAAGTATTGCGCGTCACGCGCGAGGATTGAGTTGGGCGCGTTCGAATACACGGCCCTCGATGCTGGCGGCCGCGAGCGCAAGGGCATCCTCGAAGGCGACACGCCGCGCCAGATTCGCCAGCAGCTGCGCGAGCAGCAGCTGCTGCCGGTCTCGGTCACCGAAGTCGCGCTGAAGGAAGCCAGGCGCCAGCGCTCCTTCAGCCTCGCCCGGCGGGTGTCGCCTGCGGACCTGGCGCTGTTCACCCGGCAGCTGGCCACGCTGGCGCGCGCCGGGTTGCCGCTGGAAGAGGCGCTGCTCGCGGTCTCGCAACAGACCGAAAAGCCGCGCGTGCAGAGCATCGTGCTCGGGGTGCGCGCACGCGTCATGGAGGGCCACACGCTCGCCGACGGCTTCGCGGAATTCCCGCGGCTGTTTCCCGAGATCTATCGCGCCACCGTGGCGGCCGGCGAGCAGGCCGGGCACCTGGACAACGTGCTCGAGCGGCTGGCCGACTACACCGAGAGCCGCGAGCAGATTCGCCAGAAGGTACTGGCGGCGATGCTCTACCCCATCGTGCTGACGGTGATGTGCTTCGGCATCGTGTCCCTGCTGCTGGTATTCGTGGTCCCCAAGGTCGTGGCGGTATTCGAGACCAGCAAGGCGAAGCTGCCGCTGATCACCCGCGTCCTGATCGCGACCAGCGGCTTCTTCCGCGCCTACGGGGTGTACCTGGCTATCGCGGCGATCATCGCCTTCGTAGTATTCCGGCGCTGGCAGCGCGACCCGGCGGCGCGACGCCGCTACCATCGATTGCAGCTGCGCACGCCGCTGCTGGGCAAGCTGACGCGCGGCTTCAACACCGCGCGCTTCACGCGCACCTTCAGCATCCTCTCGGCCAGCTCCGTGCCGGTGCTCGAAGCGTTGCGCATCGCCGGCGAGGTGGTGACCAACCTGCCCATGCGCGATGCGGTGTCGGACGCGGCGGCGCGGGTGCGCGAGGGCGCGCCGATCGGGCGCTCGCTGGGGCTCAGCCGCATGTTCCCGCCCATGACCATCCACCTCATTTCCAGCGGCGAGTCGAGCGGCCAACTGGAAAACATGCTCGAGCGGGCCGCGATCAGCCAGGAACGTGAGCTCGACGGGCTGCTGTCCGCCCTGGTGGGGCTGCTGGGTCCGCTGCTCATCATTGTGATGGGCTTGTTCGTCATGGGCATCGTTTTTGCAATGCTGCTGCCGATCTTCCAGATGAATCAGCTGATCCACTGAGGCTGTTCGCGGGCCAAACCGGCAGCGGTTCACAAACCGCGCGCGCAGCGTTGCAGTTGTCCCGTGATCTGATTTAAGTTCGCGCCGTCCAATTCCTGCAGGGCCGCCGTCCCGCAATGAGCGAGAAGCCGGAATCAGAGGAATTCGAAGACGAGGAAGCCGACGAGCCTGTCGCGGAGGACGGGGACGTCGATCTTGATCAGGTCATCAAGGACCTCGACCTCGCCAAGCGCCGCGGCCAGAAGGTCGGCGATCCGGCGTGGCGCCGGCTCGAGCGGCTGCTCGAGGATAAGCACACCGCCGAGCTCACCAGCGATTTCGAGGACTACGAGATCGGTGACGACGGCGATAGCCCCCGCAGGACACGCCGCAGGCCGCGTCAGTGAAAATCCCGCGAGCGCGTCAGCAGCTCGCCCAGGAGCGCCGAGCGGTCGATGAGCCGGCGAGCGATGAGATGCGTGACGCCGTCCTGCTGTTGCAGCTCACCGTGCACCTCGAGCAGGCGTGACTCGATGAGTGCGCGGCGCTGCGCGCGGCCAACCCGCTCCCACACGATGACGTTCACCTGGCCGCTCTCGTCCTCGAGAGTGAGAAAGGTGACGCCGCTCGCGGTGGCCGGGCGCTGGCGCATGAGCACGATGCCGGCGGTGCGCACCGCCGCGCCGTTGGCTGCGCGCAGCAGCTCACTGGCGCTCAGCAGCGCCGCCGCGGCCAAGCGCTCGCGCAGCAGCGCCAGCGGATGCCTTCCCAGGGTAAGCCCGAGGGACGCGTAGTCCGCCGCAATGCCCTCACCTTCGGTGGGCGCGGCGAGCAGCGGCCGGCCCTCCTCGAGATCGGCGCGGCGTGCGGGCGCAAAGCCGAGCGGCACGGGGCGCTCGCTGGCCGACACTTCCCAGAACGCGAGATGGCGGTTGCCGCTCAGGGAAGCGAGCGTTCCGGCTGCGGCGAGAGCCTCCATGTCGCCGCGGTCGAGGGCCGCACGGATCGCGAGGTCCTGCACGCTCGCGAAGGGTTGGGCGACGCGTGCCGCGACGAGGCGGGCTGCGCCGGCCTGCGACAGCGACTTCACCAGCCGCAGCCCGAGGCGCAGCGCCGGCTCGCCGTCCGCACGGCGCTCGAGCGTCGCATCCCACTCGCTCACGCAGGCATCGGCGGGACGCACCTCGACGCCGTGCGCGCGAGCATCGCGCACCAGCTGCGCCGGCGCATAGAACCCCATGGGCTGACTGTTGAGCAGCGCGCAGGTGAAGGCGGCCGGCTCGTAGCACTTGAGCCAGGCGGAGTCGTACACCAGCAGCGCGAAGCTCATCGCATGACTTTGAGGAAATCCGTATTCGCCGAAGCCGAGCATCTGCTGGTAGATGCGCTGCGCGAACTCCTGCGGGTACCCCTTGGCGCGCATGCCCTGAAGCAGCCGCTCGCGAAACGGATCCAGTCCGCCGCTCCTCTTCCAGGCGCCCATCGCGCGGCGCAGCGCATCCGCCTCCCCCGGGGAAAAGCCCGCGGCGACGATCGCTATCTGCATCACCTGTTCCTGGAAGATCGGTACGCCCAGCGTGCGATGCAGCACCTCGCGCACCTCCTCACCCGGATATTCCACCGGCTCCGCGCCGCAGCGGCGCCGCAGATAGGGGTGCACCATGTCGCCCTGGATGGGACCGGGGCGCACGATCGCGACCTCGATGACGAGATCGTAGTAACACTGCGGCTTCAGGCGCGGCAGCATGGACATCTGCGCGCGCGACTCGATCTGGAACACGCCGATGGTGTCGGCGCGCGAGATCATGGCGTACACGCGCGGATCCTCGGCGGGCAGCTGCCCGAGCGCGTGATGTGTGCCGCGGTAGTCGTTGACGAGCGTGAAGGCACGCTTGAGCGCCGTCAGCATCCCCAGCGCCAGCAGATCCACTTTCAGCAACCCCAGATCGTTGAGGTCGTCCTTATCCCACTGCACCACGGTGCGCTCGGGCATGGCCGCGTTCTCGATGGGCACCAGCTCCTCGAGCAGCCCTTCCGAGATCACGAAGCCGCCGACGTGCTGGGACAGGTGGCGAGGAAAGCCGGGGAAGCTCACCAGCTCGTTCGCCAGCGGCAGCAGACGTGCGAGCCAGGGACTGCCGGGATCGAAACCTTCATCGCGCACGCGTTGCGGGATCGCAGCGCTTCCATCCCACCATTGCATGACTTTCGCGAGCCGGCCGCTCTCGGCGGCGCCCAGACCAAAGACCCTGGCGAGGTCGCGCAGCGCGCTGCGCGGCCGGTACATGATGACCGTGGCGGCGAGCGCGGCACGTTCACGACCGTACTTGCGGTAGACGTACTGCAGCACCTCCTCGCGCCGCTCGTGCTCGAAATCGATGTCGATGTCGGGCGGCTCGTTGCGCTCGCGCGAGATGAAGCGCTCGAACAGCAGCGCCGTGCCCCGCTGCGGGTCCACCGAGGTGACCCCCAGGCAGTAGCACACGCGCGAGTTGGCCGCCGAACCCCTGCCCTGACACAGAATCCCCTGGCGGCGCGCGTAGGCGACGATGTCCTGAACGGTGAGGAAGTAAGGCTCGTAGCGCAGCTCGGCAATGAGCGCGAGCTCGTGCTCGATGGCGGCACGCTCGCCCTCCGGCACACCCCCGGGCCAGCGCCAGCGCGCACCCTCGTACGTGAGTCGGCGCAGGTACCCCGCCGGGGTCTGCCCCGGCGGCACGAGCTCGCGGGGATATTCGTAGCGCAGCTCTTCGAGCGAGAAACTGCACCCCAGCGCAAGCTCCACCGTCGCCTCGAGCAACTCGCGCGGATACAGCCGCGCGAGCCGCGCGGGCTCACGCAGATAGCGCTCACCGTTGGCGTACAGCCGTAAGCCCACTTCCGCGATCGGCACCTTCAGGCGAATCGCGGTCAGGGCATCCTGCAATCGCCGGCGCGCACGCACGTGCATGTGGACATCGCCGCTGGCGATGAGCGGCACCCCGCACTGCGCGCCGATTTGCACCAGCGCGGCCAGACGCCCGTGATCGCTGCCGTCGCGCAGCAGCTCGACCGCGATCCTGACCTTGCCGGGGAAACGCCCGACGAGCCAGCGCAGCTCCTCGGGCGACGGCCGTGCCGCAGGCAGCCACAGGATGAAGCACTGTTCGAGCCCCGCTGCCTCGAGCTCGGCACGTGTGAGCGAGTATTGTCCCTTGCCGGCCGCGCGCCGGCCGCGGGTGATGAGGCGGCACAGCCGTCCGTAGCCGCGCCGGTCGATGGCGAGCGCGACCAGCTTGAGCCCGCAGATCAGGCGAAACTCCGAGCCGATGATGAGCTTCAGGCGCCGGTCCTTCGCCGCCATGTGCGCACGCACCACGCCGGCGACCGAGCACTCGTCGGTGATCGCGAGCGCGGCATAGCCGAGTGAGTCCGCCTGCTCCACCAGCTCGTGCGGATGCGAGGCGCCGCGCAGGAAGGTGAAGTTGGACAGGCAATGCAGCTCCGCGTACGCCATGGGCCCCCTCATCCGAAAACGCCGTGCAGAAACCAGCCATGGGGCGCGGCGCGCTCGCGAAATACCCACAGGCGTACGCCGTGGATGTCGACGGCGGTGTAGTAATCGCGCGCGATTTCACCGCCGTCCCACCAGCCGGTCTCGATGCGTTCCGGTTCACCGATGAGACGCAGCGGGCCCCGGCGCCATGGCAGCCCGTCGCGCACGCACAGCAGCTGCGGCGCCCGCAGGAGCCACAGGGGACGACGGCCGGCGGCCGGTGCATCCGCGCTGCACCCGGTCTGCGCGCCGCGGCGGCCTGCGGCGGGCGGTGGCTCGGTAACCGCCCAGGCGTTTTCGGGCCGGTGTGCCTCAAGCCGCGTGAGACCATGCACTGCCTCGGAACCTAAGCGCGCGCGCAGACGTTCGATGAGTCCACAGGCCTCGTTGCCGGCGCTGCCACCGTGCTCACCGGGTTGCCACAGACCGTTGCTTCCCGGCAGATGCGGCACCAGGGCATCGGCGCGCAGCTCGCAGGCACGCGCCGGTTCCGGCAGGTTGAGCGCGCTCAAGTGCTCGCCGAGCAACCCGGCGAGACGTTGCACATCGGTTGCGGGAGCCGCGAGCCGCACCACGCAGCGCGTCGCCGGGACATGGCGGTGCGTCAGCCGGCACTCGAGCTCCACGACGCCGCACTGGCGTGCTCTCAGGAAGGCGCTGAGATCGGCGAATAGCGGTGCGAGCGCGGCGAGCAGCAAGGCATGATTTTCCAGCTCACAACTGAGCTCACGGCGGCGGCGGAAGCGCTCGGGGGCGTGAAAAGTAACGCGCACCTCCGGCGTGCGTCCGGTGAGCGCATCGAGCATGGCGAGCTGCTGGCTGCCTACGCGGCGCGCAAAACCGGCACGCGGCAAACGCAGCGCCGCACCGACGGTGCGCACACCCATGCGCGCCAGGCGCGCCAGCGTGTCGGGCGGCCAGCGCAGGCTCGCGAGCGGCAAAGGCGCCAGCTGTCCGGTGAGCTGCGCCAGATCCATCACCGCGAGGGGCTTGCCTGCACGGGCCGCTACCAGCGCCGCAAGAGCCGCGGGCGCGAACGCCAGCACCGGCTGCACCTGCAGACGCAGGCACTCGCTCATGAGCGCGCAGCGCAGCCCCGCCACCCCCGCGAACAGGTGCAGACTCCCCTGCACTTCGAGCAGCAGGCCATCCGGCGGCGCCAGGCTCACGCGCGGCGTGAACCGTTGTGCGCAGACCGCAAGCTGCTGCAGCTTTTCCGGGTTGATTCCCGGCAGATGTAAGCCGGCCCATAGCTCGGGCGCCGGCCCGCCGGCCGCATGCCGGCGGGTGAGCGTGCGCAGGGGCGCAGCCCGCGGTACGCGGACAACGTTCCTGGACGCATGCAGTGAACTCCGCAAATTCAAACGGGCCAGCTGCCGGGCCTTAAGAGATCGACCGCACCGCGCATGGCGCCCCGGCCCTTCAAAAGCGTAATGCGCACCCCTGCGGTGATCGGCTCCAGACTCAGGCGCAAAACCGCAGCAGAAGCCTCGCGCGCCGCTCGC
>Ga0209011_1000459_pt1 | contig 15648 bp, 14 predicted proteins | sample BlaSpr_A8_OM1_M3_FD_187986 | JGI IMG/M metagenome (GOLD analysis project Ga0209011, IMG submission 187986) | Forest soil microbial communities from Thunder Bay, Ontario, Canada - Black Spruce, Ontario site 2_A8_OM1_M3 (SPAdes) (version 2) | ecosystem: Environmental > Terrestrial > Soil > Boreal... | reverse complement strand
CACCGCGAGCGCGGCGGGCACGCACAGCCGCAGGAACCGGCTCTGGAGGAATGCGGCTTCGCCCTTGCGCACGAGGCTCTGCGGGATCCCGTGCGCGCTGAAGAGGACGTGGACCTGTGCGCGCTCGTTCTCGGCGAAGCGACGCAGCCCTTCGCGCACGGTGACGGCCAGCGCGTCGAGGTACGTCGGGTCTTCGGGGTAGCGATCGACCTCCAGGAGCGGCAGCGCGCCGGCCAGTGCGGCGCGCAGGTCGTGGAAGGCGGACCCGGTGGTCGCCGAGCACCACTGCGGGTAGAGCGACAGGCCGACGATCCGCTGGCACCCGTCGGCGCGCGCCTGTGCGACGGCCTCGCGGATGTACGGCGTCCAGGCCGAGAACGCCACGTAGCAGCGGTAGCCCGGGCCCAATTCCTCCTCGAGCCGGCGCGCTTGTTTTTCCGTGATGGGGGCGATGGGCGAGCGGCCGCCGATCTGGCGATACAACTCGCGCACGTGCGGGGCGCGCCGGCCCGCCGCCCAGCGGGCGAACCAGCGCCGCGGCGCGCCGCGCAGCGGCAGGCGGATGAGGAACGGATCGCTGAAGAGGTTGACGAGGTACGGCTCGACGGCCTCGAGCGAGTCGGGCCCGCCCAGGTTGAGCATGAGCACGCCCGTGTGTGGCTTCGAGGGGCGGGGCCGAAGAGGGATCACCCGCCCCGTTGTAACAGACGCGGAGAAATGGCTCAGTAAGGCGCCTTGACGCCCGCGTCGGCCCCCACCTCGGGACCAGCGCCGACGTTGGGGCCGGAACCCACGTTGGGGCCGCTGCCGACGTTGGGGCCGCTGCCGACGTTGGGGCCGGAACCCACCTCGGGCCCTGAGCCGACGTTCGGTCCGGCACCGCTCAGCGTGCTGGTGTCGCCGCCAGCGTCGGCGGCTCCGCTGAAGATGGGAACGCCCGAGGGGGAGATGGTGTAGCCCGCGGCGCCGCCGCCCATGCCGGCTCCCCCGCCAGAGGTGGTGGACTGGTCGGCCGCGCCGTACGGCGCGGGCACCACGAAGCCTCCCGGCGTAACCACCCGCGGGCGCGGAGTCGCCTGCTCGGGAGGGGCTACCGGGGCGCTTTGGGGCGTGGTGGCCATGCCGGGAGTGGGGGCCATCGGGAGGTTGCCGCCAGCCTGCGGGGGAGCGGCTCCCGGAACGCCGGGATCACCTAGCCTCAGGGGCGCGCCGGCGTCGAGCGCCTCGACGGAGCCGGTGCCGGCGTCCAGGGCCGCGCCGGCACCCGCGCTCGGGTTGGCCGCCGAGGTGGGGCCGGCACTCGACGGCGGCGGATTCGACTGCGCCAGGAGGCCTGCTGCAAACGCCATCATCAGTGAAAACATCGCGTCTCCGGGGAAAAGGCCCATGAAGAAACTGTGCAGCGAGCGCCTTCGCGCAACGGAACGGGCGCCCCCGCGGCCGCCGCCTCTCAGCGGGGCGGCGTGTGAGCGTGCACCTGCTCGACCATCGCCTTCACGCTCGCTACGGGAGTGGTGGGCAGCACGCCATGGCCGAGGTTGAAGATGTGTCCCGGCCCGGCCAGGTCCCCCAGCTCGAGGACCCGCGCCACGCGCTTGCGCAGCTCGGCGGCAGGCAGGAAGAGCGAGGCTGGGTCGAGGTTCCCCTGCAGCGCGACAGCCGGCCCGACGCGGCCGCGCGCTTCGTCGAGAGGCACGCGCCAGTCGACGCCGACCACATCCGCTCCGGTAGCCGCCAGCTGGGCGAGCAGCTCGCCGGTTTCTACCCCGAAGACGATGACCGGCTGCTCGTCGCGCCGCAGCCCTTGCACGACGCGGGCGATGTAGGGCGCCCCCAGCCGCCGGTAGTCCTCGGGGTTCAGCGCTCCCGCCCACGAGTCGAAGATCTGCAGGGCCTGCGCTCCGGCTTCGAGCTGCGCGTTGAGGTAGAGGGTGAGCGCGTCGGCGATCTTCGAGAGCAGCGAGTGGGCGAGCTGCTCGTCGCCCAAAAGCGCGGCCTTGGCCTTCTCCCAGGTGCGCGACGTTTTTCCCTCGATCATGTACGCGGCCAAGGTCCACGGCCCGCCGCAGAAGCCGATGAGCGGGACGCGGTCCGCCAGCGCTTTTCGCGAGCGGCGGATCGCTTCCATGACGAAGCCGAGCGACTGTTCCGGGTCGGGCACGCGCAGCTTCTCCACGTCGGCGCGCGACTGGAGGGGCCGGGGGAACTGCGGACCCTGGTCCTCGAGGATCAGCTCGAGCCCCATCGCCTCGCTGACGACCAGGATGTCGCTGAAGAGGATGGCCGCGTCGACGCCGAGAATCTCGACGGGCTGGACCGTCACCTGGGCAGCCAGGTCCGGCGACTTGCAGAGCTGGAGGAACGAGACCTTCTCGCGGACAGCGCGATACTCGGGCAGATAGCGGCCCGCCTGGCGCATGAGCCAGATCGGGGTCCTGTCGACGGGGCGCCTGAAGCAGGCATCGATGAAGCGGGACATTTCCGCCGTGTATCACAGGGGCGTCCAACTACGACCGCCGCGCCACCTGCTGCAGCTCGAGCACGGCCTGGCCGCCCTTGAACACGCGGACCGCCCCGCTGCTTTGCGAGACGGAGATGGAGACGGCCTGCGTCTCGACCGTGATGGCGGCGGCCGCGGCGTGGCGGGCGCCGAGGCCGAGCGGCAGCTCGACGTTCCCTTCGCCCGTATGCAGATAGCGCCCCGCGGCCAGCACCACGCCGTCCTCGCGGATGACGAACGCGCCGTCGAGGACGGCGAAGTTCTTGATCGCCTCGCGGATCTGCGGGTCGAGCACGTTGCGCTCCGCCTCGGAGATGCCCTGGAAGGGGTTGATGGTGAGCTGCTTGCTCTTCTCCATCACCACCGTCGAGTCGCCCAGGACGAAGATGGTCCCGATGGGGTGGCCCTCGAAGCCCTCGTGGCCGATGGCCATCGCCAGGGAGACGAGCGCTTCGACCACCTGCGAGCTGAACTCCGCCCCGAGGCCCTGCGTGTCGATGGAAGCTTTCTCCTCGAAGCCCCGGCCGATCTGCAGCCGCACCACCGTATCGGGGAGGCGCGAGCCGGTGCGGCCGGTGAGGCAGAGCACGTCCTCTCCGTCGCGTAGCTCGTTGGAGGTGACGGCGGTCACCAGCGCCACCTTCACCTTCTCGATGCGCGAATAGTCGTAGGGCGGCACCGTCACGCAGGTGTAACCTTGTTTTCGCAGGTTATGGGCGAGCTGCTCGTCGCTCACGGCGTAGATGATCTTCTTCTTGATCGGGCGGCCGCGCAGGTCGTCCTTCGAGAGGGGTACGTCGGTGACCATGAGCAGGTGGTCCACCGCCGGCTTCGCCGCCAGGGTGAGGATGCTACGGAGGAATTCCTTGTCGAGCTTGCTGTCTGCCATGAGAGAAAATGACGCCTTGACGCGACGATAGCGGGTCCCTAGACTTCCGCCTCTTTTTTACCGGCCGGAGCCGGTGCCTCGGGGAAGCGATGTCAACCAGTCGATTAGCAGCAGCGACGCGCGGGGGCAGCAAGGTGAACCAGAAGGACCTGAAGCGGTTCAAGAAGATTCTAGAGGAGTCGAAAAAGAACCTTCTCTTGAGTGCGCGCAAGACGCTCACTGAGGAGGCCGCCTTCGACACCGACGATCTTCCGGACGAAATCGACCTGGCCTCGTCCGAGTACACGCAAAGCATGGTCTTCCGCCTGCGCGACCGGGAAAAGTTCCTGCTCAAGAAGATCGACGACGCGCTGGCGCGCATCGAGGGCGGGACCTTCGGGATCTGCGAGATCTGTGAAGAGGAGATCTCGGTCAAGCGCCTGGAAGCCCGCCCGGTGACGACCATGTGCATTCGCTGCAAGGAAGAGCAGGAGAAGCAGGAGAAGAGCTACGGCTGAAGGCCCGAGGCCTGAAGTCTGAGTCCCTGCCCCTTTCCCCGCTAGACGGGCAAGCACGCCTTCGGGTAAAATAACCAAGGTTGATGGTCTGACCCGAGGACGACTTGGCGCACGCCTCATCCCACCGGCTCGTTCCCGACTGCAGAGTGAGCGTAGGCGGAAAGAAGCTGGGGGTGGAGCAAGACGCCGCGCTCACCAGCGTCAGCGTCGATCTCGACAGCGATCTCTTCGGGCAGTGTGTGCTCACCTTCAAGGACCCGAAGCTCCAGATCATCAACGGCCAGGACTTCAAGAGCGGAACCGCCGTGAAGGTGGAAATCGGCTTCCACACGAAGATGAAGAAGATCTTCGAGGGCGAGGTGGTGGCCCTCGAGCCGATCTTCCGCCGCGCCTGGACCCCCTCCATCAAGATCGTCTGCCAGGAGAGCCTGCACCGTCTGGCCCTCTCGCAGATGACCCGCGCCTTCAACAACGTCGACGACAAGCAGATCGCCACCAAGATCGCGCAGGAACACGGGCTTGCCGCCCAAGCTCCTTCCGGCACCAAGGAGCACATCCTCCAGGGCAACGTCAGCGACGCCGCCTTCCTCCGCCGGCTGGCCGCCAAGCACGGAAACAAGCTGCGCATCGAAGGCAAGAAGCTGATCATCGGGCCTCCCCGCAAAGGCGCCAACGTTCAGGTCTCGCCGGGCGACGGGCTCACCAAGATCAAGGTGAAGATCCAGGCCAACACGCAGGTCGGCGAGGTCAGCGTTCACGGCTGGGACCCGAAGGCCAAGAGGGAGATCGTCTTCAAGGCCAAGCCGGCCGGCCCCATCCAGCAGGGCGCCAAGGACCACGGCAACAAATCCACCCTCTCCGTGGCCCGCCACGACCCCGTGCCCGCCGACACGGCCACCGCGGAGGCCATGGCCAAGGGCCGCCTCGCGAAGATCGCGGAGGGATTCATCGAGGCCCATGGCGAAATGATAGGCAACCCCGACGTGCTGCCGGGCGCGGTGCTCGACCTGGAAAAGATGGGTGAGAAGATCGACGGCTTGTACCGCGTCGGTCACGCCGCGCACGCCTTCAGCAAGCACGGCTACTTCGTCAAGTTCGACGCGGTCCGCATCGGCAAGAAGAAGCCGCCCAAGCCGGCCAAGGCGAAAACGCAGGCCGCCTCGGCCGCTCCTGTCTCGAAGAAAAAATGGCTCGAGATCGAGTTGGTCGATGAGCAGGGGACACCGATGGCGTACACGCGATACCTGATCACCACCGCCAGCGGCGAGACGCAGGAAGGGACTCTCGACGCCGATGGCAAGGCCCGCCTCGAGGATCTCGAACCAGGAATGTACGAGGTGAGCTATCCCGATCTCGACCCGGGAACATGGAAGCCCGGATCACGATGATCGGTTGCATTCGCTGATCCAACCTCTTCGAGCGTCCGCATGACCACCGTTACTGCCGGCTCCGCAAAACGTCACAAGGTCGCGGCTGGGAAGGCGCACCGCTTCGTCGCCACTCGAGTCCGGCAAGACGTGGTCGTTCCCATCGCGTACCCCGACTACGAGATTTCGACCCCGGTCGGGGCGGTGCCCGGTCTCGGTCACGCGGGAGTGCTTTTCATCGACGGAAAAACCGGGACCACCAAGTACTATGAATATGGTCGGTACGACCCCGCAAACCTGGGGATCGTGCGGCAAAGGACCATTCCGGACGTCGCGTTTGGAAAGGACGACCGTCCGACCGAGACCTCATTGAAGGCAACTTTGAAGGCCGTTTCCAGAGCCGGCGGACACGGCGGCCGAATCAGCGCCGTGTACATTGAAGTCGACCCTGGCAAGTACGGGGCAATGCTCAAGTTTGCAGAGGATCGAAAGAAGCAGAACGGCAACCCCAAACGCGTTCCGTACAGCCTGTTGAGCAACAACTGCATGACCTTCGCGAAGGAGACGGCGGAAGCTGGCGGCGCGAGCACCCCATCGGTCATCATACCGAGCCCGAACAGCTACATGGGGAGGCTCCAGGATTCGTTTCCCCCGCTCGAGTATGCGCCCAGCACGAACACGCTGGATCTCCATCTGCCCAAGAAATGATCGTGGAAACGACGGGAGAAACGTTGCATCGCGGCCGTCCCAGCGGGGTCCCGGAAGACGCGCTCTGGTTCGGCGGAGCTGACGGAGGCGTCTTTCTCGTCGCGAAACCGATCTCGACGACGCCGTATTTGTGTCATGCGACGATCTACGACGACGTCACCGGCGACGTAGAGTGCAGGGGCGTTTTCGCGATTTCCAGAGAGGAGGGCGAACGCCCGGATCTGCGCGATCAGCAGCTTTACTCGTTTTGGGACGGAACGGAGATCCACCTCTCCGACGGACGTTATCTTTATCGGGTCGCGTCGCTCGATGCTCTCGCGCCGGTCTAGCATTGGAGGTCGGCTCGCGTGCGCTGTGTTCGTTGCGCTGTGCCTCGCGGGATGCCGAAAGACGCCCAGGCAGCGCCCACAGGGGATACCGGCCGCGGCGCGGTTCGTGGGGGGCGATGACGGCGGAGCGTTCCTCTATTGCTTCGCTGTGGATGTCCGTGCCGAAACGTACCGTTGCCGCGTGTATGACGAGTTCACCGGCTCGCTCCAGCGGGACTCGCTGTTCCGGCTCGCTGGGCGAGGGACCGTCAAGGTCGACTTTACCGACGCAGACTCGATGACGAGCTGGGACGGGACTTCCATCTGGTTTCGCGGAGGCGCGCAGCTTCAGCGCGTCAAGCCGTAGCTCTGCGGGGTGCGACGGCGCAGGATGCTTCCGTGTACTCGGGGAGCAGCTCCTTCATCGGCTGGTCGCCGCAGGCCGGGCAGTGCGGGTCGCGGGCGTATTTCACTTCGCGGAACTTCTGCTCCAAGGCGTCGTAGAGCAGCAGCCGCCCGACGAGCGGCTCGCCCTTTCCCAGCACCAGCTTCACCGCCTCGACGGCCTGGATCATGCCGATGATCCCCGGCAGCACGCCCAGCACGCCCGCCTCCTGGCACGAGGGCGCCAGTTCCGGCGGGGGCGGCTCGGGGAAGAGGCAGCGGTAGCAGGGCCGGCCGCCGCCCGGCACGAAGGTGGTGGCCTGGCCGTCGAAGCGGAAGATCGACCCGTGCACGTTGGGCTTCTGCAAGATGACGCACGCGTCGTTGACCAGGTAGCGGGTGCCGAAGTTGTCCGACCCGTCGACGATCACGTCGTACTGCGAGAACAGCTCCATGGCGTTGTCGCGGGTGAGCCGGACGCGGTGCTCGTCGACCTTCACGTCGGGGTTGAGGCCGGCGATGGTTTTGCGCGCCGACTCGGTCTTGGGCATGCCCACCCGGTCGGTCGAGTGCAAAATCTGTCTCTGCAAATTCGACTCGTCCACCACGTCGTCGTCGACGATGCCCATCCGCCCCACCCCGGCCGCGGCGAGATAGAGGGCCGCCGGCGAGCCGAGGCCGCCCGCGCCGATGAGCAGCACCTTCGACTTGAGCAGCTTGGCCTGTCCGACCTCGCCCACCTCGGGGATGAGCAGGTGGCGGCTGTAGCGCGAGCGCTGCGCGTCGGTGAGGCGCACCGGCACTTCGACGGGAAGGCCGGCGTCCTTCCACGCGCCGTAACCACCCGACATGCTGCGCACGTGCGTGTACCCCATGTCGCGCAGCGTGCGCGCCGCCAAGAGCGAGCGCGTGCCGCCCGCGCAATAGAGCACCACGTCGGTGTCGCGGTCGGGGACCGTCTCCTCGATGCGCAGCTCGAGGAACCCGCGCGGGACGTGCTTTGCCCCGGGCAGCATTCCCTGGTCGGTCTCCTGCTTCTCGCGCACGTCGAGCACCACGGGGCGCGGCGCCAGCCGGCTCAGCTCCTGGGGAGTGAGCTCGGGAACCTCGGCGCGCGCCTGCTTCAGCAACTCCGACTTCGTCTTCATGGCTGCCATTTTACTCTCAGATGCCGCCGGTGGCGTCCCGATGCGTTCGAGCGCCTGCCCGGAAAAGGACCAGGGCGGGTCCACACCTTGCGGACCCGCCCCGGCGGGCAGCAGCCAACTGCCACGAAATCGCTTGTGCCGCGGCCGGGCTAGCGGCGCACCTTGGCCAGTGCGCGCCGGTAGCGGAACATGAACGCCGCCACCAGGATGGCCAGCCACGCCGGCTGTACGCCGGGGCTGGAGCACCCGCCGCCGTAGCCAGCGCCCGAGAGGCCGATCTTGGGCTGCGTCGAGTCTGTCGTCGCGCAGGCGGTCGTGCCGCAGTCGGAGCTGCCACCGCCGCCAGGGGGCGGAGGCGTGTCCTTGCCGAGCGCGTGCAGGATGAGCGCCGCCAGCTGCGCGCGCCCCGCGTCGATGGCCGCCGGGCTGGTCGTGGCCAGATACGTCTTGGGATAGACGCCCTGGGCGATTTGCATCGCCTGCGCGCCAAGGCCCAGCCTGGTGGCCAGCGCCAGCAGCTCGTAGTCCTCCATGCCGTCGCGGATGCCCTTCATGCGCAGCGACTCGATGGGGATCTCCGTCTGGCCGCCGATCTTCGCCGGCGTGCCCGGGTAGAAGAGCGTGCCGTCGCCCGTGCCGCCGAAGGCCAGCTGGTTCGTCCACGGGTCGCCCAGCGTGTACGCCATCGTCGTCTCGTAATAGAGCTCGCCCTGCATGTTGTACGCGTACGAGAGCCATTCCATGGCGCGGTTGCGCGTGCCATCGGTGTCGACCGCGTAGCTGGGCCAGCCCTTCTCCCCGCTGCCGTCGAGGCCGCCCCCCACGCCCGAGCAACCGAACGACATGCAGCTCTGGTACCACCACGCCACCGCGCCGTACTTGGAGCGCTGGTTGCTGGCGTGCTCGCTGCCCGGCTTGCCCTCCATGTAGTTCACCACCGGCGTGTACAGGTCGATGATGCCGGTGATGCCCTGCTGCTTTGCCTGCGCCGAGGTGGTGGTGACCAGCGTCGGCACAGCCGGGTCGCCGGCGCGCGAGGCGGCGATGCGCGAGTTGATTTCGGCCCACTGGCAGGTGAGGGGCGGCTCATCGCAGACGTAATCGAAGAGGGACGGGAACCAGCCCTTGTCCTTGAAGTGCTTCGCCCAGCCCGCCACCACCGTCGTGGTGCTCGGGCCGTTGACCTGCACCGCGGTCAGCTTCGCTCCGGCGAGGCGCGTCGGCGCCGTGCCGTCGAGGTACGGTCCGACGTACTTGTCGAAGTCCGACCAGTTTTGCGAGCCGTCGGCAAAGACGGTGGCGGTGTAGTACGGGGCGTAGAGCGAGATGTGGTTGTCGAGCGCGGCCTGCACGTAGCGCGCGCGCAGCGCCAGCTCGGCCTGCGGGTTCTTCGAGCAACCCCAGTCGCCGTGGCCGACGCAGGGACCGTTCCACGACATGCCGAAGGCCGACTTGAGCGTCGAGGTGGACGGCACTTCGAAGTCCCACACCGTCAGCTCGATCGGCACCTGCGCCGTCACGCCCCCGGTGATGTTGAGCGTGCCCTTGTAGAGGCCGGCCGGCGTGCCCTTGGGGGCGTGGATGTCGACCAGCACCGCGCGGCTCTCGCCGTTCGGCACGTCGAAGGGGAACGCGTTGCGCTTCTCGCCGACGATCGGATCGATGGCCGGAATGAGCGCGTCTGGCCAGAGGCCCGCGGCGCCGTCGCCGCCGGTGGGCGAGGCGACGTTGAGGAGGGCCTCGCGGTAGAGGACCACGTCGCGTCCGGTGATGGTGTGGCCGCGGCCGTCGTTGAGCCCCTCGAGGCCCATGCTGACGCCCGACGCGGCGCCGGTGACGACCACGTGGAACGACTCGAACTCGTTCTGCGCGGCGGCGATCTTCGCCGTCGTGGGGGCGTTCGCGGGGGCCTGCGCTGCGGGTCGGATCTTCTGGGCCGCGGGGGCGACCCAGACCTGCGCGGCCGAAGCCGATGCGGTCACGAACAAGGTGGCGAACAGGGGGAGCGTCTTCAAGCTGTGTCTCCTTGGTTGGCTGCTTCCCGGAACGACGAGTGCTGTCATTCCAGGCAGCCCAACGGAGGAGGCCAGCCATCTCTTCCATGGCCGGTGTGCCGCTCCGTGCCCAAACCAGAGCGCTTATCGGGTGGACGGGGCGTTGCGCGCACGCTTCCCTACCGCGGAGCACAGCCGCGGCTTGCGGCGTACATCACGTCGGATCGGCGCTTTGGCGCGTCTGGCGTGACCTTCGCAGCTGTACGGACGAGCGGGGCGTTCCCCGCCCGAGGAAGAGACGGGCGGGCAGACCCTTGGCGCTCTGCCTCCCCCACGGCGCCAGGCGCCGTCCCGCAGGGTGCCTCCACGAGACGGCCAGCGCATTGTCGGCTAGTCGATACCCGCGCTTCCCGGGGCCGGGCGAGTGCTTAACTTGCCGACCCAGCGGTGGAGACCGACGGCTGTGCTGGTGGCCGGGCGGTGCGAAGGCGCAGCACTGGAGGCGGGGTTGGAGACTGCTATCGAGGCAAAGAACCTGGTTGTCCCCGCCGTCGAAGACGGCGCGCGTCGCTGGCAATGTCACAAGGCGGCGCAGATTGCGTTCGGGGCCACCGCGCTGTTCGCTGTGCAACTCTATCTCGCGCCGGCGCAGTGGTGGCCGCAGCTCGACCCGCTGCACCTGGCGTTCGTGTTCTCGATCGTCGGTGTCGGCGCGCTCGTCGTGCGGCGCGTCTTGACCAACGAGCCGCTCTGGATGGGTTGGCGCACGGCGCTGCTGGCGGTCTACGCGGGCACGGCGGTCCTCTCGCTCACCTGGTCGATCGACCGCGCCAGCACGCTGCCCGCCGCGATCGAGGTGGCCAAGCACTTCCTCTTCTTCGTCACGCTGGTGAACGCGGCCAATTCGCCCAGCAGGGTACGCACCGGGTTCGCTCTCTTCGCCGCGGCGGCCATCGTCCCGGGCTGGGGGACGTTCAACAACTGGATCCACGACGAGCTGCTGGTGGAAGGGTTCCGCGGCCGGTGGCTCGGCATCATGGCCGACCCCAACCATGACGCGATGGCGCTGGTCGCGGCGGTGCCGCTCCTCCTCTTCCTCGCCGTCGGCCGCGGGCACAGTTGGAAACGGCGCGCCGTGGGAGCGATCGGCACGGCGGCATGCATTGCCGGGATCGTCGCCACGCACTCGCGCGGCGGGTCGATCGGCCTGGCCGTCGCGGTGCTGGTATTCGCGCTCATGTCGCGCCGCAAGGCGGTGGCCGGCGTGCTGGCGCTGGTGACGCTGGCCGGCGTGCTGCTCCTCGCCCCGCGCAGCTTCTGGCAACGCAACGAGACCATCTCGGCATCGTACGACGCGGACCAATCCATCACCGGCCGCCTCGAAGCATGGCAGGTGGCGGGCCGCATCCTGCGCGAGCGACCCATGCTCGGCGTGGGCGAGGGCGCGTTCCTCCAGGCGTGGAGTCAATACGCGCCCATCGATTCGGACCGGCTCTTCGGCCACCGCTACGTGGCGCACAACCTGTTCCTCGAGGTGCTGGGACAGCTCGGGCTCATCGGTCTCTTCGGGATGGTCGGGTTCATCGCTTGCGGCTTCTGGTCGGCGTGGAGGGCGCGAAACGGCGAGCTGGGCGGCGAGGCGCGCGCTCTCTTCGCGGCGCTGTGCGGGTACATGATCTGCCAGCAGTTCGCCGGCGCGTCGCAGAGCTGGTTCCTCTTTGCGCTCGTCGCGTTTGCCACCTGCTGCGAGGCGTGGGGGCGCACGCCCGCGCCGGAGACGTTGTGAAGGAGCCGGTCGCGGTCCTGCAACTCGTCAACCAGTTCGGCATCGGTGGCGCGGAGGGCCAGTTCGTCGAGCGGCTGCGCGCGCATCCCCGAGGGTTCCGGCCGGTGGTGGCGTGCCTCGACAGGACGGGGCGGTGGCTGGGCACCGTGCAGGACGAGCTGAGGCTCGACGTCGAGGAGTTCGGGCTGCAGGGCTCGCTGGCGCAGGCCAACACCGGTCATCAGATAGGGCGGCTCGCCGCGCTCATCGCGCGCGAGAGCGTCGAGCTGGTGCACGCCAACGACTTCTACGCCAACGTGCTGGCGGTGGCGGCGGCGCGGCTGGCGCGCGTCAAGGTGGTCTGCAGCCGCTTCGATCTGGGGCATTGGTACTCGCGGGCCATGCACGTGCTCGAGGCGTTGGTCTGCCGCGCTGCCGACGCGGTCTACGTCAACGCCAATGCCGTGCGCGATCTGCTGGTCGAAGAGGAGGGCATCGCGCCCGAGCGCGTGCAGGTGGTGCACAACGGCATCGACCTGCGCGCATTCGATGAAGCCCGTCGCAAGCCCCTGGACGCGCCTGTTCCCGAGGGGCGGCCCACCATCGCGGTGGTCGGGAACCTGTACCCCGTGAAGGGATACCTCGACCTGATCGCGGCCGTGGCTGGGCTGCGCCGGCAGGTCCCCGACGTGCTGGTGCTGTGCGCCGGGGAGGGGCCCATGCGCTCCGTCATCGAGCAGCAGATCGCCTTCCAGGGCCTGCGCGACAACGTGCTGCTCCTCGGGCACCGGCTGGACGTGCCGGCGCTGCTGGCGCGGGCGCAGGTGGCGTGCCTGCCGTCCCACATGGAGGCGCTCCCGAACGCGGTCATCGAGGCGATGGCTGCGGGGCTCCCGGTGGTTGCGACTGCGGTGGGCGGGAATGTCGAGCTGGTGGAAGAGGGCGTGACGGGCCATCTCGTGCCCGCGCACCAGCCCCCCGCGCTGTGCGAGCGGTTGGCCGGCCTGTTGCACGAACCCGAGCGCGCCAAGGCGCTGGGCGCCGCCGGGCGCAAGCGCGTCGAGGCGGACCTGACGCTGGTGGCGATGTCGCGGCGGACCGGCGATCTCTACCGCGCGCTGCTCTCGGGCGCCGCGCCCGGGCGCAAGGCCGCCTGAATTGACACTGCTGCACGTTCGCGCTACATCGCTGCGCCGCGCCGGCCCCCAGAGCCGCTGTGCGCGCGAGAAACCGGGGCATTAGCTCAGCTGGGAGAGCGCCGCAATGGCATTGCGGAGGTCGCCGGTTCGATCCCGGCATGCTCCACCAAAAATTTGAGCCCGTATCCGAGAGGATGCGGGCTTTCTCGTTTCCGGCTCCGACAGGCGGCGCCTCGCTCAAGTCCGTCACCGAGTCCGTCACTGGCGACGGAACGCTCTGCCGAAGCGATGTTGCGCGACGCGGCTTCTGCAGCGAGGTGGTCGGGGGCAAGGTTTTGGGCGGTTCCAAGCGCTTGCTGCGGGGAGTAGTCGAGGGAGCGAGTAGCCGGAGCGGAATGGCATTGGGGAGTGACGCCAAGGCGGCGGAAGGTGGGTTTCCGCCTTATGATCCGCGAGCGGCGGGCCAGGCCGGGTGCGCTGTGTAGATTCGGGGCGATTCGCGCACCGGGTTCTTTCTCGAGCCAACCGGGGACTGCTTGCGTCTGTTCGTCATCGGAGAGCATCGCTTCTCCACGCACCAGATCCCCTCCGGGGGAGCGCTCGTCATCGGAAGCGACGAGGGCTGCGACCTGGTCGTCGCCGACGCCTCCGTCGCCCCTCGGCACGCGCGGCTTTCGCTGGGCCCTCCGCTCGCCCTCGAGGATCTCGGCAGCGGCTTCACCACGCAGCTCGGCACCAAGCGCCTCGAGCCGGGCGAAACGGCCGAGGTCCCGCCCGGCGACCCCATCCAGCTCGGCAAGGTCCTCCTCATGGTCGAGCGCCGCAGGGGCACGCCGCCGCGCCGCCTCCTCTCCCGCGACTACTTCGAGCAGCGCCTCGAGGAGGAATGCCACCGCGCCGATCGCGCGCAGACGGTCTTCTCGGTGATGCGCATCGCCGCCTCGGCGCCGGGACCGGCCGACGCCATCGAGCAGGTGATCGCCCGCGAACTTCGCATGATCGACGTGATCGCGGTCCACGCACCCGGAGAGTACGCAGTCCTCCTCTGTGAGACGCCCGCCGCCGGCGCCGGGGTGCTGATGTCGCGGCTCAAGGGGTGCCTGGGCGCGGCGGGGGCGCAGCCCGGCTTCGGGCTGGCCTGCTATCCGCGCGACGGCAACGACGCGTTCACGCTCATCGCCGCGGCCGCGCCGCCCGGCGCCGTGAGCGTGAAGGACGAAGTCCCCGCCGATCTCGCCGAGTACTCCCAGGCCATGCTGCAGCTTCGCGGCATGGTCGAGCGCGTGGCCGCCAGCGACCTGAGCGTGCTCATCCTGGGCGAGACGGGGGTGGGCAAGGAGCGGATGGCCGAGGAGATCCATCGCCGTTCCGGGCGCTCGGGCAAGCCGATCATGCGCCTCAACTGCGCCGCCCTCAGCGATTCCTTGCTGGAGAGCGAGCTGTTCGGGCACGAGCGCGGCGCTTTCACCGGGGCGCACGAGCGCAAGACCGGCCTCTTCGAGGCGGCGCAAGGCGGCACCGTCTTCCTCGACGAGGTCGGCGACATGCCGCTTCCCACCCAGGTGAAGCTCCTGCGCGTGCTCGAGGAGCGGCAGGTGCGCAGGGTCGGGTCGACCGCATCGCTCGACCTCGACGTGCGCTTCGTCTCCGCCACCAACCGGGACCTGGAGCGGGCCATCGCGCGCGGGACGTTCCGCGAGGACCTTTACTTCCGCCTCAACGGCATCACCTTCCTCATCCCGCCGCTGCGCGAGCGGACCTCGGAGATCGAGGAACTGGCGCGCCACTTCGTCGCCGACGCGAGCAAGCGGTACGGCGGCCGCGAGCCGCCGGAGATCTCCGCCGAGACCCTGACGCTGCTGCGCGAGTACCCCTGGCCGGGGAACATCCGCGAGCTGCGCAGCGTGATCGAGCGCGCCGTCGTGCTCTGCGACACAGGTCCCCTCACCAAGGCCTACCTCCCGCTGGAGAAGATGAGCGTACGCTTCGCTCGCGTCGACGCGCCGCCAAGGCCGTGGCAGGCGCCGCCGCCAGCGGCGGCGAAGCCGCTGGTGGCCGTAGATCAGCGGCGCCGGGAGGAGCTGATCGTCCTGCTCGGGGAGCACCACGGAAACGTGACGGCCGTCGCGCGCTCCCTCGACAAGGCGCGTTTCCAGGTGCAGCGCTGGATCAAGCGGTACGGCATCGACGCGACCAGCTTTCGCTGAGGCGCCACCACCGCCACCGTGGCGCCACACGTGGCACCGGCGCCACGTTGGCCGAAAGCGCCTGTTTGGCCGGTAGGGGTGATGGCACGCGCCGTGCTCTAGGAGAGCTCATCTCGGAGCCTACGGAGTCCATCATGATGAGCAAGATCCGCGAGTTCTTCTTTCCGGTCGCCGTGCTTGGTTCATGGGTCATTGTCGCCGCCTACACGCTCTCATCGCTCGGCGAGACGCCGGCGCGCGTCCAGAGGGCGCAGATGGCGCGCCACGCTCCCGCGGTGGAGGCCAACACGACTGTTCCCGCGGCGCAGGCGTCGCTGAACAAAGCGCAGAAGAAGGCGGCCCGCCGCGGCCCGCGCGCTTGATTTGTCCTGGGGGGGAAGGCTTGATTTGCCCTGGGGGGAGGGCACGGTCTTCCCGGTCGCAGCGCTTCCGCGGCCTGGCTACGGATCAGCGCGCAAAGTTGCAGCAGCTCGCGCACTCATCGGCGAACGTCGCGGACCCTCAATCCTGGAGGAGGGTCGCGACGAAGGCTTTGCCTTCCTTTTCCGCACGCTCGCGCAAGCGCGTTGCGTAGGCCGCGAGAGGTGAACCCGCGCGCGCGACCTCCGCGATCTCGCGCACGTCTCTTTCCTGCCGGGCGGACTCCTCGGCTGCGAGCGACTCCTTCGACTTGTGGGCGGCTGCTTCGGTGATCTTCCCGGCCGCCTGCACAGCCTGCTGCGGGTTTCCCGAGAGATACGTC
>Ga0209011_1000457_pt1 | contig 15683 bp, 9 predicted proteins | sample BlaSpr_A8_OM1_M3_FD_187986 | JGI IMG/M metagenome (GOLD analysis project Ga0209011, IMG submission 187986) | Forest soil microbial communities from Thunder Bay, Ontario, Canada - Black Spruce, Ontario site 2_A8_OM1_M3 (SPAdes) (version 2) | ecosystem: Environmental > Terrestrial > Soil > Boreal... | reverse complement strand
CCCACTGGCGCAGAGCGTTGACGTTCATCGCCCCGGTCACGCGGTCGCGCTCGTTCCCACCCTCCATCAGGATCAGCGTCGGTATACCGCGTATGCCAAACCTCTCCTGAAGCGCGGGCGCCTCGTCCGTGTTGACCTTGACCGCTTTCAGCTGTCCGGCGAGCTCCTGCGACAGGCGCTCGACTCCCGGGGCGACGATCCGGCAGGGCGCGCACCAGGGGGCCCAGAAGTCGACCAGCACCGGGATGGGGCTCTTCTCCACGATGGCGCTGAAGTCCGACACACTGCTGTCGGTGAGCCAGGGCAGCGGCCGGCCGCACTTCGGGCAGTGGGGCACACCTTCCGCGGCAGCCCTGACGCGTGTCTTCTGCCCGCAGTGGGGACAGGTGACGACCTTGGGATCGCTCATTTCTCATTGATTTCGTGCCCGATACGGCCGTCCGCCAAACAGTCAGGCGGTGACGTCCCTCGTGCGCGATAGCCAGGCTGCGATCCCGGCGAATATGGCCAGGTAGAGGAGGAGCATGAGCACCGAGTGCGTGGCGTCAGCGAACGGCGCCGGTCCGGGCGGGATCCCCTTGATCTTGATCTCCCCGAACGAGCGCGCCAGCGACCCGGTATTGGCGATCGGAAACCACTGCTCGATCTGCTGGACCACCTTGCCTCCGAACCCGCGGAGCAGGCTGAAGATCAGGACCTCGACCACCAGCGCGTAGGCCAGGCCAAGGCCGATGGCCATGGCCGACTGGCGGAAGATGGTCGCCAGTCCCAGGCCGAAGATGGCCCAGAAGCCAAAGATCAAAAAGCTCGCGACGATCGCCTGGACGATCACGTCCCAGCCTGGAAAGGCGACTGGCTTGCCGTCGATCAGCGCGACGACCCAGCTGGACGCGGCGTCCACCGCGAACAGGCCGGCGACCATTACCAGCAGCAGCACGGCCAGCGCGAGAATCTTGCCGAACAGCATGGTCAGCCGGCCGAAGCGCTGCGTGTAGAGCGTCTTCGTGGTGCCCCAGCCGAATTCGCTGCCCTGGACGAGCACGCCCATGATGAGCGCGAAGACGCCGCCCAGCGCACCCCACGTGCCCATCGTGCCCTTGACGAAATTCTCCGGATACAGCGCGACCTTGAAATCGGCCATGGTCGTGCCCGCCGGCAGTCCCTGGGAACCCGCCGCGGATCCGAACGTGTCGACGAGGTAGCTGACGGCGTAGCCGATGAGGACCGCCAGCACGAGCAGCAGGATCATGAGCACCCAGATGCCGGGGCGGCGAACGAACTTGAACAGCTCGCCTCGAAATGCGGCGTACATCAGAGTCCCCCCACGGTGCCGGTGAGCTCCATGAACACGTCCTCGAGGGACCGTTCGTCGGCGTGCAGCTCCGTGACAGCAACGCCCGCCTGCACAAGGTGCTGGTTGATCTCCGCGGTGCGCTGGAGGTCGATGACCAGGCTGAACGTCCCGTCCGGGAGCGCGGTGACGTTCTCCGCGCCCGCCTGCTGGATGAGGATGGCCCTGGCGGTGGCCGCGGGAGTTCCGCGGACCGTCAGCGTGGCCGCGCCGCGCAGCTGGTCGACGGTCCCTTCGGCGACGATCTTGCCCTTCCGGATCACGCCGACGCGGGTGCACATCTGTTCGACCTCGCCGAGCAGGTGGCTCGAGATCAAAACGGTGCGGTCGCCTTTTCCAAGCTCGATGATCAGGTTGCGAACGTCGGCCATTCCCTGCGGGTCAAGCCCGTTGGTCGGCTCGTCGAGGACCAGCAGCTCCGGCTCCTTGAGCAGTGCGGCCGCGATTCCCAGGCGCTGCTTCATGCCCAGCGAGTAAGTGGAGAACTTGTGGTGCGCACGTGGTGTGAGATCGACCTCGGCGAGGCATGCGTCCACGCGCGATGTCGCAACGCCGCAGTACATCGCCAGCAGGCGCAGGTTGTCGTATCCCGTCATGTACGGATAGAAGGCGGGCGTCTCGACGATCGCTCCGACCCTGGCCAGCGACGCTGGCGATCCGGGCGCTGCGCCCGCGACCCTGGCGCTGCCCGATGTCGGGCGGATGAGTCCCAGGAGCATGCGCAGCGTGGTCGTCTTGCCGGCTCCGTTCGGACCGAGGAACCCGTAGACCTCGCCGCGATACACGTTGAGGTCGAGGGCTTCGACGGCGATGATGCCCTTGCCGTAGTGCTTGGTCAGGCCATGCGTCTCTACGACCCTCTCGCCCCCGACCCCGGACGGCGGGGGCCGTCGCATCGGGCTGCCGCTCAGAGCTATTGGAGGATCAAGGACAGCACCCGTCATCGAGCCGCGAATGATCCGCTATTGCGCATAACAAAGGCTGCAACAACTCAGTCTTCATCAGGGTGGCCGGTATTTCCGAAGGCGATGCGGTCTCGCACCACGGGGGCACGACCCAATAGCCTGGCGCGCTGGACCGCGTCCTCGCCAAAGCGGTTGCGGATAGCGTCCATCGCAGTCTCCAGTCTCTCGTTGCGAGGCCGCGTCGCTGCCGCGAACAGGTCCAGCTGCCCGGTCTCGGTCTTGATGAGTCCCGACAGCCCGACACCCAGAGTCCCAACCTCGCGCCGCGGTTCTCGGGTCGCCAGCAGCGTGAGCGCGGCGCGGTAGATCTCCTCACCGGTCGAGATCGGCGCCGGCAGAGTGACCTGCCTGGAAAAGCGTCCCGCGATCGGGCGATACACGACGCCCACGGAGACGACCGTGCCTCGCCGCCCGGCGGCACGGAGGCGGCGGCCGACCATCTCCGAAAGCCGCATCAGAAGCTCCTCGAGCTCCCTCTGCGAGCTCGTCGCGCGAGCCATCACATGGGAGTGGCTGTAGCTCTTCCGGGCGACGCCTTCGAAGTTGCTGACCTCGAATCCACGCAGCCTTTTGAGCCAGCCGTTGGCGTGATCCACATGCATGCCGGCCAGCCGCAGCTTCTCGGGAGTGGCGTGCAGGAAATCGAGCGGGGTGTGAATGCCGCCGAGACGCAGCCGGCGGGCGGAGGCCTCCGCGATGCCGGAGAGGTCGGTCAGCTGAAGGCGCTCGAAGACCGTAACCAGGTTCGTGTGGTCGATGCGCTCGAGGCCGTCGCGCTTGTTCAGGTTGCTCGCCTGCTTGGCCATCCAGATGGAGGTCGACACTCCGACCGAGCATGTGATGCATTCGCCCAGCTCGGCTCGCAGCGCCTTCTTGATGGCGAGGCCGACGCGCTCAGGTCCGAGGCGGGCCAGGTCGGGGGTCCCGACCAGGTTCACCGAGGCCTCGTCGATCGACATCCTGAGCACGTCTGGGCTGTGCCGTTCCAGGATCTCCATCAGCCGGTCGGAGACGTCGCGGTACCGGGGCGGGTTGGGCTCCATGACCAGCACCCGTGGATAGATCGTCCTGGCCTCGAACACCTTCATCCCGGTCTTGATGCCCAGGTCCCGAGCCTCCCGGGACGAGGACACGATGGTGGCCGCGTTGGTGGCGTAGGCCGCGATCGCCAGGGGCTTGCCGCGGAGGCTGGGGTCGTGCTGCTGCTCGATCGAGGCGAAGGCACAGTTCAGGTCGACGACCAGCGTGGTGGGGGAGGCGGTGTTCAGGCCCAGCTCGTTGGGAGCCATCGTCAAACAGATGTTCGCACAGAAATGATCCCGCTGGGGGAGGCTGGAAAGGGTTTAGCGGCCGGATCGGCGCAAGGATCACCGAAGGGAGAACTGCCTGTACGAGCGGATCATGAGCGGTTTCCTCCCGGCGCGCGAAGAGGGTGGTCACCAGGTGGTAGACCTCGATCACGGCGGGGTCAAGGCACCAGGCCCTTCGACGGCCGAGCCCGAGTAAAGGCTCTCGGACGTTGGTGCCCCTGTCTATCAAGGGCCCTCCAACCGTCTTGATACATGGCGACTTCGCGGCCTCCGGCCCGTACACCGTGACCATGGGGGAGCCAGATGCTAACGTCCGCCTCGCGCCAGACCGCGCGACCGCGCCCGGCGCGAGACGGAGCTGGCCGCTGCAGGCAGACTTCGCCGTAGTCGCGGTGCTGGTTGTCCTGGTGGGGGCCGCTGCCGCTGGATTCGTCCACTTACGGTCGGACGCGGACGCCAGGCAATCAGCTGTGACCGACGCCAACTTCGCCGCGCAGAGGGCGGCCAAGCAGATCAAGTTCGGCTTTGACACGTTCGAGTCCATCACGGCGCCGATCGCAAAGAGTCCCACCTTGGCTCAGGTCTTCGCCGACCCGACCCAGTGCGGAATCGGCTATGCGCCGATCGCCTCTTTTGACACTGGGCACGTGGACATCGTCCGTCTGGACGGATCGGTCGTGTGCTCGTCGCTCAAGACAAATGGAACTTCATATGCAGGCCAGGCGTGGCTGCTGGCCTCACAACCTGTTTTCGCCGCGCCAACCGTCGACGCGGCCAACGGAAACCAGGTGGCGGTGTATGCCTACCCGATTCCGGGACTCGGCTTCATCGCCTGGTTTGTTGACCTGAAGCCGCTTGGACCAAAGCTCGCATACGAGTACGGCAGCGGAACTCACCAGTTGGAATTCCTCATCACCAACGGCAATGGTTCGGCGATTATCGCCCGCTCATTGGACTCGGGCAGGTGGACGGGAGCAAAACTTGCCGGCACACCCTTTGCGAATGCGGCCGACCTCGTCGACCGGAGCGACGTCCAGGGCACAGCTCGATGGTATGGAGAGGCGAATGTGGATGGTGCTGGATGGAAGGTCTATGTGGGCGCTGACCAGGCTGCCGCGCTCGTCGATGCCGCTCAGCTCCAGAATCAATGGTTCACCATCGCGGGAGCTGGTGTCGTCGCGGTCCTCATGGCTCTGTTCGCCGTCTACCGTCGGGTCGCCAGCCCGATCGAGCGGCTGAGCGAGGCGGTGCGCTCGTCACGCGGACTTGCCTCCCCGACGCTGGTCCCTGTCGGCGGTCCTTCGCAGGTCGCCGATCTGGGTGAGGACATCAACCACCTGATCACGACTCTCAACCGCGAGTGGAGAGAGCGCGAGAATGTTCAGCAGAGCTATATGCGCCTGTTCGAGGGCAGCCCGCTGCCGATCCTTTTTGTCGACCCTCCAACAGGCAATTTTCTGGACTCGAACGATTCGGCCGCAACCCTCTTCGGATATTCAAAGCAGGAGCTCGCCGGCATGACGATTGCCGACGTCTTCGCTCCGAAGGATGACCTGGAAGCGGCTCAGGTTGAATTGGCGCGACAGGCGCACAGCCACATCCGGTTCGGTCCGGTGACCCTGCGCAAGAAGGACGGAACTTTGATGCGAACGCTCGTCACAACCTACGAGTTCACCTACGGAGGCATGCCGGCGCGAGTCTCGATGGTCGAGGACATTACCGAAACGGAAAAGCTGGAACGCCAGCTAAATCAATCTCAACGACTCGAGAGCCTCGGTCAGCTTGCGGGCGGTATCGCGCACGACTTCAACAACCTCCTTGGCGTCATCCTGAACTTCGCCTTGTTCGCAAAGGAGAAGGTTCTCGCCTCGTCCGGTGAGGCGAAGCTCGATACAAAGCTGCAGCTCGCCGTCAAGGACATGGACCGAGTCGTGCATGCCGGGGAGAGCGCCGCCCGGCTCACACATCAGCTCCTCGCCTTTGCTCGTCGCGAGGTGATGCGACCCGAGGCACTGGACGTGGATTCCGTGATTGCGGAGCTCGAGCCGCTGGTCGGTCGGACGATCGGGGAGCACATCGAGTTCGTGACATCCCCTGGGAGGGGCCTGTGGCCGGCACTGATGGATCCCGGGCAGCTCGAGCAGGTGCTGACCAATCTCGCTGTCAACGCCCGGGACGCGATGCCGGATGGGGGCAAGCTGACCATCGATTGTGAGAACGTCTACGTCGACCTCGCGTATGCCGCCGGTCGGGCGGCGCTAAAGCCTGGCCGCTACGTCAGGATTCGGGTTACCGACACCGGCACCGGCATGGACGCAGCGACGCTCCAACGCGTTTTCGAACCGTTCTTCACGACGAAGCCGAAGGGCCAGGGCACCGGACTCGGCCTTGCGACCGTGTATGGCATCGTCAACCAGGCGGGTGGCGACATCTCCATCTACTCGGAGGTGGGCCTGGGAACCCGAGTCCACGTCTTGCTTCCAGCGTCGGACGCCCCACCCAGTCACTCTGAAGAGGAGGCGGCTCCGGCTCGCGACCGGGCTTCCGCGACGGTCCTCGTGGTCGAGGACGCGGACGACCTGCGCGAGATCACCAGCCTCATCCTCACGAGGAACGGCTACCGGGTGATCACCGCCTCCAACGGTCCTGAGGCGCTGGAGGTGGTCAAGAACCGCGCGGACACGATCGACCTGCTGCTGACCGACGTCGTGATGCCGTTGATGCAGGGTCGCGAGCTCGCACAGCGCATCGCGGCAATTCAACCAGATATTCGGATCCTGTTCGTGTCCGGGTACGCGCAGCCGATCCTGGGCGTCGGGGGCACGCTGGACGACGGCGTCCTGTTGCTCGAGAAGCCGTTTACCGAGCGCGCGCTGCTCGCCAAGGTCGAGGAAGCGCTCGGGGGGCCTCTGAAGACCGCCGCCCCGGTGGAGGCGATTGCATGAGCGTAAAGGTGCTCATCGTGGATGACGACCTCGACAACGTCGCGATGCTGGAGGCGTTCCTGGCCGACGAGTCCGGGGAGATTCGAGGGCTGACCGATTCCAAGCGGGTCGAGCACGTCTTCGCGGAGTTCGGACCTGACATCGTGCTCCTTGACCTGCACATGCCGGATCCAGACGGCCTCGAAATTCTCCGCCGCCTTCGAAGCGCTCGGGCGAGCCTGGGCTTTATTCCCTTCATCGTGCTCACCGGGGATGTTGGAGAGGTCGCCCGCAACAGCGCGCTGCTTCTGGGGGCCGACGACTTTCTGACGAAGCCGTTGAACCGCCACGAGGTTGTGCTGAGAGTTCGCAACCTCCTGCGGACGAGGGCGCTCTACGTGGAGCTTGCTCGCGTGAATGAAGATCTCGAGCGCAAGCTGCACCAACCCAAGTAGTCGCCCCTAAGGGACGTTCGCCTTGAGCTCTCGCTCGATCCGTGCGATGGCCTTGTCCAGGACCAGGACCATCCGATCGATCTGGTCGTCGCTGATTACGAAAGGAGGCGACATCGCGAGCACGTCACCGCCCAGCGCCCGTACGATCACGCCCTGTTCGAGTGCGGCTATGGCGACGCGACGGGCCGCTCCCACGGCGACGTCGAATGATTCCTTCGTCGCCCGATCGCGCACCAGCTCGACGCCGGCGACCAGGCCCAGTCCGCGCACGTCGCCCACGATCTCCTGAGCGCGCAGTGACTGAAGCCGCTCCTGCAGGTACGCGCCCTTCTCGGCCGCCCGCTCGACCAGGTGCTCTTCTTCGAGGATCCGCAGGTTCCGCAGGGCGACCGCGCATGAGGTGGGGTGGCCGCTGTACGTGAAACCGTGCATGAAGGGCCCCTTCACCGACTTCAAGGTGTCGTGAACCGAGCGGGTCAGCATCACGCCTGACAGCGGCAGATACCCGCTCGTCACCCCCTTGGCAAAGATCATCAGGTCGGCCTGGACGTTCCAGTGTTCCATCGCGAACCACCGGCCGGTCCGCCCGAATCCGGTGATCACCTCGTCCGCGATCAGCAGCAGCCCGTATTTATCGCAGACCTCCCGCAGCAGCGGGAAGTAGTCCGCCGGGGGGACGATCACACCGCCTGCGCCCTGCACAGGCTCCGCCACGACGGCGGCGACCGTCTGCGGTCCCGCCTTCAACACCACGTCCTCCAACGCCTTGACGTAACCAGCCCCCGCGGAGCCTTCGCCCGCGTACCTGTAGGGGTCCGGCGCAGGCGCGTGAAGAAAGCCGGGTGCGAGCGGCTCGAATCCCTTCCAGAAGTTCGCCAGCCCAGTGGCGCTGGTGGCGCCGTAGGTCAGGCCGTGGTAGTCGCGGATCCTGGACACGATGTTGACCCGCCCAGGCTCGCCCCGCAGCTTGAAGTAAAGACGCGCGATCTTATATGCGGTGTCATTCGCCTCGGCGCCGCCGGACGCGAAGAACGTCACCTCGAGGTCGCCGGGCGCGAGCTCCGCCAGCCTGGCGGCGAGCTCGACGCTGGGCGCGGCGCCGAATCCGCCGTAGGCCGAGCTGAAGGCGAGCGTCTTCATCTGTGCGGCTGCCGCCTCGGCGAGCTCTGCCCGCCCGTATCCGACGTTCACGTTCCACAGCGAGGCCATGCCGTCGATGTACTCCCGGCCGTCGACGTCGGTCAGGGTGGCACCGAGGCCACTGGCGAAGATCAGCTGGGGGATCGTGCCCGCTGGAGAGCCCAGGTCGCCCTGCGGGTGCAGCCAATGGGTCCGATCGAGCTCGTACAGGCGGCTTGCCTCGTCGGGCGAGAAGGTTTTGGCCATCACCAGGCAAGGATATTCCCTGCCTGTACCCCACTGAATAGAGGGGCCAGGGCATATGGGTTCTCAGGTTGTGGACGGTATGCCGACGGTCAGAGAATGCAACGTGGCGGCAAAGCGGCACGTCCCGATCAATGGCCGGGGCCTCGAGGTCAAGGTCACGGCCGGCCTGGCCGAAAGCCTTGTCGTGGCGCCCCGGCTGAGCCCGGCAGCCGGCGCCATGCAACGGCTCATCGACCCCGCCCTGTTCGCCGACCCGTACGCTGCCGCCAACTTCATCGGTAACGTGCTCGAGGCCTCGACTGAGACCTCGATCGTCGGGATGGACCGCGAGGGCAACATCCAGCTCTGGAACGAGGGCGCGCGCCGCCTCTATGGATATGAACCTGAAGCGGTCATCGGCAAGGCCAACTCATCGATCCTCCACACCCCCGAAGACGTGGCTGAGGGGCTGCCACAGACGATGATGGCCACAGCCCTCGAGACGGGCAAATTCGAGGGCACAGTCGTCCGCCGGCGCAAGAACGCCACCACCTTCACCGCCCGAGTCGTGCTGACGCCCCGCCGTGACAACAAGGGCGACGCGATCGGTTTCCTCCTCATCTCCAGGGACGTTTCAGACGAGATCCGCCTGGCCCAGGCGCTCGAGACCATCCAGGTCTACACGCGCTCCCTGATGGAGTCGAACGTCGACGCCATCATGACCACCGACCCGTTGGGGATCATCACCGACGTAAACCAGCAGATGGAGTCTTTGACCGGGCACTCGCGCGAAGAGCTGATCGGGTCGCGCTTCAACCGCTACTTCACCGAGCCGCAACGAGCGGACGAGGGTATCCGCCTAGTCCTGCGCGAGGGTAAGGTCACCAACTACGAGTTGACAGCGAGATCTAAAGGCGGCCGCGAGACTCTGGTCAGCTACAACGCCACGGCCCTGTTTGACCGGGATCGCAAGCTGCAGGGCGTATTCGCGGCGGCGCGTGACATCACCGAGCAGAAGAAGCTGGAGGAGCAGCTGCGCGAGCAGCAGAACTACCTCCGCGGTCTGATCGAGTCGAGCGTAGACGGCCTGGTCACCGTCGATTCGGAGGGCCTCATCTCGGACCTCAACGAGCAGATGTGCCGCCTGTCGGGCTACGCGAGGGAAGACCTGCTCGGGACGGCATTTGCCACGTATTTCGCTGAGCCCGAGCGCGCCACCGCCGGCGTCAAGGAGACCTTCGACCAGGGCTCGGTCAAAGACTACGTCCTCACGCTGCTGACCCGGTCGGGCCGGCAGCTCCAGGTGTCCATCAACGCTTCGATCTTTCGCGACCATGTGGGCAGCGTCCGGGGTATCTTCGCCTCCGCCCGCGACATCACCGACCAGGCCGTGCTGCAGGCCCAGTTCCTGAGCGAGCGGGCTTACAACCGCGGCCTGATCGAGGCATCGTTCGACGGCCTGGTCGTGATCGACCCGATGCTGACCATCACCGACGTGAATGAAAAGATGTGCCAGATGTCCGGGTTTGAGCGGACGGAGCTCATCGGCAGCGCATTCCAGGGCTACTTCACCGACGTCAAGCGCGCCGCCGCGGGCGTCCGCAACACGCTGGACAAGGGCGCCCTGACGAACTACGAGCTCACCCTCCGCACCAAGGACGGCCATGAGCAGCTGGTGTCGTTCAATGCCGCCACGTTCACAGACCAGGCGGGAAAGGTGCGCGGAATCTTCGCCTCGGCCCGCGACATCACGGAACAGGGCAGCCTCCAGAAGCTGCTGGCCGAGGAGCAGGCGTACAACCGAGGGCTCTTTGAGGCTTCACGCGACGGCCTGGTGACCGTGAACGAAGACATGCGCATCACGGATGTGAACGAGACGCTCTGCAAGATGGTCGGCCGGACGCGCGCGCAGCTGGTCGGTTCGATGTTCCCTGAATACTTCACCGAGCGCGATCGTGCTATCGACGGCGTGCACCTGACCTTCGAGAAGGGCCTGGTCACCAACTACGTCCTGACGATGCAAGCCGCTAACGGGCAGAAGCTGTCGGTCTCCTTCAACGCCGCAGTCTTCCGCGATGCCGCCGGTGTGGTGCGTGGCATCTTCGCCTCCTTCCGCGACGTCACCGACCAGCAGGAGCTCGAGCTCCAGCTTCGCGACACCCAGGTCTATACGCGCTCCCTGATCGAGTCGAACGTCGACGGCATCATGACCACCGACCCTTTGGGGGTGATCACCGATGTGAATGAGCAGATGGTCGCTCTGACGGGGCGCACCCGACAGGAGCTGATCGGCTCTGCTTTCAAGACATATTTCACCGAGCCCGAGCGAGCCGAAGAAGCGATCCGGCTGGTGCTTCGCGAGGGCAAGGTCACCAACTACGAGCTGACCGCCCGCTCCAAGGAAGGCCGCGAAACGGTCGTGAGCTACAACGCGAGTGCGTTCTTCGACCGCGACAGCCGCCTGCAAGGAGTATTCGCCGCCGCGCGAACCATCACCGAGCAAAGGAAGCTCGAGGGCCAGCTGAGGGAGCAGCAGGCATATCTCCGAGGACTGATCGAATCGTCCGGAGACGGCCTGATCACGCTCGACGCCGATGGCTTCATCTCAGATGTCAACGAGCAGATGTGCCGGATGTCGGGGTACGTGCGAGGCGACCTCGCAGGCACGCAGTTCGCCGACTACTTCACCGAGCGGGAAGTCGCCCGCGCCGGCGTCACGCAGACCTTCGAGAAGGGCGTGGTCACCGAGTACGCCCTCACCCTGGTCTCGCGCACGCGCCGCCACCTTCAGGTGACGTTCAATGCATCGGTGTTCAGGGATTCGGGCGGTATCGCGCGGGGCATCTTCGCGTCCGTGCGCGACGTCACAGACCGAGTCCGCCTTGAAGAGCAGATGCGCGAGCAGCAGAACTACCTGCGCGGCCTGATCGAATCCTCCGGGGACGGCCTCGTCACCGTGGACCCTGAGGGTTTCATCACCGACCTCAACGAGCAGATGTGCCGCATGACCGGCTATACGAGGCCGGAGCTGATGGGCTCTGTGTTCAAGCGGTACTTCACGCAGCCGGACAACGCCGAGCTGGGCGTGCGCAGGACCCTCGCGGAGGGCGGAGTGACGAACTACGAGCTCGTGCTCGAGTCCAAAGGAGGCCGCAAGGCCGCCGTGTCATTCAACGCTTCGGTGTTCCGGGCTCCCGATGGCCACATCGAGGGCATCTTTGCGTCGATGCGCGACATCTCAGAGAAGGCTCGCCTGGAAACCCAGCTCACCGAGCAGCAGGTCTACAACCGCTCACTGTTCGAGGCTTCGGCTGACGCCCTTTTCGCGATCGCGCCCGACGGGGTCATCACAGACGTCAACGAGGAGGCGACGCGGCTCAGCGGCTACTCTCGCAAGCATCTGATCAGCTCGCGGTTCAACGACTATTTCACCGAACCCGACCAGGCGGCCGCAGGTGTTGCCAAGACGCTGGCCGAGGGGCGTGTCATCGGCTACGAGCTCGTGATCGTGACGCGCCAGGGCCGGCGCATCACTGTTAGCTTCAACGCCGGGGTATTCGCGGACGCAACCGGGCACGCGCTGGGCATCCTCGCCGGTGCCCGCGAGACCAGCGCCCAGAAGCTGCTGGAGCAGCAGCTGCGTGACTCGCAGGTCTATACGCGCTCGCTGATCGAGTCCAACATCGACGCCCTTGTCACCACCGACCCGGTGGGCCGGATCACTGACGTCAATCAGCAGATGGAAGCGATGATGGGAGTGGGCCGCGACGAGCTGATCGGTTCCGACCTGAAGAACTACTTCACCGAGCCCGCCCTCGCCGAGGAGGGCGTGCGCCAGACGCTGCGCGAAGGCAAGGTGACCGACTACGAGCTCACGGCCCGCAGCCGGAATGGGAAGGAAACAGTTGTCGTGTACAACGCGGCGACGCTGTTCGACCCGGACCACAAGCTCGAGGGCATCTTCGCCGCGGTGCGCGAGATCACCGAGCGCAAAGCTTTCGAGCGGCAGCTGCAGGAGACGAACTTTCAGCTGGAGCGTGCGGACCAAGCCAAAGACCGCTTCCTGGCGAGCATGAGCCACGAGCTGCGAACTCCTCTGAACGCGATCATCGGCTTCACCGGGACACTCCTTATGAAGCTGCCCGGACCGCTCAACCACGAGCAGGAGGACCAGCTTCAGACGGTGCAGTCGAGCGGCCGCCACCTGCTGGCGATCATCAACGACCTGCTGGACCTGGCCAAGATCGAGGCCGGCAAGTGGGAGGGGGACTTTCAGTCAATCGATTGCGGTGAGGTGGCCAAAGAGGTCGTGGCCGGCCTGAGCCCCCTGGCGCGCCTCAAAGGTCTCAAGTTCACAATGACCATGCCAGAGCAGGCCGTGACCGCCTCCACCGACCGGCGGGCGCTGCATCAGATCCTCATCAATCTCAGCAGCAACGCCATCAAGTTCACGGACAAAGGCGAGGTTCGCATCGAGTGTCGCCAGGAATCGTCCGACGGGGTCGCAAACATCCGCTTCGACGTGATCGACACCGGCATGGGGATCAAGGTGGAAGACCAGGCGAAGCTTTTCAAGGCATTCGAGCAGCTCAAGAAGTTCGGTATCGCCGCGCCCAGGGAAGGCACCGGCCTGGGGCTGTATATCAGCCAGCGCCTGGCGGGGCTTCTGGGCGGGATCATCGAGTTCAAGAGCGAGCTCGGGAAGGGCAGCGTTTTCAGCTTTGTCGTGCCGAGGGATCATCGTGAGCTCTAAGCAAGACCTTGTCTTGGTCGTCGAAGACAACAAGGCCAGCAGCGACCTGATGGCCTATCTACTGAGATCCGCCGGAAATCGGGTCATGACATGCACCGACGGCGCAGACGCGATCGCCATCGCGGGCCGAGAGCACCCGCGGGTGATCGTCATGGATCTTCAGCTCGAGCGCATGAGCGGCCTCGAGGCAGCGGCGGTGCTCGGCGCCGACCCGGACCTGAAGGCCATACCCCGAGTTGCGGTAACGGCATATGCGATGGTCGGCGATCGCGATCGCGTGCTCAAGGCGGGATTCCATGGGTATATCGCAAAACCCATAGAACCGACCACGTTCGCCGCGCAGATCAAGGCCTTTTTTGCGCCAGAGTCGCTTCAGTCGAAGGACGGCGGCTAGTGGGCCTCGCGATCGTGGTCGACGACAGCGCGACGGATCGGAAGCTCGCCGAGACGCTCCTCAAGCACGCAGGGCACACCGTGGCTTCAAGCAGCGACGGGTTGGTCGGGTTGGAGCTCATCAAGAAGGAGAAGCCCGATCTCATCGTCACCGACCTGATCACACCGACCATCGACGGCTACGACCTGGCGCGCGCGGTGCGTGCCGATCCCGCGACAGCAGCGACGCCCATCATCATGGTGACCGCTCACTACCTCGAGCCTGAGGTCCGCCGTCTGGCCGCTCAGATGCACATCCAACATGTCCTCATCAAGCCCTTTGAGCCGCAGGCCTTCCTCGAAGCGGTCGAGATGGCCCTGATTGACAAGGCAGCCCTCGACCTCGACCTCAGCGCGGTCCCCGAAGGGTTTCACATCGGGCACCTGCGGCTGGTGTCGCACAAGCTCTATGAGAAAGTGACGGAGCTTGATGCCGCCCGCCGGGAGTTTGAGGCTACGGCGAGCAAATACCGGATGCTGTTCCGGGCGCATCCCGAGCCGATGTGGGTCTACCACACCCAGACCCTCCGCTTCCTGGAGGTCAATGACGCCGCCATCGCGCAATACGGCTACTCGCGGGACGAGTTCATGGCCATGACGGTGAAGGACCTCATTCCGCCTGAGGCCATACCGGCCTTCTTGGAGACCATCGGCAAGGTTCAGGAGGACAAGCGATCAGTGCCTCGGCTGGCTCGCAAAAAGGACGGCACAGTGATCGACGTCGAGGTGTCGACACGCGATCTCGGTCATGAGACCCGCTACGTAATGGCGCGGGACGTGACCCAGGCGCGCAAGGCCGAGCTGCAGCTGCACCAGGCTCAGCGCATGGAAAGCCTGGGCCAGCTGGCCGGCGGAGTGGCGCACGATTTCAACAATCTTCTTGGCGTCATCCTCAACTTCAGCTGGTTTGTCAAAGCCAACCTCACCGCGGAGGTGGAGGGCGGCGACGGCGAGCGATGGCGACCGGTGCTCAAGGATATGGAGCGCATCGAGCGCGCTGCCGAGAACGCTGCGCGCCTCACCCACCAGCTGCTGGCTTTCGCACGAGTCGATGTGATTCAGCCACGTCGCCTGAACATCAACGTGGCGGTGGCCGAGATGGAACCGTTGCTGCGGCGCACCCTCGGCGAGCACATCGACCTAATCGCATCCCCGGGTCCGGAGCTGTGGCCGGTGCTGATCGATTCCGGTCAGTTGAACCAGGTGGTCACCAACCTGGCGATCAACTCGCGCGACGCCATGGCGAAGGGCGGCAAGCTGACCATCGACGTGGACAACGTCGACGTCGACCTCGCCTACGCCGCATCACGCCCGAATTTGAAACCCGGGCGGTACGTCCGGCTGCGCGTGAGCGACACGGGCGCCGGAATGGACAAGGCGACCTTGGACCACGTTTTCGAGCCATTCTTCACCACCAAGCCCAGAGGACAAGGCACCGGTCTCGGTCTCGCCACCGTGTACGGAATCGTGACCCAGGCGGGTGGAACCATCGATGTGTACTCCGAACCTGGCCTCGGCACGCGAGTATCCGTGCTGTTGCCGGCCACCGACCAGGCTCTTAAAGCCGAGGTGGCGGTTAGCGATGTGCCGCGTGCGCCGGCCACCGAGACTGTGCTCGTGGTCGAAGACTCGGACGATCTGCGTGAGATCGTCGACCGGATTCTGACCTCGAGCGGGTACAAGGTCATGGTCGCCGGCGACGGAGTCGCGGCCCTGGAGATGGCGCGCGGATATTCAGGCCGAATCGACCTTCTATTGACCGACGTGATCATGCCGCATATGCAGGGGAATGAGCTGGCCCCGCGGCTCGTGGCGGCGCGCCCAGGCATGCGTGTCCTCTACATGTCCGGTTTTGCGCAGCCCGCTCTCGGCTCCAACGGCACGCTCGCGCCCGCAGTGGCCCTTCTGGACAAGCCATTCAACGAGCCGACTCTGCTCGCCAGGGTTCGCCAGGTCCTCGAGGCCAATTGACCAGCAGGGTCCTGATCGTCGACGACAGCGAAGACGACATCGAGATGCTGCGGAGGTTTCTCGTCACAGAGGACACCGAGATTCGAGGTCTGACGGATTCGACACAGGCGGAGGAGGTTTTCAACGAATTCGAGCCTGACCTCGTCCTGCTGGACCT
>Ga0209011_1000456_pt1 | contig 15751 bp, 14 predicted proteins | sample BlaSpr_A8_OM1_M3_FD_187986 | JGI IMG/M metagenome (GOLD analysis project Ga0209011, IMG submission 187986) | Forest soil microbial communities from Thunder Bay, Ontario, Canada - Black Spruce, Ontario site 2_A8_OM1_M3 (SPAdes) (version 2) | ecosystem: Environmental > Terrestrial > Soil > Boreal... | reverse complement strand
GGAATCCTGTAAAGGCAACCATGGTTCTCTCCTGAGGTTTCAGCATGGCTACGGGATAATTCCCGGAGGTCGATGCAGCACTGACCATTGTCAATTCGAACAACCTTTATCGAAACGTCACCTGATCTGACGGAGTCTTCGCAAGCCCGCTATATGTTCGTATCGGCGGCGGCACGCGTCTGGATTGCCGACACCAGGGAGGCGTAGTCGTAAGCACCATCATGGCGCACGCCATTGATGAAGAACGCCGGTGTACCATTCACGCCGCTGCGAACGCCGCCCATAAAATCGTTGCGCACCTTAATTCTGTACTGGCCCGTCTCGAGGGCATTCCGCATGGCCGTTTCGGGAAGCCCAAGCTCTGCGCCGATCAGGAAGATCGTGGTAATGCTCAGCCTGCTCTGGTTTTCGAACAGGGCATCGTGCATATCCCAGAACAGTCCCGCCGCGCTGGCGAACTCCGCGCTTTCGGCGGCGATCTCAGCATGGGGGTGTATTTCGGTCAGGGGAAAATGCCGGTAAACGAACCGCATGCGTCCGCTAAAGGACAATTGAAGCTGATTAACGATCGGATATGCCAGCCCGCAATGCGGGCATTCATAATCGCCGTATTCAACAACAGTAATCGGCGCGTTTGCAGGTCCGCGAATGTGATCATTTCGCGTGATCGGTGCTTTCAAGGTGGCCATGAGCGCTTGCCTGAGCTGAGAGTTTTTCGAGGGCGTCAAGAATTCCATCCGCGCCGGGATTGACCGCGATCGGAGAGCAGTACGAGAGTGATCGCTCTGTGACTGCAATTACTTACGAGTGGCATCCGCATGCGTCATTGACTGCGATCAACTTCCGGACTCTGTAATGATCGTCCCTGTCGTCCTTCATCCGTGACCGCATTACGTACTTTTACGTAAGCAAATTTCCCGAATTTTTTGATCGTTATTGCTGAGCGATAGTTGGCTCTGCGGAAGGATAAATTTCTCGCGATACGAACGGCTCCTCGAACAAGGGACGCGGTCATGAAAACGAGAACCCACGCAGCGGACTACTATCGGCGGATACTTTCAGCGCAGCCCCATGCGTTGAAACGCCTCGATCCATTTGCAGCGATTGTGAAATGCCATCGCGGCCAGGAGATTTCGAATGATTCAGGGCCTGCGGGCCACTGGTACTACGTGATCGTCGGCGCGGTCCGGCGTTGCTCAATCCGTTCGGACGGGCGGCGACAAATCGTCGATCTGATGCTGCCGCGGGATTTCTTCTTTGTCTCCGACAACAGGCGGGAGGAGACGATCGAAGCGATTGCCGAGGAGACAGTGCTTGCAAGCTATCCTGGCGGACGCGTTGAACTGTTCGCGGAGCGTGACCCGCAGTTCGCGCGTGAACTGCGCGAGGTAGCGTTTCAGTCCCTCACGCGATCCCAGGAACAACTCCTGATCCTTGGCGGCGTCACCGCGCTTGAGAAGGTCGGGTCCTTCCTGCTTTCGCTTGACGGGCGAGCGTTGGAAACAAGGGGGCAGGTGGAACTGCCCGTCACGCGCTATGACATAGCCGAATATCTCGCCGTCTCGGTCGAGACCGTGTGTCGTGCCATTACGGATCTGCAGCACCGCGGCGTCATTACTTTGGCAGGCAAGCGAACGGTGAAAATTCTGAACCGGGGCGCCCTGGAAGACCGTGCCGGTGCAAGGCTGCCTGATCGCCGGCCGGAGCCGATGGCGCTCAGTCGAACCGCGGCCTAGCCTTTTTGTCTGTCGGTGGGTAACGGCGCGTTCAGCCGCGCCATCACCCCCAGACGGATGACCTCCGCGAGCTGACGCATGCCCAGCCGCTCCATCATGCGCGCCCGGTGGACCTCGACCGTGCGCACGCTGATCCCGAGATCGTAAGCGATCAGCTTGTTCGGCCGGCCTGCCAGCAGCCCATCAAGAACCTCCCGCTCGCGCGGACTGAGAGTTGCGATTCGCCGGATGGCGTCGGCGATATCGTGGTCGCGATCGTGCTGGTTCTCTCTCGCAAACGCCACCTCGATCGACCCGAGCAAGGCATGATCGCTGTAGGGCTTCTCAAGGAAGTCGGTTGCACCGGCCTTCATCGCGCGAACGGCGGTCTGAATATCGCCCTGGCCGGTCACGACGATGACGGCGAGGTCATTTCTCATCTTCATAAGTTGCGTCTGGACCTCCAGTCCGCTCATGCCCGGCAGGCGAACGTCCAACAGGACACAGCCGGTCTTGAACGTCTTTGCCGCCGTCAGAAAAACGCTTGGATGGTCGAAGGTGATCGGCTTGAAATTCGCCGAACTCAGCAGGCGTTCTAGCGAACGAAGCACGGCGTCGTCATCATCCAGAACGTAGACAGTTCGTTCAGTCGCCATGTGCCGCTCCACAGGACGGAAGGGTAAAGCGAAAAATGCTTCCGCCCCCGGGATTCGGCTCCATTATCAATTGACCGTCATGCGCCTCGATAATCGAACGTGAGATAGACAGTCCCAATCCCATGCCATCGTGCTTATTTGAAACAAACGGCCGAAACAATTGGCCGGCAATATCGCCATGAATGCCGGGTCCAATATCGGCAACGGCAATCTCGATCATCGCGTCATCGAGGGCCTTCGTCGCCAGGGTGACCTCCCGCGGTTCTTGATTGGCCATCGCCTCAAATGCATTGCGGACGAGATTGACAATAACTTGCTGGATTTGAACCCGGTTCACCCATACTTCCGGGGCCTTGTCATCGAATTCAAACCGCAGACGCAGCGCCAGCGGAGTGACGCTATTCAATACAAGGGCGCTGGCTTCCTCGATCATCGAAGGAAGTTCCTCGATTCGTCTTTCCGTCTCACCCCTGCTGACCAATTGGCGGAGGCTGCGGACGATCTCGCTCGCCCGCAATGCCTGCTCGGAAGCCTCGTCGGTGACCTCAAGCGCGGTCAGCATATTGACCTGCCCGCCACGCGCAAGCAGCCGCTTCGCTGCATTGACTGAATTGACGACCGCCGTAAGCGGCTGGCTGATTTCGTGGGCGAGGGCGGCGGCCATCTGAGTGGCTGCGGTGAGGCGGGCGGCAAGAAAAAGGTCATTCTGCAGTTTTTGAAAGCGCAAATCGATTTGCGCGCGTTCGAGCTTCTCCGCAACGAGCCGCTTGTTGGCCTCTGCCAATTCAAATGTCCGCTCTTCCACGCGTCGCTCCAGACCTTCATTCAGATGATGCAGCGTTGCTTCTGAATTCTTTTGCGCACTGAGATCGCGGCTCACCGTTGCGACGTTCATCGGTTCTCCGGTACGTGGATCGTCGATCCTGAAGCAATCGATCTGGAAAGGTATTTCTATTCCAGATCCGAAATGCTTGAGGTCGAGTTCTCCCTTCCAACGGCCCATGCGCAGTACCAGAGGCCAAACCTCATCCTCCACAGTCTTTCGGTGTTGTGGTGAAACGAAATCGAGTATGTGAAGCCGCAACGCGTCGTCGAGGCTGGCAAGTCCCACCAATTCAAGACCGGCCGGATTAACGTACTGAACCTGGCCGCTCAGCGAGGCGATGCCGACGAGGTCGGTCGTTCGCTGCACCAGGGCTGTAAACCTTCTCTTCTCGGCGTCTCCCAGCCACTGCTGGAAGGCGATCGCCGCCTGATTGGCCCCGGTATTGAGGAGCAGCTTCTCGGTCCTGGTTGGAAATGTGTGGCGAATAGAGCCTGCAGCGAGGGTTGCATCGCCACCGAACCCGATGGGCGCGGTCATCACGCGCAGGTCGCTGCCGCCGGATACGTCGGCAATGATAAATTCCCGCCCGCTGCCGAGCGTGGCTCTTTCCTGCTGCAGCTTCTTCTGGACGCGTTGCAGGTTTGCAGGATCCAGCTTCGGACTGCTGCGGGCCAGTTCGGTGACGAACTGGTTGCCGTGGCCAGGCAGTGCAATGAAAACGAAATCGGCATCCAGCATCGAGATCAGCGCGGCAACAATGCTGGCGCCGATCTGACGCATATCATAGTTCTGCCAGCCGGCCGGCAGTGTCGAGAGCGCGACCAGATCGCGGATGCAACGCCGCAACTCACTGAAACTTGCAGCCGGCTCCGTCCACGGCATTGCCTGCGCCTTGAGTTACTTTCGCGGCGGCCCGGATGAATTGGATACCTGTCTTCTGTGGTTGGCAACGCCAAATTGGTTCAGCAGCTCGGCGCAGGGTGTTTCGCCGTGAAGAAAAAGCAGCTTGCGTCAGTTATTCGACACTTGTCGCCACAATTTGAAGGCGAGCCGGCGATGTTGTACCGATGATCAGGGATGTCATGCTTTTCGGGCGCGGCTGGACTTCGTCTTGCGTCGCTTGGGAATGCCGACACGGGCCAGGGCTACCCAAGCCGGAGGGTCGCTCGCAGGAAAAGTTTCGATCAGGCTCTCATCGATTTCGTCGACCGTTTCAATCTGCAAGGGCCGGGCGGGTGCCCGGCCTTTTCGGCTTTGATGGCTCAATACCTTGGGCGTCATCGATTTCGGCCTAAGCGGCTGTTCCGACCGCAGTGGGGCTGACGCGTTCATGCTGCCGCGACCGGAGCTTCAAAGAGAAGATGACTAGCGCGACACCGAAAACCAGTGCGTAGGCGCCCAGCCACCAGGTGAACACGACAGCTCCGATCAACGGCGTGATGATGAGGAGCACGCCATAGGCGAGGGACAATAGCCCGCCCAGAACCAGCCACCACCGGCCATGCTCGATGTTCAACCGGAAGCCAGCGGCCGTCATCAGCCCGCCCGAGACAATCGCCCAAGCGGCAATCAGCCAGACGAACGCAACAACGGTGAGGCCCGGCCAGAGAAAAGCGACAACGCCCGTGGCGATATCGAGCAGCCCTTCAAATATCAGCAATCCCCAGCGGTCCTCCTTGCGGCGGATCGCCCGCACCGCCGAAATGATTCCGAAGATGCCGTCGACCAGCATATAGGCGGAGAACAGCAGTACCAGCGACAGTATCGTTGGACCGGGAAAGATCAGCGCGAGGATTCCAAAGATGATGCCTAAAACGCCTCGCAGCGTAAACAGCCACCAGTTTTGAACGAGCGTCTCTGCCGCCGGACTGGAGCCGACGCCAGAGGTGGAGTTGAATGTGGTGCTGGCCATGTCATGCTCCCAACTGCGACGTGGTTGCCGAACTATTCGAATCTCTGCCGCTTTTGCAGCGCGAGCGTACTTCTTGCATGCACGACAAGGTGTGCGTTGACGTCTGTCAACAATGCGCGTCTTTTCGGTCTGGGCTCCTCGTGGGGCTAGCCAATTGGATGAAGTTCTGCGGCGACACCCGAAGGCAAATGGCCTTTTCGACGGAGTGATCTGGCAGAATGCGCGACGCCGGCGAATTGCTGCGCGTTGGGCCGAGCCCTGGGAGAACATTTTGGGGCAGCCTAATTTTTCAGCGTCACAAAGCAAAAAGCACTGGAACCAATCGCAATCCGCGAAATTCCCTTTCCGGCTGGCAACGCAGGGATAGCTCTGATGACAGGGAGTTTGCTGGACGAGTGCTGTGAGTCCATCCTGAAGATTGCCGAAACTCAGCCTCCCGTTGGGAAAATGGCCATTTCAATGATGGCTGAGATGTTCCGTGAGAATTCCGGTCGGGCGGCCCGCGACGGACGGCCTTCATCGTCGCAAGACTTCCAAGCGCCTGATCGGCAGCCGATACCTTTTCGTGGGCGCACCACTACGCGTCATGCACTGAAAGGATAATCTTTCCGAGCACGTGACCCTCGACGAGGCGCTCGTGCGCCTTGTAGGCCCGGGCGAGGGGATAACATTCGGCGATCGGAACTTTGAGCTTTGCTGCCTGCACCGCGGCGTTGAGGCGCTCGAATTCGCGGACCCCGGAGATGCCGTCATAACGGATCAGGGTCATGCCGCGCCGTTTTTTCGGCGCAGGCTCGACGCCGTTGGGGTGCGCAACACGGCCGCCGGGCCGAAGCACACTCAGGCAGCGTTCCAGCCCGTCTCCGCCGGCGAGAGCCAGGATCGCATCGACGCCATCGGGCGCAAAACGACGCGCGTGATCGTCGACATCGGGGCGCTTGCCGTCGACTGCGGCATGCGCACCCATCTCCCGCACCAGTTCCACCCCTTCCTTGCCCGATGCAGTCGCAAACACCCGGGCGCCGCGAAGCCTTGCGAATTGCACCGCGAGCGTTCCGACGCCGCCCGAGGCGCCGTGAATGATGATGGTCTCACCCTTCTTGAGGCCGAGTGCGTCGTCAATGCCCTGTAGCGCGGTCAAGCCCGTGGTAGGGATCGCGCCGGCATGCCGCAGATCCAACCGCCTGGGGATCGGCGCGACCTTGTCGGCGGGCACCGCGACATATTCCGCGTAAAAGCCGCCCTTCGGATTCTGCCAGTTGTAGCAATAGACTTCCTCGCCGACTTTCAGCCGCCGTACCCGGGAGCCTAAGGCCGCAACGACGCCAGCGCCGTCGACGCCGAGAACCATCGGAAAATGCGGCTTGCGGCTTGCAAAATACCCTTCCCGGATATCAGCGTCCCATCGGCCAACGCCTGCGGTATCGACCGCGATCAACACTTCACCGGCATCAACTGCCGGCACCGGCAGCGCGTGCGGGGTGATCACCTCGGGTCCACCGAAGCGGTCGATCGCCGCGGCGAACATCGTGCGCGGCACATGCATCGCGTGATGTCTGGGGGTGTCAAAATGGCGGGTACGATCGAGCATGACAATAATCTCCCGGCGGATGTGCCAGCTGCATGGACGAGATTTCTCGCCGCGGCGCTGACGTTGGTCAATTTCGCAGATCAAATGCGGGATGCCGGTCCAGCATCCCGTCGATCCCTTCGGCTATCGGGAACGCGCCACCCGTCTTTCCGTCGGCGCCGCACGCGACGTGCCGGACATGTCCGGCTCCTGGGTCTCCGGGGGATTGAGGGCGGCCTCGATCGCGTCGTCAACGCGCTCAAGCCAGACGAAGCGAACCAGGCTGCGCGCCTTTTCCGGCACGTCCTCGATGTCCTTGCGGTTGCGGGCTGGAAGCATGACGGTTGAGATCCCGGCCTGGATCGCCGCCAGCACTTTCTCCTTCACGCCGCCGATCGGAAGCACCAGACCGCGCAGCGAGATTTCGCCGGTCATCGCCGTATCGCTCCGGACCGTGCGCCCGGTCAGAAGCGAGGTCAGCGCCATGAACATCGCGACACCGGCACTCGGCCCATCCTTGGGGATCGCTCCGGCCGGGACATGAACATGGACGTCGGACCTCTGCAGTTCGATCGCATCGATGCCGAATTCGGCGGCGCGCGACTTCACCAGCGTCAGGGCTGCCTGCGCGCTTTCCTTCATCACATCGCCGAGCTGGCCTGTCAGTATCAACTTGCCTCGGCCGGGAATGCTGGTCGCCTCAACGAACAAAATATCACCGCCCGCGGGGGTCCAGGCCAGACCGGTTGCGACGCCCGGCACGCTGGTGCGCATGGCGATTTCCGGCTCAAAACGTTTCGGCCCCAGAATGGCGTGAAGGTCCGCCACCGTGATGACCACGGCGGTCGCGTTACCCTCGGCGATGCGCATCGCGGCGTGCCGGCAAATTGCCCCGATCTGGCGCTCTAGGTTTCGCACCCCGGCTTCACGCGTGTAGTCGCGGATGATGGCGAGCAGGACCTCGTCGGTAATCTTGCATTGCTCCTCGCTCAGCCCCGCCGACGCCAATTGACGCTTGACCAGATAGCGCTTGGCAATCGCCAGCTTCTCATCCTCGATGTAGCCGGGCATCTCGATGATTTCCATCCGGTCGCGCACGGCGGCGGGAATGTTGTCGATGACATTGGCGGTGCCGATGAACAGCACTCTCGAGAGGTCGAAGGGAACCGCGAGGTAGTTGTCGCGGAACGTCGTATTTTGCTCGGGGTCGAGCACTTCCAGCAGCGCCGCCGAGGGATCGCCGTGAAATCCCGCGCCGAGCTTGTCCAGTTCGTCCAGCATCATCACCGGATTGCGGGTCCCGGCCTTGCGGATGGACTGGATGACGTTGCCGGGCAGGGCTCCGATATAGGTTCGCCGATGGCCGCGTATCTCGCTTTCGTCATGGACGCCGCCGAGGCTGAGCCGAACGAATTTGCGATCGGTGGCCCGCGCGATGCTTTGGCCCAGCGAGGTCTTGCCGACGCCGGGAGGGCCAATGAAGCAAAGGATCGGGCTCTTGCCGTCCGGATTGAGCTTGCGCACCGCCAGGTATTCGAGAATGCGCCGCTTCACTTTCTCAAGGGCATAATGATCCTCGTCGAGGATGCGCCGCGCCTCGGCGATATCGATGCGCTCCGGATCGAGCTTTGACCAGGGCAGTTCGAGCAGCCAATCGAGATAGGTCCGCGTCATCCCGTATTCGGGCGAGGCCTCCGGCATGCGTTCGAGCCGCTTCAATTCCCGACTCGCCTGTTCCTCGGCCTCCTTCGGCATTCCCGCCTTATCGATCTTTTCGGCGAGCTCCTTGATTTCCGCGGCCTTGACGTCGTCGTCGCCCAGTTCCTTCTGGATCTGGCGAAGTTGCTCGCGAAGGATGTGCTCGCGCTGCTGCGATGACAGTGTATTCTGGGTCTGATCGCTGATTTCCTTCGAAAGCTGCAGAACCTGGATTCGCTTCGCCAGCAACCCCAGCAGTTTGTCGAGCAGTTGCGTCACGTCGAATGTCTCGAGTAGATCCTGCTTCTCGCCGACCGGTATGTCGATGATGCCGGCAAGAAAGTCGGCCAGCGCCGAAGGCGAATCCAGACTATCGATGGCTGCCGGGATTTCCGGCGGCAGGTTCGGCAGCAACTGGACCGCCTCTTTGGCGCGGGTCTTGAGCAGGCGCATCCGCGCCTCGACCTCAGGCGTCAGCACTTCGGAGATGCCGATCTCCTCAACGCGCGCAACGAGATATGGAAAGCCGGGGAGGAATTCCACGACACGGAACCGCCGCAAACCGCGACAGATGGCATAATGGGTATTCTCGTGAGTAACGTAGCGCAGGATTTCCGCAATGGTGCCAACGCGCCGCAGATGTTCGGGACCGGGTTGTTCGATGTCGGGGTCATTCTGCAGCAGCAGGCCGACCTTGCGGCCGCTTCGAACCGCCTCCTGTGCCGCCGCGATCGAAGACGGCCGGCCGATCGTCAGCGGCAGCACGACGCCCGGGAACAGCAGCATGTTTCGAACCGGCAGGATGATCGTTGCATCCTCGGGAATGACCGGATGGCGTTGATCAGTCGCGGTGCCGGAATCGTTGCTCACATTTGCGTCGGACATCGATCCGCCCTTCCATCAGAGCCTATTTGGAGAACTTCAGCGTGAGACATCCATTGGCAAGCTCCGATTGGCCAAACCGGAGTCGCCTCGCCGGAAAGCTGATCTGGCGTTCGAACTTTCCATAGGGGATTTCGAGACGATGAACGAGACTGCCACGCGGGATTGCGCTGGGGCGGCGGAAACCGACTACCGAAACCCCGTCGGCATCAACCGTCACTTTCACGTCGTCGCGGTCGACGCCGGGAAGCGCGACGGTTATCACGATCTCGGAATCGGTCTCGATGATATCGATCGGCGGTTCCCAGCTCAGCTCGCCAATCGCTGCGGCCGTCGGCTGGAAGAATTGACGATGCAATCGTTCGGCGCGATCGATCATCTCGCAAGCCGTAGTCCACATTAGGGTTCCCGGATCGACCGCGGCCATGATAGCTGTCCCTAAGCCGACGCAAAGCACCCCAGCACGGCCTTAACGCCCGGCTGACCCTCAGCTCTGAGTACGTTGTTCGATCCAACCTATGATGCTGTTGGTGCCGTCACCTTGACGACCGTCAATGCTCCGCCGGGGGATGAGCGGAACGGCAGCAGGCGCGTCGGTATTTTAGTGCGCGATGAGCAACGGGAACGGCGAACGATGCAGCACCCGATCGGTGGTGCTGCCCGGCAATAATTCGTGCAGACGCGAGTGGCCATAGCTACCCATCACCAGCAGGTTTGCATTGAGCGTGCGGCACTCCGCAATCAGCGCGTCGGCAATCTCGTCTTCTTCGGCGATTGCACGATATTTTACCGCGTTGATGCCGTGGTGGCGGAGGTGAAGCACAGCGTCATTCCCCTTCAGCGGGTCTGCTTCCGTCTTACTCTCACCCTCTATGACAAGGATGCCAACCTTGCTTGCCTGGCGCAGATAAGGCAGAGACTCGGCGAGCGCGCGCGCCGACTCCCGGCTTCCGTTCCACGCCACAACGACGTTCTCGAACGGCACCATCGCCTTCTGATCGTCTGGCACCAAGAAGAGATGGCGCCCAGTTCCGAAAAGCAGGCTTTCGATCAGGCCTTGCGGTTCGTTGGATTGACCGTTCGGCCGAAGCGCCACAAAGACATCCACGGCCCGCGCCAGAGGCAATGTTGTGTCGGAAATATCGCCGTCGCCGATCACGTCGAACCGGCGCAGGTTGCTCGGGTGTTGCAACCGCGTCAGCCGTTCGAACACCGTGGCTTCGATAATGTCGCCTGCCTGTTTCGCCGTATCCAGCAATTTGGCGGCTTGACCGGCGCCAGCGCCATTGCGCCCGTCCGGGACGAGCGACGACAGAACGTTGAAGAACAGCCCGGTGATATGGCTCTCGAAGATTTCGGCGATCTGGTTGACCGCAGCCAGGCGCACATCATCCCCGGACGTCCCATCGAGCCGAACCATCACGTCCTTGATCATGGCGAACTCACTTTACCCACACCGAATCGTTGGTTCCGACGGTGAGCCGTCCGGTACCCTGCTGCGGCAACGTAATCTGTCGTTGACGGCGATCAAGGATCACACCTTGATTTCCAGTTCGAACGATTTGACCAGGGCCATCGACAGCAGGACAGGATTGACGCTGATGACGCGAAACGTTTGGAGCTTGCCGTCCTTTCCGCTGATCGAGACATAGTCGCCCGGCAAAAACGCATGTTCACCGAGCTTGTAGCCGACTTCATCGTCGTCATCCCGACCGGGATCGTACTCGAAAACCCAGCGTGCGTGTTCAGCGCCGCCAGGCTTGTGCACGAGGCGACCGACTTCGTCGTCCTCGCCCGCCCAAAACCGCCGAACCCGGCAGTAGTCACGATACTTCTTCCAGAGGATCGGATCGATGTGTCCCTCGGGATCGAGCGGCGCAATGAAATCATATCCATGGCGTGACGAGCCGTCGGGAAATTCCCGGGAACGGGCAAGAGTCAGAAGGATGCGATTGAGGTCAACCAGTTCAGCCGGCATGGTGCGATCCCTGAATATTCCGTTCGAGCGACAAATCGCAGACCGGCCAGAGAAAACCATGATGATTGTCAAGTGCGGCGAGAAAAGAGATTGGCAGTTGATGGCGATCAACGTCCGCGCAGGCATGCAAGTTAACCTCTGCTGAAGCCGGCGACAGCGGAAAAGAATGTGCCGGCGCGACCGGGATCTAATCGCTCATGCCGCGCCATGGAATCTTGCCGAGCAATGATGGAAGCCAGCTCCGGCCCTTTGAGAAGCCGGCGCTGCCTTTCGATTCGCGCACACGGGCGCTCACCCGAGCCGCTATCGCAATCCTGGTGGTGTTGCTGGCGGCCTGGGTCGCGCGCGATTTTTTGGTGGCGCTGACCTGGGCCGTGGTGATCGCCATCACCGCCTGGCCGATCTACGCCCGGTTCCAGAGTCTCGTCTTCGGCGGCCGGTCTCCGGTGTTGGCGCCGTTGCTGTTTACGCTCATGACCGGTCTCGTTCTCCTGGTGCCCATCGTTTTGGCTGTGCACCAGATCGCGCAGGGCAGCGATGCTTTCGCGCGGTCGCTCAATCAGCTGCAGGAGAGCGGACTACCGGTTCCCGCCTGGCTCGCAGAACTGCCGATCGCCGGCAAATACCTTGACCTCTGGTGGCGGGCGAACCTCAGCAACCCGGAGGTCTTGGTGGAATGGCTGCGCGGGGTGAACACCGAAAATATCACGGCCTGGACCGGCACGCTGGGGGGCGCGTTGCTGCACCGGCTGTTTCTATTCCTGATCACTCTGGTCGCGCTGTTCCTGGTACTCCGCGACGGTGCATGGTTGGCAGATCACGCACTAGCCACCGTCGGCCGCCTGCTTGGGGATCCCGGCGAACGCCTGGTGAGCAAAATCGCGGATGCAATCCGCGCTACCGTGAACGGCACAGTCGCAGCCGCGATCCTGAAAGGTGCGATTATCGGCATTGGGTATGTCCTGTCAGGAGTGCCACATCCGCTGCTTTTCACGGTGTTGACGATGACGCTGGCGATGGTGCCGCTCGGTGCGTGGCTGGCGCTCGCCGCTGCGGCGCTGATACTGCCTGTTCATGACGGTAGCTGGTTGGTGGCTGCAGGGTTGTTTAGCTTCGGCGCGGCGACGTTGCTGATCGGTGAAAATGTCATTCAGCCGGCGCTGATCGGAGGTGCTGCGCGACTGCCATTCTTGTTGGTGCTGATCGGAATTCTTGGCGGTATGCAATCGTTTGGATTGCTTGGCCTGTTCCTGGGGCCCGTGATCATGGCGGCGCTGCTGACCATATGGCGCGAATGGATCGAGGTCGGGAGTTGATCGGAGACGTAGCGGTTCAAGCCATCTTAATGCGGTGACCAAATCGCCTAAAGGCGGCGCCCGCGTTCCCTGGACTGCATCGGATCGTCATACGCGCCGAGCGTCTTGATGACGTGGTTGCACGCCCTGCACTCAAACGTATGCAGGTCGGTACCCAGGAATGCCGGCATGATCTGGGCGAGCATCATCTGGGCCTGGCACTTCGGACAGGCAGGACGCTTAATGGGAGCGAGCGGAACGATGGACGACAGGGGTTGAGGTTCTGCCATAATGCTTCCTTCGAAGAGCGTGAGTGCAACACCCGGGATCATCGGTCCTGTCCAGCGGGCCGAACTCCAACTAAATGAGTATGCCCGTCCGGTTGCCCGTTCGCTGTTCAATATTGCTCAGTTTCCGAAAACTGCTTCCTGCTTTTTTCTGGTTTTCCACTGAGTCTTTTTCCGTCCATCAAAATCCGGAGATTTATTTGCAAAAAAGGACCGCGCGGCTTTCGCCGGCGGTCCAAGTCAGGGAGGAAACGCCCTGGGAGGGCAGCAACAGCGGGGAGCTATCGCTGATCTTGTTTTGCAGATCAAAAAGCCCCGCGCATTGACAGGGCTCAATCTTTGCTCACGCTTCTTCTGCTCACGCTACATTCACGCGGTTGACGCGTCGTACCGTGATGCCGATCACGTCGGCGGGCGTCCTCACGACTCCAGGATTAACTGACACCTTGTTCCAGGAGGGATGCTCCCACGATCCTGATCGCCTCCGCAATAAAACGGCCGTGTATGCCGGGTCCGGAAACAATGACGCCCGTCAAGGCACTTGCGATCTGCGTGATGTCACATGATGGCGAACCCAGACGGCGGCGCTCAAGACCGCGGAGACATCACGCAATGAGGGATAACGCCCTCGAAAAGATCTCAGACGCCGCCGAACCCAGCGTTGCCCGCACGACCCCAAGCCATTCGCCTCAGGTCAATCGGGAAAATCCTGGCTCGACAGATGCATCTGGCAATCGGAGCGCGCCGGCCGCACCGCCGAATCGTTGGCGCCGGCCTCTCCTGATCCTGGGCCCCGTCGCCTTGATCGTCGGAGCGCTAGTCCTTTATCTGGCCACCGGTCGCTATGTTACGGAGGAAGATGCTTACGTTCAGGCAGTGAATGTCTCGATCAGCCCGCAAGTCGCGGGTCAGGTCGTTACCATCGCGGCCAAATCGAACACCGCAGTCAGGAAAGACGATTCGCTCTTCAACCTCGATCCCGAGCCATATCGAATCGCACTGGCCAATGCCGAGGCGCAGCTTGGCGTCGCGCGTGACCAGGCCCGCACCCTGATCGAGACCTATCGCGCACGCCTCAAACAAATCGATGAGGCCAAGGCGACGGCCGACTACGCGCAAACCAATTACGAGCGCCAGCAGCATCTTTTTGACACTGGTGCCGCGCCCCGGGCCACGCTCGATGCCGCGATACGCGACCTGCAGACGGCGAAGGCCAATCTGGCCAGCCTGCAACGGGAGGCCGCGGCGGCACTCGCCCAACTCGGCGGCAATCCGGACATGCCGGTCGACCAGCAGGCCTCCGTGAAACAGGCGCAGGCGGCTGTTGATACAGCTGCGCGCAATCAGCGGCTCACCTCAATCGTCGCGCCTTTCGACGGCATTCCCAACAATGTCGAGAGCATCGCGGTTGGAGCCTTTCTCAATGCCGGGCAATCCGCCTTTCCGCTGGTATCGACGCACGATCTCTACATCGAAGCCAACATCAGGGAGACTGACCTCACCTATGTGAGAGAGGGCAATCCGGCGCGCGTCACCATCGACGCCTATCCGGACACTTCCGTCGCCGCCAGGGTGACGACACTGGCCCCGGCGAGCGGTTCGGTCTTCGCGCTGTTGCCGCCGCAAAACGCCACCGGCAATTGGGTCAAGGTGGTGCAGCGCATACCGGTTCGCCTTTCCTTTGATCAGGCACTGGACCATCTCGCGCTGCGCGCCGGCATGAGCGTCAAGATCTCGATCGATACCGGCCACCAACGCTCGCTGCGCGAACTGTGGCGCGATATCACCTCGATCTTCGGGGCCTGACATGGCGGGGACGGCAGCCGCGAGCGGGATCATCAACCGCGGAATGATTACCGCGACCGTAATGCTTGCGACGTTGATGCAGGCGCTCGACACCACGATCGCCAATGTCGCGCTGCCTTATATGCAGGGAAGCCTGTCGGCGACGAGCGACCAGATCAACTGGGTGCTCACTTCCTATATCGTGGCGGCCGCAATCATCACGCCGGCAACCGGCTGGCTCGAAGCGAGGTTCGGCCGCAAGCCGCTGTTCCTGACGGCCGTGATCGGCTTTGTCGTGACTTCGATGCTGTGTGGCGCCGCTGTCTCGCTCGGGCAGATCGTGGTCTTCCGCCTGCTGCAGGGCATCTTCGGCGCGCCGCTCGTACCGCTGTCGCAAGCCGTGCTGCTCGACGCCTATCCTCCCGAGCAGCAGGGTCAGGCGATGGCGGTGTTCGGGCTCGGAGTGATGCTTGGGCCGATCCTCGGCCCGACACTCGGCGGCTGGCTCACGGATTCCTACAGCTGGCGCTGGGTGTTCTACGTCAATGTGCCTTTCGGCGTACTTTGTGCGCTCGGCATCTTATTGTTCCTCGGACGGCGCGCCGATCGCCCGCTGGCTGGACGGCTCGATTGGCTGGGGTTCGCAACTCTCGGACTCGGCATTGGGGCACTGCAGCTCTTCCTCGACCGCGGCGAGCGGCTCGACTGGTTCGCCTCGCGCGAGATCCAGCTCGAAGCCGCACTCTGCGTGCTCGGCTTCTATCTCTTCACGGTCCACACCTTGTCGGCGCGCGACCCGTTCATCGACCCCGCGCTATTCCGCGACCGGAATTTCGTGATCGGCATCATCCTGATCTTCATCGTCGGCGTCGTGCTGCTGGCCACATTGGCGTTGCTGACGCCCTATCTCGAGACGCTGATGAACTATCCAGTGCTGACGGCGGGCCTTGTACTTGCGCCGCGCGGTTTCGGGACCATGCTGGCGATGGTGATCGCCGGCCAGCTCTTGCGCTACACCGATCCGCGGCTCCTGATCGCCGTCGGTCTTGGCATTACGGGGCTGGCGCTCTATCTGATGACGGGTTTCACACCCGATGTATCGCAGGGCACCCTGATCCGCACCGGCCTGATCCAGGGTTTCGGCATC
>Ga0209011_1000455_pt1 | contig 15758 bp, 12 predicted proteins | sample BlaSpr_A8_OM1_M3_FD_187986 | JGI IMG/M metagenome (GOLD analysis project Ga0209011, IMG submission 187986) | Forest soil microbial communities from Thunder Bay, Ontario, Canada - Black Spruce, Ontario site 2_A8_OM1_M3 (SPAdes) (version 2) | ecosystem: Environmental > Terrestrial > Soil > Boreal... | reverse complement strand
AGGTTGTCATGCGCTACGGCTCACCGGGGCGCCCGGAGCATCTCTACCACATGGTGGCGGGAGCCGCTAGCGTCCGGTAGACGCCAGTTTCACTGCGGCGGCCGTGCGGCTCCGGACGCCAAGCTTGTCGTAGACGTGCTCGAGATGTTTCTGCACCGTCCGCGGGCTGAGCACCAGCCGATCGGCGATCTGCAGGTTCGTCTTGCCGTCCGCCACCAGGACGAGGACATCGTGCTCTCGCCTCGTCAGCGAGGCGAGACCTGTGGGCGGCGAGGACCAGAGCGCTCGCTCAGCGGCTTCTGCGCGTTCTCGTAGCGCCGTGCGCTCGACCGCATTCCGATAAGCCTGCGCGAGGTGCGGCCGCACCAGGTCGAGCACGGACCGGTCGCGCTCCGAGAAATCCCGCCGGGTCCTGTTCGCGGCGATGCCAATGACCAACGCTTTTGAGGACGGGATCGTCACGGCCATCTGGTAGTTGACGGCGACGTGTCGAAAGAATTCCTGGTACAGGTCGAGCCGCCGGAACTCTGTGAGGCTGAGGAAGTCCGAGATCTTTCGGGGTCGGCTTTCGCGCGTCTTCGCGTAATGGCTGATCAAGGGATGCTGGTAGGCAAGACGCTCGAAGGTGCCGGCCTGCACGCCACTGATGGCGGCAGCGGGCTCCTGGATGAAGTAGGCACGCTGCCGCAGCGTATCGATCTCGTTGTAAGTGAGGATGTCGCTTTCGATGAGCGCCCCTATGAAGTCGATGGCTCGACGCGGAAACTCGTCCATGCGCCCGATCGAATTGAGCTGGCGCACGAAACCCAGCACCGCCTCGTAGTCCGACGGTCCCAGCCGTTCCAAGGGCCCCTCTCCTGGCAGGCAGCATACGCCTTATGGCGTATTGACGCCACGCACCGTCGTGCGTAGATAAAGGGGACGCGACGGTGGGTGGTGCCCAGGGCACCGAGGAGGGAACATGCGTGCACGAGCGCTGGCTATGATCGCCGGCCTGTCAACCGTGATCTGGATGGGGGTGCCTGTCACCGCCTCGGCGGCATCGGCGCAGACTTTCGTCATCGGCGTCGATCACGCAGACCCTGCCAACCAGCAACTGGGTGCGACCGGCGTACCCACGACACCGCCGGGCGTGCAGCCGAGAGTGTTCGAATACACCGACTTCTTCACGAGATCGATCAAGGTTCACCAGGGCGACACCGTCGATTTCCGCTTCGCCATTCCGGACCACATCATCAGCGTGGCATCGAACGAAGCCGCCGCCCGGCAGCAGCTACCGTTGTTCAACCCTGACGAGACGACCGCGACCGAGGGAAACGCGTTGGGTTCCGGTGGACCGAAAATCGTGCTCGGCCCCGCAGTCTTCCTGAACTTTGGCGGCGCTCCTTCCTGTGGCCAAACCGCGGAGGGCCAGTGTGTCTTCAATGGCTCCGCCCCGTCGGATCCCGGCTTTGTATCCGGGTCGCCGGACTGGTTCGTCCAGATCGATGCTGCACCTGGGACATATACCTACTTCTGTCACTTTCATCCGGGGATGCGCGGCACGCTCAACGTCGTCCCGAACCATGTCGCTGTCCAGAGCCAGGGTCAGATTGACCGCCAATCGGCGACGCAGTTCCGTCGCGCACAAAGCCAGGCCGTTGCGCTCTATGACGAGGCAAACCAGGTGGACGCGCAGCAGGCAAACTCCGGGCCAACCGTTTACAACGTCCACGTCGGCGTCACCAGCAGCGATCGCCACATCGCAATCCACGACATGCTGCCTTCGAACCTGCGCGTCAAGCCGGGTGACATCGTCCACTATGACTGGCAGACAAACGTAATCCACACCGTCGAGTTCGCGCCCCTGTCACCGTTCGGGGCCGATTGCGAGATCAGCTACGCGCCGCTGACTTCGTCGAGTGGGCTCCCGCCGTGTCCGTCCGGTGCGCTCGAGTTCAATGAGCCGAGTGCGATAGCCCCGTTCGAGGTCATCGCCGATCCGGGAAACCAGGTCTCGGGCTCGCTCCTGACGGATAGCACGGACTCCGGCCTACTGGTCGGTGCCAGCTACGCCCCGTACTACGGCGGGCTGGGCCACGACAACTGGTCAGTCAAAGCCGGCGCGATCGGCGCGCACCCCTACTTCTGCGCGATCCACGATTTCATGACTGGCACGATCACGGTCGGTAACTAAGGCGTTGCGGCCCCGGGCCTGGCGCGCTCGTCAGGTCCGGGCCAACAAGCTCAGCATTAGGCGACCAACGAACTCGGCGGATTGACAGCACCGACGGTTTAGTGCTCGCATGAAGTCATCGGTAAACTGCCGCTCGACGCCTGTCCGTATTCGCGTCCTTTCCCCAAGGACTTTGCCGACTGCAGCGCGTTCCAGCCGGTCGAGTTCAACGCCGCGTCGGGTGGCGTCCCACCGCAGATGCTGACAACCTGCGCGAATCTCGGGATCGGCACTTTCTGGAATGACGCCAAGCACCACTACGGCCGGTGCGGCCTCGGCGACAGCGTAGCCCGGTTGGCTCGGCTCAAGACCCAGGTCGAGGTCAGCGAGTCGTATGTTCTCCAGCATGCCGATCCCGATGATGAGGCTGGCGCTCCGCCGCCGATCATGCCGCCTCGCTAACGCATTCCCCGGGCGCTCGTCCAGCAACCCTAAGATTGCCCTGAGCCCAGATGCCGGTCACTCATGGCGCGCCGACCATCACCATCAACCACGATCACCAGTTCCTGGTCAGCGAGCCGAACGCCACCATGGTGGCAACCGCCGGCGTCGGGTTCTTCGCCCGGGACACGCGCTTCGTCTCGGGCTACGCGGTGACCATCAACGGGCGAGTGCCGTTGCTGCTCGATGCCAGTACCATCGACCACTTCTCGGCGCGCCACGAGTTCACCACCCCTGAGCTCCCGCTGGCGGCGACACGCAACGGCGCCGAGCACGACATCATCCTCGAGGAGCGCGCCATCGGCTTCCGCCTCGACCGCACCATTTACGAAGGGGTTCACGAGGACTATGACCTGGTCAGCTTTGCGCGACACCCGGTCCGCCTGATCCTGGAGGTCGCGATCGAGTCGGACTTCGCCGACATCTTTGACGTGCGCCGCCGGCGGTTGGTGCGCCGCGGCGACCTGCAGAGTTCGTGGCACGAGAAGGCCGGCGAGCTGCGCACGACGTACACCAACGGCTCGTTCAAGCGGGAGCTGCTTGTTTGCGTCGAGCGCGGAGGCTCGCATCCGGAATTCGCCAACGGCCGCATGCAGTTCGTCATCAACCTCGCGCCCAAGCAGACCTGGCACACCTGCGTCGAATGGTTGCCCGTGATCGACGGCAAGCGCGCGCAGGTGCTCCCCTGCTCTGCGATCCAGAATCGCATTCCGGAGATGGCCGATGGGGTGCTGCCATCGGTTGACGTCGCCACCAGCCACTCGACATTGCCGGCCATCTGGCGCCAGGCGGTCGCGGACATGGAGGCGCTGCGGATGTCTGACTTCGCGGTACGTCGCGGCGTCTATGTACCCGCCGCCGGTATCCCCTGGTACGTCACGCTCTTCGGGAGGGATTCGCTGGTCGTCGCGATGGAAAGTATCAGCGGCTTTCCCGAGTTCGCCTTCGGCGCGTTGGATCGGCTGTCGCGCGTGCAAGCGACAGACGACAGCGCCGAGCAAGACAAAGAACCGGGCAAGATCCCGCATGAGCTGCGCTACGGTGAACTCGCCAGCCTCGGACTGCTCCCGTTTACGCCCTACTACGGTACGGCGGATGCCACCTTGCTCTTCTTGATCGTGTTTTCCTATGCGTACCAATGGTCGGGCGACAAGCAGATGCTCGACCGCTACCGCCCAAACGCGGAGGCCGCGCTGAAATGGATGCTCGAGTATGGGGACCGGGATCAAGACGGCTTCCAGGAATACAAGACGCGGTCGCCGGTCGGCTACTACAACCAGGGCTGGAAGGATTCTCACGACGGCATCCAGCACGAGGACGGAACCATCCCGCCGCTACCGATTGCGCTCTGCGAGCTCCAGGGCTATCAGTTTGACGCCCTGCTCCGGATGTCCGAGGCCTATGCCATCTGGGGCGACGCGGAGCGGTCGGCGGAGTTGCGACAGCGAGCTATCCGCCTGTACGACGCGTTCAACGACCGGTTCTGGTGGGAGGAAGAGGGCACCTACTATCTGGGCCTTGACGGGGACAAGCGGCCGATCCGGTCAGTCGCGTCGAATGCTGGGCACTGCCTGGCCAGCGGCATCGTCCCGCCGGATCGGGCAAGCCGCGTCGTCGACCGGCTGATGCAGCCTGACATGTGGAGCGGCTGGGGCATTCGCACCCTCTCGAGCAAACATCCTTCTTACAATCCCCACTCCTATCACCTGGGATCGGTCTGGCCGCACGACAACGCCACCATCGCCGGGGGGTTTCGGCGGGCCGGCCGCCACACCGAGGCCCAGCAGATCGCCGAGGGCATCTTTGCGGCCGCCGAGCGGTTCGACCGCTACAGCCTGCCGGAGTTGTGGGCGGGGGTGGCGCGCGAGCCCGGCGCCTACCCGGTCCCCTACCTCGGGACCAACGTCCCCCAGGCCTGGGCCGCCGCCTCCGTCTTTCGCCTGATCGCGATCCTCTGTGGGATCCACACCGCCGGTCACGCGAAGGTCATCTATATCAATCCCGATCTGCCCGACTGGCTGCCCGACCTGACGCTGAAAAACCTCCGCGCCGGCAAAGGCGCCGCCGAGCTGCGCTTGCGGCGCGACGAGGTCGAAATCATCAGCAATACGACCGGGTTCGAAATCATTCACGGCCGCGTTCCGCGACCTCCGCTAACGAACCGCCGCTGACTCGCGCCTAGGGATTTCCGAGCGAGCCCGTGACGTTGCAAAACATGTTCTTCACGGTGTTGCCCATGATGATGAGGATGACGAGCACCACCATGACCACCAGCACCATAATCAGGGCGTACTCCACCATCGCTTGACCCCGTTGGTCGTCGCGACTGAACCACCTGACGAGCCAGTCGGCGATTGTAGTGACCACCCGTGCTCCTGCGACCAACAGTGCGCCCGATACGTTGCGAAATGCCTTCTCCGTACGGGCGCCGTTGCTTCGTTGCGGCGGCGTCACTCGGAGTCAGGGCGGCTTGACCATCCCGTGACGGCGCCACGGCCTTATCGCTGTGCTAGGTTGGCGCCATACAACCAAGCCCGCCGTGGATGGCCCTGCTTCTGCTCGTCGCCGCCAAGGTGGGCGTAACGATGGCGGTCGCCGACCGCTATGGTTGGCACCGCGACGAGCTCTACTACCTGGCCTCGAGCCGGCATCCCGCCCTCGGCTACGTCGACTACCCGCCGATCACGCCGATGCTCGCCAGGATCGACCAGGTGGTCTTCCCAGGCTCGCTGCCCGCATTGCGGTTGCTCACCGTCCTGGCCGGTGCGGCTGTGATCGTCGTGGCTGCCCTCGTTGCCCGCGAGCTCGGAGGTAACCAGGCTGCCCAGGTGCTCGCGGGGCTCGCCGTATTGATCTCGCCCGAGTACGTCGGGACCAATATTCTCTTTCAGACGGTCAGCTTCGACCAGCTCGTTTGGGCTGTCGCCTGCCTGCTGCTGGTTCGGCTGCTGCGCGGGGCCGATCCGCGGGAGTGGTTGATCCTTGGATTGGTGTTCGGCATCGGCCTCGAGACGAAGTACACCGTCATCGGGTTGGCGCTGGCCATCCTTATCGGCTTGCTCGCCACCAAGCAGCGATATCACCTGGCCAGCCGATGGCCATGGCTCGCCTTCGGCCTCGCGATTGTTCTCTTGTTGCCAAACCTCGCCTGGCAAGTGGGGCATCACTGGGACAGCGTCGCCTACACCTTTGGTCACCGAGGCGCCACCGGCGGTCCCATCGCGTACTGGGTGCAGCAATTCCTGCTCATGGGCCCGCAGTTGGTCCCGCTTGTCGTCGCCGGCGTCTGGTGGCTGTGGCGACGCGAGCAATTTCGTACGGCCGCCGTCACGATCGTGGCCGTCGAGCTCTTCTTCTTTCTCGTAGGCGGCAAGGCCTACTACCCAGCGCCGATTTATGCGCTCGCCTACGCCGCCGGGTGCGTCTGGTTCGTCGAAGCCGTACGCCAGCCGTGGATTCGCCGGGTCGCCGTGGCCGTGGCGGTCGCGATCACCCTCGTGCTGCTCCCGCTTGGGCTGCCGATCCTACCGACAAAGGCGATGGCCGACTCCGGGCTCTGGAAAGCGCGGACGGATTTCGCCGACATGTTCGGCTGGCCCGACCTGGTCCAGCAGGTCACCAGGGTGTACCAGCAGCTGCCCTTGTCGAGCCGGAACTCCGTCATGATCCTGGCGAGCAACTACGGCGAGGCCGGCGCGCTTGATTATTACGGGCACGGCCTACCGCCCGTGGTGTCGGCACACCTTACTTACTATTACTGGGCGCCGGCGCACATGACGCCCGCAACGGTCATCGTGGTCGGTTACTCGAGGCAAGACCTGAGCGCGTTCTTCGGCGACATCCAGCAGGCCGCCACCATCACGAACTCCTACGGGCTGCGCAACTATGAGTACGGACAGGCGATCTGGATCTGCCGCAGCCCTCTACTCCCGCTCGATAAGGCCTGGCCGCGACTCAAGACCCTCGACTAACAATTTCCCCTCCGTTCGATAGAGTTCGAGGATCGCACGCGAGCTCACGATCGGCTACCAGGGGGAACCGGGCGCCTACTCCGAAGAGGCGCTCCACGCCACCTTCCCCACCGCCACGCCGCAGGCCTTCCGCACGCTGCGGCATGCCTTTCACCGGGTGGCCGACCAGTCGGTGGACTTCGCGCTCGTCCCGGTCGAGAACTCGCAGGGCGGCAGCGTGCTCGACACCTACGATCTTCTGCTCGAGTATCGAGCGCTGGTGGTTGCGGAGGTCGCGCTGCAGGTCGACCACTGCTTGCTGGCGGTACCCGGTACCCATCGCGACCAGCTGAAGCGGGTACTCTCGCACCCCCAGGCATTGGCGCAATGCGAGGCCTTCATCGTCCGGGAACATCTGGAGCCGATCCCCGCGTACGACACGGCAGGCGCGGCGAAGCTGATCCAGCAAGAGGGTCGCCACGACCAGGCTGCCATCGCCGGGCGGCGAGCGGCCGAGCTCTACAGCCTGGAAATCCTGGCCGAGCGCATCCAGACCGTGCAGGAGAACATCACCCGCTTCTTCCTGATCACGCGGCGGGGACCGCGCCGGCCCAAGCCGCCATCGATCAAGCGGCCGCGCTACGGAAAGAAGACCTCGCTCGTCTGCGCCGTCGACAACGAGCCCGGGGCGCTCTTTCGTCTGCTCAAGTGCTTCGAGGAGTTCGGCGTCAACCTCACCAAGCTGGAGTCGCGGCCCCGTCGCGACCCACCATGGGAATACCTCTTCTATCTGGACCTCGACGGCGGCCGATCCGAAAAGCCGGTCGCAGCCTCATTGCGTGCGGCGCGGCGCGCGACCACCTTCCTGCAGGTGCTGGGCACGTACACCCGCGCGCTTCCGCCGTCCGCTCCGCCGAAACGCCGCAGCCGCAAGAGGCGCTCGCCGGCCGAACCGTAGGCAGCGAGCGCCGCTGGCTGCGGGGAGGGGCGCCCTCGGGTGCGCCGCAGACGGGCCGGGCGCCAGGTTGACGTCGAGACTGTGCGTGACGGACCTGGACAGAAACCGGAGAGGCGTTCACGCCGGCTGAGCATGTACCGATTCGAATTTAGCTGACCGGCCCGTCGAGCGCGCTCCGAGGCTGTGCCGACCTCAGCTGACAGCGGTGACCGTTGCCCTGTGGATGATGTCGGAACGACATTTAACCGGTGTTCTGGAGCCCGGCCGCGATGCCGTTGATGGTTCGCAGCACCGCCTGAAGGTGCGCGGCGCGCCGGGGATCGCCGGCCGGAAGACGACGGAGCTCGCGCAGGAGACGGACCTGGAAGTAGCTCATCGGGTCGATGTAGGGATCCCTGAGCCGTAGGCTCGCCAGGAGTTGGGGCTGCCGCTCGAGCACGGACGCCTGCCCGGTGATTTGGAGCACGGCGTCGTAGGCGCGCTGGAACTCCGCCTCGATGATCCTAAAGAGCCGATCGCGTTCGCGCGCATCGCTGACGAGCGTCGCGTACTGCCGGGCGATTCGCATGTCCGCCTTGGCCAGCACCATCTGGAGGTTGTCCACCAGGGAGCGGAAGAAGAGCCAGTGCTGGTACATGTCGCGCAGGCACTCGAGACCACCGGCTCGCTTCGCGAAGTCCGCAAAGGCCGAGCCCGCGCCGTACCAGGCGGGCAGCAGGTGCCGGTTCTGCATCCAGGCGAAGACCCAGGGAATGGCCCGAAGGTCTTCGACCGCGAGCGTGCCGCCGCGACTTACCGGTCGTGAGCCCGTATTGAGCTGGGCGATCTCCTCGATCGGCGTCGCCTGCTGGAAATAAGCCTGGAAGCCGGGGTCTTCGTAAACCAGCGCGCGATACCGCGTGCGACTCTCTTCGGACATCGCGTCCATCGCCGCGCGCCAGCTCGGATGGGGTTCGCGAACCTCCGCCGGCAGCAGGACGTGCTCCAGCATCGCGCCCAGCACCAGCTCGAGGTTGTGCCGTGCCGTCTCGGGGCGCGCGTACTTTCGATGGATGACCTCGCCCTGCTCGGTGATCTTGATCATGGGCTCGGGCGCACCCGCGGGCTGGGCGAGAATCGCCTCGTGCGTGGGTCCGCCGCCGCGGCCGACCGTCCCGCCGCGCCCATGGAAGATCCGTAGCCGGCGGCCATGACGGGCGACAACCGAAGCGATAGCTTCGTGCGCCCGGTCGAGCGCCCACGCGGCGGAAAGGTAGCCGACCTCTTTGTTGCTGTCCGAGTAGCCGAGCATCACCTCCTGGATGCCACCCCGGCCGTCGAGCTGGCGGGCGTAGATCGGGTCACTCAGGAGGGTCTCGATGATCGCGGGGCCGCGCTCGAGTGCCTCGGAGGTCTCGAACAGCGGCACGATGTCGATGTCGCTCCGCGGTGGGTCGGTGGTCAGGTCATGGAGTCCGGCGAGGCCGGCGAGAAAGAGGGTTTGCAGGATGTCATCAGCGCTTTCGGTCATGCTCAGGATGAACGTCTGCGCCGAACCAGGTGCCGCCCGTTGCGCTGCCGCCATCGCTGACAGCGTCGCGAGCAAATTGCCTGTGGCGGACGACCAGCGGCTGGCATCGAGGGAAATCGGCGGTGGACTGAGCGTCGCGGTGTCGCGCTGACCAGGACCTGAGCCGAGGCGGTTGACCACCTCGCGCGCGGCGGCGCGAATGACCGCGCGATGCTGTCGAACATCGAGGCGCGCGCCAATGAATCCGAAGACCCGCACCTGGCGGCGTAACCGCAGGAGATCGGCGTCGGCGACGGCGGCGCCCCCGTTACGGCGAAGGCTGACGTCGAGCAGGTCCAGGTCCGCCGCCAGCTCGTCGACCGAGGCGAACGCCCCGGGGTCCCCCTCGAGCGTCGCTCCCAGGCGGTGCCAGATGAAGGAGAGCTTGCGCCGGTAGGGTTCGTCCTGCGTCCCCGGCGACAGCGTGTCGGCGTACGCCTCCAGCTCGGCCTCATCGCGCGTGATGGAGGCGGTCAGCTCCTCGCTGACCTGCGTCAGGCGGGTCGATTGACTCAGGTCCCGCGCCAGCTCGCGAACCCGCTCCCGGTAACGCGTCAGCAGCGTCCGCCGCTGCAGCCGCAGCGTTTCCCTCAACATCGCGGCATTGGCGTTCGGGTTGCCGTCCTGGTCGCTGCCGACCCAGGAGCCGAGGCGAATCGGTGGGTCGAGCGGGACACCAATGCCTGGGTAATACACGGCCAGTGCCTCGGCCAGCTGCTCATGGACATCGGGAATGGCGTCGAAGAAGGTGCGTTCCAGGTAAAAGAGGGCATTGCTGACTTCATCCAGGACCCGCGGCCGGACCGATCGAACCTCGTCCGTGTGCCACAGCACTTCGACCTGGGTTGCGACTCGCTGCCGCACCCGGTTGCGCTCTCGGGTGGAAAGCGGGGCGCGGAGTAGCGCCAGCTCCTGGCCGATGCGGTCCTGGTGGTCGAGGATGCTGCGCCGGACGGCTTCGGTAGGGTGCGCGGTCAGTACCGGGCGGACTTCGAGCTCCTGGAGAACCCGGGCGATCCGCTCGGCCGGCAAGTGCTGCGCGGCGCAGGTGGCCAGCAAGCGCTCGAACTCTCCCCTCTCCCCCCCGCTCTCCTGGACGGATCGCGCCTGGCGCTCCAGCTCAGCCAGGTTGACCAGCTGGAAATAGTTGGCAAATGCTCGGACCAGGCGGGCGGCATCCTCCAGCGGAATCCGGTCGAGCTCAGCCACGAGCTCCGCCTCGTCGGCCGCGTCGTACTGCTGGCGAAGCGCTTTGGTCCGCAGCCGGATCGACTCCTCCAGCTCGTAGAGCGGCAGGCCTTCATGCTCCCGCAGCGTCTCACCCAGGAGCTGCCCGAGCAGTCGGATTTCGGCCCGAAGACCAGCCTCAACCAGGGTGGCTTCGGTCGTGCTGGCGCTCATCTGGGTCCTGTCCTCCCTCCGTGTCGTCGCATCGTACCGGTTCGGCCGGTAGAATCGGGGCTTCGAAGGAGGGTGATATGCCAGATCCCAATGGCGCCTCGCCGCTGAAGCGGCAGAGTGCGCGGCTGACCGAGGGCGACGATCGAGCGCCGGCGCGCTCGATGTTGCACGCGATCGGCTTCAGCCGCGAGGACCTGGCGAAGCCGCTGATCGGGGTCGGGCACAGCTGGATCGAAACCATGCCCTGCAACTTCAACCATCGCCGCCTGGCGGAAAAGGTCAAGGCCGGCATCCGCGCAGCCGGTGGCACGCCGATGGAGTTCAACACCATCGCGGTGTCTGACGGGGTCTCGATGGGCACCGAAGGCATGAAGGCCTCGCTCGTGAGCCGCGAGGTGATCGCCGATTCGATCGAGCTGGTCGCGCGCGGCCATCTCTTCGACGGCCTGGTCTTGATCGTCGGTTGCGACAAGACGATCCCGGCCGCCGTGATGGCCCTGGTGCGGATCAACATCCCGGGGCTCGCTCTCTACAGCGGCACGATCGCGGCCGGCCGCCATCGCGGCCGCGACCTCACGGTGATGGACGTCTTCGAAGCGGTAGGCGCGGTTGCCGCGGGCAAGATGAGCCGGGCCGAGTTGCGCGAGATCGAGGACAGCGCCTGCCCCGGCGCCGGCGCGTGTGGCGGACAGTTCACCGCGAACACCATGTCGATGGCAATCGAATTCCTCGGCATCAGCCCGGCAGGGGCCAACGACGTCCCCGCGATCGACCCACAGAAAGATGAGGTCGCCGAGCGAGCCGGCCGGCTGGTGATGGACCTGGTCGCGAAGGACGTTCGACCGCGTCAGATCGTCACCAAGGCGGCGCTCGAGAACGCGATCGCCTCCGTCGCCGCCAGCGGTGGGTCAACCAACGGGGTGCTCCATTTGCTCGCGATCGCCCGTGAGGCCGGTGTCCCCTTGACCATCGACGACTTCGATCGGGTCGCCGGCCGCACACCTGTTGTCGCCAGCCTCAAGCCCGGCGGCGCGTATGTGGCGAAGGACCTGCACGATGCCGGTGGGATTGCCCTGGTCGCGCAGCGATTGGCCGAAGGCCGGCTGATCCACGGCGACGCTCGCACCGTCGATGGCCGGACGCTGGGGCAGGTTGCCGCGGCCGCGGTCGAAACCCCGGATCAGAAGGTTGTGACCCTGCTCTCGAAGCCGCTGAAGGCGACCGGCGGCCTCGCCATTCTCCGCGGGAATCTCGCGCCCGAGGGTTGCGTCGTGAAGCTCGCCGGTCACGAGCGTCTGCTGCATCGGGGCCCCGCACGCGTCTTCGACAACGAGGAGGCGTCGTTTGCCGCGGTTCGCGCCGGTCAGATCAAGGCCGGCGACGTGGTCGTGATTCGCTACGAGGGTCCGGTCGGCGGCCCGGGGATGCGCGAGATGCTCGGCGTGACCGGCGCGCTCGTCGGTGAAGGCCTCGGCGACGCGGTCGCGCTGATCACCGACGGCCGGTTTTCCGGCGCGACCCACGGACTTATGGTCGGCCACATCGCACCGGAGGCGGCGCGCGGCGGCCCGCTCGCGGCATTGCGCGATGGGGATATCGTCGTCGTCGATGTCACCAAACGCCAGCTCAACGTCGAATTAACCGACGCCGAGATCAGGCAAAGGTTGAAAGACTGGAAGGCACCCGAACCGCGCTACGCGACCGGCGTGTTCGCGAAGTACGCCGCCCTGGTCTCCTCGGCCAGCGAAGGAGCGGTTACCCGGCCACCAGGCTAGCGAGTGGGACTCGGACTTGGGCTTGCGGTCGGGCTAGCGGATGCCGACGGGCTCGGACTGGGCGTCGGCCAGGGAGGGAACGCGACCCGCGGCGCGACAACCAGATCGCCATTCATATGCCGTTGTGTCAGCGGGTAGGCGTTGGTGATGGCCTTACCATCGGCCCCCGTGGGGTAGCTCGTCTGGGCCTCTGACTGCTGGACGGTGATGGGTCGGCCGTCCTGGTCGTAGAGGAGGACATTGGTCAGTGGCTTGCCGTCCTGCGAGTAGGGATAGATATTCGCGATCGGGCCGGCCGCAAATGCGGAGGTAAACGGCGCTTGTTCAGGAGTCGCGGTGCCGATGAGCTCCGAGTAGGTAAAGCTGTGCATGTTTCCAAGCACCGCGATGCTGACGAACGCAATCAGGACGTTCGCCGAGACCGCGAGGAACCGACCCACCTGGGGAAGCGTGCTACTACGGCGCCCGATACGAACCGAGAGCCATATCGCCACTCCCATCGCCAGGATTTCCGCGAGCCCGCGTTTGGTTGTGGGATTTGGAATCGGCCCCAGACCGTATCCCCGGCTGAAAGCCGCTGCCAGAATGAGGGCCGCCAGGTAGCCACGTAGGACCCACCATGCCGGTCGCAACTCCGGGAGGAACGCCCGCACCTGCCGATACCATTCCGAGCCCGTTACCCAGGCCCTCGCTAGCTGCAAATCTCGCAGGACAGGGTCCTGCCGCCGGGTATTGACCTGGCCCGCACCGTAGGCCGCACGCAACTCCTTTGCGTATTGTTCCGGCGGCCCGAGGCGCTCGGCTAAGGGACCTTCGGCCTCGGCCGCGATTTCCCTCAGGTGATCTTCGAGATCTTCCAACAGAATATTCGCCTGGTCGGAGGGGAGGTCGGAAAGCGCAGCCCGCACCGCTGCCGCATAGGTCGCGACACCGCTCGCCTGGTCGTTACTTGTCATGACCGTTGCTCCTCCCGTTCAGGAGATGGTTGAGCGCTTTGCTCAGAGAGGCCCATGTTTGGGCGGATTGGTCGAGGGCCTCACGGCCCCGGGTGTTGAGACCGTAGTACTTGCGATGCGGCCCCTCATCCGAGGGCACGACATAGGAGTTCAGTGCACCGGCCTGGTAGAGGCGCCGCAGGGTTCCGTAGACGGATGCGTCGCCAACGTGCTCGAGGCCGTTTTCCCGCAACCGCCGAACGACGTCGTAGCCATAGCTATCCGCGTCCGCCAGCACGGCCAGCACCGCCAGGTCGAGCACGCCTTTCAGCAGTTGCGTGGTGTCGACTTCAGCCTGGTTCATAGGACGGGATAGAGAGTACTACGGATTGCGCAGTAGTGCAAGCGGCGCGCTTACAACCAGGGCTCAGCCGCGCCGAAACCCCCGGGTCAGCGCATCGGTCTCGCGCGTCTACGCAGCGTTCGAGCAGCCGTCGAGGAAGCCCCAGAGCGCATTACTGGCGCGCCCGGCCGCGGCGACAACCGGTTCGGGGTCCTGGATCAGTCGCTCCAGCAGCTCGCGCTCCCAGGCGCTGTGCAGCTCGTCGGCCTGCGCGTGCACCGACCAGAAATCGGTGCCGTCGCCCGGCTTCAACCCATAGCGACTCATCAGCGACTCGGTCTTGCTGGCGGCGACCTCGGCGGCTTGCGACTCGTACGCATAGAGCGTCACGAGGCCTTCGGCCGGCGACGCATCCGCGGTCGCGATCGCAAAGGTGTCGAGCAGCACCCGGGTCGAGTCCTTCACCGGCGCGCTCTCGAGTTGGTCGCGGCTGAGCCCGAGGGCTTTGCCGAAGCGCGCGAACATCTCCAGGTGGGATTCGGTCCCGCCCTCTTCGTCGACCAGGTTCTGCAGCAGCACCTTGCGGTCCGCCGCGGTGTCGAGCTTCGCCAGCACTTTCGTCAGGTATCCGGGAAAGGCCGCCTCGAATTTGTAGTACTGACCCGCATACGAACGAAGATCGTCGAGGGTGAGGTCGCCGGCGAGCCAGCGCTGATAGAACGGATGCGCGAGCATGCGCCGGCCTGAGATCACCGCGTCGATCTGGGGAATTACGTCCTGACCTACCACACCCTGCTCCTTGCTGAACGCGCCGACCCGATGCAGACGGACGGAGCGTAACAGACCCGAACATCAGCCCCCTACGCAGAATCTCCCTCCCCCGCGTGCGAGGGGAGGGTCGGGGTGGGGGCCCGTACTCTAGTCGCGTGGGTTTTATCGAGCTGGTCGAGGTCGGCTACGCGTTTCCCGGTGGCCGGACTCTCTTCGACAAGGTTTCCTTCAAAGTCCCGGATGGTGAGCGGGTAGCCCTCGTCGGCGCCAACGGCGTCGGCAAGACCACGCTGCTGCGGCTGATCGCCGACCCCGACGAAGGGCATAAAGGCATGATTCGCGCGATCGGACAGCTGGCGCGGATGCCGCAACTTATCCACGATCCAAAATCACCCATTACGCTTCGTGAGCTGCTTATCGCGCAGGCGCCTGTGGGGCTGGCGCGTGTGGGCGCCGCATTGGTGGCGGGCGAGCGCGCGATGCAAACCAGCCCGACCCAGGTAGCCGGCATCGCCTATGCCGATGCCGTTCACCAATGGGGCGAGCTCGGTGGCTACGACCTGGAGGTGGACTGGAATGCCGCCTGCATGGCGGCCACCGGCGAGCCGTTCGATGCAATTGGGGCTCGCGTCGCGAACACCTTCTCCGGCGGCGAGCTGAAGCGCATCCTGCTCGAGGCACTGTTTCGATCCAACGCGGAAGTCGTGCTCCTGGATGAGCCCGACAACTTCCTCGATGTGCTCGGGAAGGAATGGCTCGAGGCAACGATGTCGGCCAGCCGCAAGACCATCCTCTACATCAGTCACGACCGCGAATTCCTTGGCAACACCTCGACGCAGATCGTGACCCTCGAGGCGCACGGCACCTGGACCCACCCCGCATCGTTCGCTAGTTATGAGGAGGCTCGGCGGACACGCATCGCCGGCCTGGAGGAGGATCACCGCCGTTTTCAGGAGCAGCGGTCGGCATTGATCGCCACGCTCAAGGAGTACCGGCGCCGGGCGCAGCAATCCGATGTCTGGGGTCCCAAAGTCCGCGCCGCCCAGAGCCGGCTTCGCCTTTTCGACGAAAAGACCGAGCTGGTCGAGCGGCCGCGCGAACAGAAAGTCACGATTCGGTTAGGCGGTGGTCGAACCGGCACCATCGCGCTGCGCGTCAAACAACTCGCCTTCCCGGGACTTACGAAGCCCTTCAGCACCGAGGTCCTCTTTGGACAACGCGTCGGCGTGATCGGCAAGAACGGCACCGGAAAGAGTCATTTCGTCCGGCTGCTGGCGGGCCACCCGGTCGACCACACCGGTGACTGGATGCTCGGCGCCCGCGTCAACGTCGGCTATTTCTCGCAGCTCCATGACTCGCCCCACCTCGCGCGCGCCGCGCCGCTCGCCGTCCTCACGCGGGAAGGGCTCGACCGCACCGC
>Ga0209011_1000454_pt1 | contig 15779 bp, 15 predicted proteins | sample BlaSpr_A8_OM1_M3_FD_187986 | JGI IMG/M metagenome (GOLD analysis project Ga0209011, IMG submission 187986) | Forest soil microbial communities from Thunder Bay, Ontario, Canada - Black Spruce, Ontario site 2_A8_OM1_M3 (SPAdes) (version 2) | ecosystem: Environmental > Terrestrial > Soil > Boreal... | reverse complement strand
GACGCCGGCGGCCGCTACCAGTGCGATGACTGCGGGCTCAACAGCGTTGGCTGGTACTGGCGCTGCCCGAAATGCCGCTCCTGGGACAGCATGCGGCCGGCGGTGTTCAAGTGGGCCGAGCGCACCGATCGGGCCGCCGTAAGGGCCTCGTGAGGCCGCGGCCCTGATGAAGGAGAGAGAATCCCGATGAGGACGAGCTTCAAGTCGGCCATCCGTACCGCCGTGTTTCCGGTGGCCGGGCGCGGCACGCGCTTTCTGCCCGCGACCAAGGCGAGCCCGAAGGAAATGCTGCCGGTGGTCGACAAGCCGCTGATCCAGTACGCGGTCGAGGAAGCCCTGGCCGCGGGCGCGCAGCGCCTGGTATTCATCACCGGCGCTTCCAAGCGGGCCATCGAGGATCATTTCGACTCCGACCAGGAACTCGAACTGATGCTCCAGCGGCAGGGCAAGAGTGATCTGCTCAACCAGCTGCGCAGCGTGCTGCCTTCCTACGCGTCGTGCATCTACATCCGGCAGCCGGCGCCGTTGGGCCTGGGTCATGCGGTGTTATGCGCGCAGCCCGCCGTGGGCGCCGAGCCATTCTTCGTGCATCTCGCGGACGATCTGATTCGCAGCGACGTCGCCTGCCTGGCGCAGATGGCGAAGGTCTACCAGGCCAAGCGCGCCAGCATCCTCGGGGTGCAGGTGGTGCCGCGCCAGGACACCGAGAAGTACGGCATCGTCGCGGTGGAAGCCGACCGCGCGGTGACCAGCCGCGTGCGCAGCATCGTCGAGAAGCCCAAGCCCGCCGTGGCGCCCTCGAACCTTGCCGTCGTTGGCCGCTATGTGCTCGCTCCGGCAATCTTCGAGCACCTGGAAAAGCTCGGCTCGGGCGCCGGTGGCGAGATTCAGCTCACCGACGGCATCGCCGCGCTGCTGCGCGAGGAAGCGGTGTACGCCTATCGCTTCAGCGGCAAGCGCTATGACTGCGGCAGCAAACTCGGCTACCTGCAGGCGACGGTCGAATACGCGCTCAGCCACCCGGAGCTCGGGCGCAGCTTTCGCAAGTACCTGCAGGGTCTGGATGTGGCGGTCAGCGCGGCCGCGGGCGGGCGCCGCGGCGTCGCGGGCAACGGCGGCGCGCTCGAGGGCGACGATGCGACCCCGCGCCGCAAACGCCCCAACCGCAAAGCTCAGCCGGCGCTGCGCAAGTCCCCGTAACGCCGCGGCGTCTGGAGCCGGACTCGGCGGCGTTCTTCAGCAGATTGATCTTGCGCGCGTGGACCGCAGGCGCGCACAGTGAGCGCCCCTGACAAGGAGGTGCCAATGGCTACTCGTCGTTCGACCGATGTCCCCACCGATCCCCCGGTACTCACCGACGCACCGCGCCCGAGCGCGCGGGCGCGCAGGTCACCCACAGTGCCTGCGCGGGTTGGCCTGACCACCGAAGCGCGGCGCGCGATGATTGCGGAAGGTGCTTACCTGCGCGCCGAGCGGCGTGGCTTTGCGCCCGGTCGCGAGACCGAGGACTGGCTGGCCGCCGAGGCGGAGGTGGACGCTCTGCTCAAGGTGGGACACGGGGGCTCGTCGCAGTAGCTGCGGCCGGCGGCGCGCCCGCCGGTCGCGGCAGCGGCGGCCGCAGCCCGTTCGAGTACAACACGCGCCCGTCGGGGCAGACGAATACTGCGTCGTACTCGGGCATGCGGTTGATGATCTCGAGCGCCTTCTGCGGACCCAGCACAAAGGCGGTCTTCGACATCCCGTCGGTCTGCGTGGCCGTGGGAGCCAGGATCGTGGCGCTGCGCACCTTGCTTGCCGAGTGACCCGTGCGCGGGTCGATGATGTGGTGGTAGCGCACGCCGTTCTCGTCGAAATAGCGTTCGTAGTCTCCCGAGGTCGACATGGCGGCGTCGGACAGCGGGATGCGCATAACCACCTTCTTCGGATTGTCCGGATGACGGATGGCCACCAGCCACGGCCGTCCCATGTGATCACCGATGATGCGACTGTCACCACCCGCGGTCACGACCGCGTGTTGGATTCCGCGCGTCTTCAGGATTTGCACGCCACGATCGACGGCGTAGCCTTTGCCGATGCCACCCAGGTCGATGCGCATGCCGGGATGCTCGAAGCGCACGGTGTGATGCTCTTCGTCAAGCAACATGTTGCGCCAGTTGACGGCCGGCAGTGCCTTCTTGATCTGCTCTTGCGTCGGATGGATATGGTGGCGGTAGTCGTAGAGGTAGCCGACGCTCGCATAGGTGATGTCGAACGCGCCCTCGGTGATCTGCGAGTAATGCGTCGACAGCTTGATGAGATCGAACAGCTCCTTGTCCACCTGGACCGGCTCGCTGTTGGCGTGCGCGTTGATCTGCGACAACTGGCTTTCGGGCTTGTAGTGGCTCATGAGCCCATCGATGCGGCGCATTTCCGCCATGACCGCTTCGATCGCGGCATTACCCTTGACCGGATCATCTGCCGAGAGCTGCACGTACACGCGCGTGCCCATGATGGCTTCCGTGCGCTCCATCCAGGCAGCCCGAGCAGTGTGCGGCACGGCACTCGCGAGCGCGAGAAGACTCAGCAGCCAGGCGTTGCGCACGGTCATCGGATCCGATCCTACTGCAGGAGCGCTGGCGCCCGATACCGCCGCCACGGGGATTACGGTATTCTTGCCGCCCTCGAAACGGGCGGTTGCCCTGGGGAGAACTGCACATGAATATCGCAAAGCTCAACGCCGTGATGTGCGGCGCGATATGGGTTGCCGCGCTGATGGCCGCGCCGGCGGTTTCCACGGCGCAGGACCGCAGCGCGAAGCCGGTGGCGTGCAAGGACGGGACGACGGCGGCGCACGGCGGTCGTGGCGCATGCAGTGGACACGGCGGCATCGACAAGTCCGCGTCCGCAAGCAGCGCCAGCGCCGGGTCGGCACGCGCTGCGGCGCCCGCGGCGGCGGCGTCTGCGCCGGCAAGCCACGGCGCAGCCGCGTCCGGCAGCGCCGCGGTGACCTGCAAGGACGGGACGACGGCGGCGCACGGTGGTCGTGGTGCATGCAGTGGACATGGCGGAGTCAACAAGTCAGGCTCAGCCGGCGGTGGTGCTGCGGCGGCAGCCCCGGCGGCAGCGGCGTCTCCACCGGCGGCTCCGGCGACACGCGTAGCAGTGGCTCCCGCGGCCGGGGGTGGCCGGGGACAAGTCTGGGTCAACACCAGCAGCAACGTCTACCACTGCTACAACGGCAGGTGGTATGGCAAGACCAAACAGGGGCAGTACATGAGCGAGGCTCAGGCGAAGGCGGCCGGCGCCCGTCCGGATCACGGCAAGCCCTGCTCCTGACGCTGACATGGTGACACGGCGTGAGCTGCTGCTCGGCACAGCGGGCGGCTGGCTGCTCGAGCGGGTGTGGGCAGGCGAGGCGGCAGACACGCTTACGGCTGTGCCGGGCAAGAAGCCGCTCATCCGGCGCGCCTTCCGGCCACCCAACTTCGAGACACCGCTCGCGGATCTGGCGGCGCCTTTCACGCGCAACGACGCGTTTTTCGTGCGCTATCACCTGGCAGTCATTCCGCGGGTGGATCCAGCCACCTGGCGGTTGCAGATCGCCGGCGCGAGCGCCCAGCGCCCGCTCACTGTGTCCCTGAGAGAGCTCAGAGGCGGCTTCGAGCACGTCAGCGTGGCCGCGGTCAATCAATGCGCCGGCAACCGGCGCGGACTCTTCACGCCGCGAGTGCCCGGGGTACAGTGGGGCAATGGTGCGATGGGCAACGCGCTGTGGCGAGGCGTGCGGCTGCGCGATGTATTGCACCGGGCCGGCGTGGCACCCGACGCGCTGGAAGTCGTGTTCGACGGTGCGGATTCCCCGCTACTGCCGGCGACGCCGGATTTCCTGAAGAGCCTGCCCGTCGAGCGCGCGCTCGATGAGAACACGCTCATCGCACTCGAGATGAATGGCCAGCCATTGCCGCACTGGAACGGCGCTCCCGCGCGGCTGATCGTGCCGGGGTGGGTCGGAACCTACTGGGTGAAGCATCTCACCGAGATTCGAATCGAGCCGAAGGCGTTCGACGGGTTCTGGATGAAGGCCGCCTACCGGGTGCCGACGGGAGCGTTTCCCGGCAGCCGCTTCACCAGTCAGGAAAACGCGGAAACGACGCCGGTGACCGAGCTGATGGTGAACTCACTCATCACCAGCCATGTCTCGGGCGCGCACCTGCGGCGCGGCGAGCGGGTGGAGCTCGCCGGCAAGGCGTGGGACAGCGGCGCCGGCATCGAGGGTGTGGAGGTTTCCGCTGACCGCGGACAGAGCTGGCGCGACGCCACGCTGCAGCGTGATCTGGGACGCTTTGCGTGGCGCGAGTTCCGCTTTGCCCTCGACACCTCAAAGGCCGGTCCTCTGGAAATGGCGGTACGCGCGCGCAGCCGCAGCGGCGCGAAGCAACCCGACAAACTGACCCCCAATCCTTCCGGTTACCACGACAACATCGTGCAGACCGTGAGCCTGGAGGTCGTATGAAAGGTCCTCGCAGGCGGGCACCCCTGGTGCTGGCATCGCTGGCGCTGGCCGGCGCCTGTGGGCTGCTGTGGGCGGCGGCCGGCGAGGAGTCGATTCAGCTCAAAGACGCTCCCGGGCGCGACCTGACCACGGGCCGCTGCATCATCTGCCACAGCCTCGAGTACATACCGAGTAACGCGCCGGCCATGAATCGTGCGGCGTGGCAAAAGACCATTCAGAAGATGAAGGACCGCTTCGGCGCGCCGATCACGGACGAGGAGGCGAAGCAGATTCTCGACTACCTGGACGGCAGCTACTCCGGCAAGTCGTAGCCTGAGACTGAAGCTCCTCAGCTGCGGGCCGAAAACGTGTCGCAGCCGGCGATCGAGCCGCCGTCGAGCCCGCGCCTGAACCAGCTCACGCGCTGCGCCGCAGTGCCGTGCGTGAACGATTCGGGCACCACGTAGCCCCGAGCGCGCTTCTGCTGCGTGTCGTCACCCACCGCGGCGGCGGCGCGCAGCGCCGCGGCCACATCGCCCTGCTCGAGAATGTGCTTGGTTTCGTCGGCGTGCTTCGCCCAAACGCCGGCATAGCAGTCGGCCTGCAGCTCCAGTTTCACCGACAGTTGGTTTACCTGCGCCTGCGATCCCTGCTCCTGCGCAGCGTGCACCCGGGCGGCGATGCCGAGCAGGTTCTGCACGTGATGGCCCACTTCGTGCGCGAGCACATACGCCTGGGCGAACAGACCGGGCGCCTGGAACTCGTCCGCGAGTTGCTGATAGAAATCCAGATCGAGATACACCTTGCGGTCGACCGGACAATAGAACGGGCCGACGGCCGAGTTCGCCGAGCCGCAGGCCGAGGGCATCTGACCGCGGTACAAGACCAGGGTCGGCGGGACGTATCTCAGGCCCTGGGCCTGGAAGATCGCTCCCCACGCGTCCTCGGTCTCGCCGAGCACGGCCGCGATGAACCGGCCCTGTTCGTCCCGCGGAGTTCCGCTGTGCGCTCCAGCCACCGACGACTGCGTCGGAAGCGCGCTGAACAGGCCCATGATGAGCCGCGGATCGATCCCAAAGAAATACGCGGCCGCGAGTGCCAGCAGCGTACCACCCACGCCGAGCCTCAGCCCCGCACCGCCGCCGGTGCTGTCGCGGACGTCCTCGATGTTGGTGCTTTCGCGAAGATCGTCCCAGCGCACGGCGTTCTCCCAATGCCACTCTCGGCCCCATATAGCGCAGCGTTACGGGGGAAAGCAAGGCGGCAACCGGCAGCGCAGACACAGCGGCTGTGGCGAGTAAGATGCTGAGGAAGACTGCAGGAGTTGCCGAATGTCTGATCCTCCGTTTGCTGTCAAAGGCATCGATCACATCGTGCTGCGGGTGCGCGCCCTGCCGAGCGCCTTAGGTTTCTACCGCGACGTCCTCGGGTGCAGTGTGGAACGCCAGCAGCCTGAGCTGGGCCTTACGCAGCTGCGGGCGGGGCGCAGTCTCATCGACCTGGTGACGCTCGACGGACCGCTGGGTCGGGCGCCGGAGCCGGCGACGCCCGGTCCCGGCGGACCCAACGTCGATCATTTCTGCCTGGCGCTCGCGCCGTTCCGCGAAGCGGACTTGTCCGCGTGGCTGGCAGCGTACGGCGTTCAAGTCATCGCACCGGCGTCGCGCTACGGCGCCGAGGGCGAGGGGCGCTCGTTCTACGTCGAAGACCCCGACGGCAACCGGATCGAGCTGAAGGGTGCGCGCCAGGACACCTGACCGAGGGGGAGGGAGCTGTGAGTCTTTCAGGCAAGACACTCTTTATTACCGGTGCCAGCCGCGGAATCGGGCTGGCTATCGCGCTGCGGGCCGCGCGTGACGGAGCGAATATCGCGATCGCCGCCAAGACCACCGCGCCGCATCCGAAGCTGGCGGGGACCATCTACAGCGCCGCCGAGGACATCGGGCGTGCCGGCGGCAAGGCATTGCCGCTGACGGTGGACGTGCGTGACGAAGCGAGCGTCGCTGCGGCGGTGCGCGAGTGCGCGCAGAAGTTCGGCGGCATCGACATCTGCGTCAACAACGCCTCGGCGATCAATCTCGCGACGACCGAGCAGATCGACATGCGCCGCTACGATCTCATTCAGCAGATCAACACCCGCGGCACCTTCGTCACCTCGCGTGCCTGCATACCGTATCTCAAGCAGGCGTCGAATCCGCATGTGCTGACCCTCTCGCCGCCGCTCGACCTGCAGCCGAAATGGTTTGCCGGGCACCTGGCGTACTCGCTGTCGAAGTACGGCATGTCGCTGTGCATGCTGGGACTGGCGCACGAGTACCGCACCGCCGGCATCGCCTGCAACGCGCTGTGGCCGCGCACCACGATCGCGACCGCCGCGGTGGAGTTCGCTCTGGGCGGTGCCGCCATGATGCGCCGCTCACGTAAGCCCGAGATCGTGGCGGATGCCGCCTACCTGATCCTCAACAAACCCTCGCGCGAATGCACCGGACAGTTCTTCATCGACGACAGCGTCCTGTACGAGGCCGGGGTGCGGGACTTCGAGGCCTACAGTGTTGAGCCGGGCGGCACGCTGCTGGCAGACCTGTTCATCGACCGCACCGCGAGTGCGCCGCCCGGAGTGAAGCTCGAGTTTCTGCGCTGAATGAAGGCTGTCCCCATGAGTGCCCAGCCTTCCGTGAATCGCCGCATCGTGCTCGCGCGCCGCCCCAAGGGCGCTCCAGGGGCGGAGGACTTCCGCCTCGAGAGACAGCCAGTGCCGGCGGCAGGTCCCAGCCAGGTTCTGCTGCGCACCCGCTACCTGTCCCTCGATCCCTACATGCGGGGCCGCATGAACGAGGGACGCTCCTACGTGGAGCCCGTGGCGCTCGGCGCGCCCATGACCGGGCAGACCGTGAGCGTGGTGGAGCACTCCAACATTTCCGCTTTCAAGGTGGGTGATCTGGTGCTCGCCAAAGTTGGCTGGCAGGACTATGGCCTGTCGGACGGGAGCGATCTGGTCAGGATCGATGCCGCGATGCCGCGGCCCTCGTACGCCCTCGGGGTGCTCGGCATGCCGGGGCTTACGGCCTACGTAGGATTGCTCGATATCGGACAGCCCAAGGCCGGCGAGACGGTCGTCGTGGCTGCCGCCACCGGCGCGGTCGGATCGGTTGTGGGGCAGATCGCCAGGATCAAGGGGTGCCGCGCAATCGGTGTCGCCGGCGGCCGCGAGAAGTGCGAGTACGCGCTTAAAACACTGGGGCTCGATGAGTGCCTCGATCATCATGAGGCCGAGCTGCCACGGCGACTCGCGGCTGCCTGCCCAAACGGCATCGATGTGTACTTCGAGAGCGTCGGGGGCGCGGTTCTCGGCGCCGTCCTGCCGTTGCTCAATATCGGGGCGCGGGTGCCGCTGTGCGGCCTCATCGCCTGGTACAACCTCGAAAGGCTTCCTGAAGGGGGCGACCGCACGCCGCTGCTGCTGACGACGGTGCTGCGCCAGCGGGTGAAGGTGCAGGGATTCATCATTTTCGATCATTACAAGCGCGCCCCGGCCTTCCAACAGGACATGAGCGGATGGCTGCGGGAGGGCCGGGTGCACTACCGCGAAGAAATCATCGACGGACTGGAGAACGCTCCGCAGGGACTCATGCGGCTGCTGCGCGGCGAGAATTTCGGCAAGCTTATCGTGCGTGTGTCAGGCAGCTGACGCTCATGAAGGACGTGGTAAAGGTCTCGTGGGTATTCGACGTCATCTCACCGTTCGCCTATCTGGCGTTCCCGCAGCTGTCGCGCTTGCCGGCTCACGTGAGCGTCGAGTTCGTTCCGGTGCTGTTCGCGGGATTGCTGCAACACTTCGGGCAGCTGGGACCGGCGGAAATTCCCTCCAAGCGACGTTTCACCTACCGCTTTGCCCTGTGGCGGGCGCGCCAGTTGGGACTGCCGATGCGCATGCCTCCGGCGCATCCTTTCAACCCGCTGGCCGCCCTGCGCCTGATCATCGCCGCGGGCAGCGATCAACGTGCGGCAGGGACCGTGCTTGACGCCGTGTATCGCGAGGGGCGCGACGTGGCCGATGCTGCAGTGATCACCGCGCTCGCTCGTCAGTTGGGCGTTGCGGACCCGCAGGCGGTTCTGGGCGATGCGACGGTCAAACAACGCCTGCGTGACAATACCAACTGGGCAAGCTCGCGCGGCATATTCGGTGTGCCGACTCTCGTGATCGGCGACGAGCTCTTCTGGGGGCACGACGCGTTCGACATGGCGCTCGAGTATCTGCGGCATCCGGATGCCTTTCGGGATCCGGACATGCAGGCCGCGGACACTCTGCCGGTCGGGGTGACGCGCACCCGGTGAGCGCCTGGGAAATAAACCCCGCGCTTGTCCCAGCCCGCACCGCAGCGGTGAAGCGCTTCGCGTGGCTACCCGTCGTCTTTCTGCCTCTGCTGATGCAGAACGCACCTGCTGCGGCGCCTGCCAAGATCGATCTGAACGCGTTCGACGCCCTGAAGAAGAGCGTCTCGCTGCCTAACGGGGAGAGCCTCGCCTACGTGTCCATGGGCGCTCCGACTGGTCCTGCGGTGGTGCTGATTCATGGCTACACGGACAGCGCGCGCGACTGGGTGCCGCTGGTACCTTACCTCTCGCCGCGCTTGCGCCTGATCCTGGTCGACATCCGCGGCCACGGGCGCTCGGGCAAACCCGAGTGCTGCTACACGCGGCTGGATTTCGCCTACGACATCAAGCTGCTGCTCGATGCGCTGGGCGTGCAGCAGGCTGACATCGTCGGGCACTCCCTGGGCAGCATCATTGCGCAGACCTTCGCCGAGTACTGGCCGGAACGCACGCGACGCGTGATCCTGATCTCCTCGAGCGGAGGCGCGAGGGCCGGGGCTGCGCCCCGCAAGCCGGCCTACGACTACGCCGCGCAGATCCGGCAGCTCAAGGAGCCGATCGATCCGGACTCCCCGTTCATGATCGGGTGGTGGTCTTCGCCGACCCCCGTCGACGAGGACTTCATCCGCCGCCAGCGCCAGGACGCGGCGGCGATCCCGCTGCGCGTATGGCTGGCGGTTCTCGATCAGGGAATCGAGGATCTGGATTTGCAGCGCACGCTGCCTAAGCTCAAGGCGCCGACGCTGCTCATCTGGGGCAGCGCCGATCCCATCATGGAGGAGGAGGTGCGCCAGAGCCTGCGCGAGGCGCTGCCGCATGCGCAGGTGAAGGTCTTTCAGGGGTTGGGGCACAACCCGTTCTGGGAAGATCCGCAGCAGTGCGCGGACGTGATCAACGCTTTCCTGAGCGCCGCGCCTTCAGACGCGGCCCGATCCCGGCAGGCCCGCTGAATCGACCAAACCCGCAGGGCCTCTGCGGGCGCTAAGCGCCCGCGGCCTGGCGCGTGAAGCGCGCGCGGGCCGTTCCCATCGCCCAGGCACGCAGCAGTTGCACCTGCAGGCGCAGCTGCTCGATCTGCCGCTCTGCCGGCCAGTCGCTGGCGTTCGCTACCGCGCTCGCGGTGAGTCCGTTGATGAAGGTGACGAGCGAGCGCAGCACCTGTTCACGTTTTGCCGGCGACCACTGCGACCACTCCGACCAGCACTGCGCCAGGCAGCGTTCGAACAGACGCATGTACTCGCGGTGCACCCAGGTGTTGATGCGCTTGAGGCGCTTGTCGGTGCTGACCTGCCCCCAGAAGGTGGTCCAGAAGGCGCACTCGGTGCGTCGATGCTCGTCGACAGGCAGGGCCTCGGTGAGCAGAGCCAGGAGATCCGGCCGGGCCGTCGCTGCCGCGGGCTGTGTCAAGCGCTCGTCGATGCGCCGCAGAATGAGCCGCAAGGCGGCGATGATGATGTCCTGCTTGGTATCGAAGTAGTGTGCCAGCATGCCGGTGGTGTAACCGGCCGCGCGTGCGATTCGCACCATGCTGGCCCGCTCGAAACCATGTTCGGCCACCACCCGACAGGCGACCAGGGCAATCTCGTCCCGGCGCCGCGCATGATCGACGATCTTGGGCATGAGGCGATGGTACTGACAATTACGCGGTCTGTGCAGTTGCCCCGTCGTCCGGGTCGAGGCCCATGTCCGCGGCGGCCGCCCGCTGCCTGTCCCGGTGAAGATCGATCGAGCGGCAGGCGAGCAGGTAGACGCCGGCGGACACCGGCAGGCCCACCAGCATGGCGATATCGGCGCCGCCGAGCGCCCGCGCGATGGGACCGGTGTACATCCCGGAGCTGAAGAACGGGATCATGACGACAAAGCCCACCACGTAGGCGAGCAGGCCACGCCAGTTCCAGCGCCCGTACATGCCGGCGGGATTGAAGATCTCGCGAATCGAGTAGTGGCCCTTGCGCACGACGTAGAAGTCGACGAGGTTGATCGCCGTCCACGGTGTGAACAGGTACAGGAGCAGGGAGAGCAGATCCTCGAAGCGGTTGACGAAGTTGCTGGAGGAACTCAAGGCAATCGCAGTGCTGGCGACATACGCCACCGCGAGACTCGCCAGGCGCTTGGCCACCGTGCAGCGCAACGGCCTCACCGTATCGGCGACGCTCAGCAGCGTCAGCGAAGCGCCGTAGAAGTTCAGTGCCGATATCGTGACCAGGCCGAGGAGGGCGCCGACCAGCAACACCTTGCCCAGGCCGGGAAACACGATATCTGCCGCATGTTGCATGGCGGCGGCCACATCGAGCCTCGGGGCCGCGGCCGCCGCCACCGTGCCCACCAGCATCATCCAGGCGCCACCGACAAAAGCCCCGAGGTAGGTCCACCAGAACGATGCCCGTACCCCGACGTCGCGCGGCAGGTAGCGGGAATAGTCCGACACGTAGATCGACCAGCTCAGCTGGTAGGAGGCCGCGGCGAACAGCTCTGCCAGGAACGGTACGCCGCGAAACCCCGCCGGATCCCACTGCGCCGCGGGGAACTTGAGGAGAAACAGCCCTCCGACCGAAAACACCGTGAGGATCGCGATCATCAGGTACGCGAAGCCGCGCTGCGCGAGATGGATCTTGTCGTAACCGACCGCGGCCAGGGCCAGGGCGATGAGCGCGAACACGATGATGGCGGCAGGCGAGGTGGGTGAGATCGAGGCGCTGAGTTGATGCAGGGCCTGGGCGGCGAGCACCTGGTTGAATGCGTTGTAGCCGATGTAGGCCACCATGGCGACCGCCCACACCAGCAGCGCGCCGCTGTAACCGAACTGCGGCCGCGACTGGATCATCTGCGGCAGGCCCAGCTGCGGCCCCTGCGTGGAGTGGAACGCCATGAAGAACGTGCCCAGCAGGCACCCCGCCACGACCGCAACCGCGGTCCACAGCAGGTTGCCCCCGAGGGTAATGCCGAGCACGCCGACGGCGAGCGTGGCGAGGTGCGCGTCACCGGAGAACCACACCGGCCACAGGTGCCAGACCTTGCCGTGCCGCTCGGCGAGCGGCACGTAGTCGATCGAGCGCGTTTCGATGAGCGTGCCGGTCCCCATGTGGTCCGCCAGTCTCTTGGGTTTCTATAATATTATGACGTCAACATTATAAAAGCGACTGGCGTCGTGGCACGACCTCGTAGCCGGGGATCTTGGGTTCGTCGTCGACCATCTGTGCCGGGAATCCCTCCCCCAGGACACGCACTGCGCAGGCGTCCTCGAGACGCCGGATGATGTTCGGGGAAAACTCGCGCTCGCCGTAGCGACGTGCACCGTCCCTGAATATGCCGAGCACCAGCGGGGAGAGCTCCAGCGGCACCCCGTGATCCCTGGCCAGTGCGTCAAACAGTCCCACGTCCTTGACGACCAGGTCCATGGTGAAGTTGATATCGCGGCTGCCGTTCAGGATGACCTGCGACTCGGTCTCATGCACGAATGAGTTTCCGGAGGAGATGCGGATGCCCTCGTAGGTCGTGTTCATATCGAGGCCCGCCACCTTGGCGACCGTAAGCGCCTCGGCAAGGGCCGCGAGATGCACCGTGCACAGGTAGTTGGTGAGGACTTTGAGCATGGAAGCTGAGCCGACAGGACCGGTGTGCAGGATCCTCTGACCGAGAATCGACAGCACCGGCAGGACACGCTCGAAGGCCGCACGCGTGCCGCCGGCGAATATCGAGATGTTCCCGGTGGCTGCGCGGTGGCAGCCGCCGGACACGGGGCAATCCATCGCCGTGGCGCCTCGTTCCTCGACCCGCGCGGCCAGGCGCCGGGCCTCGGCGTGATCCGTGGTGCTCATTTCGAGCCAGATCTTGCCGGCAGCGAGGCCGGCGAGAACACCGTCGGGCTGTTCCATGACCTGCGCAGAAACGGCCGGCGAGGGCAAGCAGGTGATCACCAGATCGACGCCTGCGGCGAGCTCCCTGGGGGAGTTCGCTGGCTTTGCGCCACGGGCGACAAACGACGCCACGCGCTCCGGATCCAGGTCCCGCACCGTCAGCTCGATCCCGTGGCGCAGCAGGTTGCCGGCGAGTTGGCCGCCGACATTGCCCAGGCCGATGAAGCCGATGCGCAGGTCACTCATGTGAAGGACTCCGGTCAGAAGAACACGGGCGTGCCTGGCGAATGTCGCCGTCAGGCTCGCGCGACGGCCCGGCGTTGATCAGCGGCTCGGATGCCAGGCTGCCGCGGAAGCAGCCTACCACCGCAAGCGCCTGGTTCTTTGGCCGCTATGGGCGTTTCGGCGTCGTATCAGAACTTGATCATCACACCTGCCCCCCAGACCACTTCACGCGTGCGCAGATCCGGAGACCAGATACCGCCTTGGTTTGCGCAACCGTCGGCCGCGATCGGGGTACCGTTATTGCAGACGAGGCTCGCGGGCGCGCCGGTATTGCCCAGCGGAGGCGTCACGCCGCCCGGGCCGCTCCAGTAGGGAACGTCCGAATGCCGGAACGTGGCTTCGGTCCACCAGGTGATCCAGTCCTTCGGCATGTACTGGAAGTTGAGCTGCATGTCCCATTGATAGATCTTTTGCCCGGGGTTTGCGCTGAAGTAGGGCGTACCCGTCTGTGCGGTGGCGCCGTTGATCGGCGGAAGCAGGGCCAGGTAGCGGCCAGGATTATTCATGAAGCCGCCACCGATCGTCACCGCGTACAGGTCGTGATCGAACCAGGTCCGGTCGTAGGCCATGACGCCGAAGAAATTGGCCTTGTTGGGCCCGTGCGAGCAGTGGACGCCGCCGCCGTATTCGCAGCCGATGTCCCAGGTCACGGACGTTGCCATCTTCGATACGCCCGCGCCCCCGCTTCCTCTGGCATCGTAGTATTTCCACTCGACGCTGTCGTCCTCGTGAACGCGTGTGACGTTGGCGTAGTTGATGTAAGGGGCATTCGGGTTGGACGCGCCGATCGCGGCGTTGGGATTTCCTCCATTGTTGGGGATACCACTGCCCGTGGCGAGGTTGTCTTGCCCGATGCTGTAGGTGTTGAGGACCAGCTTGAACGAGTCGTTCGGGATCCACAGGATCTGACCGCCGAAGCCCGGATGGCTGTTGAACTTCGCGTACGACTGCCAGCCGTTGATGAGCCAGGGCTCGATCTTGAGGGTCTGGGTCGGGAACCACTGCACGCGCAGTCCGTTGAAGAACCAGGGCGTGTTCGATGAGACGAAGGACGGCTGATAGGTCCAGTTGTCAAAGTTGTAGTAGCTGAACAGGCCGATGTACGAGACGAAAACGCCTGCGTCGACATTGAGTCCGTGGTTCACGTCCCAGTGATAGCCGGCACTGGCTTCGGAAAAGTATTTGTAGGCGCCTGGCAGGTCCCATTGCCCGACTCCGGAGCTGGCGTCATTGCGCGGTGTGGTTACGGCAAACAATCCGAACATTGACAGGAAGCGGGCGCGCACGTTGTTCCAGTGGAAGTCCCCGCCAAAGCTGACCTGCTCGATCTGGAATTCACCAGAACGGAATTCCTCGGTCGAGCCGACGATGGTGTGGTCCACCGGGTGGTTGAAGTCTTGCAGATAATTCACGTCGAGGCGGATTTCAGGCGTGAAAAACTTGGTGTCGAAGATCGGTGCTTTTTCACGGCTGGTGCCATTCATCCAGCCAATATCCCCGACAGCGAACGGGGTTTCGGTGTCGACTGCAGGGCCGGGGTTAGGCGCCTGGAGCGCCTCAGGTACCGAGGCTGTCTGCGCGACGGCCGCGGCAGCGGCTGCCGGAGCCGCCACAGGGGCGGGCGCGCCGGCCGCAACATTCATCACCACGTCATGCCGGGTGGCCTTGCTCGCGACGACCTCCAGCGCAGGCAGCGCGACTTGCTGGTACCCGGCCGCATCCAAAGTGAGAGACCAGGCGCCGGGCGGCAGGTCGGCAAATGAATAAACGCCGTCGCTGCCTGAGACGGTGGCGCGAATGGTTTCGCCATCCGCCCTGACCGCCGTCACCGTGACCCCTGCAACGGGGAGTTTTGCCGCATTGGTGACCACGCCCACGACCGCTCCAGGCTGCGCCGCCCGGGCGACCGGCAGCATCAGTGCCGCGGCCAGAATGGCTATCGCAAATCTTCGCGGGTGGGTCCGAGATTTCATGGCGCAAGGCGGCGGCCTGCAGGCCGAATCGAGGCTCATCGTATCGACTGCACAGATCGTGCCCAGACCAAAAGGTGTTAAGAAAAGATAACGAGCGTGACGTTTGCGCAACGCACGTCGCAGTGGCGCGGCTGTCTCTAGGCGATTGGAGCGTTGAGGCTGCGAGTGAGCAGTCGATCGTCGCCCAGCCGTGTTACGCACGCGGCGAATCCGTCGGTGGCTCCGCGCCACCTCAACTCCTCAACGTTGCCGAAAAGCCGGGCGTCAGTCTTGAGGGTCGCCAGTTCCTTGAAAAGGAGCGCCAGCTCGCGTCGCTCGCCGAGCACACTCGGTGGAAAGTCTTCAATGCGACCGTATCGACTGACGAGACGTGCCGCGGTCGCTTTACCGATCCCCGCCAAGCCTGGATATCCGTCTGCGGCGTCACCGACGAGGGCGAGGAAGTCCGCAATCAAGTGCGGCGCCACACCGAATTTTTCGCGGACACCCTGCGCATCGCGGATGACCTTCGTCTTGCGGTCCACCTGAACCACCCGGTCGCCACGGACGCATTGCGCCAGATCCTTGTCCGGTGTCCAGATGCACACTTTCTGCACCCTTTCATCTTCGGAGGCGAATCGCGCGGCCGAGGCGAGCGCATCGTCGGCTTCCAGCTCGACCATGGGCCACACGGCCACTCCCATCGCGGCGAGTGCATCTTCGAGCGGATGAAACTGCGCGTGCAGCGCCGGTTCGATGCCTTCGCCGGTCTTGTACCCCTCCCACAGGTCGTTGCGGAATGACTCGATGACGTGATCGGTCGCGACGCCGATGTGCGTC
>Ga0209011_1000452_pt1 | contig 15800 bp, 17 predicted proteins | sample BlaSpr_A8_OM1_M3_FD_187986 | JGI IMG/M metagenome (GOLD analysis project Ga0209011, IMG submission 187986) | Forest soil microbial communities from Thunder Bay, Ontario, Canada - Black Spruce, Ontario site 2_A8_OM1_M3 (SPAdes) (version 2) | ecosystem: Environmental > Terrestrial > Soil > Boreal... | reverse complement strand
CCGGCGCGATGAATGCGCCAATGTCAAATTGGATGTCGGGTAGCGCGTGGGGCGCCGTGTGCGCCAGGCGGTTTGTCGGACCAGCGAGCGCGTCGAGGATCGCCGGCGCGGTCAGTGCTATTCCAGTAGCGGCGGCGGCTTTGAGGACGGTACGACGGCTGACGGTGTGGTCGAACGCGTTGTCCAAACTCACAACGATCCCCCCCGTAACGGATTCGGCGACGCTCACATCGGGTCGCTCGATCTCCAGTTGATGAACCCCCACCGGGTTAATCCGAGCGTACGCGTCGGTGGTTTCGGAAAGGATCGCAGCAGGGCGACAAGTCGAAAACGGGATGATGAGCTCTCGCACACGCAGTGAGGACGTAATCCATCGGCGTCATCATCGAGTGCAGGCGTGAGCAGCGAAAATTAAGATTCTTGCCGCGTCTGGTGGAGATGATCCACGTTGGCTAAGCATGTTGGTGTCCTGTTCATGGCCTACGGGAGCCCGCATCGCCTCGATGACGTGGAGGCGTATTTCACGGATATCCGCGGCGGCCGGCGCCCATCGCCTGAGGAGCTCGCGGACCTAACCGCGCGGTACGAGCAAGTCGGCGTGCCGACGCCGTTGGCCGATGTTTCGCGCCGCCTGGTAGAGAAGGTGGAGCGAGGCTTGAATCAATCAGGAAGGGGCCGCTTTACCGCCCGATTGGGGATGAAGCACTGGGCGCCTCGGATCCAGACCGCGGTCGATGAGTTAGGGCAGGTTGGCGTGGACCAGGTGGTTGGCATCGTGCTCGCACCGCACTACTCGCGCATCGGCACCGGCGGGTACCAGGCCCGGGTCGAGCAAGCGCTGGCCGAGTCCGGGCGTCGCCTCCCCTTGGATTTCGTTCAAAGCTGGTTCGCGCTTCCAGGCTATCTGCAGGCCGTAGCCGAGAACGTCCGGGCAGCTTTGCACGCCTTCGCTGACCCGGAAACTGCCACCGTGATCTTCACGGCGCATAGCCTTCCTGCTCGGATCCTTGACGAGGGCGATCCTTACCGCGACCAATTGCTCCAGAGTTCGAAGCTGATTGCACAACTTGTCCCTGCACCGGAATGGCGGTTTTCGTTCCAGAGCCAGAGCCAGACGGGTGAACCCTGGCTTGGCCCCGACCTGCTTGACACGCTCGCGGAGCTCGCCGCCAACGGCCGGGGGCGCGTGGTCGTGGCTCCGGTCGGCTTCATCGCTGACCACCTCGAGATTCTCTACGACATCGACATCGAGGCGCGCCGAAAGGCAACCGAGCTCGGCATGGAGCTCCAGCGAACCCAGATGTTGAATGACGACTCGCGACTGGCGGACGCCCTGACAGAACTGGTGCTTGGCCGGCTTGCATAAGTCTCAACTCGCCACCTCGATCAACTGGTCGGACGGCTCCATCAGCTGGTCAGATGGCTCCGAGCCGTACATCAAGTTGAAGATGCCGGCCTGGATGTCGAAGACGACGTCGATCGCGGCGGCCGGCGATGGGCGCGGTCCGATGCGCGGTGTGTATTCGAAGGGCAGTTCGGCAACCAGCGCCGTCAAGGCGGCTCGCACGGGTGTGGGGGTGCGCCGTACCCCTATCAGATTCAGCGTTTCGAGCTCAGTGAGCATGGTGTCGGTGCGTTCGAGCAGTGCGGGCAATCGCCGGCCTGCGATCCGCGCCGCCACGAACCCATCGATGGCGTCTCTGATCTCCTGATTGGCCAATCTCATCGGTCCCGCGTTCTCGCTCATCACGGTTTCCTCCTGCGACAGGTCGATGTTCCTAGGCGGCGATCCCCGTTGGTGCCTCAACTGGTGTGTGGCGAACGCCGGCTGACGCCTGGAGCATTTTCACTCCCGACAAGACGGACACAAAGATCATCGTGAAGATGCTGACCGTCGCCTCTGCCTCAGTGATGCTCCTCGTTTGCCAGACCACGCCGGCGGCATCGGTGACCATCGCATTGCCGGTAAAGACCAGGTAGGAAAGCACCGCCGCCAGGCCGACCACGGCATACGAGATGACGGCCTGCGCATAGTAGGACGCGGGCAAGAGTCGTGACTCTTCATCTGCAGCGCTGCGGAACCGGAGGAAGAGGGCAAACAGTTGGAGGAAGAGATAGACCGTGAAAAACCAGCCGACGTAGTTGGTGAGCGGTACCCCAAAGTAGCCACCGCCTTGTTCCCAGATCCAGAACTGTTTGATGGTCGAGGCGGTGGGATCAAACGTCAGGTCCCACATAACCATGACCGCCGCCCCTATCACTGGGACCGCGACGGTGGGGATCCAGCTGCTGGCCCGGCGAACGTCGCCGATCAGGACAATGGCGACAGTCCAGGCGAGATAGGCTGTGGCGAAGTAGGACAGTCCGATGTACCAGGGCACCAGGAAGATCTTTGGCCCGGATGTGTAGTGATAATGCCCGAACGGAAAGCCGGTCAGGATGCTCGTGTTTTCGAAGATGTTGCTGACGACAAGACAGACCACGAGAAAGGCCAACACGCCGCTCCACCGATAGCGCACAGCCCCGTGGATGAACGCGAAGACGGCCGTGGCCATCACGACCGGTATCGTCAGCGACGGCGAAAACGCCGTGGTAGCAAGTCGTGCCACGGTCAGGAGCACAACCAGCACCCACAGGATGCTGATCCACGATTTGGTATTTCTCATGTCCTAAGGGTGGTGGGGAGGTCGAGCGACGTCACCGATCATTCGGGGGTGCACCCTCTCACTCGATTGGGGGACGAGGGGCAGATCTTGACCATTCGGATTGACATAGTCAACAATTTCCGGCAAAATGGCAGACCATAAGCCGAAGAGGAGAGGAGGCACATTGCCCGCGCCCGATACCAGCGTTTCCCTGACCGAACTTCGAGAGCGGCTTAGCGACCCCCAACTCAGGATCGTCGACATTCGGGCGTTGCCGGCGTACAACGGCTGGCGGTCGAGCGGCGCGGCTCGGGGAGGTCACATCCCAGGAGCGGTCGCGTTTCCGAGCGCCTGGCTCCAGAGCGTCGATGGCCCTGAGGTCGAACGCCTGCTCCGCTCCAAGGCCATCCTCGCGAGCCGAGAGGTTGTCCTCTATGGCGAACGGCCTCAGGACACGTTCACGCTGAGGTCGAAGCTCGCGGAGTTGGGACAGGAAGGCGTCCGGGTCTACGAGGGCGGTTGGTCCGAGTGGGCCGCCGACAAGACGCTGCCGATCGATCGCTTGACGAACTACGAAAAGCTCGTCCACGCCGACTGGCTCCGCCAGCTCCTCGACGGGGGACGCCCGCAGGCCGCGCCGGCTGGGCCATTCCTCCTCTTCCACGTCAATTTCGGCGTTCCGGAGGAGTACGAAGAAAATCACATCCCGGGGGCGCTGTACCTCGACACGAACCGCCTGGAGAATCCGCGCGACTGGAACCGGCGAACGCCCGAAGAACTGGAGGCGGCCCTTCGGTCATTAGGGATCAGCCGCGACACCACTGTTATCCTCTATGGCCGCGATACCGAAGGCCACGCCAACGAGAAGTGGCCGGGACGTCGAGCCGGGCAGATCGCCGCCTGCCGTGCGGCGCTCATCCTTCGTTACGCGGGCGTCGACGATGTCCGACTGCTCGACGGCGGATACGACCACTGGGTCCAGGCCGGAAACCCGCTCGAAACGGTCCTCAACACACCCGAGCCGGTCGCATCCTTCGGGGTGCAGATCCCGCTTCGCCCAGAGGTCATCGTCGATATCGGTGAAGCCAAGCAAATCCTCGCCGACCAGGAGCATGCCGCGCTCGTGAGTGTGCGCACCTGGAGGGAGCACATCGGCGCGGTCAGCGGCTACAACTACATCGGCCCGGCCGGCCGGATCGCCGGCGACGTCTGGGGGAACTGTGGCTCGGATGCGTATCACATGGAGCACTACCGCAACGTCGACAACACGATGCGGGCCTACGCGGAGATCGCGGCCAACTGGAAGGACGCCGGGATTACCGCCGACAAGTGGGTGGCCTTCTATTGCGGCACCGGCTGGCGGGCAGGCGAAACCTGGTTCTACGCCTACCTGATGGGTTGGCCGCGTATCGCTGTCTACGATGGCGGCTGGTTCGAGTGGAGTCAGGACCCGGTCAGCAACCCGATCGAGGTCGGGGAACCAGTCGCGGTCTAAAAAAAGCGGCACCCCACTTGGGGCGCCGCTCTCGGGTCAGGGTCTGAAATCGAGTCGAGGTCCGGTTAGTTCTTCGAAGAAACCGGCATCACGCCGAGCTGGGTAAGCAGCTGGACCACGTCGAAGTACAGACGGCTCTCGACGGCGAGGTCATTCTCGTAGCGGGTGATCGACACGGACTGGCCCGAGACCTTGCGGTTCGTGGCCTGGATGGTGCCCATCGGGCCGGTCAGCGGACCTGTGTGGGTACCCGTGAAGGTGAACTCCTGGACGATCCATGGGCCGCTCACGATCTCGTGCGTGACGTTGATCTTCGCGTCGGGCAGCGCCTTCATCCAGCTGTTCGAATAGCCGATGACGGCGTCTTTGCCCTCGAGGCGGACGTCGCCGGGGGCGCTGAACCGGGCGTTCGGCGCGATCAGGGACCGAAGCGTGGTCTCGTCGTGGCTGTTGAACGCCTGGTTGTACTTGGCGGCAAGTACCTTGGGATCGGTGACGATGGTAGGCATAGGGCTTCCTTTGGAATCCTTCTAAGAACTCTTAGCCCAGCCACCGGGCGGACCTCATGCGGCGGACCTGACGGCCCAAGCCCTCACTCGTGAAGGCACACTATCTCTATACCCACCCGCCGGCGATGTCACCCCGTGTGGCAATCCTGCGGTCAGCGCCCGGGCTTGATCGTCCCAGCTTAACTCGGTGCGTAGAAGACTCTGACGGAATCGGGAAGCGACGCAACCAGGTCATCGGGGAGAACCTGGGCGGATCGCGCCCGGCCCCAGGTGTCAGAGACAAACTCGTCGACCCATTGCCGAGCCAGTTGCATCACGGCCGCAAGCGGCATCCCGGCTGCCTGAAGCAGGTCCTCGCGCTCGCCGAGGAAGATCTCGAATTCCTGGAGGTAGCGCTGCCCCCGCGCTTTCATGCGCGCCAGGATCTCAGATGTATCACCGTTTGATCGGCTGGCCTCTACATGCCGGCTCTTGAGGCACGCCAGATCGTCGACGAAGGCCTGCGCCAGCGGCATGACCTCTGCCCGCAGCTTCTGGATGTTGCGAATCCGGTCGGGACCGATCCTCTGGACCCATTCCTGTCGGCCTTTCGCGTCACCGAGTTGGCAGGCGCCGTAGTAATGGCCGGCTTCTCCCGGGACCTGCTTCGTCTCCATGTGCCGACACGACCAGATCGTGCGCAGCGGCTTGTCATTGGAGTCGACCACGATGGCATGCCGCGTCTGATACGTCGGACAATCGTTGAAGTCGGCCGTAAACGGCTTTGGATACGGACACGCATCGGTCGGTCGTATGGACATCCTCACCCTCACAAGTTCCGCAATAGTTGCTCAGAGAGCATAGGGGAGGGCTGCCGGTTTGGCAAGAGAGAATACAATTCAGCCCCTACGAAGATATGTGTAGGTATTGCGTAAGCACTAGTGCGACCCTCATACTAAAGAGCCGTGGGTGCGGCCGGTGAGCAGCCTGTCTACAGTATCGGCGCCGTGGCTCAGATGCTGGATGTCCCGGCGTCCACCCTTCGGGCGTGGGAAGACCGTTATGGGATCGTCGTCCCGCATCGGAGCGGTGGCGCGCAGCGGCTCTACTCCCGGAACCAGCTAGAACTGCTCCGGTTCATCAAGCGGCAGATCGAGTCCGGGATGAGCGCGGCCGACGCTCACCGCATCCTGAGCCAGGAGCTGGCATCGGGCCGGCTTCCGTCGGAGGGGGGCGGCGAGAAGGAAGAGCTTCGTCCCCTGGTGCTCATTGCCGAGCGGGACCCGTACGCGGCTGAGCTGTCGGAGTACTTTCTGCGGACGGAGGGCTACGAGGTGGCGACGGCGCTCGACGCTACCCAGGCCCGGCTGCAATTCGAAGAACGCTCGCCCGACCTGGTCGTGCTCGATCTCCTGATTTCGGGCGGCGCCGGTTTTCGCCTGTGTCGCGAATTCACAGCAAGGGTCGGCACCCGGGTGCTCGCCGTGTCGGCCCTGGACAGCGCGGACGAGGCCCTGCAAGTTGGGGCCAGCGCCTTCCTCAACAAGCCGATCGAGCCGCTTCGATTGATCTCGACGGTTCGCGACCTGCTGGGCACGAGCGCGCTGGCTCGGTCCGTCAGCAGGGCCAGGGTGACGTGACCGAGCGCCTTTCCAGCGGCCAGCCACGGCTCGACAGCATCCTCCATGGTGGACTACCCGCCAACGCGATCAACTTGATCATCGGCGCGCCGGGGACCGGCAAAACCATCCTGGTCGAGCAGTACATCTTCCGCAACGCGACGGTCGACCGGCCGGCGTTGTATCTCTCCACGGTGTCGGAGCCGTTCGACAAGGTCATCCGGTATGGCCAGTCGCTCGAATTCTTCGACGCGAAGGCCATCGGAAAACGCGTGCTCTACGAGGACCTGGGGGGTGCCGTGTTGGATCACGGTCTGGCCGGAGTGCTGGCGCGGATCGACGACCTGATCAAGGAGCATCACCCCGGCCTGGTGGCGATCGACAGCTTCAAGGCGCTCCACGAGTTTGCGGCCGACCAGACCGAGTTCCGGCGCTTTCTTCACGACCTTGCCGGTCGCCTGACGGCCCTGGCCGCATCGTCGTTCTGGGTTGGCGAGTACGACGCGTCCGACTCGACGAGCGCTCCGGAGTTCGCGGTGGCCGATGCGATCATCGCGCTCAGTACCAGGCGCATGGCCGAACGGCAGACTCGAATTTTGGAGATTCTGAAGCTGCGGGGCGGCGGCTTTGCCGCTGGGGAGCACGCCTACCGCATCAGCCCGTCCGGTGTCGATGTCTTTCCTCGGTTGGCCGATTCACTCGACGGCTCCGACTATGCGCTGAGCCTCGAGCGACAATCTACGGGGGTGGACGCCCTCGACGAGCTGCTCGGGGACGGTTACTGGCCCGGCTCCACGACCCTGGTGTGTGGCCCGTCCGGCGTGGGCAAGACGCTCATCGGCCTCCACTTCATCTTTCGGGGCGCCGAGCGCGGGCAGCCGGGTGTGATCGCCACGCTCCAGGAGAATCGAGTCCAGCTCGCGCGCATCGTCGAGGGGTTCGGGTGGTCGCTTGACAACGACCGCGTGCACCTCATGGTCCGCTCGCCGGTCGACGTCTACATCGACGAATGGGTCTATGAGCTGCTCGACCTTATCGAGAAGACCGGCGCGAAGCGCGTTCTGATCGATAGCCTGGCGGATCTCTACTTCACGATCGGCGATCCGATCCGGTTTCGGGAATGGATGTACTCGTTGACGCAGCGGCTAGTCCGCAAAGGGGTCAGCCTGTTCATGACCCTCGAGGTGCCCGAGCTTTTCGAGGTCACCCGTATCTCCGAGCACGGGATGTCGCACCTGTCCGATAACGTCCTGCTCCTTCAGTACGTCCGGACCGACTCGCGAATCACGCGCGCCCTGACGGTCGTCAAGACCCGAGCCAGTCATCACGAACCCGAGGTGAGGGCCTATGAGATCTCGCGGGAAGGGATTGTGCTGGGGCCTCCGCTGGCCCAGCTCGCGACCGCTCCAGCGTAGTCAGTGTGGCGCGGCCCGATGCCGTAGCGCCAGGACTCGGAGTACTGCGTCGAGGCTGAGTCCACGCTCGCGCAGCAGCACCGCCGTGTGAAACCACAGGTCGGCCACTTCGTTCGTTAGCGCCTCGTCGGTTTCTCCCGCGCCGGCGAGCAGGACTTCGACCGATTCTTCTCCCACCTTGCGGAGGATCGCAGTCCGCCCGCCGTCGAACAGCTTCGCGGAGTAGGAACCCGGAGGTCGTTGCGCCTCTCGGTCGCGCAGAGTGGCATCGAGCTGGTCGAGGATCGTAACCGGCTCGGCAAAGCACGAGCGCTGCCCCGTGTGGCACGCCGGACCGGAGGGATGAACCGAGAGGAGGAGCGCGTCGGCATCGCAGTCGGCCTGGATCCCCTCGACGTGCAGCACATTGCCCGAGGTCGCGCCTTTGTGCCAGAGGGTTTGCCGGCTGCGGCTCCAGAAATGGGCCTCGCCGCTTTCGACCGTACGGGCCAGCGCCTCCCGATCCATGTACGCCACCATCAAGACGGTGCCGGTCGCGCCATCCTGCGCGACGACGACGATCAGGCCACGCTCGTCGAACGTCAGGCCCGCGACCTCAGGCGCGTTCAAATTCGCACCGGGATGCCATGGCCGGCGAGGTAGGCCTTGGTTTGTGGGATGGGGAACGCCCCCGTATGGAAGATCGAGGCGGCCAGCGCGGCGTCGGCCTTCCCTTCCGTGAGCACCGCGACGAGGTCTTTGGGGTGACCGGCGCCACCGGAGGCGATCACGGGGATCTGCACGGCGTCGACCACGGCGCGTGTGAGCTCGAGGTCATAGCCGGCCCGCGTGCCATCCGCGTCGATGCTCGTCAGCAGGATCTCACCGGCGCCTCGGCGCTGTGCTTCGATCGCCCACCCGACCGCGTCGAGCTCGGCCGGCGTCCTCCCTCCGTGCGTGAAGACCATCCATCCATTCCCGGAGACACGTTTCGCGTCGATCGCCACAACGATGCATTGCGAGCCGAACGCGCGCGCGCCCTCGGTGATCAGCTCGGGCCGCTGCACTGCCGCCGTCTGGATGGAAACTTTGTCGGCGCCCGCGCGCAGCAGCATCCGGATCTCATCGACGTCGTGGATGCCACCGCCAACCGTGAAAGGAATGAAGACCTCATGAGCCGTCCGCTCGACGAGCTCAACCAGCGTCGCTCGGCCCTCGGACGTCGCGTCGATGTCGAGGAAGGTGAGCTCATCCGCGCCCTCCTCGGAATATTTCCGGGCCAGGGCGACCGGATCCCCCTGGTCGCGCAACTGCTGGAAATGCGTCCCCTTCACGACCCGTCCGCGGGCGGTATCGAGGCAGGGGATGATTCGCTTGAGCAACATTGGAATGCGACTAGGCCGCGGCCTCGGCGTCCGCAAACCGGAGGAAGTTCTCGAGCAGTCGCAGTCCGGCACTCCCGCTTCGTTCCGGATGGAACTGCACGCCCACCAGTCCCTCGCGGGCGATCGCGCTGACGAAGGGAACGCCGTGGGTGGTCTCGGCGGCAGCGACCGCGGAGTAGCTAGGCACGACCACGTAGGAGTGCACGAAGTAAAAGGCCTCACCCTCCACCCCGTCCAGCACTGGGTGCGGACGGACGCGCTCGATGGTGTTCCAGCCGACATGAGGCAGTTTCTCGTCTGTCTTCATCCGCTCCACCGTGCCGGGAAAGATCCCCAGGCAGGCAGCTCCGTCCTCGGCGCTCCAGTCGAAGAGCAGCTGCATCCCCAGGCAGATCCCAAGGAACGGAACCCCGTTGCGGATGGCCGCAGTGACGGCCTGGTCGAGGCCGCGCTCTCGCAGCCCGGCCATTGCTGGCGCCGCCGCGCCCACCCCCGGAAAGATGATCGCCCGTGCGTGGGCCAGATCCTGGGGGGTCGACGCGATCGCACAGGTGGCGTTGAGTCGCGCCAGGGCATTCTCCACGCTGCGCAGGTTGCCGGCCCCGTAGTCGATCAGGGCGATCACTTCGTGCTCGCGCTTCGACCGCGGAGCGCCGGGTCGACTGCGCAGGCCTGGCGAAGTGCGCGGGCAAGCGCTTTGAAGGTCGCCTCGGCCAGGTGGTGGTCGTCGCGTCCCGAGGCGATCACGTGCAGCGTCAGGCCGCTGCGCAGCGCGAAGGTCTCCAGGAAATGGGGGACCAGGGTTGCCGGTAGCGAGCCGATCATGACGCCGCGCAGCGGCACGTCGATCAATGCGTAGCCACGGCCGCCGCAGTCGAGGGCGACGGTCGCCCGGCTTTCGTCGAGCGGGACGATGGCGTCGCCGAAGCGGGCGATGCCGGATCGATCGCCGAGCGCTTCCGCCACCGCTTCTCCCAGGACGACGGCAACATCCTCGACGGTGTGATGCGCGTCGACCTCGAGGTCGCCACGCGCTTTCACCTCCAGGTCGAGGCGGGCGTGCATCGCCAACGCGCTCAACAGGTGGTCGAGAAACGGAACACCGGTCGCGATCTCCGCGGTGCCGCGTCCGTCCAGGTTGAGGCGCACCGACACGTCGGTTTCCTTGGTCCGCCGTTTCCGCGTGGCCGAGCGCTCAACCGGCATGCGCCCTCCATGCGGACAGGGCGTCCACCAGCCGGGCGTTCTCCTCCGCGGTCCTCACGGTGATCCGAAGGAATCCCGCGACCGGGGACGCGCTGGGAAACGTCCGCACCACGAGCCCGCGACGGAGCAGCCACGCCGCGGCCCCGTCGCCGGTGTGGACCAGGAGAAAATTCCCGGCGGCGGGGTGCACCGATAGGCCGAGAGCTGTGAGCCCGCGGGACAGCATTTCGCGGTTGGCGACGATCCTCGAAACGCGCTCGCGCATCCCGTCAAGGTCGCGCAATGCGCGGACGCCGAGCGCTTCGGTGACCACGCTGATGCTCCCGGGAGGGCGGACCCGGCGGAGTGCGGCGCTGATCTGCGGGCCGGCGAGCGCGTATCCGACCCGCACGCCCGCCAGCCCGAACGCCTTGCTCAGCGTGCGGACCAGGACGAGGTTGGGAAATCGAGAGATCAGCGCGGCGCCCGTTACGCCTGAAAACTCGAAGTAGGCCTCGTCGACCGCGACCACCCCGGGTGTTTCTTCGGCCAGCTTCTCGATGAAGGCGGCCGGCAGAAGCTCACCGGTGGGGTTGTTCGGATTGCATAACCAGGTCAACCGGGCGTGACGTGACTGCTCAAGGAATCGGTCCTGGTCGAGATCGAGGCCAGTGCCGGGGACCGCATCCACCCGGCCGCCTGCCATCTCGCTGACGATCCGAAACATGGCGTAGGTGGGCCGTGAGAGGACGACTCGATCGCCCGCGCCCACATAGGCCTTCGCCAGCAGGTCCAGGATCTCGTCGGCGCCCGCGCCGACGGTGATTTCGTCCGGCGGCGCACCCGTGTACGCTGCGAGCGCGCTGGTGAGCATCCCGTAGCTGGTGTCGGGGTATTCGTTCAACGCGAGCGCGCCAAGCTCGCTGAGCGCCGCGCCCGGCCAGGGCGACGTGTTGGTGTCGAAGCGGACCACGTCGGCCTCGGGGACGCCCGCCTCGCGCGCGATGCGCGCGCTCGGTGGCTCCCACTCGTACGGCTGCATCAACTGGATCGCGCCGCGCGGCTGCGGACCGTTGATTCCCGGATACGAGGCCGATCCCGTGTGTCGGGCGCGGACCGACTCAGCATGGGCCGCCAGCTGCTCGGCTGCGGCGATCGCCTCCACCACGGGCTCGAGCCGGCGTAGGCCGTCCCGGTCCAGCGACTGGACCTGCAGCGTGCGACCGAAGGCGTCGACGCCGAGGGCGCTGAAGGAGCGGCTGGCGCCGCCGGTCGGGAGCACATGGTTGGCCCCGGTCGCATAGTCGCCCGCCGCCGCGGGGGCGTACGGCCCGAGAAACACAGATCCCGCGGCGGAGATCCGCGCCAGCCATTGATCGGGCTCGCCGCACGCGAGCGTCAGGTGCTCCGGCGCGAAGTCGTTCGCGAAGTCAACGGCATCCTCCATCGTCGTCGCGGTCAGCACCTGGACCTGCTTGGCCAGCGCGCCGTCCGCCAGGTTGCGCACGTCAGCGGCGATGGCTGGGTCGGTGCTGACCAGGACCGCGCGCGCGTCCGGCGCGTGCTCTGCCTGGGCCCGCAGGTCGGCCGCCACCCAGGGAGCGGGCACCGATCCGTCGGTCAGGATCAGGATCTCCGAGGGCCCGGCCGGCATGTCGATCGCCGCCTCGCCGAACACCGCCAGCTTGGCCGCGGTGACGTAGGCACTGCCCGGCCCGAAGATTTTGTCGACCCGCCGAATGGACTCCGTGCCGTACGCCATGGCCGCGATCGCCTGGGCGCCCCCGATGGCGTGGACCTCGGTCACGCCCGCGAGTCCAGCGGCCGCCAGGATCACGGCAGAAACCTGTCCATCACGCTGCGGCGGCGAGCACAGGACGATCTCCTGGCAGCCGGCAAGGCGGGCCGGGATGGCGAGCATCAGCACGGAAGACGGGTAAACCGTCCGCCCACCCGGGACGTAGATTCCGACGCGGTGGAGTGGACGCCACTCCCGCCAGACGCGCACGCCCCGCACGACGTCGACCGGCTCCTCGCGGAAGCGCTGCGCGCCGTGCACCGCTTCGATGTTCGCGGCGGCCACGTCGAGCGCGCTGCGCAATCCGGCATCGAGGTTGTCCAGCGCGGCCCGGATGGCCTGGCTGGAGACGCTCGTCTGCCGAAGGCGCACGCCGTCGAACCGCTCGGTCAGGTCGAGGAGCGCCGCGTCACCGCGTCGCTGGACCTCCAGCAGCAGCGCCTGCGTCTGCACGCGCACGTCCTCGGGCACCGGTGCTCGCTCGACAAGCGAGCGGTAGGCGGCCGTCCCCCGCGCGGGGAGCGCATCGACCGCGATCATGGGATGAGCTTCTCGATCGGCATCACGAGGATTGATGTTGCCCCGATGGCCTTCAGCGGTCCGAGCAGCGCCCAGACCGCATCCGCGTCCACCACAGCGTGGACCGCGATCATCGCGGGATCGGCCAGCGGCATCACGGTCGGCGACTGCATGCCCGGGATGACATTCTTGATCAGCTGGAGGGCGTCGGCCGGTGCATTCATCATCACGTACTTCTTGCGCCGTGCCGCGATCACACTGGCCAGCATCGTCTCGAGCTGGCGCTTGCGCTCCGCCTTTTCTGGACTCAGCCGGGGATGACTGATCAGGTGCGCCTCGGATTCGAGGATCGTCTCGATGGCGCGCAGGCCGTTGACCGCCAGCGTGCTGCCGGTCGAGACCAGGTCAACAATGGCATCCGCCACGCCGAGCAAGGGCGTGATCTCGACCGCGCCACTGATCTCGATCAGCTCGACGGAGACATTCCGTTCCTTGAAGAAACGTGCGGTGGTACGGGGATGCGAGGTGGCCACCGGCCGGCCCTCGAGGTCGCTGAGCTGCTGGAACGGTCGCTCCTCCGGAACGGCCACCCGCAGCCTGCAGTGACCAAAACCGAGCGCCATGCCCTGCGCGACCGGGCTTCCGCGCTCCTCGACCAGGTTCGACCCGGTGATGCCGAGGTCGACGACGCCGTCCCCGGTGTATTCCGGGATGTCCTCTGCCCGGACGAACAGCAGGTCCAGCGGGTAGTTCTCGCACGGCGCAAACAGGCGCCGCTCGTCGGCCTCGAAGAGATACCCGGCCTCCCGGAGCAGGGCGATCGCCGGTTCGGCAAGACGGCCTTTGTTCGGGATGGCCAGGCGCAGCCGGCCGTCGGTAAGCCCGGGCCGGACGCTCATTTCGAGCGGGCCTTCCGCCGGTCGAGCAGGAGGCGGTAGCCGCCCATTCCAAAGCGCCGCCAGGAATTGATGCGCGTGATGGTTGCGGTGCTGGCCCCCGTCCGTTGCGCGATGTCGGCGTAGTGCACCCCCTGGTCGAGCAGCTTGGCAACCTCCCATCGGTGGGCGAGCGTGTGGAGTTCCGGGATGGTGCACAGGTCGCGAAAGAAGCGCTCGGTCTCCTCGGGCGACTTCAGCCCGGCGATCGTTCGGAAGAGATCCGTGGTGGCCGGGGTGATCCAGGTTTCCGCGGGCGGACCCGACTTGGCACGAGGGGTCGGGATCCGTTGGCGCCGCTTTAACATGTTAATATGCTAACACGATGACAGGACGCCCGTCGCCGGGCCCGAGCTCCTGGTGCTGATCATCCCGGCAATCGACCTGCTGGGCGGACGCGCCGTGCGGCTCGAACAGGGCGATTTCGCCCGCGTAACCGATTTCGGTCCTGACCCGGTCGCGATTGCCCGCGGGTTCGCTGACGCGGGTGCTCCCTGGCTGCACGTGGTCGACCTGGATGGGGCGCGTCTCGGCCACTGGTGCAATCTCGACGTCATCGCCCGAGTCGTGGCGGCTGCCGGCGTACCGGTCCAGGCGGGCGGCGGCGCTCGCGACCTGGCGCAGGTCGAGGCAGCCCTGGAGCGGGGAGTGGCCCGCGTGATCGTGGGCACGGCCGCGACGGAATCGCTGGCCCGAGCGGCATCGTGGGCCGCCCGCTTCGGTCCGCGCCTGGTCTTCAGTCTCGATACCCGTGAGGGGAGAGTCCTCACCCGAGGATGGCGTAGCGAGTCGGCGGAAGACCCGGTCTCGATGGCGGAGCAGCTGAGGGATGTGGGGGCGCACCGCTTCATCCACACCGACACCTTGCGTGATGGGACGCTGCGCGGGCCCGATTTGTCCGGGCTATCCGCGCTTCTTCCGCTGGGAGTGCCCGTGCTCGTCGCCGGTGGCGTCGCGACCTACGCCCACCTGGAGGCCATCCGGGACGCCGGGGCCGAGGGCGCGATCGTCGGGCGGGCGTTGCTCGAGGGGAAGATCGAGCTCGGCCCCGCTCTCACCATCGCCAAACCGAAGGGAGAGTAAAGGGGGCTAGACTCCGGGGCGCAAAAAAGAGAGCGGCACCGCGGGCGCCGCTCTCGTGTCAGGGTCTGAAGTCGGTCGGCTTACCGGACTACCGCGACCGGCGTGAGAATCTCCGTGAAGTAGATTTCGAAGGCTTCGGTCCTCGCGTCCCGGCCGCCAAACTTCTTGACAGCGTCCGCGCGGAGGGTACCGATCGAAGCCTCACTCTTCTGTAGATCGTGTTCGGTGTCCCAGATCGAACCCCCGAACGTCTTGCCGGACTGGCGGTTGACGAAGAAGTACGCGGCCCGTACGCCAGGCTGCTTCGCAATCGCCGGCAGGATGTTCTCCTTGAAGTTTGAGATGGCGTCCGAGGCATTCACCGGATCACCGTGGACCGTCGTCACGCGGGCGTATGCGCCAGCCATCGGTGGCTTGAAGCGCTCGAGCAGGGCGACTTCGCACTCGTCGTCATCGACGATGCTGCCGCCGATCTTGCTCAACATTTTGAGCGCCTCAGGACGGACGTTGCCACGCGCGTCCTTCATCGTTCCTTCCGTCTCCCAGTAGGAAACCGTCATGGCGTCACCGGTCTTCCGATTGCCGAGGAGCGTCACGCCGGTGAATCCCTTCTGCTTCTTGATCACGGGCAGAACGTCCTGGGTCCAAAGCCTGACCTGCTCTTCGACCTTGGTCGGATCGCCTTTGAGACGAACGACGCGCGTGTACGACGTCGCTTGATTCGCTACTGACATACGAATGTCTCCTTGCACAACCGGCTTTCGCAAGTCGTGACTGGTGAGGTTCGATCGAAAGGACCAGGCTCACGTAGTCTTGAGCGAGGGAGGGACGTCAAAGCGTCCCGAGGGGCCTTACACCAACGATACCCGTTTCCCGGTGGGCTCAACCCAAACCCATCATTTGCCGGACGTTTCTCCGAGTTAACCCCTTCTTGACTTGGTTCGCTGGCCCCTGCTACCGTTGGTCGCGTTCGTCTCGTCCACGACTAGACAAGGGAGGGAAACCCATGACGCGGACGTTCTTTGGCCTGCGGACTCGCGTCCTCGCACGGTTCAGCGCCATCGCCGGAACTGCGGCGCTCGTTGCCGGACTGACACCGATCACGTCGACGATCGGCGCCGCCGCGGCGACGACGCCACAGACCTACATTGTGCTCGCGAAGCAGGAGAATGTTTCGACTCGACTCCTCAGCCAGCTTCAGCTGCAGGGAGGCACGATCGTCGCGAGCTACGCTGAGATCGGCGTCGTCGTTGT
>Ga0209011_1000451_pt1 | contig 15813 bp, 16 predicted proteins | sample BlaSpr_A8_OM1_M3_FD_187986 | JGI IMG/M metagenome (GOLD analysis project Ga0209011, IMG submission 187986) | Forest soil microbial communities from Thunder Bay, Ontario, Canada - Black Spruce, Ontario site 2_A8_OM1_M3 (SPAdes) (version 2) | ecosystem: Environmental > Terrestrial > Soil > Boreal... | reverse complement strand
CCCGAGCTGAAGCGGGGTAGCGTTTCAATTCTTCCACACGACGTAAAATCGCTTCAGAGAGCCACCCGTAGTCGAGCTTAGTCGGCGCGTTCGTCGGTGCCGGGGAGATGGCTGCCAAGATCACGGCCCGGTCAATCGACCGGGCCGTTTCCCTTCAGAATCCTAAACCTGAGCCGCCTGCTGGTCGGCGCTTAGGATCGCGCTCCCGTCGTTCGTTGGATACATCGTGCATAGGCAAGCCCTGGCCCACGCCGCGCTGTTGGGCGCTGGCTACCGGGTCGAGATCTCCCCTGGATAAAAGAAGGCCCCTCGAGCGGGGCCTTCCGGTGCACGAGGGTGCTCAGTGAATGGCGATCATCACGCAGCGGTCGCGAGCAATTGCCAGTTCTTCGGCAGAATTACCTCATCGATGGCATGAACGATGCCGTTGGTCGCGACGAGATCGGCCTGCGTGATGAGGGCTCCATTAACCTGCACGTCTGAAGACGATACCGCTGCCGTCAGCGTACTGCCTTGCAGCGTCATCACATCGCCTGACTTCATGTCCCTGGCCTTCAAATAGCCCGAGACGACGTGATAGTTCATAACTGCCTTCAACTTCGCCGAGTCTTTGAGCAGCCTATCGTACGCGCCGGACGGAAGCCTCTTGAATGCTCCATCGGTCGGAGCAAAGACAGTAAAGGGGCCCTTCGCGGCGAGCGCATCGGTCAGACCCGCAGCCTTGATGCCGGCAGCGAAGGTCGTGAAATTGCCCGCACCGATCAACGTATCGACGATGCTCTTCGCGGGTGCCGTAGCGTTGTTCCTGGCGGTGTCGCGAGCAGGAACGCTCTTTGCTTGATCCATAATATCTACCTCGACGTCTAGTCAGCGAGAATTCGCCGACCAACCCAGCTCGTATTCGGCTGAAGAGCCAGAGTGTGCGCGTTATGTCGAGCACGTGCGGTCCACGACGAAAAGAAATATCTACTTTCGCCAGTTCGCTCGTTTGGCCTTGCAATCGGCGCGAAACACGCGATGGTCTCGCCGGCCTGTGGCTGGCGACCGCCTCAGACGATTAGTTTCCGCAACTCTTTGCGCACCCGCACCGCCGCATCGCAGGCTCGAGGGGTTTCTGAATGATCACCTGGAAGTGCATCAACTCGCTAGGACAGCCTTATCAGTGCGCCGGATAAGCGAGGCGGACAGCTTCAAGACCTCGACCGCTGACTTCGGCTCGCCCGCGCGCACATGGTCTTGGCCTATGATGCTGGCGGTAATTCCGAGAGAAAGCGATGTCCACGCCCCAGACGCCGGAACGAGTGCGCGCAATCACATTGGCCGACATTCAGGAAGCGCGCACGCGGATTGCCAAGACCATTGTTCGCACCCCCTTGCTCCGTTTTGAAATGGGTCCGGACTACCCCGACATTCTTCTCAAATTAGAGAATCTGCAGCCAACCAACTCGTACAAGCTGCGCGGCGCGGTCAACGCCGTGGCAATGTTGTCGGACGCAGACCGCACACTCGGCGTGTGGACGATCAGCGCAGGAAATGCTGGACAGGGCATCGCGTATGCGGCCAGGCAAGCGGGCGTGTCCTGCGCGGTCATTGTGATCGAGACTGCGCCCGCGTCGAAGATCGAGAGAATGCGAGCACTTGGCGCGCGTCTCATACCGGTGCCGTATGCAATCGCTTGGAAGGCCCTTGGAGATCGTGCGTTCCCTGGAGTTGCCGGGACGTTCGTGCACCCGTTCGACGACCACAATTTCATTGCCGGCCATGCAACGATGGGCCTGGAGATCTTTGAGGATGCCCCGGATGCCGTCGCTGTCATCGCCGGCATCGGCGGCGGTGGGTTGATTACCGGAGTGGGTAGCGCCCTGAAGGCGCTGAATCCCCGGATCAAGGTTTGGGGCGCTGAACCGGATACGGCCGCGCCAGCGGCGTTGTCCTTTGCCAAGGGATCTCCCCAAGTGTTCAAGGACTGGAAGCCGTCCTTTGTGGACGGCGCAGGCGGCCAGAGCCTATTCCCGCGCATGTGGGAGCGGATGCGACCTGTAGTGGACAGCTGCATCGTGGTAAGTCTGGATGAAACCAAGAGAGCGATGCGGTTGATGGCCGAAAAGGCGCGCGTCATCGTCGAAGGCGCTGGCGCTCTGCCGGTGGCCGCCGCGCTCACGGGAAAGGCAGGCCGAGGCCCGATCGTTGCGATTGTCTCCGGAGGCAACTTGGATATGCTGAAGTTTTGCGAACTCATCTCCTCTGTAACGAGTTGAGGTACTCGAGTGTGACGTGGTTGTAATCGGAGCTTGTCATTCGGCCACAGCCGCCCCGCTTTGCCGGCCGGGATCTCATGACGGCGTCGAGAGCGTCGCGGCCCCGGCTGGCCGCCCCCGATAGTCAGGTGACGAGATTCTGCGGCTTACCCATGACGAAGGCTTCGATATTGTCTATCAACTGATCGGCGAGAAACTGCATGGCACCGTCGCTGGCCCAGGCCACGTGGGGTGTCAGAATGAAGTTCGGCAGGCGCAACTCGAGCAGCGGGTTGCCTTCCTTGGGCGGCTCCTTGCTGAGGACGTCAAAGCCGGCGCCCGCGATCAGTCCCTGCTTGAGCGCCTGCGCCAGCGCTTGCTCATCCACCAGTCCGCCCCGAGCCGTATTGATCAGAATGGCCGTGCGCTTCATCTTGCGCAACTCGTCGATGCCGATCATGTTGCGAGTCTCGTTGGTCAGCGGCAGGTGCAGGGAAATCACGTCGCTTTCCGCCAGTACCTGATCGAATGGGGTGAATACGACGCCTGGTGCTTTCGGCGGAGCATGATCGGCAAACAGCACGTTCATTCCGAAGCCACGGGCGATACGTGCCGTTCCCTGGCCGAGGACTCCCTCGCCGAGGATGCCTATGGTTGCGCCGTAAAGATCGCGAATCGGATGATCAAAGAAGCAAAACTGATCGACCAGCTGCCACCTGCCATTCTCAACATCCCGGCAGTAAGCGAGCAGATTGCGGCGTAGCGCCGTGATCAGCGTAAACGCGTGTTCGGGAACGGTATGCACGGCATAGTTGCGAATGTTAGTCACTGCGATGCCATTCGCCTTGCAATAGGCAATATCGATGACATCGTAGCCGGTGGCAGCTACTGCGATTATTTTGAGCTTCCGCAGGCGCTGCAGTGTCTCGGCCCGAAGCGGCACCTTGTTGGTGATGGCAATGGTTGCATCACGCAACCGTTCCGGCAGCTCGTTCACCGCCGTGACCGGGTACTCCTGCCATGTGTGCTCAAAGGCGGGAGCCCTGACCTTAGCCTGCAGCGTGGAACGATCCAGGAATACAATGCGATGCGTCATGCTGGCGCCCGGATGCCCGTGGTGGGTCTGCCGTGTGGTCGAATTCGCACGTTTTGTGCGTTACCCCTGAATGGATCCGGTCGAGTGGGCCCCGTAGAACTGCTCTTTCTGGCTGACTTTCCTTTTCGGAATCGGATCGTGGGTGCGCCAGTAGTTGGACGCGGCGGCGACACCGCTGCCCGGGGTGACTTTGATGCCGACGTCGAGCATCGCCATCTCGGCGCCTGCAAGGGCGCCCATCAGCATCAGCTCGTTGAGATCCCCCAGATGTCCGATACGGAACACCTTGCCGGCCACCTTGGAAAGCCCCGCGCCCAATGCGAGGTTGTAGCGGCGGAACGCCACATCGATCACGTGCGCACCGTTGATACCCTCCGGCACGACGATGGCGCTCACGGTATCCGAATACCACTTCGGTTCCTTGGCGCAAAGCTTCAGGCGCCATCCGTCGGCGACGGCCGCACGCACACCCTCCGCCAGGTAGTGGTGCCGGAACAAGACCGCCTCCAGGGTCTCTTCGAAGATGATGTTCAGAGCCTCACGCAACCCGTAGAGCATCGGTAGCGAGGGCGTATAAGGGAAGTAACCCGTGGCATTCGCCTTGATCATGTCGGCGAGATCGAAATAGCAGCGCGGCGACTTGGCACCCTCCATCGCACTCAGCGCCTTCGGGCTCACTGCGAGGATGCCGAGCCCCGCCGGTAGCATCAGACCCTTCTGCGAGCCGCTGACAGCCAGATCCACCTGCCACTCGTCCATGCAGAATTCGATGCTGGCCAGGGAGCTTACGGTGTCCACGAACAGCAGCGCAGGATGCTTCGCGGCATCCAGCGCCCTGCGCACTCCGGCAATGTCGCTGGTGACCCCGGTGGCCGTCTCGTTATGGCAGGCGAGCACACCCTTGATCTGGTGGCGCTTGTCGGCCCTGAGAATCTCCTCGTAACGGTCGAGCGGCACGCCCTCGCCCCATTCGACATCGAGAACGTCCACGTCATAGCCGAGACGCTGCGCCATATCGACCCAAAGATGGCTGAACTGGCCAAAGCGCGCCGCAAGGATCTTGTCACCCGGAGAGAGGGTATTGGTCAGCGCCGCCTCCCACGCGCCCGTGCCTGAGGATGGGAAGATGAAAACCTGACCCGTGGCGGTCTTGAACACCTCTTTGAGGTCATTCAGGACGCTGGTTGAAAGCTCCGGGAATCTGGATGACCGATGGTCTTCCATCGCCACCATCATGGCCCGCTGCACGCGGTCCGGAACGTTGGTTGGTCCGGGGACGAACAGAAAATTTCGACCTGGCATGCGGGGTCCCATCACGCCCTCCTCTGCGGCTATCAGACAGCACTGGTCTCGCGCGCGCGACCATTCCACCCGAGCGAGCGCCCGCACGATGCGACCCATACTATCTGCCCGGGGCCGGAGGGACCAAGCGTTTAAGTGGCCGGACCGAGCCATCGCCCACAAGGATGGCCGTCTCTAGGCGGTCCGCGAGTTCCTTAGAGCTAATCAGGCGCGGGGCGACACGCAACAGCCGAACACACCCCGCTGCTCTCAGCGATTCGCGCTCATGTTTATCCGGTCCCAGTTCTTGCGCGCCCGCGCCAGGTAGGCGTGTGGCGCATCCAGAAAAACGACCAGGGACGTAGCCGTCGAGAAGCAGTAGCGCCTGCGGGAATCGGGATCCGCCCAGTTGATGGAGCAATCCGCTTTGATCTTTACGCCCGCGGATAAGCCAATGGGATCATTGTTCTCAAACTCCCCGTGCATCGTTCCACTCGGGGGTATGGCCGCTTTCCAGATACCAGCGTGGTCCGGGTCCGTTGCATTGGCTCCGTGCCGCACTGCGGCCAAGCTGAAATTATCATCTTGGCCGGCATCGTTGCGGCTAGTGGCGACAATTCGCCCGGCGGGAGCGTCCATCTGGTCAGCAGCGACGATAAGCGTAGCCGCGGCAGCGACGCTTGCGGAAACGAGCACTGAACCAAAGCGGCAGGCATGGACCTTCATGATCGATTCTCCGTTCGCGGGCTCGCCGCGGTACCTCGTACCAGGCTGCCTGCGGCCAAAACTGCAAGCACTATCCTCGCTCAATGCAGTTTGACGTGCGGCTCAGTGCGCCGGGTGATGAGCCGTGCCAGCGTGTCGAGCGCCACCTTAGTATAGCCATGCAGCGCCAGCTCGTGCGTCTTGTAGAGTGACGTGTACATCAGCCGGGCGATGTAGCCCTCGATCATCATGCTGCCGCCAACCAGTGCTCCCATCAGATTGCCCACCGTGGTGTACTCGCCCAAGGAGACCAGCGAACCGAAGTCGCGGTAGCGGTAAGGCCGCAATCGCCTACCCGCAATCCGGTTTGCGATCTGTTTGACCATGTGGGTTGCCTGCTGATGCGCGGCCTGTGCACGCGGCGGCACGTTCGCATCCTTTCCCGGCCAAGGACAGGCGGCGCAGTCGCCGACGGCAAAGATGTTCTCGTCCCGTGTTGTCTGCAGCGTCTGCTTCACGATCAGCTGGTTCGCGCGGTTCGTCTCGAGTCCGTCCAGGTCCCCGAGGAAGTCCGGGGCCTTCACGCCCGCCGCCCAGACGACCAACTCCGCCGAAAGAATCTGCCCGCTCGCGAGTCTGACTCCGTTCGGCAAGACCTCGGCGACGCGAGCCGACGTGCATACCCGCACACCTTTGCTCCGCAGCAGCCTGGTAGCGGCATCAGAGAGACGCTGCGGCAACGCTGGCAGGATTCGCTCGGCCGCCTCGATCACGTTGAGCTTGATGTCCGCATCCGGATCGATCCGGTCAAGGCCGTAGGCCACCAGTTCCCGCGTCGTGTTGTGCAGCTCGGCGGCAAGCTCAACGCCGGTAGCCCCGGCACCGATGATGGCCACCTGCAACTGCTCTGGCCGAAGCGGCTCCGGCTGCGCGTGCGCGCGCATGAGAGCGTTGACCAGCCGACGATGAAAGCGCGCTGCGTCGCTCGGTGTCTCGAGCGCGATCGCATGCTCCTTAACGCCGGGGGTACCGAAATCGTTGGTGAGACTGCCGACCGCGATCACCAGCGTGTCGTAAGAGAACGCGCGCTGCGGGGTGATCTCATTGCCGTCCTCATCAATGACCGGCGCTACCTGCACCTCGCGCCGTTGCCTGTCGAGGCCGATCATCTCGCCAAGGCGGTAGCGAAAGTGGTGCCAGTGCGACTGAGCCATATAGTTGAGCTCGTGCACGCCCAGATCCATGCTTCCGGCGGCGACCTCGTGCAGCAGCGGCTTCCACAGGTGCGCCCGGGCCTTGTCGATCAGCTGGATCTGCGCCTTGCCGCGTTTGCCAACCCTGTTGCCGAGCTTGGTGGCGAGCTCCAGGCCGCCCGCCCCTCCGCCGACGATGACTATCTGGTGGAGCGCGGGCTGATGAACGGTGATATTACGACTGGTCACTGGTCACTGCCTCGGTCCCAACCCGGCGTGGCGAACCGGGTCTTAGCGTAAAGGCCTGCGCCACACACTCGCCAGCCACGGCTGCCGTTCGCGCGGCAGCCCGACTGGCCGGTAGTAGTACTCGAGCTCTGTGAACCCCGCATCTGACATGTAGCGACGCCACGCTTCAAGTGTGTGGTAAGCGCCATAGCGCCCGCGGTTCCAGCCTTCCTCGTTCTCGCCGTGCGGATTGGAGCTGAACAGCACGCCCCCGGGCTTCAGTGCGGCCTGCAATTGCCGCAAGACGCGCGGCAACTCCTGGGATGGCACATGAAACAGCGCCGCGTTGGCGAAGATGCCATCAAAGCGCTCCCCCGGCAGATCAAGCTTGAGGAAATCCTGCTGCCACACTTCGCACCCGGTGTCGGCACGCGCCATGGCAGCGAAGGCGGCCGCACCCTCCAGCCCGATGGCGGTGTGGCCTAGTCCCGCCAAAGTCTTAAGGTCGCGCCCCGGCCCGCAACCACAATCGAGAATCGTGAAAGGCGACTCGCCTTCGATATGTCGCAATAGGGAGGCAATGTTCTGGCTGACATCGTGATCGCGCGTGCCGGCCCGATACTCCTCCGCGTGCCGCTCGTAGTATGCGAGCGTCACAGTGGCGATCTTGTCCAACGTATGCGGTTCAAGCGGCTTGCTATGCATCGAGGTGTTTCCGCATTGGACCATTTCCCCATCCGCATTGTGACTCAGCTCGGCGTTGAGTGGCACGAGCGCTTCATTGAGTCTAGAGTTGACCCATCGCAGTCGCTTACGAACGGTCGCTTGGCCAGGCCGCTCACTGCGGTGTGGCCATAGGCCGCGTATCGCTCTCCGGACTGGCGCAGCTTAGAATGCGCGTGGTACGGCTCCATGCGACGACAGTTTAGGCCGTCGCGGAGGTCAGGAAGACATTCGACAGTGGATTCGCCTGCAATATTCTCTAGGGAGAAGACCATGCCCAAATACCTCATTGAAGCGTCCTATACTGCTGAAGGTTTGCGGGGTCTACAGAAAGACAAGGCATCCGGGCGCAAGCAAGCCGTGACAAAGCTTGTCGAAAGCCTGGAAGGAAAGGTCGAAGCGGTGTACTTCGCGCTCGGTGAACATGACGTGCTGATTATTGCGGATTTGCCCGACACCGTAAGTGCCGCGGCGCTATCTCTGGGCGTATCGGCTACCGGCCTCGTCCGAACCAAGTCCACTGCGCTGCTCACCGTCGAGGAAACTGACCGCGCGCTATCAAAGAAGATCAGCTACCGCGGTCCGGGCGCATGACTGATCGAACACCCGCCGCGCCTAGCCCATGCGGCGGGTGTTCTCCGATCGCGCTTGGCGGATGCGAATGTCCCCGGTTTTCATAGACTTCCAACGTAAAATCCCCCCTCGCTGCCAGTTTCCGGGCTGGCGCGTTTGATGACCCGTTAAGGCAGGAACAGCGGACTGACCGCGTTCCCGATCTCCGGACGGGACTGAGCTCGCTTGGCTTTCGCTTGCGGTGACAGTCGCCGGAGGGCGTGCTCTTGGTGGCAGCCATGCTCCTTTTCTACCGCTCGGTCAGCTGGCATTCATCTCGTGCAGGCTATCGTTTCGTTGTAGTGACCCACGGGCACAAAATGAGGTAAGCATCATGACCGCATCGAAGATTCCATTGTTGGCCCTCGCGTCGATCTTTGCTTTCAGCTCTTCACTGGCTTTGGCAGACGAAACGACTCAAGCGAAACTTCATGCAGAAGCCAAGATTTCCGAAGCGCAAGCGCGCACGACGGCACTGGCTACGGTTCCAGGAGGATCAGTCTCCAGTTCGGAACTGGAGAAGGAACATGGCAAGCTCATCTGGTCTTTCGACATAGCTCAGGTCGGCTCGAAGAACATCACCGAAGTCCAAGTGGACGCAAAGACCGGGAAGATCGTGTCAACCAAGATTGAAACGCCTGACAAGGAACGGAAGGAAGCCATTGCGGAAAAGAAAGGCGGTAAGACTTACTAAGCCCTCAGCTCTAAGGAAAAGCCACACGCCGAGGCGAGTTGCGGGCGCGCGCGACCGACCGCTACTGGCCGGGAGCAGGCAATGAGGTTTTCGGATGACGTAACGTCTCGCCATGGAGACGTTACTGATTCCGGTTCATCTTCAGGTAGCCGCGTGACGGTCAGACCAGGCTGCCGCCAACCAACGTGCGAAAGACTCATTGCACTATCGGGGGAACTATGCGGACGTCGAAGTTTCTGCCTTTATTCGTGATCGTGATCGGATGGTTCGCGATCTGTGCGCACGCCCAGACCGCTTCCAGTCGCAAGACCGCGCGAGCCAACGAGGCTGAGGTCCGGCAAGTGCTTGAGCGCTGGGCGAAAGCGTTTAGGGCCCGCGATCTCGACGGCATCATGTCGGTTTACGCACCGGGGGATGCGGTGATCGGTTACGACTTAGCGCCACCGCTGCAATACCGGGGCAACGCCGCGTACCGCAAGGACTATGCAGACTTTCTTGCCCAGTACAATGGTCCGATCGACTTCGAGTCTCGCGACGTGCGCATCGTGGCTGGGGAGGATGTGGCCTTCTATCACGCGCTTGAACGGATGCGCGGGACGTTGAAAAGCGGCGAGAAGTCCGATATGTGGATCCGCGCCACGAGCTGCTTGAAGAAGATCCATGGCCGCTGGCTAATCGTGCACGACCACCTCTCCGTGCCAGCCGATTTCGAGACGGGAAAAGCCGCGATGGATCTCAAGCCTTAGAGAAGTCGCTGACCCACAGACCGGGCTACCGCTAGCCAAAGTGCGAAAGACTGGTTGCACTATCGGTTTTCGTGCTCGTCACGACTGCTGTACTCGAGACGCTCAAAGGGCGAGCCGCATGGGAGATTGCAGAGATGAAACACCTAACCGCCCTCTGGACCCTCGTGTTGTTCGGATCATTGGGCGCCGCGTACGGACAGCCTGCCGGGAGTATCTATCAGGCGACGCTGGGAGAACCTGGACAACGAACCGTCGAGCTTTCGACGGACCAGCTCAGAGGCATTCTCGCCGACATGAGCGCCGTAGTTCTCGACGCGCGCCCTGTGCGAGAGTACGCGATCGGTCACATACCGGGTGCCATGAACGTTGCCGCAAAGCCTGGCGTTCCCATGTCGGCGTACGTTTCCGATGTTGCGGAAGTCGGTCGGTTGCTCGAGGGGAAAAAACAGACTCCGCTGGTACTTTACTGTAACGGTCCCTACTGCGGTAAGAGCAAGCGGCTTGCCGAGGAGCTCCTCGCCGCGGGCTACACCAACATTCGTCGCTATCAGCTCGGTATTCCAGTCTGGCGCGCACTGGGCGGCGTGACGGAGATAGAGCCGGACGGGCTCAGGTACGTCGCCGCTAACGATCAGACCGCAGTTCTCGTCGATGTCCGCGAAGGCGACGACTTCCGCAGTGGCTCTCTTCCGAACGCCCGAAACATCCCGCGAAGCGGCGTGTTGGAGGGCAAGGACGTAGGGGACGTGAAACGGGCGAAGGACGATGGGAGACTGCCCATGCAGGACCACAATACCCGACTGATTGTCATCGGGCGGGATGTTGCCGAGGCCCGCTATGTAGCCGAAGCGCTCGTACACGAGGCGTTCCAAAACGTCGGCTACTTCCACGGAAGTTTTCAAGAGGTACAGGCGGCGCTAAAACCATGAGTGAATTGCCACCCGCTCCTCGAGCCGCTGCGTAAGGAGCCACGGTTCCAGTCGGGCCGGATCGCAGGACCTCTAACGCTTGTTGGACGCGAAAATCTCCTTGACGCGGGCTGACAGCGCATTCAGGAAAGGGCGGCCCGTCAAGGCCGGTTGTTCCTGGCGTAGATCCTTCGCGTACAGGAGTGCGTATTCAGTGCGGGCCCGATCCGGACCAAACCAGCGGTTCTCCGCGTGCCAACTCGCAAAGCCCGGTATGGACGCGAAATCAGCGGCTGAGGTCGGAATACTGGCCGATTGCGAAGGTGTTCGCGCCAGTTCACGCCGCAGCAGCTCGTTGCGCAACCTTTGGTTCTCTTCCTGCTCATGCTGCAGCGAGACCTGTTGCTCCCGGGCCTTCTCGAACTGTTGAATGTGATATCGGTCGGCGAGACATAGCTCGCGACCAATGCCGTAGATCGTATCGCAAGCGTTCGGGTCGCGAGGCAGCCAGGAGCCGAGGCGCTCCGCACTCACGCTCTCTTGCGCGAGGGTAGTGCTGGCGAAACTCAACAGGATGGGCGAGCCTTGGCTATCGATCCGACTCCATGGGGGAATCACCCCAAGGGTTAAGCTCCTCCAGGTCCAATTATGGCAGAGCTGGCCGCGCGTCACGAACGGCGGCATTCGGGCAGCTCAATGGCGCGCTGCGCGCGTACTCGGCGTCACGAGATCGTAGTGGAGACGACGTCCGACCGGGCGCTCTCTACTCCGGTTCTCGTGACAGCAGTGACGGCGAAATAGTACGTCGTTCCGATCGGCAGCTCGGGCACTACGTAGGTCAGTAGACCTGGATTTGTCAGCGTGATCGAGTTCGTGAGCTGTGTCAGCTCCCCGCCATAATAGATCTTGAATCCGCCGAGATTGGTCAAGGCGGATCCATCGCTATTCTCGCTCGGGGCAGTCCAAGAGACAGTCGCGTTGCCCGTATACGGACTCGGCAGCGGAGATGACCACGGACTGTCGGCGTGTGACGACGGAGCGGAAGAATTGGAGCCATGGTGTGCTTTGCAACTGGCAAGTAGCACAACCACTGCCAACACGAACCAATGGGCCTGACCAACGAAGCGCTGCGAATGTTGCATGCGGACTCCCAAGCGGTAATGACTGCGTCAAGCCGGTCTCGGGGAGCCGATACAAGGAGTTGCATGAAACAGCCCAATGCAATGGGCTGACTCGCTAACGAGGCCGAATTGCGACCCCGGCAACCCCGCTGTCTTAGGCTTGCGCCCTTAGACCGGAAGCTTTGCGTCCCCGTCTTTCGACGGGTTTGCGATTGATACGAGCGTCAGTGTGCTCTGCTGCGAAGATTGCGCAATAGCGAATTACCGCAGAGGACTTCGCGAATTACCTAGCAGCCGAGCGTCAAGGGCTCGTTCAACTGAGCGAGAAACGCGATTGCGTCTCACATTCGCGCGGATCTCACCGTCCATGCCGCGTAACCGAGCGCGTCATCACATTGACATAACCGGGACTAGTGGCACGGCTCATTTCTTCGGTCGCTACGCCCCGATCAGCTTCAAAGCCTTCCAGGCCATCGAGCGAGTACTTAAGTTTCCGAGGACTTGACTACAGGGCTTCGCACGGGAGCGGGCTCCAGGCGGCAACGGGATTTCACACTCATCGCTTCAAGCGCAGCTTGCCCGTGAAATCGCGCTTCCCGAGCGGGATCCCCTTCCAACGCAGGATGGCGTAGGTCGTGGTCGCGTGGAAGTAAAAGTTAGGCTGGGAGAAGGAGAGAAGGAAATTCTCGGCAGTGAAGTCAATGTGGCGGTCGCCGAACGTAAAGCGCATGTCACGACCGACGAAAGCGTCGACCTCGGAAGCCTCGAGCGCCTCGAGAGCGGCGAGCGTTGCAGCGATCCGCGCCTTGAGCGCCGCGAAATTGTCGGGGGGCCGTGTCACGTCGGGCGAGAACACGCCTCTGCGCACACCCTCGATGGCGCCGAGCGAGTGCACCGCGGTCGACTTCACCTGATAGGCGAAGGGCAGCATGTCCTTGGCGAGGCGGGCCTGAATGATGTCGTCGGGCGCAATCCCCTTCTCCGTACTGAAGGCCTCCGCAGTGCCGAGCAGCCCGGAAACGGCCCCCAGAATCTGCCGATAGGACGGGACAGTGGCGGCATAGAGCGAAAAGGCCATGATGGCATTCCCCGCAATTGTTGATACGCAAATAGCCGCAGCTTGGCGGCGGATGGCTGATCTGGTTCATCACGGCCCAGGGCCCGGAATCGGACCCAGCATGTTCTCCAGAGACAGCCCGAGAGCAAGGACGGCGCGATCATTCCCCATCAAGGCGTCGAACTCGAGTCCGACCGGCAGACCGTTAGACGTCATCCCTGCAGGAAGGATCAAACTGGCCATGCTTGCGCAGCTTGCCAGAGACGTGTTGCGAGCCATCGCGACGTTCAGCGGCACTTTCTGCCCGCGAATGGTGACCTCCGCTTCCTCGCCGATCTGCGGCGCAGGGATCATGATCGGCGGGAATGCCAAGGCGACGATGCCGTGCAATTCAAAGTGGCGCTGGATCTCCTCGCGCATTCGTTGCCTCTGAACCAGCGCGGCTTCGTAGGCATCCTGCGAGGGTCGATTGGGGGGCAGCGAATACGTCCTGAACGCGTCTCGGATGCCTTCACTGGCTTGTTGCAGCAGTTGGTCAAATGTGACGCCCGTGCCTTGTGCTTCGAGAAAGGCAGCGATGGCGGGCATCGCCTCGTACGAAATGATCGTGATCGCGGTGCCGATTGCCGCTTGCGCGACTTCCGGGAGCTCCGCCTCGACCCAGGTCACCCCGGCGCCGCGCAGCCTGTGAAATGCTTCGGTGGTGATGCGCTCGACCTCGGGGTCGAGACCGCTCAGCAAGGACGCGGGGGCAATGCCGATGCGGACGCCCTTCAACGGAGTCGCTGTCAGGGGCGCGCGATCGCCAGTCACCGCCGCATCGAACAGGGCAAGGTCTCCAACCGAACGCGCCAAGGGGCCAGCCTGATCAAACTTGGCATCCGTGAGCGGCATGATCCCATCGCCCGGGTAACGGCCGAAGCTAGGGCGCAGCCCTGCCAGCCCACACATTGCGGCGGGGACGCGAATCGATCCCAGGGTGTCCTCGGCGACGGCCAACGGCGCCATTCTAGCGGCAACGGCGGCACCGGACCCGCCACTGCTCCCGCCAGGCACACGCGTCGGGTCATAGGGGTTGTGAACAGGTCCGAAGACCTCGTTGTTGCTCGTCCAGCCGTACGACAACTCATGGATATTCGTCTTGCCCATGAGGATGCCGCCCTGGGCCAACAATGACTTGAGCACTCCGGCATCGTCTCTTGGCCTGAAGTCGCGTAAAGCCCTCGTCCCATTTGACGTGGGCAGCGCCTTTGAGTTGACGCTGTCCTTCACGGGAATGGGCAACCCATGCAGAGCGCCGATGGCATCGCCGGAGGCGCGCACCTTGTCGGCGGCTCTGGCAGCCTCCAGCAGCATCTCTTTGTCCAGCGTGCGAAAGGCGTTCAGGCTCTCGAGATGCTGCGCGCGGTTGAGCAGCGCACGTGCGTAGTCTTCTGCCTTGAGGTCTCCGTTTCGCATTGCGGTCACTGCAGCGACGGCGGTGAGGTCGGTGAGACCCTGCCGCCTGGCAGCGCGATTGGGTCGACTCGAAAGCGTGTCCGCGGCTGCTACCCCTCTGTCCTTGGTCCCGCTGGTAGACAGTCCGCAGTTAGATTTTCGCTGCCTCCGAGGCCCAGTGACCCGACCTCGCATCGCGAACTCACTCGGTGCCAGGGACCCGAGGCAGCCGTGCGGACAGCGGGCATTGTAGTCGATGCGCATGCACAGCTGCAGGCCTCTCGACCTGGTGTCACCACTCCCGATAGACTGCGGGCCGGAACCACATTTTGGGGCGCAAGGGCCTGTGCTAGCGCCGCATAATGCTGCCCAGAAAAAAGGTGTCGGGGGAAGCCGGTATGGCAGCCGCGCCGCAGAGCACAGCTGACAATTTCATCATCGAAACACGCCACCTGACAAAGGAGTTCAGCGGTTTTGTTGCGGTGAGCAACGTCGACCTCCAGGTGCGCCGTGGTCAGATCCACGCGCTGATCGGTCCCAACGGCGCGGGCAAGACAACCTTCTTCAACCTGCTCACCAAGTTCCAGATTCCTACCCGTGGCCAGATCCTCTACCGCGGTGAGGACATCACCTTCGAAAAGCCGGCCGAGGTCGCGCGCCGCGGCATCGTCCGCTCGTTCCAGTTGTCCGCGGTGTTCCCCCATCTGACGGTGCTCGAAAACGTTCGCATCGCCCTGCAGCGCTCGCTTGCGACGACGTTCCATTTCTGGAAGCGCGAATCGAGTCTGGAGGTTCTCAACGCCCGGGCCGTGGCACTGCTGGACGTGGTGGACCTCGGTGCCTTCGCCCGCGTGCTCGCGGTTGAGTTGCCTTACGGCCGCAAGCGCGCGCTCGAGATCGCAACCACGCTGGCGATGGACCCCGAGCTGATGCTGCTGGATGAACCGACGCAGGGAATGGGCCACGAGGACGTCGACCGTGTCACGACCCTCATCAAGCAGGCGTCGGCGGAGCGCACCATCCTCATGGTCGAGCACAACATGCAAGTGGTCGCAAAGATTGCCGATACCATCACGGTCCTGCAGCGCGGCCAGATCATTGCCAGCGGCACCTACGCCGAGGTCTCGCGAAACCCGCTGGTGATAGAGGCCTATATGGGTTCGACTGATGCCGAGCTGCGGATGCCGCACTGATGGCGGCGGAAGTACTGCGCGCGACCGGGCTGCACGCCTACTACGGCGAGTCCCACGTGCTGCACGGCGTCGAGTGCCACGTCAACCGCGGCGAGGTCGTGACGCTGCTCGGCCGCAATGGAGCCGGGCGGACCACAACTCTCAAGGCGTTGCTCGGCCTCGTCGGCAGCCGGTCCGGTTCGGTAATGATCAACGGTCGCGAGGCGATCGCCCTGGCGCCGCACAAGATTGCACATCTGGGGGTCGCGTACTGTCCGGAGGAGCGCGGCATCTATGCGAGCCTGTCGACCGAGGAAAACCTCCTGCTTCCACCGCCGGTCGGGCCGGGGGGAATGTCAATCGCCGAGATCTACGCTATGTTTCCCAACCTGCAGGAGCGGCGCGCGAGCCGCGGGACGCATCTCTCCGGCGGTGAGCAGCAGATGCTCGCGCTGGCGCGAATTCTGCGCACCGGCGCCAGGCTTCTGCTGCTCGATGAGATTTCGGAGGGACTCGCTCCCGTGATCGTGCAGGCCCTGTCACGGACCGTCCACAGATTGCGGGAGCAAGGCTACACGATCGTCATGGTGGAACAGAGCTTCC
>Ga0209011_1000450_pt1 | contig 15813 bp, 12 predicted proteins | sample BlaSpr_A8_OM1_M3_FD_187986 | JGI IMG/M metagenome (GOLD analysis project Ga0209011, IMG submission 187986) | Forest soil microbial communities from Thunder Bay, Ontario, Canada - Black Spruce, Ontario site 2_A8_OM1_M3 (SPAdes) (version 2) | ecosystem: Environmental > Terrestrial > Soil > Boreal... | reverse complement strand
CGACATGTGAATGGCGCGCAATTGCGCGAGATCCGATTCCTGGTAGTCGCGAACGAGCATCTTGTTAGCAGGCTACAGAGTCCTTTGGCGCGCGATGCGAGAGCCAGCGTTGGCGCCGAAGCCGTTGCCGCCGCGCACTTGGCCGTTTGGCAATGCGCCACTTCCCTGCGAGGGTTGCGGCGCGGGGCCGCTAGCGCCGCCGCCGGCTACGGCGATGGGCGGCGCGCCGAAGGCGACCGGACTCGATGCCAGCGAGCCGATGTATTGCGAAAACGCGCGCCAGTACAGCGTCTGATTGCCGAGCTGTACGTAGAGATTGCGCGAGGCACCGAGGAAATAGACGCGCGGAGCGCTGAACGCCGGAGTGACGTCGGACTCCGCGAAATAAAACAAGCCGGGGCGCGCGTCGGATGGATCGGCGATGGAAATGTCGAACCAGCCGTTCGATGCCTGCACGGAGAGCGAAGCGATCGGCGAAGGTGCGGGCGCAGGCACGCTAGGGTCTACGCCGGCGCGCTGGCTGGTGGCGTTCACCGCGGAGACGATGCGCGTCAGCGTCTCGTACAAGTACGGATCGCGATCCTTCAGCGGTGCAAGTTGGGCTACGGTCAGCATATGCCTCTGCTAATTCAGGCCGCGGACTGGGGACCACGGGTCGATCCGCAATGACGGCGTGAATTTTTGCAGGCGGAACCAGGCGCCGGACTGATTGGTGCTTACCTGGAAGGCTACTCGTTCGCCTAGCACGTTGATGGGCAGCTCTAAATCTTTTACTGCGGGCGAGCTCAGCGGCAGGGCTTGCTGCGCTTGGGGGACGCTGGACGAATTGGTGAAGCTGGTCAGCGCTAGGGAGCCAGCGCCCTCTACGTACATCGTTAGATAGCTGAAGAGTTTGCGATGCGCACCCAGGCTGAGGGCTTGTTCGACGGCGCGCTCGGGAAAATAGTGCGTGGTGTAGTAGCTGGGAATCGCCGCGCCGTCATCGGAGAGTTGCGCGGCGTTGAGCTGATACACCTTGCCGGTAGCGCCGCCTCCGCCGACGCCGGGCACTCCCCCGCCCATGGCAACGAGCGAGGTGCCGTCGCTGCGTTCGATGAGCGCGCAGGAATTTGCCGCGACGGTCCACGGCGACCACTTGCGCGTTTTGTCCGTGGCGGTTTTGCGGCCGGTCAGCGTGATATTGACCGGCGGGCGGCCGGCGATATCTTCGGCGGAATCGAGATCGCGATAATCGAGCATCAAGATTTTGTTTGGTGAAGTGGCCGTGCCCATCGGCGCGCCGACGAAAATGCGGCGCTCTTTGGTGTCAACTGTGACCCACAGCGTGTGGCCATACTGCCAATTGATTTGATTCCAGGTGGGCTGAATTTCCTGCGAGATTTTGACCGGCTCTCCGCCGTTGAAAATGTACAGACCGGTGCGGTGCGCGATGACCACCCAGTCTTCGCCAATGCCGACGCCGCGGATCGAGGGCGTGCCGAGGCGGCGCGAAATTTCCGCGATGGACCACAGCGCGGGCTCGTTCGTGCCGTCGTCCTGAGTGGCGTGCAGCGAATGCTCCTTCACAAAATACAGGCGCTCGCGCAGCTTGAATGCCCCACGAATGGCTTGGCCGTTGTTTTCGGCGATGCTCAGCAGGCCGTCGATGCCGTCGTAGCTTTCGGGATCTTCGACGCGGCTGGCGCGCACCAGCGAGGTGTTCGCTGGCTGCGCGGTGGGGGAAATTTCGATGCTATCTATGTAAAGCTGGCCGTTTTGATTGGGCGTGGTGTCCGCGTAAACGCGCAGCACCAGGTCGCTCGGAATCGTGGCGAGCGGCGCGGTGAGTTGCGCGGTGTATTCGGCATAGCTGGTCGTGAGCTGCGTGGGGGTGAGCTGCAGGCCGGTGGTGTTGATGCCTGCGCTGGCGCTGAAGACATTCACGCGCAGATTGCCTTGCACCAGTGTGGAATTGCGCGCGCAGCGCGCGCGTACAGTGTAGTCGGTGTTGGCCTGGATCAGCGGAGCGCCGAGGGCGTCTTGCACGGCGCTTTGCGTGATCATGCCGCGCGTGGCGGTCGAGCCATTGCCGACAATCGAATACGCTGCGCCCCACACCACGAAGTTTTGCTCGTCGGTGCCGCCGGGCGCGAAAACGGGATCGGGTATCCAGCCGAGCGGATAGTGCGGCAGCGAAGGGCCGGTGAAGCCGCCGTCGAAGCCGAGATTCACGAAATTGCTGAGCTTGTTGCGCTCGCCCCACCAGAAGAGGCGCTGCGCGTAGTCGATCACGCCTGCGCAGCAGCCGAGCTCGACGAGGCGGAAGAGATTGTCGACGTTGGTGGCACCGAGAAGAATGGCGTCGGAGAAATCGACAACGGCCGAGGTTGCGGTGTTGTCGTTGAGAATCATGTTGCCGCTGAAGAGCGTGGCTCCCGCGCCGACATAGAAGAAACTGGCGCCGCCCGCTCCGGTGAAGCAGAGAATGCGCGCGACGACGTTCGATGGGCCGGTGGGAATGTTGGTGACCACCGCACGCTTGCCGCCGCTCGCGGTCCAAGTGGTGGCGGCGCTGGGCTTGGTGAGATAACCCTGGCGCGTTTTGAAGATGACGCAGACTTGGTGCACGCCGGTGGCGATGCTGCCCGCGGCGGAAGCGGTGCCTCCACCGGAAGCGGTGAGACCGCCCGTCGCCGCGGTGAACGTGAAATGCGTGGAGTCGGGCACGCTGGTGACCGCGAATGTGCCGTTGTATCCCGCGACGCCGATGCTTGTTGTGGTGACGAGTTGGCCGACGACGAAACCGTGCGCGCTCGCCGTTTGAATGGTGGCAGTCGCGGACGCTGCGGTGCCTCCGCCGGAAGACGCGAGACCGGATGCGCCGGCGATGTAGGTGAATTGCGTGCCGCTCGCAACAGACACGATTGGAAATGTCCCGTTGTAGCCGGCGACGCCAACGCCTGCGACCGTGACCGACTGCCCGGCGGCAAGACCATGCGCTGCGCTGGTGGTGATGGTGACGAGGAAGCCGTTTTCGCTGGCTCCATTCGGGCTTGCAGCGATCGCGATCGCAGCAGGTTGCGTGGCTCCATTCGGGCTTGCGACGATGGCGACGATAACGTTTTCGTCGACGACGCTCGGGCCCGCGCCGGGTTCGCTTTGGCTCACGCGATCGAAATTCGTGTCGTCGAACTGGCGCGGCAGATCGTTGCCGGCGCGGCCATCGCTGACCGCGAGATATTCGCGGCCAAAGAGTGTGGTGGAGTTTGCGAAGGAATTGGCAGCGAGGCCGCTGGCGACGCTGGCGAGCGTGCTTGGCGTTGTCTCTTTATACAGGACGCCGTTCGAGTCCAGCAGCAACGTGCGCAGCGTAGCGTTCAGCGTCTCGTACGTTTTCACGTAGTTGATGGTGGGATTGCCGGCGAGCGGGCCGAACAGCGCTTGCAAGCCCGGGCGCGTGGCCACGCCGCCGTTGCCGTAGATGACGTCCTGGCAATCGGGCGAGACTCCGTGCGGCAGATCCGCGGGAGACATATCTGTGACCAGCCCGCCGAAAATTTCGATGGGCGCGTCGAATGAGCCTGCTGTCGTCATATTCTTGTTCTTGCTACAATGTAACTGCGTCTCAAGCGTGCCCAGTCTCTGGGTTTAGGCGGCGAGTAATCGCCGCCTTTTTTCTTTCTGCGCTACTTCCCTACTGTTTTGGCGATTCCGGTTCCCGCTTCTCTGCGTGCGTTCTGTGCCTCCGCGGCAAATCTTTTTCTTCGGCGGCAACCAAACCGTACTGCGCGGCTTTTTCGCGGTCGAGGATCGCGCCGCAGGAGCGGCAGACCGCGACGCCGTGCTTGATTTTTTCCGCGCAGACGGGGCAATCGGCGAGAGGCCGGGCGTCATAGAGCCATGGCTTCTCGAGCCCGAGCTGGCGCGCGGCGCGGCGCTCGAGGTCGGTAATGAACATGGGATTTTTCGTGCGCTCCCACTCGAGGTCGGCGGCGGCCACCAGGCGGCGCTGAAATTCCTCGAGCCGCCGGCGCGCTTCAGCGAGCTCACTCTCGGTGGGCGCGTCTCCAGCAGCGACGAAAACGCCGTGGTAACTTCCTTCCCCTGAGTCGCCATTAATTTCGCGCGCAATGTCTTCGGCGATTTCGCGCGCGGTGATGCGATACTCCATGGTGCGCTTGTCGCCGAGGTCCATCACACCAAGGCAGCCGCGAATCGGAGTAATCGCGAACGCCTCACCCGGCTGCGGCGAAGAAATCTCCAGCGAGCCGAAATAGGTGCGATGCCGCGGCGGCCATTTCTCCGTGGAAATGTTCACCAGAGCGACTACATCCATACCCTTAGCAGCAGATTGCGCTTCCACACTTCACCTCCCGTTATTTGCAGAAATCTTTCAGGTTGAAACCACCGCGAATTATTCTCTGACGCGGAGAATGACTACTGGAGCTGTCTTGCGAGCGCCGGAGAGTCGCATGCCATCGAAATTGCTCACGTCCGCGCGAGCCACCGGAACGAGCCGGCCCTCGCTCTCGAGTTGCTGCAGGGGAGCCGCCACCGCTTGCGGATAGTCCGGAGCGCGCACGACCCAGCGAATATTTTCCGCCTGGAACAGAGCGTTCCAGGCTTCCGCGGAAGCGTAGCGTTGCGGGTCGATGTTCCAATTATGGTCCGGGTTACCGGAAACAAACGGAACGCGCAGGTAGTACAAGTGCTGGAGGAACACCAGCGTCTTGGCGTCGCTTCCCTGCCCCGCCAGCGTTTCGTTGATGAACGACACTCTTCCATAGTCGGGCGCACGCTGCTTCAGGTAGTCCTCGCGCGACAGCAAACCAATGCTGGCTGCGACGGCCGAGCGTCCATAAAGCAGAACTCCACCCATACACAGAACGAGCAGCGCGGCGATACTCGCGAGCGACACGGCGCGAGCAATTCGCCAATCGGAACGGTCCAGGAGCGCCGCGCCTGCAAACGCTACAGCGAGAGCGACTGGAAAAACTGGCAAGAGAAACCGCAACATCCCCGAGGAAACCCAGATCAGCATGCTGCTGGCGAGCCAAACGATACTCGCCACGCGCCAGAGTGCTGTGTTGCGCCAGACGAGAACAATGAGCAACACGAAAGCGAGAGGCAGCGGTCCGAAGAATTGCCAGAAGCCCGCGTGAGCATGGTCCACCGCTGCAAAAAGCGGAAACAGGAACACCTGGATGATGGACCGCGGCGCGCTCGCGCCGGTGTCCGCGAGCACAGAAGCCATGGTGAATGAATTCATTTTTCCGGGCGCAAACCAATTCAGCAAAAACGGAAATACCGGATCGTGGCTCCACAACGCGTTGCGCGCGTACGGCCAGATACCCACTGCCAGCGCCGCGCTGAAAAAGAGACCGAGCCGCCGAAGCGAGCGTGCCTCCGCAAGAAACGCCAGCAGTAAAGCGGCAGCGAAAAAGCAGCCGGTGTACTTTGCTCCTGCAAGAGCGCCGGCCAGGGCCCCCGCGAGCATAGTGATTGCGAGCCGATTTTCCTTTCGTGCTCGCGCCACGACGAGCACGCCAGTGGTGGCGAAAAAAGCCATCCAAATGTCCGGCGCTCCGGCGGTGGACACCTGCCAGAAAACCACCGGCGTGAGAAGGAAACTGAGCGCGCAAAGCCAGGCCCATTCTCGAGAGAGCCATTGCCGTGCGAGACATGCGCCCGCGGCAGCGGCCAGCACTCCGCCGAGGAAGATCAGCGCGAGCGACAGCTTCTCGCTATGCAGCGCAAGCCCGGTCAGAATCAGTAAGTGTCCCTGGCCGGTAAAGAAACTGTGCAGCAGAGAAAAATGCGGAACAAATCCATCGCGAAGGACGAGGAGCTGCGACGTAAAGTGATAGTGCAGCGCGTCAGAACCGGTGAGCGGCGCCATGGCGGCCAGGCCGGTGAAGAGCACGACCAAGCACGTAGTTGCCGCCAGCAGGTGCTCATGGCGCGATCCGCCGCGGATGCGACGCAAGAGCCCGGTGAGGATTTCTATGACGCCGGAAAAACCGAGAGCGCCGATCACCAGCAGAACCGCTAGCACCAGGAAGACGGCCAGGCGCGGGCTAACAACAAACTCGAGGATGGCCACAGCCGTTTCGTAAGCGATTACACCGGCAGCGGCGCAGCACAGCAGTTGTTCGAGCGCGCTTTCAAATTCGAGACGCGCTGCCTTCAAGATCCAATACCCCAACCCGGCGCAAGAGATGAGGAAGATTGCGGCGCCGCAGAGCGAAGCGAACGACGCAGTCAGTGCCATATTCTGTGGAACAGCGGACCTGCGGCGCTACGCAAGAAGCTCGAAAATTGATCCTTGAATTGGCTGTAGTACCAAATCTGCGCGGCAATCATCCAGCAGCACAGCAAAACTTCAACGAGTTTTGATCTTCGCGACATTTGTGCCAGCCGGATGCCGCGGATTATAGCAATGATCAGCCTCGGCGGTCTCCGAGCTACTGCATGCGGTATTGCACTATGACGTTGGCGTCGGATGGGCTGGTGGTGCAGCCGGCGGCCGCCGTTTGCACCGCGACGGTGAGCGAGGCCCCAGCGGCATAACTTTGCGCGATCGCTCCGCTGTCGTTGGCGGCGGCGGAGATGGTGACATTCACCGGCGTGGTGCCATCCGTGAGCCGGACGATGGCGTTGGTGGTGCACCCGCTCGGCGCCGTTCTTGCTTGCACTTGCACACGCGTCACAGTGACGGCCTTGTCCGGCGTCCAGGTCGATCCCGTCCAGGTAGAAGTCAACGCGCCGGGCAAGAACACATTTTGTTCGCCGCGCGGGCTCGAGCTGAGCGTTTCTCCGCTGAGAGCCATTCCTTGTGTGAAGTGCTGCACCTTGGTCCAATCCTGCTCCGCATCGAGGTGTGCGAGCGGGTGCAAGTTGCCGCCAGACCAATTCTTCGACGTAGCCGTGGTGCCGTACAAAAACAGTCCCGGCTGCCCGGAAGTGTACGTTGTGTCCGTCGCGGTCAGCGTGGAGACGCCGTTTTTGTAGCAGGTGAGCACGCCACCGGGCGCGGCTTCCAGCCGCAGAATATCGCCAATCGCGCCGGTGGTGGCCGCGCTGGCCAGTAGGGTGTTTGTGGTCCCGGAAACCCTCTGCAGTTGAATAAGCGCGGTGTCCTCGTTGCAGATATAGCCCTGCGTCGTACCTCCGCTTCCAGAAAGCAAAACGGCGACACCTGGAAAATCGGTTGTGCCGTTCAGCGCGGTCAGCGTGACCTGGGAAAACTGTGAGGGGTTGAACAAACTCGCGCTCCAATAGGCAACGTCGTTGTTTCCGGTGACGGTACCCACAAAATTATTCGAGCTAATGTTGATACCGTTGTTGGTGACCGTCCAGTTCGCGCCGATGGCGCCGTTGGCGCGCGTGGCGTTGTCGTAGGTACTGTTCAGATATCCGGTCACCGGCAGATAGCCCGTGACATCGGGGATAGAGAGCGTGCGATTCGCGCTCAACCCGCCCGGAAAATTCGTGGAAGCGACATTTCCGTTGCTGGTGAGCCGGAGCTGCGGCCCGGACAGGCCGTTGGGCCCGAGAATGGCGGTGCCTGCGGAGGCATTGGGGATCGACGAACCGCACACGGCGCCAGAGGCGTCAACAAAAACCTGAGTTACCGAAAGGACTGCCGCGCAGCCCCCATAGGCATTCAAGTTGGCCTTGACGCCGTTGCGATAAGGCACGTACGCGACGGCTCCCGCCGGAGCGGCCGGCGGAGTGAGCGTAACCGTTTGATTGCCGCTGGTGGTCACCGCATTTGCGCTGGGACTGGTGACGCTGAAATTACCGTCCACGTCCAACCACTGGATCTGGTAAGGAATGGATCCCATGGGAACGTTGCCGCCCGAGCTGACCGCGAGCCCTGGCGCCGCCGGCGTGGGCATGCCGTACATGATGCGGCCGCTGCCGAACATAGAAACGAGTCCATTGCCGCTAAGGCTCTGGCCCGTCATGCTCAAGAAGGAAGTGTTGCCAGGATTGGAGAATGGACCATCGAGGATTAGTGCATTGGCGTTGACGGAAGGAGAAATCAGCAGCGGCTGACCGGCATTGCCCACCGAGCCTCCACTCCACATCAGGGAAACCATATTGCCGCCATTTTGGGCGTCCACCACAGGGGTCCCATAACCGACGACGGAATCGGCTTCCACGATATCGCGCAAGGTGATGATGTTAAAGACTCCGGCCGGGCAGTTGAATCGGAGATACGGTCCAAGCGCGCTCTCAAAGAGCGTGGTGTCGAACTCGAAGTCCGCCGGCGCTACGCCGATGTTGTTGGGCAGGCAGTCGATGTCAATCGCATTGGCGGCAAAGTACAAGCCTTTTACCTTCAGTCGGCCGGGCACTTGCGGGGGATTGCTGGTGGTGACGGCGGGGCTGGCGTTGGTGAGCTGCAGGCAGGAGACGCCGTTGAAGCTGCCCGCCCCATTTTGGCAATTTCCGCGGAAGATGAAAAAGTCGAAGCCGCCCTTGAAGACTAACGGCCGGCTGAAGCCACCCCCATTGATATCCACGTCATCGAGAACGAGCCCGGCGGTCCCGCCGCCGTCCGTTCCGCTGTCGGTAAGAATGGCGGTTTGCTGGATGCCGCCGGCAAGCAACAGCACGCGATTAAAGTGCACACCGCTGACGCCGTTGACCTCGGGAATCAAAAACATAGGGTTGGCGTTGCCTAAGAACTGCGAGCCGTTGACATAGGAGAAACTGGTGGTCTGATGCGGCTCGCCCTCGATGTCCATCGAGGAGCGCAGAATCCATGGTTGATTGATGACAACAAAGTTGTCGTTGGAGTGAATTTTGACGCTGTAGGAGAAAGTGTTGATCAAGCCGTTGGTCAAATCCATGGTGGCGTTGAAGGGAACGTAAACCATGCCGTTAGAGATGTACACTGCGCCGCCACCGGCTGCATACGCGGCTTGAATCGCGGCTTTCAGATTTGCGGAATTGTCGTGAAGAACCGCGGCGTTTGACACCGTGCTCCCCGCGGCATTGGCCAGCGTCAAGCTGGTGGTGCCCGCGCCGGAAACAACGGTGGTGGCGAGATAGCCGGCCTGCGCAGCGCCGGGCGGTGTGCCGGGCACGTAACTCGGCGCAGTATTGACGTTGCTGCCGCAATCTTGGAACCACGGATCGACGCCGGCGGCGACTCCCGCGAGAGCGCCGTTGCGATAGATCCAGTAATGGATGGTGTTGATGCCGCTGAAGCTGCCAGACGGGAAGGTCAGCGTGTTGCAAGCCATCACCGTGACGACCGGTGTGCCGGTGGTGTTGGTTTCGTTGGCGAGCGAGCCGTCGTTCGTGGTGAAGGTAGTTGACGTGGGCGTGGACGCGATGGTTTTGACGCCGTTGCAATAATCGAAGACGCCGCCGCTGAAGCCGGAAATGTTGACCTGCGCGCCGGCCTGCAAGTTGTGCGCGACGCTGGAGGTGTACGTGGCGACGCCGCTCGTGCGCACGCAACTCGTGAACGTGATGTTGTTGGCGCCGAGCGTCGAAGCTCCCGCAGTGGTTTGCCCTACGGAGCTGGCCGCGGTGAGGCCGCCTTGGCGATCTTCGGCAATCACCTGATAGGTGTAGGTCGCGGTGCCGTTCAGCAGGTATGTTGGCGTGACGGTGGCCTGGCCGGGTGTGGTCAATGTGGTGGCGGCGCCGGCTTTTGGGATCACCACGCCGTGGCCATTAAGAAAATCGCCGCTGCCGCCGGAGCAAGTCAGCGTGGTGCTGCTGGAATTGATGTTGCACGTGATGGTCGGCGCGGGATTCGTGGAGCTGCCGTAGCCGCCGTAACGCGAGAGGCTGAAGTATGGGTTTGGCCCTTTGGCCTCGATGTTGGCGTCGAAATTTTGCTGCGCGGTAAACGTGTTGGGTACGTTGGTCTGCGCGCCGCTGCCGCTGGCGATGGGGCCGATCTCCGCGCCGGTATCATCTTTGTAGTACAGGCGCTTATCCGTGGTCTTGGTGTAGAGATTGACGGTTCCGTTGCTGGCGGCGCCCGGCGGCGCGGATTGATTGGAAAGATTGAGCGTGCCGCTGGCGAGATTGCCGACGACGGTGGTGTTGCCGTTCACCGTGAGATTGCCGCTGAGGTTCAGCGAAAACGCGCTGATGGCGCCGCTGCTGTTGACACTGCTGAATGTTGGCGAGCTCGGATCGTTGGGCAGAATGACGTTGGCGATCTGTTTGGCGGTGATGCCGGCGCCGGAGATTTCGATTTCGTATTTTCCCGGCGCGGCGTAGAAGAAATAGTTGCCGAGGCCGTCGGTAGTCGTGGGATTGGCGAGCGCTTGCGTGAGCGCCGCGTCCGAGTAGATTTGCGCCAGCGGCGTGCACGGCTGTCCGGATGCGGGCATGGCGCAGACGCGAATCGAAGCGCCCGCCAGCGGAATGCCTCGCGTGTTGAAGACGATGTCATCCTTACGCGAGCCCTGCGCGTGCGCCGGCGCAACAATGCCGGGCCAGACCTGCAGCACGAGCCCCACCAGTGCCCACAAAAACCCCATCGCAATTTTCGATCGTATCATTCCGTTACCTTTTTGAATCGGGTGAATTCTTAGCGTCTGAGCGAACATGTGAGGCATGCTAGGCTCGCGTGCATCATGGAAGACAACGCGCCAATTGAAGTTAGCGTCCAGCTCACTGCAGACGATCTCCGCGATCTGTGGAGGAGCTCGGCTCTTAGATACCTGAGCTGGCTCTCGATCGCGATCGGAGTCTATCTTGCTTACTTCGTCCTCGCGGAGATTGTGAATGAGGGGTTCTCCAACGAAACGGCCTTTACGATCATCTGGAGCGGAATCGTCGCCCTAGGAGCGCTCCTGGTGGGCTTCTTTTTCACCCGGTTTCGAGCTCGGCAGATGGTTAGGTACGGCCCGACTCTCCGAGAACTGCGCCGATATTCCTTCTCTGCCCAGGGCGTGCATTTCGATGCGGAACTCATGACTTGCGATTGCCGATGGGGATCGTTTTTCAGTATTGTAGAAAGCCGAAGATCGTTTTTGCTTTACCTGTCTCCCCTATTCGGGATTGTGATCCCCAAAGCACCTTTGTCTGCGGCAGATATCAGTCGCCTTCGAGATGTATTCCGAGGCCACTTCAAAGGCAAGCTCAAGTTGTGCAGCTAGCAGCTACAGTAGCTTGCGAGCGGTGATGGCCAGCTGTACCACGTCAGTCGTTACGCTGGCGGGGTACGCGCCGGCGGTGATCTCCGTGCCGCCGCCGCTGAATGCTTTCAGCTTCCAGTTGTTGAGCGCCGCGCCGGCAATCGCCACGTAGTAGCCGCTGTTGCCGTTCTGGCTTTCGGCGAACGCCTGGATGATCTGCGTCGACGGTAGCTTGTCAGCCACGGTGGTGAAATCCATCGCGTCCCCGCCAGTCGGGTAATTCCCGGAAAACGTCAGCGTTGCAATGGCGTACACAAAATTGTTCGCCGAAGAATCCACATTCAGAGGCGAAAGCGAAATGGTAATGGCCATGTTTTCTCCTATTCGGTTCTAGAACGGGGTGTAGCCGCTGCGCGCGGAAAACGGCCGGCGGCGGCGAGCGGACTGCTGCTCGCGGCGCACCGCGGCGGCGACGAGATCTTCAAGCGCGTCGCTGGCAGCTTCGTCCCACTTCTCCGCGAGCGGGCTGCCGCGCGACCAGCCGGCAAGCGCGGCGGTCGCGTATGCAATGGCTTCCTGCGCGTTGCGCACCAAAACTGGCGATGTTGCGTCGGTAAAATCGGGATACGCTTTCAGATAGCGCAAGCGGATCTGCGTGTCTTGCGTGGCGCCGAGGAAATAGACCCCGTCGGCGCGCCACTCCCAGACGCTGAGCGTCGGTCCCTGCCCGCGCGACGGCAAGCCGCCGTGCTGCGAAAGGTCCACCATCTCGACGAAATCGTCAGAGGAGCCGCTGGCGCGCTCCCAAATTTTTACCGGCACGAGCAGATCGGTCGGAAGCTGATTGGGCGGCGCAGTCGCATCGGTGATCGACACTTGCAGCGAAGTATCGACCTGGGCGACCGCGGGGACGACCAGCAGCACGTCGTCTTGGATGAATCCGCCGGCGCCGGCATTGCCGAGCGCGCGCTGCGTTTTGCGGTACGCGGAGTTCGCGTACGGGAGCAGCACCGCGTCCGTGAACAGGTTCCCCTGCGAATCGTTCAGCAAGGCCCGCACAAGTGAAGTGATTTGCCCCGCGGTGTTGTACGCAGATGACCCAACGACTGGCATGTTTTAGTCTCCAGAAGGGAGCGGCGACTTCTGCAAATAGGCGGCGACGCCGATGACGGCGTTAATCAGCGCGGCGGCGGCGCCGATGCGCACCGTTGCGCCGATTCCCGCTTGCAGATTGAAATGCTGTGGATCGATCCCGACCGCCGCGAATCCCGTGAGCACGCCGCCCGCTGCGCCGCTGATTGCCGCGGCCAGCAGGCCTTTTAACCAAACTTCAACACGCGTCATCATTGCGCTGGACTCCGCGGCCCGCCCTGCATTAAATTAATAAAACGATTTACTACTGTGCGGCGCGGTGCGCGCCGATGTTCGGTATTGATGTTCGGTGCCCAACAAAACGAGGGTCGCTGTATGTATGGCTACAATTGGCTTCGCATTGCATCTGGTTTGGCCTTGCTCTTCAGTTCGGTGATGGTTGTCGCGCAAAGCCTGCTCAAGAATGACTGGGGGAACCAGCTCTACTACGGGACCAGCCTCATCGCCGTCTTTGGTTACCTGTTCCTCACCAGCCGATCAAAAGAGGAAGAGCGCGATTCGCCCTGGTGGTGGTGAGTAGGCATCCTGTAGCGCAGAGCGGAGTCTTCGGACCTCTGCGGTTTTTTCTTCTGTTAACATCTCGAGATGCTTGCGCCTCTGTCCAGGAAGTTTTTGACTTCAAAGCCGCAGGGCTGCGCAGACTCCGCCCTGCGCTACATGACCGTGACAAATGGCTGCTTGTGGAATGCCGGCACGGCGTCATCGAGCAGGTCGTACGCACACGCATCGTAGGTTCGATCCTGGCGACCGTCGCGATCGTAGAGCGCGCGCTTCCCTGCTGAACGCGGGTGGCGGCGCGACCACTCGATTGCCCGCGTGATGTGCTCGGCGATCGTCGGCGTGAGCTGCACGAATTCGCCGCGCGGGCCCTCGAGCGTGAAGCAATGCTCGTATTCGCCGCGCGCGGGATACGGCCCGAGCGCCGGAATGCTGCGTCCGCCTTCGACCTCAATCGTTTGCGCCCACCATGCTCGCGGCGAGCCGTAAGTTTCCGGCGGCAGCCACCTCTCAATGTGCCAGCGATTCACCGCCGGATATTTCGGCTCCTGTCGCAGGTCGACGACTTCGCGAAGCACCGAACCCGTTGCGGGATCGCGCTCCTCGAACCTACCGCCAATCCACGCCAGGCGATTCCATCCCCACACGGCGCGATAGTTCGGCTCGCGGAAACGGTTGATGCCGCCGGCCAGCTCGAGACTCCGCGCAACGCCTGCCGGCGTGTCGTGCGTTTCGCGTAGAACGTGGATCATTTCCTGTCTGGCGCAAAGTCCAGCGTCTTCACAACAAATTTGTGCTCGCCGCAATCCAGCACGATCTCGCTGACCTTGCTGGCCTGACCCTCGACAATGGCGGCGTGTTCGCGCGCAAGCATTGCGCACGTCACTACCGTGCCTGGCTCAAGCTTTCGCGGTCCGGAGTCAAGCTGCACCCCGATATCCGGTGCGATCATTGGCCGAAGAATGGCGATGTCCTGCCCGTGATCCACGCGAAGAAAAACAAACAGCAGAGGTTCCGTTTTGCTCCGCGCAGAAATCACCGCTCCGAGCAGGAGGATTGCTCCGGCAAAGAGGGCTCGTTTCATTGCGGTTTGGCGCGAAAAAAAAGACGCTGATCGCCAGGGTCGCGGCTTGAATGACAGCAGTACTGGTTGCGAAATGGCTGCAGCATGCCAAGCGGCACGCCAGTTCTAAACGGTTCCTAGCGGCTTCGCGCAGTTGGGTGAAATGAAGCTTTGGAAACGGAGATACCGGACATCCCGCTATCCGCTGCAGGATTCATTTTCAGAAAGGTGCGCGCCGCGAGCGTATAACCGAAGTGAGCGAGGATTATGCCCGCGAACAGAGAAAGTAGCACGGTCCACCAATTCTCGAAGCCATGCTGTACAACTGCGGCGTACGCCATCCCTGCCGGAATCGCCGCGACAGCACCCGCTAGGTACAGGATGTACCTCCTCAGAGTGCCTGCTTGCCACGATTCAATGTTTCTTGCCACGTGACTTCAACTCCTCATACAAATCATAGAATACGCGAATCGGGAAGTACAGAAAGATGATTACAAGTACGGCCCGCTCGCTGTATTCGATGTAGATCTGCAGCCATCCTGGCCCAACTGCCCACTGGACACTCCTCGATACCAACACGATGGAAGCGAGGACGCCCATCACGGCAGAAGTATGCTGTGAAATGAACTTGAGAAATGGCAGGTCGAACCAATCGCCGGTGCCCATGGCGGTACAAACTATGTCCGTTGGCCCATATTGTCAATCCAGTTCGATAACAGCGACGTATACACAAGGGGCGGGGAATTCTCGATTCCCCGCCCTCCCAGCGCTTTCTAGTATCCGGATGGCCGCGCCAACGTGTCGATGAACGCGCCGGTACGCGGCGAGTCGTCCCACACTTGGAACGCGGTGTCGAAATAGAAGATGTAGCTTGCGGCCAGGCCGCCGCTGGCCCCGTAAATCGGGAACACGGTGTTGCCGTTGACTTCGTAGAAGTCGATGTCTTTCAGCACAGCGCGCCCCCAGTGCGAGAGGTCGAGAAAATCCACGCGCGTCTGGTCGGCGTTCACGCTGGACTTGATCGGAATGCCGCTCATCGTCTTACGCCCGCTGAAGAGCAGATCCAAATCGTTGCCGTCGCCATTGCCGCCTTCTTTGATGATTTGGCTCACGGTGATGCCGAGATTTTCCCACGCATGCTCTTGCTCGACCGCCATGTAGGCGATGAGCTTGGCGACGTGATTGATGCCCAGCGATTTGCGCACCTTGTTGATGGCCAGACGCACGTTGGACGGCGTGAGCGCGGCGTTGCCGGCGTTGACGCGCGGCGTCTGCAACTGCACCGGATACGTCGCGCGGTTGAGGTTGAGCCACGTGCCGGTGGTCGCGGCGTTCTGGTGATACTTGATGCCGAAGAGCGAGACCGGCTGCGCGCCGCTGAGGCCATCGTGCACGATCACGTCGGTGGCGACGGTGCCGCCGGGAACGACGTCGACCGTGATGGTCTGCGCGTTGATCGGATCGGCGGCGGTCACGGTGCAAGAGCCGCGATTGGTGGTCAGCGTGGTGTCGTAGATTTGGATGGTCTGGCCAACGTAGACCAGCGCGGCGCCGCTGGGCACGGCCATGGTAAAGGTCGTGCTGGCGATGGAGTTGATGGTGCCGAGCACGCCGTTGCCGGCGGTCTGCATCAGCTTGTCCAGGAACGCGCGGAACTGTTTCATTCCGTTGGCCACTTCGCGCTTGGCGGCGTTTTCCACGGCGCGTTCGCGGCCGTTGGTCGCGTATTCGACCAGCTTCGTGATCTCAATCGCGAAGCGGAAAAAAATCGGTGAGACCTGCGCGACGTCGTATGCCGTGCCGGAGCCACGGCCCAGGTCGCCGCCGTCCGCGTTGTACGAACCGGCCTTGCCTCCCGGGTTGACCTGCAGGGGCAGGCGCATGTTGCGGCTGGAAACTTTCTCCACGTCGCCGCGCTGCTGGATCATGGTGAGCAGAATGTCGTCGCGCTCGTAGAGCAGGGGCACTTTGTCGCGCACCTTCTCGAGCTGCAACGCGATGACA
>Ga0209011_1000448_pt1 | contig 15833 bp, 7 predicted proteins | sample BlaSpr_A8_OM1_M3_FD_187986 | JGI IMG/M metagenome (GOLD analysis project Ga0209011, IMG submission 187986) | Forest soil microbial communities from Thunder Bay, Ontario, Canada - Black Spruce, Ontario site 2_A8_OM1_M3 (SPAdes) (version 2) | ecosystem: Environmental > Terrestrial > Soil > Boreal... | reverse complement strand
CTGTTCAGCATCGTCACCAGGGTGCTTGGCAAGCCGATCGGCTTCCTGGCGATGCTCGACTACCAGGGGCAGGCCGTCTTCCTGCCGGCCAGCGTTGCGGTCGGCATCGGCGTCTACATCTCGGTGCTGGTTGGCGGTGTCCCGAGCAACGTCGCTGCCGCCGTCGTCATGATCCTGGTCACCGGGGTGGCGCTGTTTGCGATCCGGTTCAATGCTGTCCTGACGGGCTTTTTCTTAGCGCTCGAGCTGCTTGTCGTGCTAGCCCTGGCAATCTCCGGCCTGGTCCATCTGCAGCAGCCGCTCTCGATTGTCACCAGCCCGGTGTGGTCCGATGGCAAGGGCGGGCTCACGCCTGTGGCGCTCAACCTCATCATCGCCGCTATCGCGGTGGCAATGTTCTCCGTCAACGGCTATGACAGCGCCATCAATTTCTCCGAGGAGACCGCGGGCGAAGCCAGACAGGTCGGTCGTGCAGTCGTGCTGGCCGCCGCCATCGGGATCGCGCTCCAACTGGGGACCTTCCTGCTGGTGGTCTTCGGCGTCCCAGACATCAAGGCCTTCGTCAACTCGACGACACCCTTGCTGGACGCGGCGAAGAGCTCGTTCGGCGACACCTTCTACAAGATCGTGGCGATTGGCGCCATCATCGCCATCCTGAACGCATGTCTGGCCATCACGCTGCAGTTCGCTCGGATTGTCTGGGCAGCCGGCCGCGACCGGGCATGGCCGGGCGTGATCAGCGAATGGATCGGTAAGGTTGAGCCAAGCCGCGGCGCGCCCTGGGTGGCGACGCTGATCGTTGGGGCGCTGGCGACTATCCTCTCGTATCAGGGTGGCCTGATCGCGGTGGTGACTTTCACCGCCGTGTTGCTGATCGTGCTCTACGGCTTGATCTGCATCTCGGCCCTTGTGAGCCGCTTCACGCAACGCAATCTGCCGCGGCCATGGAAGATGCCGTTCTGGCCGGCACCGCCCATCATCGGCTTGGTTGGCGTCGCGATCGCGTTGAGCCAGCAGAAGATCAACGATCTGCTCCTGGTAGCCGGGATCTTCGCGGCCGGGCTCGTCTACTACTACGTGTTCATCCAGCCTCGCGGCGACCGCTACTGGAACGTCCAGGTCGATCCGAACGTCGAGCTACGCAAGCTAGGCGAGCACTAGACGACGGAGGCTGGTGTCGACTCCTCCGCCCTCTAGAGGCCGAGCACGCGACTTCGGGATCCCGGTGGGATTTCTTCCCACCGGGACCCACAACGCCATTACGGATGTCCCCGGTGTGCGTGTCGGCCACCAAACCGTGTGGAAAGGCCAGTATTCACCCTCCCCCGCTCGCGGGGGAGGGCAGGGTGGGGGCCCCGTGATCCGGTCTGGCGTTACGGCGATCTGGCCACATTCGGGTGACCTCTTTCGCGAGCGGCTCTACGCCGCGATCTCGGTCTTCAACGGCTATGGCGAAATGACCAGCCGAAGCGTGATCGACGAGTGGGGCCTGCTCGGTTCGCCAATCGTGCTCACGGACACTGTGCACATCGGGCTCGCCTACGACTCGGTCGTCCGATACATGACCGAACGCGACCCGGAGATCGCCGACAAGGACGTCGTCATCCCGGTTGTGGCCGAGACCGACGACAGCTTCCTGAGCGACAACCGCGCCTTTGGCATCACGCGGCAGGACGTCTACGCTGCACTCGACGCCGCCAGGGAAGGGCCGGTGCCCGAGGGCTGTGTCGGTGCGGGCACCGGCACCCAGCTCTTCGACTTCAAAGGCGGCATCGGAACCGCGTCCCGCGTTGTCGAGCTCTCTGGCGAGGTTTTCACGATCGGCGTGCTGCTGCAGACCAATTACGGCAGCCGCCACCAAATGCTGATCGCCGGAGTCCCGGTTGGCCGTCAGATCACCGACCTGATGCCCCGTCGGCATCAGGAAGGATCGTGCATCGCTGTGGTGGCGACCGACATCCCGCTCCATCCCGGCCAGCTGCGCCGCCTCGCCCGGCGGGTCGACATCGGCCTCGGCCGAACCGGCTCGGTCGGAAACGACGGCAGCGGCGAGATCTTCATCGCCTTTTCGACCGCCAATCGAATTCCGCGCTCGACTCCTCGCGCCGCCCACCCGATCAACGTCCTGGTCGAAGGCCAGTTCTGGACCGAGGGCTCCCCTTTCGACCAGGTCTTCGATGCCGTCGCGGAAGCAACGGAGGAGGCGGCCTTCAACGCGATGGTTGCCGCGGATACGGTGGTAGGCCGCGATAGCAACATCCTTTATGGCTTCCCACTCGATCGGGGCCTAGCCCACTTGACGAGGCGTTGAGTTATGGACGTCGAGCGGATACTCGCGGCAACCGAGGCCATCATCACGCCTCTCGCCGTTGTCGACGAGGAGGTCGTCGAGCGCAACCTGGCACGAATGGCCAAGCTGGCCGCGGACAATAGCGTCAAGCTTCGCCCGCACGCGAAGACTCACAAGAGCGCCTACATGGCCCAGCGCCAGATGGCCCACGGTGCCGTCGGTCTCACATGCGCCACGTTCACTGAGGCCGAGGTCTTCGCGGATGCCGGTGTCGATGATCTGCTGATCGCCCACCCGCCGGTCGGCCGGCCAAAACTTGAACGTCTGGCCGCCCTTGCGGCACGAGTGAAGCGGCTTGCTGTATCACTCGACGACGTCGGCATCGCTATAGCCTTGCCACCGAGCGTTGAGGTGCTGTGGGAAGTCGACCCGGGCCAGCACCGTATCGGGACGCTTCCAGGCGAGCCAACCGTAAAGGCCGTCCAGGAACTCCTCCGATCAATCGGCGCAGCACGCTTTCGCGGACTCATCACCCACGGCGGCCATGTATACGCTGCTACGAACCAGCGTGATCGCCAGATCGCAGCGGAGCAGGAGAATCAAGCCGTCACCATTACCGCGGAGATGCTGCGCCAAGCTGGCATCGAGGTGCGCGAACTCAGCGTCGGCTCCACCCCGACCGCTGGGCTCGCGTTGCGCGACGGCATCACTGAGATGCGGCCGGGCACGTATATCTACGGCGATGCCAACCAGGTCACACTCGGCAGCCAGCGCCTCGAGGACTGCGCGCTGTGCGTAGTAGCTACCGTAGTGTCAACCCCGGCGCCAGATCGCGCCGTCGTCGACGCCGGATCGAAGGCGCTGTCAGCCGACCTTCGGGTCGCCGGCCTTAATGGATATGGCATGGTTTTGGATCACGACGAACTCACAGTCGCCCGGCTCAGCGAAGAGCACGCCGTCCTGACGACTCTCGGGCGAACAGGCTTGTCCATCGGAGACCGCGTAATCGTCATCCCTGCGCACGTCTGCACCGTAGTGAACCTCCACCCGGCAGCGCTGATGGTGGGAGGTGGCCAAGCGGCAAAACAGTGGTCGTCGGCTGAAGCTCGCGGCTGGAATTACCCACTTCGTCGCATTTGATCCGAGCCCGTTCCCAGCTCAGGGGTCCTAGGTGCCTCGGTTGGCGCCAACTCCTGCTTGGGTGCCATGAACGAAGACCGGCGCCGCTATGATTTAGGCGAAATTCTGTGAGGGGCTATCTGGGGGCTAATGCCTGACGTTGTAATCGAGAATCCGGTCCTCAACTCCCCGTACGGGGAGCCTGGCCGGCACTTCATATTCGGCGATGACGGGATCACCAACGAGACCGCTCTCGGCCGGCGACCGAGCTCCTACTTCGTTCCGATCGCGGGCCCAAAGAAGAAGGGGGCCCAACTAGCATTTGACACCGAATGGACTAAGGACCGGCTCCGAGAAAGCGAGTTCATCAACCGTCTGCGGGAGCAGGTCTCGATATGGCGACAGGGCGATTATCAGGGCATCACCGTCAGTACGCGCGCACTCCTCGACTATTGGCGGAACCCTGAACGGTATCGCCGGCTGTTCTTCTGCCAGCTGGAGGCTGCTGAGACGGCGATCTTCCTGACGGAGGTGGCCAGTCGTCATGGCTTGGCATGGATCGAGAATCAGCTGCTCGATAACAACCGCATGTATAGCGCCTCGCTTTTCCGAGTGGCGTTCAAAATCGCGACCGGCGGCGGTAAGACGGTCGTGATGGCCATGCTGATCGCCTGGCAGGCTCTGAACAAGATCGCCAATTCCAAGGACGCCCGTTTCTCGGATACCTTCCTCGTGGTAACACCTGGGATCACAATCCGGGACCGCCTGCGCGTGCTGCTGCCCAACGACCCGGAAAATTTCTACAAATACATGGACTTGCTACCGTTGGAGCAACGCGCGACGCTGCAACAGGCGACCGTCCTGATCACCAACTATCACGGGTTCATCCGGCGGGAAAAGGTTGATGCCGCGCGGCTCACTAAACAGATCCTTGCCGGGGGCAATTCTGAAGTATTTCTGGAAACTCCCGACGAAATGGTGCGCCGTGTCTGCCGCGAGCTCGGCAACAAGCGGAACGTCGTCGTGTTAAATGACGAGGCCCATCACTGTTACAGGCGCAAACCGGACGCCGAGGAGGAGAAACTAAGCCTCGAGGAGCGAAAGGAGGCCGCCGAGAATGCTCGGGCCGCCGAAGTCTGGATCTCAGGTTTGGAATCGGTCAAGCAGAAAATTGGTATTAGGTCGGTCTATGACCTCTCGGCCACTCCTTTCTTTCTTCGCGGCTCCGGCTATCCAGAGGGGACGCTTTTCCCATGGGTGGTTTCGGACTTCGCCCTGATCGATGCGATCGAGTCGGGGATCGTCAAGGTACCCAGGGTGCCGGTGAGCGATAACCGAGTGATGGGCACGTTGCCGACCTATCGAGATCTGTGGCATCGGATCAAGACGGAGCTGCCCAAGAAAGGACGCCCGGCAGAAGGCGAGATCAAGGGCATCGAACCCAAGCTGCCTGTGGATCTCGAGGGGGCGCTCCAAAGTTTGTACGGCAACTATGAGCAGTCAGCCGTTGCTTGGGAGCAGGCTGGCTTCGAGGTGCCGCCTGTGTTCATCGTTGTGTGCAGCAACACGCGCGTCTCGAAGCTGGTTTATGACTACATCGCGGGCTGGGAGAAGACATTGTCCGATGGGATGACCAGAGTAGTGCCCGGCCAGTTAAGGGCCTTCAGCAACGAGAAAGACGGAAGTTGGAGCCCACGGCCACGGACGGTCTTGATCGACAGCGCCCAGCTCGAGTCCGGCGAGGCCATGAGCCCTGAGTTTAAGAAGATGGCGGCCATCCAGATCGAAGAATTCAAGAATGAGTATCGGACACGGTTCCCCGGCCGCGATCTACAGGAGGTGACCGATGAAGACTTGCTTCGCGAGGTCATGAATACCGTAGGCAAAGCAGGCAAGCTCGGCGCCCAAGTGCGCTGCGTGGTCTCAGTCTCGATGCTCACCGAAGGATGGGATGCCAATACCGTGACTCATATCCTCGGTGTCCGCGCCTTTGGGACTCAGCTGCTGTGTGAGCAGGTTGTTGGCCGCGCGTTGCGCCGAGCTAATTACGTGCCCGACGAGCAGGGCATGTTCAATGCCGAATACGCCGAAGTGTATGGCGTCCCGTTCTCCTTCATACCGACAGCCGGATCCACCCCGGTGCCCAAGCTCCCGATGCAGCCGACCAGGATCAGGGCCATGCCGGAGCGCGTCGCCTTTGCAATCACGATTCCAATTGTCACGGGCTACCGATACGAGATGCCGGCCGAGCGGTTGAACGCGGTTTTCGGCGCAGACTCGATGATGACTCTCAGCGCCCGGGACGTCCCAACCAAGGTAGAGCTGGATCCGATTGTCGGAGAGTCGAGCATTCACACCCTTAACGGCCTAAAGGCGCGCCGTGAACAGGAAATAACGTTCCTCCTCGCAAAGCGAATTCTCGAGAACTACTTCACGGATCCAGATGGCAACCCCAAGGTCTGGCTCTTTCCGCAGCTGGTACAGCTCTCTAAGCAATGGCTCGACCGATCTTTGACCTGCTCCAGCGAGGCGTTTCCACAGCTCCTGATGATGGCACAGCTGTCTCATCGCGCCGCCGAGAAGATCTATGCCGGGATCGTTCAGGCGAGTCCCGACAAGGCCATCCTCAAGCCCATCATGCGGCCTTACGATCCGGTCATAACGACCTCCGTTGTAGATTTCGACACGATCAAACAGGTGTACCCAACAAAGAAGAGTCACGTTAATTACGTCGCCGCCCACACTGAGTCGTGGGAGCAGAAGCTTGCCCAGATCCTCGACGAGATGCCGGAGATCGTTAGCTACGTAAAGAACGAAGGATTGCGGTTTACGATCCCCTATGTCATCGAGGGCACGTCGGCGAATTACCTCCCAGATTTCATAGCCAGAGTAGATTTCGGATCAGGAGAGAACTTGACCTTAATCGTCGAGGTGACCGGCCAAAAGCGCAAGGAGAAAGAAGCGAAAGCCAGCACAGCCCGGAGCCTTTGGGTGCCGGCAATCAACAACCATGGCGGCTTCGGCAAGTGGGCGTTCATCGAGATCACAGACCCATGGTTCGCTGCGGATTCAATCCGCGATGCGCTCGGACTGGCGGCGCGAGCCAATGGCTAAGTCGGCGAAACGCTCGCGGACTGTCGATGCCATCGTCCACGGCACTGCTCGGCGCACCAACATCCCGACCGCCGAGTTGGGCTCATTTGTTACATCTGAGGAGGCCGCCCCGAAAAACGTCCTCTATCCACGCGACCCTTCGCTAGACCCTCAGCTTGTGTGGAAGGGAAAGGACGCAGAGGATCAGCACAAGCTGGAAGTTCCGGCCGTTCCTATCTACATTCAGGAGAAGGTCTCGCCTGAAGCGCTGATCCAAAACCTTCGTTCGGAGCAACGACGGGACGATGACCAGCCGGAGCTCTTTGCTCAATTCAACGGACTCGAGTTTGACAAGCTAGTTGAGTTCTACCGTCACTCGCAGAGTTGGACAAATCGAATGATTCTTGGTGATTCGCTCTTAGTAATGACCTCGCTGGCGGAAAAGGAGGGTCTCAAAGGAAAAGTCCAGATGATCTATGTCGATCCTCCCTACGGAATCAAATTCGGCTCCAATTGGCAGGTTTCGACTCGCGATCGGGACGTCAAGGACGGGAGCGTAGAGGACGCGGTTCGGCAGCCTGAGCAGGTAAAGGCATTCCGAGATACTTGGGAGCTCGGCATTCATTCGTACCTGGCGTACCTGCGCGATCGCCTCATCGTCTCTAGACAACTCCTAGCCGAAAGCGGCTCCATCTTTGTCCAGATCGGAGATCAGAATCTTCACCTAGTGAGGTGTCTTCTCGATGAAGTGTTTGGTAGCGCGAACACCGTATCTCTCATCACATTCGTCAAGACGAGTGCCCAGGAAGACTTATTACTTCCTTCTGTATGCGACTACATTCTCTGGTACGCAAAAGATAAAGAACAACTCAAATACCGTCCACTCTGGTTAGAAAAGACCGCCGTTGACGCCGGCACAGCCGAGTACAACCGAGTGGAGCTGGTCGACGGTGCACGTCGCCGCATGACTTCGGACGAGGAAAGAGACTGGATGTTGCTCCCTGCCGGATCGCGGCCTTATCGGCAAGATAATATGGTTTCCCAGCGGCCGCCTGGTAACTTTCCGGTGGAGTTTCAGGGTGCCACCTACCGACCCATGAGTGGCTACTGGAAAACGGGCGTGGAAGGTATGAGGCGGCTTATTGCCTCCCGTCGAATCGAGAAGCGAGGGCGAATGTTGAGCTATGTTCGCTTTTTCGAGGACTTCCCAGTACGTCCCCAAGCGAATTTCTGGGCCGATGTCCGTTTTTCAAGCCGATCAGAAGACAAGATTTATGTTGTGCAGACGGCGGCGCGCGTTGTCGAGCGATGTCTGCTGATGAGCTCTGATCCAGGTGATTTGATCATCGATCCGACGTGTGGATCAGGCACAACAGCCTTCGTCGCTGAGCACTGGGGCAGGCGATGGATTACTGTTGACACGAGTCGAGTCGCCCTTGCCCTTGCCCGAACACGCCTGATGGCTGGACGGTACCCATACTTCGTCCTAGCCGACTCGCTTCTAGGAACGAGGGATCACGGTCACTTATCCGACCCTCGATCTGATAAGAGCGGCATTGAAAGGGGATTCGTCTACCGCACCGTGCCTCACATCATGCTGAAGTCGATCGCTAACAATCCTGAGATTCACGAAGGTCTCAGCCGACAGGAAGTCGATGCCGCAATAGCTAGACACGCGGACAGCGAAATCCTGTACGACCAGCCCAAGGTAAACTCCAAGGTGGTAAGGGTGTCCGGACCCTTTACCGTTGAGAGCCTATCGCCGCATCGAATCGTTGACTCCGACAATAAGTTAGGGACCGCGTCCCCTGCTGACGCTGCCCAGAAAGACCCATTTTCGCATGTTGTGCTCGAGAATCTCAAGACTGCCGGCGTCCAGAACACCGTGAGAAATCAGCGGCTCATCTTCAATGCTCTGGAGCCTTGGCCAGGAACATACGTAAATGCTGTCGGCGAGTACACGGAGAATGGAGCCGTCAGGCGCGCAGCGATTTGTATCGGCCCCGAGCACGGTACGGTCGGCGTCGACCTAGTTCGCGAGGCTGCGAAAGAGGCAGCGAAGTTCTTTGACATTCTCATTGTCTGCGGCTTCGCCTTTGAGGCAAGGGTGGGCGAGGAAGCCGGCCGGCTAGGGAGGCTTACCGTACTCAAAGCAACGATGAACCCTGACTTAGCGATGGGTGGTGAACTCCTTAAGAAGACCGGCTCCGCCAATCTCTTCATGGTCTTCGGCGAACCTGACATTGTCATTCGAAATGAGAACGACGGCCGAGTCGCAATCGAGATAAGGGGTCTCGACGTCTATGACCCGACGACCGGTCAGATTCGCAGCCACTCGACCGACGATATCGCGTGCTGGTTCATCGACACGGATTACAACGAGGAAAGCTTCTTTGTCCGCCATGCCTATTTTCTTGGCGCTGGAGATCCCTACGAGCAACTAAAGCGGGCACTGAAAGCCGAAATCAATGAGCAAGTCTGGGCGACGCTCTATAGCACGACGAGCCGGCCCTTCGCTAAGCCGAGTACCGGAAGGATCGCCGTCAAGGTCATCAATCATTACGGCGATGAGGTAATGAAGGTCTTTAAGGTTGAGACGGACCAGGCTAGGCTCACCCACACTTCTGCTCGGCGGACCGATCGAGCTACTACTTGACCCTGGATCCTCCGAGCACCTACTCACTGCAACACGACTAGGGTTCCAATCGCAGCTGCCGCCACTGCCGCTACCCCAATCAGAACTAAGCGCCAATTCGCACGATCTGCCACAGCCCAGCCACACCCGACAAAAAAGAGCGATCCCTCGACCTGCAGGCCGGCGAGTGCTTTGTGGTGCATTTGCACGGCGACGGGTAGAAGTACGATTAGGAGGACTCCCACCAAGGCGACGCTCAAACCCGCCACCAGCCTGACGTCCCTTTGACGGCGCTCGGCAGCATTGCGGTGCGAACGGATGGCATCATCTTTCTCGCGCCGGGTGCGATCAATCTCCCCCTGCAGCAAGAATTCCCTGGCGCGGCCACTCTCAGCATCAGCCTGCGCTTTGCGCGTTTCTTCCTGAGATCGGGCAAGCTGCTGGTCGCGATCGCGGAGGGATTCCTTAATCTCGCCGACCTCCCCTACTAATTGGTCGTGAGCGCTGGCAAGCGTCTGCAAATCCTTAGCAAGCCGGCCGTCAACTTCGGCCGCGAATTGTGGAGACTTGATGTCCAAGTTCCGAAGCTTCTTGCTCAGGTACTCGTCCGCGAGGATCTTAAGAGCAGTGTCTTCAGAAATATCCGCATAGTTGTTAAGGATTTGCAGGACGGCGGACGTAGCTTCACCATAGTCAGCCGCCGAAGTTCTGAGCAGGGGAAGTGTAAACGCTTCGACGAAACGCTTGTCCGAATCTTCAGACGGCGGGATAAACGGCCGCAGAAGCTGAAGCAATTGATTCGGCATCACGACCGACCCCAGGGTGCGTGGCTTCCTAAGTCGTCGCAAGTCGAAGAGATAGAAGAAATAGTCATTTGACAAGAAGATAGCTTTAGCGTTGAGGATTGAGGTTGCGGCTCCCCGCAATTTTTGAATCGTTCGAAAGACCGCTATGTCATGGTCTAGAGCCTCGTAGGGCTTTGACCCGCGCGGCCTGTTCTGCTCGAGGAACTCTTTGTACTCGGCGATTAGCTTTCCTTTCTCGAGCGTCTCGCCCGCTTCATCTACGCGAGGCCCGTCCACGTATTTGCGAAGACCGCGCTCGTCAAGCAACTCTTCAACGTGCTCGTACTTCGCCAGGAATACCGACGGGTCTAGCGGGGCCTCGGCGTTTGCCCGGTGATACATGAGCTCTAGGCCGTTGACATTCGGATCTTTCGACGCCGCTCTGCTCACGCTTTGCTGCCAGCGTCTACCGCGCAGTCGGTCTCCGATCGCGTAAATAAGCCGCTTGAGCTCCTCTAGCGTCTTTTCGTGATAGTAAAGTCGGAGGGGCAGAGAATTGCTTTGGATCAGCCCAACTACGTCATCCGCAAGACTGACCATGCTGGTGTTACCGATCCCGAGAAGGGCAAAAATGAAGTTGGTGTCCAGGAAAATCTCGGTCGTGCGTAACTGACCGGTTAGATATTCGGTGGTGGCCTTGTCACTCGTCAGCGCGTAAAGGGTGAATCCACCATCGAGCAAGCCGGCAATGTACCTGTTTCGTGCCGGCGTCGGATCTCTAAAGAAGTTTGCCACGGCCTCTTGGATTCTCTCAAGGTCAGCCCCCGGGCAGCATTCCGCGATGGCCTCCGCGAGGTAGCTCGATAGGCTGTGACCAATTGGCTCGGCCACGTTTAGTGCCGGGTTAATGAGAAGCGCCGTTTCGGCCCCGTGTCTAAGGTATGTTTTCCCGAGGTAAACGACGACGGTCTTCCATAGGTTTTCCGCCGCCAGCATGTCCAACGGTCGTAGTTGTTCCGGCAAATTTGCGAGCCACTCGACGCGAACCTTTTCTTCGAGTTCCTCGGACTCCGCCAACTCAACGCCGATAGACGCGCGGGCGGCGACAGAAAGCACCAGTGTTCGGCTATTGGGCTCCCTTAGTAGCTGCCCGCGATTGAGCAACCTGTCAAGGGAAGACTGGATCAGACCAGGAGCAGCGCTAACCCCGTACGTTGCCTTCAGCTTGTTAACGAGTTGATCAGGCCCAGCGATATTGTCAGCTCCTTCGGTCAGAGCCGCCAGAACCAAGCGATCAACCGCCGGACCAAGTTGATCTTTACGCGAAAGCGCGATTAGGTGACAAAGTCTCCCTAGGACTCGGCGCTTATCGAAGCTAGCCGCTTCTCTGGTTGGGACCTTATTCGACACAAGGCCACCTGGAAGCCCACCGACTCGAGTATAAAATCACGACTGCGATATTACCGTGGCTCCGCTCACGGCGCGCAGGCCGCAGTTAACTGCTGAATACGCGTCGCAAACACCCTGGCTACGCATGGTCGCATGAGAACTCAACAAGCCCGCAGAGGGCGCTTGCTAGCCGCATTTGATCGGGTGTGTGGCAACGGGCCTTGAGCAGCTCGGCACTGCAGACCAGGATCACCAAGGCCTGCGCTCGGGACGCAGCAACATTCAGTCGGTTAAGGCTGAAGAGGAAGTCCATGCCGCGCGGCGCATCATCGACTGAGGACGTTGCCATCGAATAGATGACCACTGGGGCCTCCTGACCCTGAAATTTGTCGACCGTTCCGACTCTCGCGCCGTCGGGCAGCGTTTCAATCAATCTATGGACCTGCGCGTTGTACGGCGCCACGACAAGGACGTCCTTAACGGCGAGCGGCCGCGTTGCTCCTTCCCGGTCGGTCCAAGGCAGACCGATGAGTGCTCGGAAGGTTTGGTTCACCCGGTTGACTTCTTCTTGCGAGAGCGTCCGATTGCCGCTGTGGTCCACAGGGAAATAGCGCAGCCCAAGCCCTCCGCTGCCGTTGCTGACCGCGAGATTCTGCCGTTTGGTTGAATCGTCGGGCTCGAGCTTGCCGTCGTAGAAGGCCTCGGATACGAAGGCGCAGACCGTGGGATGGAGACGGTAGGTTGTCTCTAGGAAGAGGCCGTAAGCGAGCGGCATGGTCGGCTGGTCCTGGATGACGTGATCCAGTACCGATCGGTCGACGCCTTCCGGGTGGATCCCGTGCGAGGGCTGCCGAAGCTGGTTCGGATCGCCCAACAATATAAGGTTGTGTGCCGCGCCAGCGATTGCGAGGACATTTGCCAGCGCCATCTGGCCGGCTTCGTCGACCACGAGATAGTCCAGCTTGGCGGGAAAGCTGGCCCGAGCGAAGAGCCACGGCGTCCCAGCAACGAGTTCGACCTCATCTGCCGCAAACGCGGCTTCGACCGTCGATGAGCTGTTGGTGCACTGAACCTCTCGGGAGATGCATCGATCGCGCTCGTCTGCCTTCTGCATGGCCCGGACGACTTGTCCACGACGTCTGGCCTCCCCCATGGTCTTGTCGAGCAGGTTTCCGATGACCTTATGGCTATTTGCCGTGATTCCAACGCGCTTGCCTTGCTTGACGAGGCCGACGATCAACTCGGCGCCGATTGTCGTTTTCCCGGAACCTGGCGGTCCTTGAATGGCCAGGTAGGTGTTATTGAGCCGAGGCGCTAACAGCAGAGCCACGTCCTTGGCTCGCTCACCCGCCTGCACCAGCGGCGCCCCGTCGATTACGCCATCGATCCGCGGCGGTTCGAGGCATAGCAGATCGCGAGCCGCCTGGTAGGAGCCCTTCCCAACAAAGCCCTGATCAGCAACACGCTGGCCTAATCGCATCAGGGCATCTCGTTGCTCCCTGGTCGGGATCGGACTTGCCGGGATAATCGATCTCGGATGTGGTGACTCTGATTTCACGCCGCGACTGAGCTCGATCCACCCCGCGATCGGATCAATTGCAACCACTTCGCCGGCGCCGGATTCAGTCCGTGGGTCGTGCGGCTGGTCGCCAACGCCGACCTTGTATTCCTGGTTCGGATCGAACCAGTACCGAAAGACGTTGGAACGATTCTCCTGCCTCACTTCGCCACGGAACTCGATCGCGCCAATCGCTTCGCGATCCTCGACCAGCTGCTCATCGGTCAGGGAGCACTTCCGGTAGTACTCCCACCATTCGGACTTTCCCTCGCGTCGATGCCAGTTCAGGCTATGCGCCAATAGGTAGCGCGCCTGCTGCTCGTTCGTTCGATCGTCCTCTTCCTCGGGAACGCCTTCGAGCAGCCGATCGACGAGCGCAGCCGTCCGGTCGTCGATATCGCGGAGTACTTCGCTTGGTTCAACTTCCTCGGGCCCAGGCCGCGGAATCTCGCCATATTGCGCAATCGCCTCCAGCCTCCGGGCCTCCAGCCAGTCACGTAGCTGCGCCGTCGACAGGCAGTCGTCCTCGTTGTAGCGTGCGATCTCGTCGAGCAGCCGCTGATCACGCGACTCGAGCCAGTCCTCGTAGGCAACGATGCTGCCGGCGGCGTCCACTATCTCGGTCGATCGCTTGCCGCGGTAGAGCGACTCGAGCTCCTTCAACGAGTACGATTCGGTCCCGATCCGGACGGTCTGCCGGACCACCCGATAAAGGTCAACGAGCACCCGACCGCGCAGGAGCCGATCAACTTCGGCCTCGCGCGTTGCGTAGGTGCTGGCCAGGTATTTGAGGGCATTCGGCTCATAGGGAGCGTAGTGATAGACGTGCAGATCGGGATTGCGGTTCAGACGGTCGATCAGGAAGTCGACGACCTGCTCGAAGGCTGCCTTCTCCTGATCGGGATCGTGTCCCCAGTACGCGTGGTGGCGTGGCGTCCCCTCCTCCACCTCAAGAATGCCGAACAGGTACTCAAGCCCGTTGTCGCCGACGAAGGGATCGCCCTCCATGTCGAAGAAGAGGTCATCCGGCGTTGGCGCGGGCAGCGACTGGAAGCCGAGGTGTTCACCAATCGGCGGCAGCACCTCAAACGGAAGCGTGTCGCTCTGTCGCTGCTGCACCTGGAGCCGAGCCTGCTGTCGGAGCCGCGTGAGCGCCATTTCGTTGATGCCGTGGATCGACTGATCGGCGGGGCTAGCGCCGAGCTCGGTAACGGTCTTGATCCCAGCGAGGTTGAGGCGGCGGGTCTGGTCGCGACGCATGCCCGCAACGAGGCAGAGGTGGTCGTCCTGGCGACGGCGGGCCTCGCAGACATCGATCCAACGGCAGATGCGGCAGTGGTCAACGGGATCTGGATAGGTGCCCCCACCCTGCCCTCCCCCCGAGGGGGAGGGAAAAACGACCTGTTCGAATTGGCGCTTGACGCTCCGGTAGTAGGCGCCATAGTCCTTGAGGCGGAGCTCTTCCTCACTGCCGTCGCCGAGGATCAGCGTGATGTGCTCCGGATCGACGCCCTGGATCGCCGCCAGTTGCTCGGCGTAGACGCAGCATTGGAGGACTGCCGCCGCCTTCGCCTTGCGGGCGAGCTTGGCGTCGGCGACCTCGTAGCTGTAGGCGCCGAGCTTGCTGGGGCGGTCGACCCGCAGCAGGAAGTCGGGATGGCACCGCCAGCGGCCATCGAAGAAGGTGCCCTGGTAGATGACGTCGACACCTTCCTGCATGGCGGCAACGGTCTGGGCGTGCGCTTGGGCCAGGCCGGCAATGGTTCCGTCGGGGAAGGGGAACTCGACGACTCGCCGGTGGCTGGTTCGCAATTCAGCGAGCTGCCGAGCTTCGTGCTCAAGGCCGCGCCGGGTCAGGACCTCGAGTTCCGGGTCCTTCCGCTCAGGTCGTTCGATCTCACTACGAGCGGCGGCCAGCTCCTGCTGGGTGAGGTGCTCGCACTCCAAAAAGCCCGTCAAATCGGACGGGCTGACGATCAGCCGGCCATCAAGGAACTGCATCTTGCCCTTCTACTCCAAGGTGACTTTACGGCCTCGTTTTGACAGCTGTATGTCCGAGTTGGCGGGTTGGGCTGTACGCTTCGGGAAACTGACTCCAGGAGGTCTGAAATGGGAAATCAAGGACGCTCGCAGGGTGGAGCCTCAAAGATCTCGGATGTCCAGCAGGGCGTCGTTACCCAGAACGAGTTTGCCAAGCTGGTCATGATGGGCAGCGGCGGCCGGATCGAGCTGGCTGCCCCGCTGACCGATGAGGAGCGCCGGGACTTCGAGGTTCATGTGCACGGTCGCTACGGGTCGGCCCTGGCCCTGCAGGTCAAGAGCGCGATGGCGCTGACACGATTGAGCGCCAACGCCCTCTATCTGCGGGTCCACTTCGGGGTCCGGGCCAGCCGCCTGGTGAACGACCCCCTGTTCTGGTATTTCCTCGCTTACTTCAATCCGGCCACCATGCGGTTCGAGGATCCAACCTTTCTCGTGCCCTCGGCGTTTCTCCACGAGCACGCGAGCCCGAGAAAGAAGGGCGACGAGTGGCTCTTCACCTTTCAGGCCAGCATGGCGCCAGGCTCGCATGATCAGTGGGAGCGGTACCGCGTCAGCCAGCTGGCGTTGGGCAAGAAAGTCACGCAGGTCATCGACGACCTTCGGAAGCTGAGCGCCTCGCTCGACGCCTCTCAGCTGCTCGGGATGCCGGGCCTCATCTGGGCTCGGACGGCGTAACCATGCGGATCAGCTCGGTGCAGCAAGGTTTGATCACCGAAAACGAGTTCGCGAAGTTCCTCATGGTGGGCAGCGGCGGCAAGATCGAGCTCGCGAAGCCGATGTCGGATGACGAGGCGCGCGACTACGAGATTCACATCCGTGGCCAGTATGGGATGGGCTTCGCCTGCCAGGTCAAGAGTGCGATGAGTCTGCACAAGATGTCGAAGAACGTGCGCTACATCAACATCTTCTTCGACATCGCGG
>Ga0209011_1000447_pt1 | contig 15841 bp, 18 predicted proteins | sample BlaSpr_A8_OM1_M3_FD_187986 | JGI IMG/M metagenome (GOLD analysis project Ga0209011, IMG submission 187986) | Forest soil microbial communities from Thunder Bay, Ontario, Canada - Black Spruce, Ontario site 2_A8_OM1_M3 (SPAdes) (version 2) | ecosystem: Environmental > Terrestrial > Soil > Boreal... | reverse complement strand
GGCCGGATTTTCGGCCGCGGCTTGCCGAATGGGTGGCGGACTTCGCGCTGGCCGGGCAGGCAGCGCTCGATGGGCCGGACTGGGCTTCGCGGATGGTGATGTTCCGGTTGTATTACCTGGGCCTAGCGCCGTACGAGAACGCGCGTCATTTTCTCGGCCTCAGCGAGCAAAGCTGGGTGAACTGGTCGGAAGAAGTGCGCCGCCGCTGCGGGAAAGAGCTGCTGCGCCGCGGCATGTTCCCGCCGCGGAAATACTTCAGGGGTGATTAGAGTGTCTGCGTAGTGTGAGACGGGAGCGATCGGGCCGCTCTCTCCAATCGGCCGGAGACAAACCATTGAGGGAGTGAAGGAAAGCGAGTGTGACAAAGACGACAAACGCGAGCGCGGCTGCGGGTTCAAAAATTTGGATCGTCGCAGCGGAAAGGGACACTTCTGAGTTCTGGACCGCGCGAATGATTCCAAGAAACTCGCTGGTGAAACAAGCACCAAAAATGAGCAAAAACAAGAAATGGAGCTGACGCAGATGTCTCAATCTAGCCGTGCGTGTTTGCCGGAGAAGCGGTGGTGCTTTGCCCGGTCCTTGCTTTCGTAGAATCCGAAGATAAAGACTTACCTTCACCAGTCGAAAGACTGTGTAAACAGCCATCACGAACAGGCAGAGCAGATAGAGCCTCGCGGACACCGAAACAGTTGCCCACAGCGCTCTGAGATCCCAAGGCACAGTAAGGATGAACATGGCACTCTAAAGACACCGGCGCTGGCAATTGGTTCCCGCTGGATGATTCCAGGACCGATTTAGAGACTCAGGGAATCGCCGAGGCGGAGGGGCTTGCCGGTTTCGGTGGGGGCGACACGGGTGTTGATGGCGATGCGGTAGAAATGGTCGAAGCGGGCGGCTGGGGCCCACGGCGGCAGAGTTTCGCGGCGGAGGTCGCTGAAACGTTTTTGGAAGCCGAGGATGTCGGCGCCGGTTCGCGAGTCGCGGGCGGGAACGGGGCAGCGGGCGCACGGATTGCTGCCCTCGAAGTTGACTTCGCCGATGCGGAAGCGCACCACGCTGCGCTCGTCTTCGCCGTAGAGCTGATCTTCCCAGAACGCAGGCAAGTGACCGTTCACACTTGCAGCCTTCGCGGCAACGTCAACGCTAGCGATTTCGAGCGTGGTGCGAAAGCGCTGGCGCACAGCATCGACGCTCAAGCCGGGAAACCAGTCGCTCACCGTTTGCAGCGATGCGGTGGAGACAATCGTAGGGCCGTTGGCGATGGTGTCGTCGGGGAAACCTTCGGGCGCGTGGCGCACCAGGATCTGCTGCTCGAAATACACGCTGAACCATTCCGCGGCATCTTCGGCGGCGCCGGGGAAGGGAAAGGTGCGCGCGGGAATGTTGCGGCGATCGCCGGGAACCGCGAGCGTGACAGAGCTGAGACCGGGTGCATAGCTCGCGCGAATTAAATGCATCGCGGCCGTGCGCTTGCCGTTGACCCAGCGGCCGTCGACAGAGAAGAGCGCCCATGCGCGGTCGTGTTCGAGCCCGCCGCCAGGGCCGATGCGCGCCTCGGTCACCGAAACAGGATCAAGCGACTTGATCGGATGCAGGCGGATGCCCGTGAGCCTCGGCAGCAAGCCGTGAGTTCGCACGCAAAGATTGTAGCCTAGGTCGCGCCCGTCGAACGCTCTGCCGTGCGTGGCGCTGCGCTCAGTTGGAGCTTTGCCGGCGCCAGCCGGTCAGGAGAAAATACGCGCCGATCAGCGAGAGAACGCCGAACGCGACTGCCAGAATCGTGTGCACGATGAGGAACACGGGGCTCGCGTCATGATGGCTCATGATGTGCGTCGTGTTGTGGATCATGATGTGGCCAAAGGCCAGCGTGGTGAACAGCACCGAAATCCCACTCGCGAGGTACAGCGTGCGCTTCATGTTCGTCTCCTCCGATTTGGTCTCACAAATTCTGCTGCGCCCTAACTAATCCTTGAGCTCCGGTGGATTAGGGCGACTGGCCGGCGGGACTATACCATTGAGCCGCATGTAGATCACGACTTGGCCGTAGTGATCGGCGACATGCCAGATACAAACCGTGGCGAGGCCGAGGCGCGTGTTCGGCCCGGCGTAGGGACCTTCGATGGGCTCGAACATATTTTCCTTTGTGATGGCGCCGAGCGATTTTTCCAGCGCCTTAAACGAGTCGCGTAGATAGACGATAAGTTCGTCGCGCGTCTTCGCGGGGCTCGGTCCGCCCTTGTCGCAGTCCGGCGGCGGCTTTTTGCCGTCCAGCTCGGCCGCAAATCCGAAGTTCGCGCACGCGACGTGCTTCACCTGCTCGCCGAACGTGCGCAGCTCCTTCGGACCGTAGCCAGGATAAACGCCGCCGTAATTACCCTGTGCTGGGCGATAGTCGTATTTTTCGGCGGGCATTGCCTCTGCCGCAGAGCGAAACTGGTATTCCTCAAAGCCAAAATTGCGCAGCAGGGCGGAAGCGACCGTTCTGAGCTCGGCGGCAGTTGGGTTTGCTTGCGCGAATTGGTCGACCAGCGGCGGAGTCTGATCGCGCCCCTGCTGCGGATCGGTCCGCTTTTGCTTGGGTGGCGTAGTCTCCGCGGAGCTCTGGGCGCGAGCGGCGGAGCAAGCGCCCAGCGCGGCCAACACAAAGTAGAAGGGAATCGAGTGGAAGTGGCGCATCGCAGAACCCTCCGGCTGCAGAGTTTAGCACCGGCAGAGCCTTTGAGGAGAGAGCCGGAGCGGGAGCGTGGCGCGCTTGCGGCAAAGCAGGCGTCGCTACGCTCCCACTCGGCAGGATGCGATGAGAATGGACGCCTCTACGGCCGCGCGGCGGCTGCGCTTGTTCCCGCAGTGACCGAGCGATAACCGGTCGTGCCGGCCTTCTTGAGCGCTTCGACGGCTTCGCCGGCGGTCATCAGCGGCGTGGTCTTTGCGTTTTTCACCGCGCCACCGGCAGCAAACGCAATGGCGATAGCCGCGGCGCTGACGTTATCGGGCATTTCGGTGATTATCACGAGATCGTATTCGCCAAAAGCGAAAAAGGCGGTGTTGATGCGCCCGCCGAGCTTCTCGATCGGCGCGCGCACGGCTTCGATGCGGTCCTGGGGATTGGCGATGAGCCGCGCCCAAGCTTCCGGCGTGTAGCTCACTTGATGCAAGTAATTCGGCATGGGGTCCTCCTTGACTTGCGTCGGACCCGGGCGAGGCCAAGGCCGCGCAAGGGGGAATCGAGCTGGGAATCTGGGAACTATGCTCCTGAAAAGAAACGACTTCAAGAAAAAATAAAAAAAGTTGAAGATTTCCCTTGACAAAAAAGTAGAAAGTGGTATACACTCTCCCTCGTAGAAAAGCACGCCCCGACAAACTTCGGGGCGTTTTGCTTTTTAGGTCGCCCTTCCGCGTGCAGATTGGACCAGGCACGGGTACCACCTGGTTGGCGCATTGCTGCTTGGTTGGTCGCATAGGCGTTGACGCATCGCTTGTGCGACAGAGCTATCACGCTATAGTATTTATGGCTCATTCGCATGCCCAGCCTTTTGACCATCGACGACTTCAAGCCGTTTAGCGTCACGTGTGAATTGCGCTACAAGAACGCCTATTTAATCTATGACCGCACGGGCCAGATCCTAGAGGAGTTACGCGGATCCTTCACGAACATCAACGTGTCAACCGCGAGCCCTCCACAAACAGCATTCGTGGCTGAGGAAGGGTCATTTACGCTGGAAATTGGTGCATGCAGGTTCACGAGCGGCCGGATCGATAAAAATCCAGAGACGTTTGCAAAGCAGTGCAAAGCCTTCTTTGATGCGGTTACCGATCAACTGCAAATAGCCGTATTCACGAGAATCGGGCTTCGGTATATCTTGAGGAAGGAATTCAAAACTGAAGACGAGTCGAAGGCGGCCCTGGCTTCCATGATGTTGGCAAACCTGAAGCCGACGAAACGCTTCAATAGCTCCGACAGCCCTACGGAAGTCCTCTTTAGATGGGAAGATTCACAGATTGGCGCGTTCGTTCGATTGAAGCCGGAAACGACCGATATAAAATTGGCCATACCTCCCGAGCTACAAGACACGGTGCCGAAAATCGACAAGAAATTAACTGGCTTGATATTAGACACCGACTACTATACTGTAGCTCCTGTTGAGCGCGAGCAGTGGAACCCCCAAGAATGGCTGCCGCAGAAGTTGAGGATGATCAGGAAGGAAGTCGACGGCATCATTCAAGGTGGCGGCAGATGAGCGAAACTGGGCTAGGCGTCTCGAAAAAGATCAGGCTAGGTGGTCTTAGTCGATTACCGGACGAAACCGGGACGTTTGCGGTCAGCCGAACTGAATCGACACCGACACTGACTTCGGCTCCCGAGATCTCGGTGGAGACACGTGGTGCGACCTTGCGGGTCATCGAGATCGACCGCCTGTATGACGCACCTGCCGGAGCGCCATCACAGATAGTCAGGGCTCTTGAGCTTCTTAAACAGGCCTGCGATAACCTCGCAGAGGCTCAAAAGTCCGACAATCCCATGGAAGCCGACCGTTTTGTGCAGCGCGTGCAGTTAGCACTGCCGAAACTGTTTGCATACAGATCTGTAGGCGACGGGTTTGGAGTCATAATTAATTCGCTTCATTTCGCATTTACCAATTTGCACGGGACTCCCTTGAGCACTGAGCAGCTTAATGTGGTGTCTCGCGTACTGCGGGAGTTGCGAGCTCGCCCGGCGCTGTCTCTAGAGCAAGGAATTCAGCGCGTCGAGGAACTCGAAGAGCGCGGCCTCGAAGTTGATCCGCCTGACCTTGGGGACCTGCTCGAAGAGCATCCCCAATCTGCGGAAAATGAGTGACGCCTACGTTGAAACAACTGTCCTAACAGATATTCTTCTCAAGCCGAAAACGCCGAAGCAGGAAAGAGCAAAGGCGGCGCTGACGCGATACGAGAATACGCTGCTGCCTGTCTATTCAATCAAGGAATGGAAGGCTGGACCACTTAACTATTTCGCTTACCTTCACGACAAGCTCGTACAAACGCAATCTCTTCGGGATACTTTTCAGGCGCTCTCGGCATTGAGAAGAGGAAGCTATCGTCAGGCGACCTCGATAGAGGCGCTTACCGCTGCCTCAACCGTTTCCAAGGGCCAGGCCAAGACGTACGTGGGTCTAGGTAATAGTGACCAGGAAATGGCCGATAGCTATAGACTGGCGCTCGAGTCTCTGATCATCCGGAGCTGGCGCAAGAGGCGCAAAATCACAACCCGGGTAGTTGACGAGTTGCCGTGTTATACCGAGGTCGAGCCTCGTGTCGGAAAAGATGGATTGCTCGATCTAACGCCGCAGCAATGCGAACGAGATCAGGAATGTTGTTTAGCACCACAACTTAGGTCGAAACCCAACTTACTTGAAGCTCTCCGCAATGCAATTCCGGAAGACTCAGGCAGAAGGGAAGATCAGAAGAGGCGCAAGGCTTTGAAACAGCTCATCAAGCATCCAAAGGAGATTGTCGATCGCGAAACTTGCCGCAATCTCGGTGATGCGATTTTTGCGTTCTTCTGCCCGAGAAACGCAGTTATTTTGACAACTAATCTTCGGGACCACGGGCCCCTGGCTACATCTATCGGTAAGAAGGCAGAGAAACCGTAGTTCCGCGAACCCGCTCCGCTACATCCGAGACGAATAGCCGAAACTGATAACTAACGAGAATTGTGAACCACGGCGCTGCGCCGCAAAGGAGTCGTTATGCCCGCCTATCAGAATGTAAGCCCGCCACTTTCGCTTTCCTCCGGCGACGTCGGCTTCAGCTTCAACACCGAAGCGTTTCCCGGCAGCGCCACGTCGGGGACGCAGTTTGCGCTGCCCAGCTTCACGGGTACAACCGACGCCGGGACGGCGGTGCGCTGGCAGACGATCTTCGGCACGAACCCGACTGCGGTGAGCATTGTTTTGCAGGGCGCAATGGCGGACGTCGACGCGGAGTACCAGACCATCGACACGACGACGGCGCTTACCGGTGAAGCTCGCACCGTGACCGGCGTGCAAGCGAAATTCCTGCGCGTTCGGTTTGTGTCCTCCACCGGCGGCACGGGCTTGACGGCAAAGATCCTGGTGTGAGCACCGGACAATCGGCTGCTCCTCACTCGGCGCAAATTCAGTCATGAAACAGTGCATGGCCTATCGCGTTTCGCGATTTCACCGACACGCTTGGGTGCGGTGTCGGCGGACGCGCGCGCGAGGGCTACGATTCTGCCGCGCGCATGCTAACGCGCTGCACGGGGCCCTGTTGGGCTTATTTGTGCATGGTTCACCCGATCGCGACGCCGCACGTGGCTGCGCCGCGGAACGCACTCAGCGGGTCAACTAGAAATGGCGCGTCAACAGATGAAATCCAAGAACAAAGCGAACGGTAGCGCAGGTTACGCAGCGAAACCCGGCGCCAATGGCGGCGCGCTGCTGACTTCTTCCGCGGCCTCCTCAACAGGCGGCAGCGGATTGAGCGGAGCTGGATCTGTCGACGCGAGCGAACTCGCCGTTGCTAATGCCGCCCTTTCCACTGCGGCTGGCGCGGCCCGCACGGCGTGCGCTGATCCGGCCGAGCTCGCGGCCAACGGCAAGCGGGCCCGCGCCACCGGGACCGCTTCCGAGCCGAGCGAGGGTGAAAAGTCTGACGCCAGGCCGAGTGCGAGAGCCGGCAGCAACGCGAGCGCAGCGCCGCGGCGCGGCAACCGCTTCGCCAAGATTCCGGCGGGCAGGGAAGCGCTTCCGATCGACGGGGAGGCCTTCGTGGACGCCGTGCACAGCCAGGTGGATTTGGTGCAGTTGCAGGTGGCGCTGCTGCGCTCCCAGGACGAAAAAATCGTGCAGCGCGAGGTGGCGAGCTTGCGCGAGCTGCTCTACGGCAAGCGCGCCACCGGCGGCGAAGACGAGCCGGCGCAAATCATTTTTGACATGCCGGGTCCGGAAAGGGACAAGCAATGAATTCATGGAACGCATCGCAAAGCGTGCTCGAAAAGCTGACGCAAACCGTTTACCTCGATCGCGTGCTGAAAGTTGCCGGGGTGGCGGGCTTCATCGTCACGTATCTAAACGCGTGGCGCAGCATGCATCTGGGACTAAAGGTTGGATTTGTGTGCAGCGCGGCCGCGTGGTTTGTGGGCGCCCGCTTCTCGAAAATTTACCGCTAAGCGCGGAACGTGTGGGACGCACTTTCAAATCGACGCCCCGAATCAGCGATTCGCACAAACCGTTTCCGCGGCAGAAAGAATTTCACGAAAGCGGCGCTAAGTACCGCCTGTTCGGTGGCGCCGCCGGCCCCGGCAAGACCAAGGCTCTGCTGTGGGAGGCGATTCGCAAGGCGCACAGAGTTTCGGGCTCGGATTCGTTGCTGCTGCGCCGCACTTATCCCGAACTGGAATCGTCGCTGCTTGCGTATTTTCGCCGCGATGTGCCACGCAAGCTGTACCGCAGCTACAACGAAGCGAAACACATCGTCACGTGGCATAACGGCTCGACCACGCGCTTCGGCTACTGCCGCAACGAAAACGACGTCTACCAGTATCAAGGCGCGGAGTTCTTGTTCATTGGGCTCGATGAGCTCACGCATTTCACGCTGAAGCAGTGGCAGTTTCTGACTTCGCGCAATCGTTGTCCGGTGCCGAAAAGTTTCGCGTGCATGGCCGGCGCGAGCAATCCCGGCAACATCGGGCATGCGTGGGTGAAGGCTCTGTGGGTCGATCACGCGCCGCCGCCGGGATTCGAGCGGCCGGAACTGTACGACGCGTGCGATTACGATTTCATTCGCGCGAAGCTGGCTGACAATCCGATCTACGCCAACGATGCGGCGTATCACCGCACGCTCGAGGCGCTGCCGGAACATTTGCGCCGCGCGTTTCTCGAAGGCGACTGGAACGTTTTCGCCGGGCAATATTTCGATGTCTTCGAGTTTGGCCGGCACACCGTGCGCGCCGAAGCGTTGCGCCTCGAGCCGTGGTGGCCGCGCTGGATCTCGGTCGACTGGGGCTTCCAGCATCCCAGCGCCGTGTATTGGCATTGCGCCGTACCGCAAGCCGTGACCCGTGACTCGTGGTCCGTGACTCGTGGAAAACCGCAGGGTGAGGACGCGGTTCACGAGTCACCAGTCACAAGTCACGAGTCACGCATTGTCACTTATCGCGAATTTGTGCAGTCCGGCCTCTCGCCGCGCATGCTGGCGCAGGGCATCGCCGAGCGCAGCGGGCGCGAACGCATCAGCGATGTTTTTCTTTCGCCGGATGCGTTTGCGCATCGCACTTCGGAAGCGTCCATCGCCGAGCAACTCGGCGAAGTGCTCGCGGCAAGCGGCCTGCCGCGCCCGGCGCCCGCCGATGACGATCGCATTGGCGGCTGGCAACTGATGTATCAGTTGCTTGAGTCCGATGCGTGGCTGATTACTGAAAATTGCGCGAAGCTGATCGATTGCTTGCCGCAGCTCGTGCGCGACGATCGCCGCGTCGAAGACATTCGCAAAGTCGATGGCGACGATCCCGCGGACGCCGCGCGCTACGGTTTGGTCTCCGGCGGAAGACTCGCCGGTGTTGGGGCAGCGCCCTCGCGCTTCGGTGCAGACGCGCCGCTCAGGGCGGGGCAACCCCCGCCCCTAAATTCGCCAAGCGCACCGCGCTTCGTGACCGGCATGCCGCTCGGCGAACAGATCGCGCGCCAGGTCACCGCAACGGATCCGACCTCGCAAGCGATTCACTACCAGCGTCTCGAATCCGAAGCCCGCAAGCAGTTTCGACCAAAGAAGCTGCCGCGTCGCCGCTAGCTTTGGTCATCGCAACGAACATGAGAGATTTCCTTCTACGATTGCTACAGGGGCGTTACGTCGGGCTGCTCGAGGGCGAAGTGTCTCGCTTGCGCGCGGAGAATCGCGCGCTGACGAATTCGCTGCTGGGCACCGCGGGATTTCCGCCCGTGGAGTATCCGGAGCCGGCTAAGCCGCAGCCTTTGCCGCGCCTACGCAAACGCTCCTGGCACCAGATTCAGGCGTGGCGCGAGGCAGGCGCAGCGCGCGATTCGGAAATGCATCTTGACGGCAGGGAAGAGGCGAGGACGAATGGACCTGTACCCCACCGCTGAGACTTGGACCGGTACGCCGGGCGCGATCGCGCCTGCGGATGGCAATGCGGCGAGCGCAGTAGCGCCAGCATCGGTGCCGGCGAGCGGCAGGCAGGGCCCCGATGCCGACGCACACCTGCTCGATGATTCGGCGCGCCAGCAAGATGCCCTTCGCGGCTCAGGACAAGCTGGCGCTACCAAGGCGCTTGATCTTGGACCGAACAACGAGCGGCTCGAGGATCTGAAGCCGGAGCTGGTGCATGCGCTGCGCGAGCTGGTGCGGCAATATCGCGAAGAAGGCGTGGTTGCGCGGCGGCATGAGATTCGGCGGATTCGCCAGGCGCGGCTTTTCTGGCAGGGCTTGCAGTACGCCTGGTGGAATCCGAATGACATGAACTGGCATTTGCCGTTCGAGCAGCGCTTTAGCGATGATCGCGCGCTGGAAGAGATGCCGCGCTACCAGTTTGTCACCAATTTCTATCAGGGCTTTGGGCTTTCGTTCATCGCGGTGCTTTCGCAGGATGTGCCGAGCGTGCGGTTTTATCCGCAGTCGGCGCAATCGCTCGAGGATATTTCCGCGGCGCGCGCGGCCAGCGACGTGGCCACGCTGATCGAGCAGAACAATCACATCGAGCATCTGCTGACCTCGATCGGGTATTTCCTGTGGACCGACGGGAAGCTCGGCGCCTATGTGCGTTATGTCGCCGATGGGCAGCGCTTTGGCTTCCGTGAAGAAAATGTGCTGGAGGCGCTGGAGATTCCGCTCGGCGAAGACGTTTACGTCTGCCCCCAGTGCGGCAAGGAAACCGGACTGCGCGCAGACACACAGAGCTACAAAGAAGAGGAAAACGCGGGTCAGAGCGAGGCGGATTCCACCTCGACAGCAGGGGCGCAGCATACTGCGCCCCTACTTGGCGCGATGTCATGTGCGCGGTGCGGGGCGGAACTTTCTGAAGCCAACCTGCGCAAAGCCGAACGCGTCACGGTGCCGCGCGTCGCGGGCACGAGGCGCATGCCTAACGGGCAAGAAGTCATCTCGATTGCCGGCGGGCTTGAGCTGAATACTCCTGTGTGGGCCAACGAGATGCACGAGTATCCCTACCTGCAATGGCAGGCGGAAGTGCATCGCGCAAAATTGAAAGCGGCATATCCACACGCGGCGGACAAAATCGAAACGTCGCCGTCGCAAGGCGCGGAAGATGTATACGCGCGCGTTTCGCGGCTCAGCGTCGAGCAGGGCTTGCCATCGATTCATCCTGGTGACGCGCTGATGAATTTGATCACGTTCGATCGCACCTGGCTGCGTCCGTGGGCGTTTTACTCCATCGAAGACGCGGAAGTCCGCGCCGAACTGCTCGCGCTGTTTCCCGATGGCTGCTATGTGGCCTTCGCAGGCGATGCGTACTGCGAATCGCGCAGCGAGTCTATGGACGATCACTGGCGTGTGCTGCACGCCCTGCCCGGCGACGGCCAGAATCGCCCCAGCGTTGGCGATTCGCTGGTGCAAGTGCAGGAGCGCTACAACGTTCTCTCCAACATGCAAGCCGAGACGTATGAGTACGGCATTCCGCCGATTTACGCCGATCCACAAGTGCTCGATTTCGACGCGTTGGCGAACCAGGTGGCCGAGCCGGCCGCGCATTTTCCGGCGCGCGCGCGCCCAGGCCAGCCGCTCGCGGCGGGATTCTTCCAGCCGGCGCCCGCGCAAGTGCCTCCGGACATGCTGCGGCATCAGCAAGATTTAATCGGCCCGGTGGCGCAATTTTTGACCGGGCTCTTTCCCGCGGTCTTCGGCGGCAACATGGAAGATGTGAAGACCGCGTCCGGCTACGCGCTCGCCCGCGACCAGGCGCTCGGGCGGCTTGGTTTGGTGTGGCGGCGCATGAAGCAATTTTACGCCGACGTACTGCTGCTGTCGGTTGACGTGTTCCGCAAAAACCGTCCGAACGATGCGGAGATTCCGCTGCTCGGCCCCGACGGCGTTTTCGATTCGCACGTCATTCGCATTGCGGACCTGAAGGGCAACATCTGCGTGCATCCGGAAGCCGACGAAACATTTCCGCGGCTGAAGTCGCAGCAACGCGGCGTACTGCAGCAAATGTTCAGCATCAACGATCCGATGATCCAGCGCGCACTCACCGAGCCCGCGAATCTCGGCTACATCAAAAATGTGCTTGGGCTGAGCGAGCTGGTCATTCCCGGCGAAGAATCCCGCAACAAACAGTTGCGCGAAATCCAGCAGCTCCTAGCCAGCGCGCCCATCGTCATCTCGATCCCAGGAGCGCAGGACGTAACCCGCGATCCGCGACCCGTGGTCCGTGAGGATCAATCCGCGCCGCCGTCGGAGGAATCGCACGGGACGCGGGACACGGAACACGGAACACAGTCCATCGTGCTGCCGTCCGTCCCTGTCGATCAATTGCTCGACGATCACGCCGTGGAATTCGAGGAGTGTAAACGCTGGGCCAACTCCGACGCCGGCCAAGCCGCCCGCATGACCAATCCAGCCGGCTTCGCCAACGTGCGCGCCCACGCCGAAGCTCACCTCCGCGCTATCAGAGTTCCTTCTGGACCAAGTTAAGAATTTCTGAGGCGTGAAAAACGCGATTGCGGCGCCGTATCTTGTCACTGCTCAAAATGCCGGCTCGAACCAGTTTGCGCACAAGTAACTCCGCCGTGGGATAAGACGCGCGCAATCGTTTGGCGACCCCAGTGACGGTCACGGCAGGCGTGATAAATAGATCGTCTACGATTTTAAGAGCTTGAACTGAGGCACCAACCGCCTCCATCTTTTCACGGTATTGATTGCGTAGTTCGAGTATCGCTCGAGAATGCCGCACTGCTTCTTTAGACTCCTGGTGAACGGCTCGCAGAAAGAATTGAATCCAAGGCTGCCACTCGCCGGTCTGGCTGACATGCTGAAGGTGGTCGTAATATTCGCGACGGTGCTGTTCAAAATACGCGCTCAACTGTATCAGGGGATGCGACAGAATCCCTTTTTCAACCAGCAAGAGCGGGAGAAGAAGACGTCCGATTCGTCCATTTCCGTCTTCAAAGGGATGTATCGCCTCAAACTGATAGTGAATGAGTGCCAGCCGTACTAAAAAAGGCTGCTTCGTTTCTGCGTGAAGGGCTTTCTCGAATGCGTCCAGGCAGGCCGTTAATTCGGTGTGAGGAGGAGGGACATACCGGGCTTTTGTGATGGGCTCACCTTTTCGGCCTATATAATTCTGGCAGGTCCGGAATTCCCCAGGCTGGCGGTCGTGCCCGCGAACCCCTTTCATAAGTTTGCCGTGCAGTTCACGGATGAGCCTTAGAGACACGGGAAGCTCCTGCAGCCGCTTGAGTCCATACTCAAAAGCGGCTACATAGTTCCAGACCTCGCGCACATCGGGTTTGTCCGCAGCCGTCTGGCGATCCAATTCAAACAGAACCAATTCCTCTTGATTGGCATAGGTACCTTCAATTCGGCTGGATAGTTCGGCCTCGCGCCGCATAAACGGTCGCACCAGAATTCGCGGGCTGGGCAGAGATTGAACGAGCCCTTGAAGCAAGCCAAGTGCTTGGCTAGCTTCCGCGAGGAGATGCACGGCTTCTGAATCCATAGGCACGCTGGTCGGAAGGGCTTCCGGAACAAAGGCGTGCGTTCCTTCGGATATCGGGATCAGCTTCCCGGGGCTATCTGCCTTAAAATCAGTGGGATTCATAGCTTTCCGGCAATTCTACCAGAATTGAATAGGCGTTTCCTTATTAAAGATGTGCCGCGTTTCCTTTAATAAGGATTTCCTTGTTTAAGTCAGCTTGAATATGGGGATGACCGCAATGGCCATGCATAACCAATCGGCGCCTGCGCTGAATGAGAGCAGCGCTGCTGATCTGTTCGCCCTGAGCGACGAGCAGATTTTGGAGATTGCGCCGGAAAAAGAAGTGGCGAGTGGCGCCTGGCCCCTAGACTCCGCTCGGAGTGAACGAGTGGCGAGCGCAGACTCTGCTACCGCCGCCAATCAAGCCCTGCCGCCGCCCCAGTCGAAGGACGCGACTTCGGCAAGCGTTGAGGGCGAAACTGAGCCGCCGGCGTGGTTGGCGGCGCAGATGAAGGATGCCTGGGGCGGGGAAGAAGCGCGGGAGTTTTGGGATGGCGTGCAGCAGGCGAGGTCGGAGGCGGCGGCGTATCGCGCGGCGTTTGCGACTCCGGAGGATGCCCGCGCGCTGAAGGAATTGTACCCGGGCGGAGTGAGCGAAGCGCGCGCTGTTGCGGAACGCGCGCGACTGCTCGACGAAGTGGATCGCGCTTACTTTGGCGCGACAGGGAATTCGCCCGAGCAGCTCAGCGCGTCTCGCGCACAGCTCGCGCAGCGCATGCTGCGCGAAGATCCCGCGGCGTTCCGCGAAATGGTGGAAGCGGGCATAAAACTTCTGCGGGAAGCCGCAGCGGCGCAGGGGCCGATAACGAAGAGCCTGGCATCAGCGTTTTCGGATTCGCGAGGGAACACTTCCGCCGGCGGCAACGATGCCTCCCTTGTAGTGACACAGCTTCATCCCGAGCGTAGCCGAGGGAATGCTGTGCCACTACAAAGCAACCCGTCCGCCGCTGCTTCCACCGGTACACGCGACGAAGCGCACGTCGCGGCATATGCCGCTTTCGAGCGCGCCGCGAATGAAGATTTGGAGCGCAGCGTGGGCGGCGCTATCGAGCGCACGCTGGCGCAGGCACTGCCCAGTTTTGAGCAGCACAATACGCCCGGGCAAGCTGGGATGCAGCGCGCTGCGCCCGTACGCGAGCGACTCGCCAGTTCGGTACGCGCTGAAGTCGAGAAGGTTTTGCAGGGCGATCGCCAACTCGGCGAGCAGGTCGCGCAGATTCTGGCGGCGCGGCGCTTCGATAACGATTCCCGCGCGCAAATCGTGCGCCTGATTGCCGACCGCGCGCAGCAGCTCGTCCCCGGCGCCGCCAAGCGCGTACTGAATGAATGGACGCAGACCACACTAGCAGCCCATCACGGACGCTCGCAGCGTCCGGACGCGGGATCAGCAAGGCCCGACGTAGCGCAGGCGTCTCTACCGGCGCATCCGGTCGGCAGCGAGAAAACTCCAGGACGCCGGCAAGATGGCGGCGTTAGCAGGTCTCACTCAATCAACTACCGGAAGTTCAGTGACGAACAAATTCTGGACATGTAATCGGGCCGCCACGGCTACGCGATCTCCGCGTCAATCGTCTCTTTTTCCTTTGAAGGTTAATTTATGGGCCACCATGGTTCTTGGCTCGACCGCGCCATTGACAAGCTTAAACCGCAGCCCGGCGGTCCAGCGCGACCTGCCGCTCCGCGCGTGCACGAAGGCGAGTGGCACAAATCCGTGGAGCAGAAACACATCGTCCCCGACCTGACCGTTCACGATGTTGGACTGAGCCTCTTCGGCGAGACGCGGTCGCTCCGAGACATGTCGGGCTCTAATGAGCCCATTGGCGCCGCCCGCCAAAGGATCGCCCACGCCATGATCAACGATGCGGAGCTGTCTCACCAAACCGGCAAGCGCCGTAACAAAGTTCATGATCCCGTGGAACCCTCGGATAAAGCGCTACGCAGTCCCGAGGAGCGCGTCGCTTACGAATCCTCGATGAACGCCGCGCGCGAAGCCTATCTTAGCGGCCATGACCCCACACGAGGCGCAACAAACTTCCGCCTGCATCCAACATCCGACCGCTCCAACTGGAAATTCAAAGGTGGCACGTCGGTGGGTCTGTCGATCAGCACGCAGTCAGGTCCCTACAACAATTCGTTCACGGCGGGCGACGTCCCTTCGCGCGTAGCTTGGATCGACACGTATCTGCCCGATCAAAACGAGAAAAAACCTCGAAAGAGATAATCGGGTACTTTGGAAGCTAGATGGTCAATTGTCATCGTTTTGCACGATGATGTTCTTAGCAGCCTCGATGCAGACCGGTTGTCTCTCCCCTTCTTGCTCTGGCCGGAGAGGGCAAACCTCAAAATCGGCGAAGACAGGTGGTGGAATAGTCCACATCATTCCGGTCGCCTTCTTGTGGCGTCGGTTGTCAGCCTCGTACGCTCGATTCAGTTCTAGGGGAAACTCCGGTTCCAAATCCTGGTTGGTGAGCGCCGGGTAATGCGACGGGCCGCTGAAAACGCCTAACATCCGGCGCGTACCAATCTTCCAAATTTGATAATTGACCCAGCCTTCGTAAAACGACAGGCGGCCGTGTGTCCAGTAGCACAGCGAGGCGTTCTCCGGCGTCTTGCAGGGAATCTTACGGCGGCTGGGATTTGCAGAAGCCGTTGTGGTGCTCTTCGGCCGGTCCTGCGACGCCGGGCCAGCTGTGCCCGTTGCGGGCGCCTGCGGCTTTCTCGCGACGCTGGCCGTGAGCAACGCCGTCATGGCCAGGAGCATTAGCGTCCAATTCGGGAACCCGGTTTTCACATCCGTAATATAGCACGAGCCGATAACACACGCGGCTAGTGTGCCCGTTCAGTTCTGGTTCGCGGAATCGTGCGCCGATAACGGCAAACTCAGCGACGAACAGATTCCTCGATCTGTAGTGGCCAATCTTTAGATTGGCCTGGCCGGTCTAAAGACCGGCCACTACAAGCTTCCCCAAAGCAGCAATCCTAAGGAGAAAAACAGATGCCAGCACAAGCAAACGCGAATGTCATCGCGTTGCAGCTCGAGAAGGTGCGCGACAAAGTGCCCCTGCTCTACGAGCGCGACGACATTCTGCTCACCATGATCCAGCAGCGCGGCGACGT